>VFQN01000658.1_pt1 | contig 62577 bp, 50 predicted proteins | sample 3512371 | NCBI WGS metagenome assembly VFQN01 (sample SAMN10412370, study PRJNA504923) | tailings metagenome | isolation source: Replicate 2 from Balatoc abandoned mine | place: Philippines: Itogon, Benguet | collected 2017-08-28 | reverse complement strand
AGCGCGTTGGCGGCGGCCTTGGCGAAGAAGCTCATGAAGCCGAGCTTGATGCCGTGGGTCTTCTCGAACGGTTCGCCCAGCTCCTTGCGCATGGCCATGACCTTGCCCAGGTTGACCTCGTTGAACGAGGTCAGCATGGCGATCGAGTTCTTCGACTGCATCATGCGCTCGGCGATGCGCTGGCGGATGCGGGTCATCGGCACGCGCTGCTCGGGGCGGGCGCCGCCGCCGACCTTGATGTGGTTGACCACGTCTTCCTTGGTCACGCGGCCGCCGCGGCCGGTGCCGGCGACGTCGGCCGGGTTGACGTCGTTGCGCGCCGCGTGGGCGGCGGCGCCCGGCGGCAGTTCGACCTTGCCGGCGGCCGGCGCGGCCTTGGCCGGCGCGGGCGCGGCGGCCGGGGACGCCTTCGGGACCTCGGCCTTGGGCGCGGCGGCGGCCGGGGCCGGCGCGGCGGCGACGGCGCCTTCCTCGATGATCGCCACGACCTGCTGGCTGGTCACGGTGTCGCCGGCCTGGAACTTGAGCTCCTTGAGCACGCCGTCCACCGGCGAGGGCACCTCCAGCACCACCTTGTCGGTCTCGAGGTCGAGCAGGTTCTCGTCACGACGGACGCTGTCGCCGGCCTTCTTGTGCCAGGTGGCGATGGTGGCGTCGGACACGGATTCCGGGAGGACCGGGACTTTGACTTCGATGCTCATGGACGAGGTCCTGGGTGCGTGGAAAGGATTATTCGGCGGTGTTGCCGTTGGGCGCGTTGACGAGGGCGTCCTCGATCAGCGCGGCCTGCTCGGCGTTGTGGGTGGCGAGGTGGCCGGCGGCCGGGGCGGCGGAGCGCGCGCGGCCGGCGTAGCTCAGCGACTGGCCCGTGGCCAGGCAGGCCTCGAGGTGGTGGCGGATCTGGTACCAGGCGCCCTGGTTCATCGGCTCCTCCTGGCACCACACCACTTCCTTCGCGGCGCCGAAGCGCTTGAGCTCGGCGGCCAGGGCCGGGCGCGGGAAGGGATAGAGCTGCTCGACGCGCACGAGGGCGACGTCCTTGACCTTCTTCGCCTCCAGCGCCTCGACCAGGTCCCAGTAGACCTTGCCGCCGCAGACGACGACGCGGCGCGCCTTCTTCGGGTCCTTGCAGCTGCTGTCGGCGATGAGTTCCTGGAAGCCGCCGCCCGAGAGCTCGTCGAGCGTGGACACCGACAGCTTGTGGCGCAGCATGGACTTGGGCGTCATCACGACCAGCGGCTTGCGCGCCGGGCGCAGCATCTGCCGGCGCAGCATGTGGAACATCTGCGCGGGCGAGGTCGGCGTGCAGACCTGGATGTTCTCCAGGGCGCACAGCTGCAGGAAGCGCTCCAGGCGCGCCGAGCTGTGCTCGGGGCCCTGGCCCTCGTAGCCGTGCGGCAGGAACAGCACCAGGCCGCAGAGGCGGTCCCACTTGGACTCGCCGGAGGTGATGAACTGGTCGATCACGACCTGGGCGCCGTTGGCGAAGTCGCCGAACTGGCCTTCCCAGATGTTGAGCGTGGTCGGGTCGGTGGTGCTGTAGCCGTATTCGAAGGCCATCACGGCCTCCTCGCTCAGCAGCGAGTCGATCACCACCGCGTGCTCGGGATTGGCGGCCAGGGCGCGCAGCGGCATGAAGGCTTCGCCCGTGGCCTGGTCGTGCAGCACCGCGTGGCGGTGGAAGAAGGTGCCGCGGCCGGCGTCCTGGCCGACCACGCGCAGCTTGTAGCCTTCCGAGAGCAGGGTGGCGTAGGCCAGGTTCTCGGCGAAGCCCCAGTCCATGGCCAGCTCGCCGGCGGCCATCTTGCGGCGGTCCTCGTAGATCTTGGCCACGCGCGGATGCAGCTTCAGGCGCTCGGGCAGGGTGTTGATCTGCAGCGCCAGCGCGTCCAGCGCCGGGCGCTTGACCGCGGTGTCCACGGCGGTCGAGAGCTTGCCGCCGAGCCAGCGGCTCCAGTCCACCGCGATGGCGTCGCGGCCGACCTGGGCGAGCTCGGTGGTGACCTCGCCGGCGTCGAGCTTGTCGCGGTAGGCATCCACCAGCGCCTTGGCGTCGGCGGCGGCCAGCACGCCCTCGGCGGCCAGCTTGTCGGCGTAGAGCTCGCGGGTGGTCTTGCGGGCGCGGATGTTCTGGTACATCAGCGGCTGGGTGGCCGCCGGCTCGTCGGCCTCGTTGTGGCCGTGCTTGCGGTAGCAGACCAGGTCGATGACGACGTCGCGGCCGAATTCCTTGCGGTAGTCGAAGGCCAGCTGGGCGCAGAAGGCCACGGCCTCCGGATCGTCGCCGTTCACGTGCAGCACCGGCGCGCCGATGATCTTGGCCGGGTCGGTGCAGTACAGGGTGGAGCGGGTGTCGTCCGGGCGGTGGGTGGTGAAGCCGACCTGGTTGTTGACCACCACGTGCACGGTGCCGCCGACGGCGAAGCCGCGCGCCTGCGACATCTGGAACAGCTCCATCACCACGCCCTGGCCGGCGAAGGCCGAGTCGCCGTGGATGAGCACCGGCAGCACCTGCTTGCGCGCGCTGTCCTCGCGGCGCATCTGGCGCGCACGCACCGAACCGGCGACCACCGGGTCGACGATCTCCAGGTGCGAGGGGTTGAAGGCCAGGGCCAGGTGCACCGGGCCGCCGGGCGTGGCCACGTCGGCCGAGAAGCCCATGTGGTACTTCACGTCGCCGCTGTGGGCCGGGTCGTCGTTGTGCTCGAACTTGCCCTCGAACTCGGCGAACAGCTTGTGCGGCGGCTTGCCGAGCGTGTTCACCAGTACGTTGAGTCGGCCGCGGTGGGCCATGCCGATCACGACGTCCTTGACGCCGTCGGCGCCGCTGCGGCGCACCAGCACGTCCATGAGCGGGATCAGCGAATCGCCGCCCTCGAGCGAGAAGCGCTTCTGGCCGACGTACTTGGTGTGCAGGTAGCGCTCCAGGCCCTCGGCGGCGGTGAGCCGCTCGAGCAGGCGCTTCTTGTCCACCGGCGCGAAGCCGTACTTGCCGGCCGCGCCCTCGAGGCGCTGCTGCATCCAGCGGCGCTGGTTCGCGTCGCTGATGTGCATGAACTCGGCGCCGATGCTGCCGCAGTAGGTGGCCTTCAGGCGGGCGAGCAGGTCGCGCAGCTTGAAGCGGTCGGTGCCGAAGAAGGTGGTGGCGCCGAACTCGAGGTCGAGGTCGGCCGGGGACAGGCCGTGGAAGGGCAGGTCCAGGTCCGGGGCGTCCTGCTTCTGGGCCATGCCCAGCGGGTCGAGGCTGGCGACCAGGTGGCCGCGCGAGCGGAAGGCGGTGACGAGCTTGCCGACGGCGGCCTGCTTGCGCGCGGCCTCCTCGTCGACGCCGCCGGCACCGTGACCGGCCCGGGCGGCCGCCTGCACCCGGGCCATGACGGCCGAGTGCGGCACGTCGCCGGCCTCGCGGCCCTTGAGGCCGTCGAAATAGGATTTCCAGGTCGTGGGAACGCTGTCGGGATCGACCAGGTACTGTTCGTACAGGTCTTCGATGAAGGCGGCGTTGCCGCCGGCGAGCTGAGAGGTCTGCTTAAACTGCTTGATCAGACTGTCCACGACCCTGGCCTGCCCCGCCGAGGGGCGGGATAAGTGATTGATGGAATGGGACGTCGGCGGGCCGGCGGGCGGCCGCGACAAGGCCCGGGATTATAGCCCGCGCCTGCGGTCGCGGGAACCCGAAAACCCGGCGTCCGGCGGGGCGCGGACCCCCGACCAAGGTCGGATTCAGGCTCGCGCGCGCCGGCCCCGGGGGCCTCAGATGCCGAGCGCGCGGAACTCGCTGCAGGGCCGCGCGCGTTCCCAGGCACGGCCGAAATGGTCCGCCAGCTGGCGGCAGCGCGCCGGGTGGGCCGGGCTCCAGTCGCCTTCCCAGCGGCTGCCCAGCGTGCGGAACACGAAGCCGTCGCGGTCGTTGGCGAGGAAGGCCGACGGGTACTGCAGGTCGACGTCGTCGGTCGGCGTGCGGAACTGGAACACCGAGGTCATGCGCTGCGCCAGGCCCAGCAGCGGATGGCCCTGGCCCTGCACCGCGGCCGGGTCGAGCAGGATCACCCGCGCCACGCCGCCGCGGCCGGCGATGGCGAACTGCTTGAAGGCCTCGACCACGGCCGGCTGGCCGTACAGCGCCGGGTCGAGGTCGCGCGAGACCAGCAGCAGCTCGCGGCGCGCCGCCTGCACCACCGCCAGCGTGCCGCGCGTGCAGTCGGCCAGCGTGTCGAACTCCTCGGCCGGCACCGAGGCGGCGCGCGGCCGGGCCGCCGGGCGCGAGGCGTCCATCGGCGCGATGGCGCGGCGCATGGCCTGGTGCTCGATGCCGGCTTCCATGAAGCGCGGGCCGACCGGCTCGAAGCCGTGCCGGGCGTAGAAGGCCATCGCCTGCACCTGCGCGTTGAGGCCGACCTCGGTCCAGCCGCGGGCCCGGGCCGCGTCGATCAGGGCCAGCAGCAGCGCATCGCCCACGCCGCGCCCGCGCCACTCCCGCAGCACCGCCATGCGGCCGATCTTGTGCTGGGGCGTCAGCCGGCCGGTGCCGATCGGGCGGTTGCCGGCGTCGCGCGCCAGCACGTGCTGGCACTGCGGGTCGATCTCGTCCCATTCCTCCTCGAGCGGGACCTGCTGCTCGGCCACGAAGACGGTCTCGCGCACGTGGCGAAGGGCCTCGAAATCGGCGCGGTAGTCGGCGGGGTCGACGCGGAAATCGGCGGGGATCATGGCGGACTCCTCAGCGGCGGCGGGCGGGGCGGGCCAGTTGGTAGTGGCCCGCGGCGAGCAGGATTTCCAGCGCCGAACGCCCGCCGGCGCCGAGCGCGGCCAGGCCGTCGGCGTCCAGGGCCTCGGCCGCGGCCAGGCGGCGGGCATCGGCGACGGCCATGGGCAGCGCCAGGCCGTGCGCATGCAGCAGCGCGCGCCGCCCCTCGCGGGCCCAGGCGAAGCGCGCGTGCGGATGGCGCAGCAGCCGGCCGCCGTCGGCCAGCGCGGCTTCGACCCGGGCGAGGGTCGGCGCGCGGGCCGGGCGCATCGGTTCGCCGGCGGCGCGGTAGCGGGTGATGAAGCGGCCGAACCAGTGCCGCAGCGTGGTTTCGTCCAGGGCCTGCAGGCCGGCCAGGGCGGCGCGCACGCGGGCGAAGGCGGCGTCGTCGATCTCGTTCGGGTCGGCGGGCGGCGCCAGGTCCGGATCGCGGTAGCGCGCCTCCTCGGGCAGGGCGGCGGCCAGCTCCTCGGCCAGGTCCACCATCAGCTCGGCGTGCGAGGGCGCGCGCATGCCGACCGAAAACGTGAGGCAGGCGTCCTCGGCCACGCCGTGGTGCGGCACGCCCGGCGGCAGGTAGAGCATGTCGCCCGGGCCCAGCACCCAGTCGTGGTCGGCGTCGAAGCGCTGCAGCAGCTTGAGCTCGACGTCGGCGCGGAAATCGGTGGGCGCGCCCGGCCGGCCGTCGATCAGCCAGCGCCGGTGGCCGGCGGCCTGCAGCAGGAAGACGTCGTACTGGTCCACGTGCGCGCCGACCGAGCCGCCCGGCGCCGCGAAGCTGACCATGACGTCGTCCACGCGCCAGGCCGGCAGGAAGCGGAAGTGCGCCAGCAGCGCGCGCACGTCCATGTCCCACTTGTCCACGTCCTGGACCAGCAGGGTCCAGTCCTTGCGCGGCATGGCCGGGAACATGGCCTCGTCGAAGGGCCCGTTGCGAAGCTCCCAGCGGTCGCGCCGGCGGTCGTGCAGGACCACGCGCGCCAGCGCCGATTCCTCGCAGGCCAGCCCGGCCAGGTCCTCGGGCGAGATCGGCGACACGAAGCCCGGGAAGGCGTTGCGGATCAGCAGCGGGCGCTTCTGCCAGTAGTCGCGCAGGAAGCGGTCGGCGGGCATGCCCAGCGGCGGCTGGCCGCGGGCGTCGATTTCGATCGGGGGGGCGGGCGTGGGCATGCCGCCATTCTAGGCGCTCAGGCGCCGGCGAACGTGTGGCCCAGGGCGAAGTTTGCGCTCATCCAGGCCAGCACCACGGCGCTGGCCACCAGCCAGGCCAGCTGCCGGCGCGGCCCCGACAGCCAGGCCGCCAGCGCGACGAACACCGGCAGGCAGACCAGCACGTAGCGGCCCATGCTCATCAGCGTGCCGGTGCTCCACGGCATCAGCACGTAGCCGAACACGAACAGGGCCAGCGCCCGCTTGCCGTCGCGCCACAGCCAGGCCACCGCGGCCAGCGCGAGCAGCAGGCTGGAGTTGTTGATCGGGGACAGGTTCCAGACGCCGCCCAGGCGCAGCGGATCGCCCAGCCAGCGCACCAGGTGCTTGGTGAAACTGCCGCCGTCGCGGCCCCAGGTGGCCTGGATCTCGGAGAAGGCCATCGGGTTGCCGGTGCGCTGCCAGAGCAGGGCCATGAATACCGCCAGGCCGCCGAGCGCCAGCGCCGGGTAGAGCCAGCGCTGCGGCCAGGTGGCGGACGGATCACGGCGGGCCTGCCACCACAGCAGCGGCGCCAGGAACACGCCGACGGCCCGGGTACCGCTGGCCAGCATCGCCGCGCCGGCCACCAGGCCCCAGCGCCGCTGCGCGAGGCCCAGCAGGGCCGTGGCCAGCAGGGCCGCGAACAGCGATTCGGTCCAGGGCAGGGACAGGAAGTAGCTGGTCGGGAACAGCGCGAAGCAGAGCAGGGCGCGGTCGGCCAGCTCGCGGTTCCACTGCACCTGGATCCAGCGGTGCATCTGCACCAGGGCCAGCAGGCAAAGGGCGTGGGCGAGCAGGAGGCCGGCCAGCGCCGGCGGCAGCCCCAGCGCCTGAACCCCGCGCCAGAGCATCGGGTGCAGCGGGAAGAAGGCCCAGTTGGCCTGGCGCGAGGTGTCGAAGGGCCGCGCCTCGTAGCCCTGGAGCACGATCTGCTGGTACCAGCCGGCGTCGTTGCTCATCACCCGGGCTTCGAGGTGGGCGAGGTCCGGGGCGGTGAACAGGCGGATCTCGGCGTCGTCGCGCTCGGGCTGCGGCCATTGGTGCATGACCGCCGTGGCGACCACGGCCGACAGCAGCACCAGCAGGCGGGAGAGCAGGAACGCGAAGGCCGCGGCCTTCAGCGCCGAGGCCCAGTCCGGGCGGGTCGCGGGCGCCGCCGCGGCCTCGGCCATGCTCAGGCCTCGCGCGCCAGGCGTTCGGCCAGGCCGGTGTAGGCCGCGGGCGTCAGCGCCAGAAGCCGCGCCTTCGCGTCCGCCGGCAGGTCCAGGCCTTCGATGAAGCCGCGCATGGACTCGGCGGTGATGCCCTGGCCGCGGGTCAGGGCCTTGAGCTGCTCGTAGGGATTGGGCAGGCCGTGGCGGCGCATCACGGTCTGCACGGGCTCGGCCAGCACTTCCCAGGCGGCGTCGAGGTCCTCGGCCAGGCGCGCCTCGTTGGCGCTGAGCTTGCCCAGGCCGCGCAGCAGGGCATCGAGCGCCACCAGCGTGTGGCCGAAGGCCGTGCCCAGCGCGCGCAGCACGGTCGAGTCGGTCAGGTCGCGCTGCCAGCGGCTGATCGGCAGCTTCTCGGAGAAGTGCGCGAGCAGGGCGTTGGCCAGGCCGAAGTTGCCCTCGGCGTTCTCGAAATCGATCGGGTTGACCTTGTGCGGCATGGTCGAGCTGCCCACCTCGCCGGCCTTCACCGCCTGCTTGAAATAGCCCAGCGAGATATAGCCCCAGACGTCGCGGCACAGGTCCACGAGGATGGTGTTGACGCGGCGCTGGGCGTCGCACAGTTCGGCGATGCCGTCGTGCGGCTCGATCTGGGTGGTGTGGGCGTTGAAGTCCAGGCCCAGCGACTCGACGAAGCGCTGCGCCAGCGCCGGCCAGTCCACGCCGGGATAGGCCACGACGTGGGCGTTGTAGTTGCCCACCGCGCCGTTGATCTTGCCGGGGAACTCGATGCCGTGCATCACCGCCACCTGGCGCTGCAGGCGCGCGACCACGTTGGCGATTTCCTTGCCCACCGTGGTGGGCGAGGCGGTCTGGCCGTGCGTGCGCGAGAGCATCGGCAGCGCGGCGTGCTGGTGCGCCATGGCGCGCAGCCTGTCCACGACCTCGGCCGTCCTGGGCGCGACCACGCCGACGTAGGCCTCCTGCAGCATCAGCGCATAGCTGAGGTTGTTGATGTCCTCGCTGGTGCAGGCGAAGTGCACGAACTCCAGGGCCGGGCCCAGCTCCGCGTCGTCCTTCAGGCGCTCCTTGATGAAGTATCCGACCGCCTTGACGTCGTGGTTGGTGGTGCGCTCGATCTCCTTGACCCGGGCGGCATCGGCGACCGAGAAACCCGAGGCCAGGGCGCGCAGGCGATCGGCCGCGGCGGCCGGGAAGGGCGCAAGCTCGGGGATGCCCGGCTCGGCGGCCAGCGCCAGCAGCCACTCCACCTCGACCCGGACCCGCGCCCGGATCAGCCCGTACTCCGAGAAGATCGGCCGCAGCGCCTCGGCCTTGGCGGCGTAGCGGCCGTCGAGCGGGGACAGGGCGGTGAGGGCGGCGTCGGACATCGCGGGGCGGCTCGGTGGGGCGGGAAAGGTCGGCATTCTACCCGCTCTTGTGGGAGGGCCTCCGGGCCCGACGAGGCGGGTCGGGCCTGAAGGCCCTCCTACGGGGCGCTATGCTCGGGGCCATCCGAGACGGAGGACCGCCATGGCCGGCAAGACCCGCACCGAACGCGACAGCCTGGGCGAGCTCAAGGTGCCCGCCGACGCGCTGTATGGCGCCCAGACCCAGCGGGCCGTGGAGAACTTCCCGGTCTCCGGCCAGCCGATGCCACGCGGCTTCCTGCGCGCCCTGGCCCTGGTGAAGGCGGCGGCCGCGACCGCCAACGCGGCGCTGGGCCACCTGCCGGCCGACGTCGCCGAGGCCATCGCCGGCGCCGCCGGCGAGGTCGCCGCCGGCGCCCACGACGCCCATTTCCCGGTGGACGTCTACCAGACCGGTTCCGGCACCTCGAGCAACATGAACGCCAACGAGGTGATCGCCCGCCTGGCCTCGCGCTCGCTCGGCCGCGCGGTCCACCCGAACGACCAGGTCAACATGGGCCAGAGCTCCAACGACGTGGTGCCGACTGCGATCCAGGTGGCGGCGGTGCTGGCCTGCCGCGAGCAGCTGCTGCCGGCGCTGCGGCACCTGCGCCGGACCATCGACCGGCGCGCGCGCGGCCTGGGCAAGGTGGTCAAGACCGGCCGCACCCACCTGATGGACGCGATGCCGCTCACCCTGGGCCAGGAGATGGGGGCGTGGTCGGCCCAGCTGGCCTCGGCGATCGCGCGCATCGACGACAGCCTGGTCCGCCTGCGCCGGTTGCCGGTCGGCGGTACCGCGGTGGGCACCGGCATCAATGCCGACCCGCGCTTCGGCAAGCGGGTGGCGGCGGCCCTGTCGCGCCTGTCCGGCGAGCGCTTCGCCCAGGCCGGCAACCTGTTCGAGGGCATCGCGGCGCAGGACGGCGCGGTGGAGCTGTCCGGCCAGCTCAACGCGCTGGCGGTCGGCCTGATGAAGATCGGCAACGACCTGCGCTGGATGAACTCCGGGCCGCTGGCCGGGCTGGGCGAGATCGAACTGCCGGCCCTGCAGCCGGGCAGCTCGATCATGCCGGGCAAGGTCAACCCGGTCGTGCCCGAGGCGGCCTGCATGGTCTGCGCGCGCGTGATGGGCAACCACGCCACGGTGACGGTGGCCGGCGCCAGCGGGAATTTCCAGCTCAACGTGATGCTGCCGGTGATCGCGCTCGCGCTGCTCGAGTCGATCACCCTGCTCGCCAACGCCAGCCGGCTGCTGGCCGACAAGGCCATCGTGGGCTTCCGCGTCCGTCGCGATCGCCTGGACGAGGCGCTGGCGCGCAATCCCATCCTGGTGACCGCGCTCAACCCGGTGATCGGCTACGAGCGGGCCGCCGCCATCGCCAAGCAGGCCTACCGCGAGGGCCGGCCGGTGCTGGAGGTGGCGCGGGAGGCCACCGGCCTGCCCGAGGCCAGGCTGCGCAAACTGCTCGATCCGGCCGCGCTGGCGCGCGGCGGGATCCATGGCAAGCCTGGCGGCGGCGCCGGCTGAGCCGGGGCGTCGCCCCCGGCCCGGCGATGCCGGGCCCGGGCCTCAGTCGGCGGGGCGTTCGACCACGCCGCTGACGCGGCGGGTTTCCAGGTCGCCGCTGCCGATGCGCCGAACGCGCACGTCGCCGGCGACGTTGCCGATGTCGGCATCGCCCGAGCCGATCGAGCCGATCTCGACGTCGCCACCGACGCCGTCGAGCGTCAGGTCGCCCGAGCCGATGCTGCCGACGCGGGCATCGCCCGTGACCTCGTAGACCTCGATGTCGCCCGAACCGACCGAGTCCAGGTCGAGCGAGCCGACGCCGCGGGCTTCGATGTCGCCCGAGCCCACGCGCGCGGCGAACCGGCCGGTGATGTCGCGGGCGGACAGGTCGCCCGAGCCCACGCGGGCGTCGAGGCGGGCGACGCCCCGGACCTCGGCGTCGCCGGAGCCGACGTGCACGCGGTAGTCCAGGCCCGCCGGCAGGCGCGCCGTGATGCGCAGGCCGGCGTAGGTGGGCTTGAAGAAGACGCCGCTGGAGTAACCCTCGCGGCGTGCCGTGATGACCAGGGTGTCGCCGTCGCGGCGCTGCTCGAAGACGAGCTGGTCCAGATAGGCCGGGTCGGACGCGCAGGCCAGGGCGGACAGCGTGGGCGCGCCATCGCCGCCTTCGAGCAGCAGGTCCTGGGCACCGACGTCGAACTCCACCCGGGTGACGCCGGCGAGGTCGGGCGCCAGGGACAGGTCGCGGCGATGCTCGCAGTCGCTGGCGAAGGCCGGCGTGGCGAGCAAGGCGAGCAGGGGCAGGGCGGGGCGAAGGACGCGGGTCATGGGTTCAGGCCTCCACCTTGCAGTTGTCCAGGTCGTTGGTGTCGAGTGCGGCATAGGGCGCGAACTCCGGGATGGCGGCGACCACGGCGTCGCGCGCCGCGCGCAGCTGCGGCAGCCGGTCGCACAGGGCCTGGGCGGCCTGGCGGATGGCATCGGCTTCCGCTTCCACCTTCGCTTCCAGGCCCGCGGTGTCGCCGGAGGAGATCGCCGCGGCGGCTTCGCCCAGCGCCTGGGTGGCGAGCGACGCGCCCTGGACGCCGATGTCGGCGCCGCTGACGGCAACCTCGACCAGCTGCTTGCGGAACTCGAGCACCTTTTCGCGCTGGGCCGCGTCGAGCGCCAGCGCCTGGCCGCCGATGATCAGGTCGCCCGCCGGGCTGAGCTCGGCCTTGGGCAGGCCCTGGGTGCCTCCGCCGAGGGTGAGGTTGCCGGTGGCCATTTCCTCGCGGACCTTGGCGCCGGCGTCGGCGGCGGCTTCGCGGATCTTCTCGCTGGCCTCCGACGATGCCTGGCTGAGGCGGTCGGCGATCGAGGTTTCGGACTGGCAGGCCGCGAGCGGAAGCACGGCGGCGAGCGCGAGGACGAGCAGGGACGGTTTCATCGGTGCACTCCTTGTAAGCGGGAGCGGGGCGCCCGGTGGGGCGCCCCGCGGCGGGCATCGGCCGGGATCAGCCTTCGTCGCGGGCCCGGCGGTAGTGCACCGCCAGGGCGATCATCGCCAGGCCGGCGACCGCGCCGATCCACAGGCCCGGCTCGGTGACCGCGCCCCAGGCGGTCTTGGCCGAAAACAGGGTCACGATATCGGCCGGGCCATCGGGGTTGAAGTTGCGCAGGGCCGGGTCCTGGGCGCCGCGGTAGACCAGGTCCATGCCGGGCACGGTGCCCAGCAGCAGGCGACCGACCACGTGCTGCCAGAACCATTCGGCGCGGGAGCCAAAGATCTCCATGATGTCGAACCAGGTGACGAGCACGCCGGAGAACAGCGGCACCAGCAGGGCCCAGAGGAAGGGCTTGGTGCGCGCCCAGGCCGAGACCAGCAGCAGCCAGCCGACGGTGGGCAGGGCCCACAGGGCGTAGATCGGCAGGCTGGCCAGCAGGTTGGCGGCGATCGACAGCGGGCTGGCCGGGCCCCAGATCAGGGTGATCGGGTTGCCGCCGTGGAACAGCGCGTAGCCGCTGAGGATGGCCAGGAAGCCGAAGGACGTGGCGACCGCGGCCAGGGTGGCGATCACCGGCGCCACGACCAAGGCGCTGGCGAGCTTGGACAGCACGGTCTGGCCATCGGACAGCGGCAGCGATTTCCAGAAGAGGATGCTGCGGTCCTTGCGGTCGTCGTAAAGCGCGCCGAGGCAGTAGAAGAAGACGACGAAGGCCAGGACGATGAAGGGCCAGGAGCCGGCCAGCAGCGTGCCCAGGTCGAGGCCGCCGGCGAGCTCGCGCAGCTCCTCGGCGTTGAGCGTTTCGGTCAGCTGGCTGAGCTCGACGCCGTTCATGCGCACGCCTTCGCCGTCATGCGATCGGCGGACCGACTCGCCGGCGACCACGGCCATGAGGCTGATCAGCAGGAAGATCGCGCCGGCCACCACCGGGGCCCAGAGGAAGCCGCCGCGGTGCTCCCAGAATTCGCGCTTGAGCATCCACTTGAACGTGTTCATGCGTAGGTTCCCTTCATGGTGGCGACGAACAGGTCGGCGATGCCGGGATTGCGGACCTCGCCGAACTGGGCGAGCGTGGCGCGCGGCTGGCCGTCGAACAGCATCACGGCCTTGCCGAACACCTGGCGCTCGTCGATGGGCTTGAGGCTGCGGGCCGCCTCGGCCTTGTCGGCCGCGACCATCACCTCGGTGAAGCGCTCGCCGACCTCGTCCATCGAGGCCGAAAGCACGATCCGGCCCTCGCGGATGAACATCAGGTCGGTGAGGATGTGTTCGATCTCCTCGACCTGGTGCGTGGTCACGACGATGGTCTTCTGCTCGTCGAAGTAGTCCTCGAGCAGGTTCTGGTAGAACTGCTTGCGGTAGAGGATGTCCAGGCCGAGCGTCGGCTCGTCGAGCACCAGCAGCTTGGCGTCGATCGCCATGACCAGGGCCAGGTGCAGCTGCACGATCATGCCCTTGGACATCTGCTTGACCTTCATGTTCGGGGTCAGCTTGGTGTGGGCGATGTAGGCCTCGGCCTTCTTGCGGTCGAATCGCGGGTGAACGCCGGCGACGAAGTCGACCGCGTCCTTCACCTTCAGCCAGCGCGGCAGCACGGCCACGTCGGCGATGAAGCACACGTCCTGCATCAGCGCGTCGCGCTCCTTGCGCGGGTCGCGGCCGAGCACCTTCAGCTCGCCCTCGAAGGGCACCAGGCCGAGCGCGGCCTTGAGCGTGGTGGTCTTGCCCGAGCCGTTCGGGCCGATCAGGCCGACGATGCGGCCGGCGGGGATGTCGAAGCTCACGCCGTCGACGGCCTTGGTGCCGTTGTAGCGCTTCGAGAGGTTGCGGGCGGAGATCACGGCGCTCATCACTGGGTCTCCTTGCCGGCGCGGGCCATCAGCTTCTCGACGTCGAGGCCGAGGCGCTGGATGCGCTCGACCACCATCGGCCACTCTTCCTTCAGGAAGCGCTCGCGTTCGGAGGCGAGCAGCTTCTCGCGGGCCCCTTCGGTCACGTACATGCCAAGTCCCCTTCTTTTTTCCACGAGTTCCTCGTCCGCCAGCTCCTGGTAGGCGCGCGAGACGGTGATCGGATTGAGTTGGTATTCGGCGGCGATCTGGCGCACCGAGGGCAGGGCATCGCCCGGCTTGAGCAGGCCGTCGAGCATCATCGCCACCACTTTGTCCTTGAGCTGCCGGTAGATCGGCGCGCTGTCGTTCCAGGCGACATTCATGTCAGGACTCCTGGCGCGGCATCAGGGCCGCGAGCGAGACGTAGGGCATGGCCATGTGCCGGCGGACGGCGCCGCGGCCGGCGCGGGCGCGGGCATCGGCGGCGTCGCGCAGGGCCAGCGGGTCGGCATCGGCGACGGCCGCGATGGCCGGCTCGACGACGTGGACCGGCCGGCTGGGCGGCTCGCCCAGGCCGAAACCGGCCGCCACGGCGCCCAGCGCCACGGTCAGGCCGATCAGGTTGGTCTTGAACTTCGGGTACATACCGCCTCCCAGTGGGGATTGTGGTGCAGGTGGTTTGATGCGTCGGTGTTGTAGGCAACTATAACACCAGTTCTCGGGCTGTCAACACGCCCTGCACGGAAAAGGGCCCAAACTGATGGCATAGGCGGGCGGGGTGCCCGGCCGGAGGCCGAACATCATGGGAATCAAGGGTTTCGTGGCGGTCATCGCCTTGGGCGCAGCGATCTGGTCGGCCACCGTCGCCGCGGAGGGTGGCGTGCTGGACCATGAATATCGCCGCCTGGCCGGCAAGGAGACGGTCAACCTGTCCCAGGCCTACGGCGGGCAGGTCCTGTTGGTGGTGAACACGGCCAGCAAGTGCGGGTTCACGCCGCAGTACGAAGGCCTCGAGGCGATGTACGCGAAGTACCAGGACCAGGGCTTCGCCGTGCTGGGCTTCCCGTCCAACGACTTCATGGGCCAGGAGCCGGGCAGCGAGGAGCAGATCCAGGAGTTCTGCACGCTCACCTACGGCGTCAAGTTCCCCATGTTTGAAAAGGTGCAGGTGCGCGGCAGCGGCGCGACCCCGCTGTATCGCGACCTTGCCGCCGCCACCGGCGAGCAGCCGGGCTGGAACTTCCACAAGTACCTCGTAGGCCGCGATGGCAAGGTCATCGCCAGCTTCGGCAGCCGCACCAAGCCCGACGACGTGGCGCTGGTGGCCGCGGTCGAAAAGGCGCTGGCCGCGCCGGCGCCGGCGCGCTGACGAACGCCGTGAGTGCGGAAACACCCGCCTCTGCGGCCGGGCAGCCTCCGGCCGCGATGAACGCGCTCGGCTGGGCCGGCGTACTGCCGTTCGCGGCGCTCGCCGGCCTCGCCTTCGCGCGGGTGCCGGCATCGTGGGACCTGAGCCTGGCGTTCCTGGCGTATTCCGCCCTCATCCTGTCCTTCCTCGGCGGCGTGCGCTGGGGCCGCGCGCTGGCGTCGGGCGGCGGTGCCGGGGCCTTTGCCCTCTCGGTGCTGCCCAGCCTCTGGGCGTGGCCGGCGGTGGCCTGGCTGCCGCCGTTGGCGGCCTGTGGCTGGCTCGCGCTGGGCTTTGCGCTCCAGGGCGGGCTCGACGTGGTCTGGGATCGTTCCGGTCCGCCCGGTTTCCGGCGCCTGCGCGCCGCCCTGAGCCTCGCCGTGCTGGCCTGCCACGGCCTGTTCGCCCTCGCCCTGGCGCTGCGCGGGGCGCCGGCCTGAACGCGCCCGCCGGGCGTCATTGCCGTGGCGCCCGCGCGCCGCGACAATAGCCGGCGACGCGCCGCCCTGGCGCGGACCCTCAGGAGTCCTCTAGCAATGAAGTCCCCCCTGCGTTTCGTCGCGCCGCTGGTCATCGCCGGCCTGGTGCTCAGCCTCGGCGCCTGCGGCACCGAGCAGAAGGAAGGCGAGTCCACCGAGGACGCCGCTGCCGCCACCGACGCGCCCGCCGCGGAGCCCGGGGCCCCGGCCGTCGCCGGCATCGAGGGCCTGGAGACCGAGAAGAAGCAGGTCAGCTACATGATCGGCCTCGATATCGCCAATTCGCTCGCGCCGCTGAAGGACGAGCTGGACGTGGAGCTGATCGCCGAGGCCATGCGCGCCCGCTTCGCCGACGAGACCCCGAAGCTGTCGGAGGAGCAGGTCAAGATCGTGCAGGAGGCCTTCACCGCCAAGCTGCAGGCCCGCCAGGCCGCCGAAGCCGCCGCCGCCGCGACCAAGAACCTCGAGGAAGGCCAGGCCTTCCTGGCCTCGAACAAGGACAAGCCGGGCGTCAGCGTCACCGAGAGCGGCCTGCAGTACCGCGTCGAGCGCGCCGGCAACGGCCCGAAGCCGGCCGCCAGCGACGTGGTCCGCGTGCACTACCGCGGCACGCTGATGGACGGCACCGAGTTCGACAGCTCCTACGGCCGCGGCCAGCCGGCCGAGTTCGGCCTGGCCCAGGTCATCCCGGGCTGGTCCGAGGGCGTCGCGCTGATGCCGGTCGGCAGCAAGTACACCTTCTGGATCCCGGCCGAACTCGCCTACGGCGAAGCCGGCGGCGGCCCGATCCCGCCCAACGCGATGCTGACCTTCGAGGTCGAGCTGCTCGACATCGTCAAGTAATCCGTTGGCGGGGTGCGCTGGCGCCCCGCGAGGAGGCGCCATGCGCGTTGCAGTCTTCGGTACCGGTTACGTCGGCCTCGTCACGGGCACCTGCCTGGCCGAGGTCGGCCACCAGGTCACCTGCGTCGACATCGACGCGGCCAAGGTCGAGGGCCTGAAGCAGGGTGTGCTGCCCATCTTCGAGCCGGGCCTCGAACCCATGGTGCTGGCCAACCACGCGGCCGGCCGCCTGCACTTCACCACCGATGCCGGGGCGGCGATCGCCGCCTCCGACATCCTCTTCATCGCCGTCGGCACGCCGCCCGACGAGGACGGCAGCGCCGACCTGCAGTACGTGCTCGCCGTGGCGCGCACCATCGGCCGCCACCTGGCCAAGCCGGCGATCGTGGTCAACAAGTCCACCGTGCCGGTCGGCACCGCCGACAGGGTGCGCGCGGCCATCGCCGCCGAGCTGCAGGCCCGTGGCGCGTCGGTCGAGTTCGAGGTCGTGTCCAACCCCGAGTTCCTCAAGGAAGGCGCGGCGGTGAACGACTGCATGCGCCCCGACCGGATCGTGGTCGGCTCGCGCAGCGCGAAGGCGATCGAGGCGATGAAGCGCCTGTACGCGCCCTTCAACCGCAACCACGAGCGCATGGTCGTCATGGACGAGCGCTCGGCCGAGCTGACCAAGTACGCCGCCAACGCCATGCTGGCGACCAAGATCAGCTTCATGAACGAGATGGCGAACATCGCCGAGCGCGTCGGCGCCGACATCGAGATGGTGCGCCACGGCATCGGCTCCGACCCGCGCATCGGCTGGCACTTCATCTATCCGGGCGCCGGATACGGCGGCAGCTGTTTCCCCAAGGACGTGCAGGCCCTGGAACGCACGGCGCGCCAGCACGGCTACGACGCCCGCATCCTCGCCTCTGTCGAGGCGGTGAACACCGACCAGAAATCCAAGCTGTTCGAGCTGATCTCGCGCCACTACGGCGGCGACGTGCGCGGCAAGACCTTCGCCGTCTGGGGCCTGGCCTTCAAGCCCAATACCGACGACATGCGCGAAGCCTCGAGCCGCACGCTGCTCGCCCAGCTCTGGGCCGCCGGCGCGACCGTTCGCGCGCACGATCCGGAGGCGATGGACGAAACCCGCCGCATCTTCGGCGAGCGCCCGGACCTCGTGCTCTGCGACAGCCCCGAGGCGGCGCTGCAGGGGGCCGACGCGCTGGTGCTGGTCACCGAGTGGAAGGCGTTCTGGAGCCCGGACTTCGCGGCGCTGGCCGCCGGCCTGCGCGACAAGGTCCTGTTCGACGGCCGCAACCTGTATCCGCCGGCGGAGGCAGAAGCCGGCGGGCTGGCCTACTACGGCATCGGCCGCGGCCGCACCCTGCGGACGGGCTGAGATGGCCGGGCACGACGACAGCCTGGAGGCACGACTGGCCGAGCTCGAGACCCGGCTCGCGTTCCAGGAGTACACGCTTTCGCACCTCAACGAGGCGCTGACCGAGACTCGGCTGGAGGCGGCGAGGACCGCCGAACGCCTCGAGCGCGCGCTGGTCGACCTCAAGCAGCTGCGCACCCTTCTTTACGCGGACCCCGGCAGCGAACCGCCGCCGCCGCACTACTGACGCACCGCCGACGCCATGAGCAATTCCCTGCGTGACCAGCTGCTGGGCCTGGGTTTCCAGGCGCCCGCGCCCGAGCCCAAGCGGGAGCGTCCCGCGCGCACCGAAGGCCGTCCGGGCGACCGCGCGGGCAAGCCTGGCGAGCCGCGCGGCGGCGAGCACCGCCGGGGCGGCAAGCCATCCGGCGCGCGAGGCCCCGAAGGCGGCCGCGGCGGCGCGGCGCGTCCGGCGGATGCACCTCGCCGTGGCGGCAAGCCCGGCGGGCAGGGCGGCAGGCCGCGTACGCGCGAGGAAATCGATCTCGCCAAGGCCTACGCCATCCGCGCGCAGAAGGAGAAGGAAGAGCGCATCGCCGCCGAGGCCGCGCGCCAGGAGGAGGCCCGCCTGCGCCGCGAAGCCAAGGCCCGCCTGGCGGAATTCGTCAAGGACAAGGCGCTCAACGCCGCCGACGCCGAGATCGCCCGCCACTTCCCCTATGGCGGCAAGATCAAGCGCATCTACGTCACCGCCGACCAGCTCAAGGCGCTCAATGCCGGCGAGCTGGGCGTGCTGCAGCTCGATGGCCGCTACCTGCTGGTCACCGCCGCCGTGCTGGCGGAGGCCGGCGAGATCTTCGCGCCGGCGGTGGCGCTGAAGGTCGATCCCGACGCACCGGCCGGCGACGACCCCTACGCCGACCCGAAGTACCAGGTCCCCGACGACCTGGTCTGGTGAGTCATTCGGGGTCGTAGTCGAGGTTGGCGGCGAGCCAGCGCTCGGCCTGGTGCAGGGCGACGCCCTTGCGCCGCGCATAGTCGGCCACCTGTTCGCGCGAGAGCCGGCCGACCACGAAGTACTGGCTGCCCGGGTGCGAGAAGTACAGGCCGCTGACGGCGGCCGTGGGCAGCATCGCGAAGCTCTCGGTGAGCGACATCCCGGCGTTCCTTTCCGCGTCGAGCAGGCGGAAGATCGTCGCCTTCTCGCTGTGCTCCGGGCAGGCCGGGTAGCCCGGGGCCGGGCGGATGCCGCGGTAGCGCTCCCGGATCAGCGCCTCGTTGTCCAGGGCCTCGTCCGGCGCGTAGCCCCAGAGCTCGGTGCGCACGCGCTGGTGCATGCGTTCGGCCAGCGCTTCGGCAAGCCGGTCCGCCAGCGCCTTGAGCAGGATGGCGTTGTAGTCGTCGTGCTCGGCCTCGAAGCGCGCCAGGTGCGGCTCGATGCCGAGGCCGGCGGTGACCGCGAAGGCGCCGACCCAGTCCGGCCGGCCGCTGGACCGCGGCGCGATGAAATCGGCCAGGCACAGGTTCGGGCGGTCGTCGGGCTTGTCGGCCTGCTGGCGCAGGCAGTGCAGGACCTCGGGGCCGTGCGCGGTCTGCAGTTCGATGTCGTCGCCGACCGACTGCGCCGGCCACAGGCCGACCACCGCCTTCGCGACCAGCCACTTCTCCGACACGATCCGCGCGAGCATCGCCTGCGCATCGCGGAACAGCTCGCGCGCCTGCGCGCCGACCACGGCGTCGTCGAGGATGGCCGGGTGGCGCCCGGCCAGTTCCCAGGTCTGGAAGAAGGGCGTCCAGTCGATCAGCGGCACCAGCTCCGCCAGCGGCACGTCGTCGAACACGGTCACGCCCGGCTGGCGCGGCACCGGCGGCACGTAGCCTTCCCAGCCGCCGTCGAAGGCCTTGGCGCGGGCGCGGGCCAGCGGCAGCAGCGGCTTGGCGTCGCCGCGGTTGGCGTGGCGGGCGCGCACCTCGGCGTAGTCGGCGGCATTGGCGGCGACGAAGCCTTCGCGCAGTTCGCGGCTGAGCAGCGACTGCGTCACGCCGACCGCGCGCGAGGCATCCTTCACCCAGACCACCGGGGCGTCGTAGTGCGGGTCGATCTTCAGGGCCGTGTGCGCGCGCGAGGTGGTGGCGCCACCGATCAGCAAGGGCACCTGGAAGCCCTGGCGCTTCATCTCCCGCGCCACGTGGCTCATTTCCTCCAGCGAAGGCGTGATCAGGCCCGACAGGCCGACCACGTCCACATTCTCGGCGCGGGCGCGGTCGAGGATCTGCTGGGCCGGCACCATCACGCCCAGGTCCACGACCTCGAAGTTGTTGCAGGCCAGCACCACGCCGACGATGTTCTTGCCGATGTCGTGCACGTCGCCCTTCACCGTGGCCATCAGCACCTTGCCGCGCGGCTTGCCGGCGTCGCCGCTGGCGGCCTTCTCGGCCTCGATGTAGGGGATGAGGTGGGCGACGGCCTTCTTCATCACGCGGGCCGATTTCACCACCTGGGGCAGGAACATCTTGCCGGCGCCGAAGAGATCGCCGACCACGTCCATGCCGGCCATCAGCGGCCCTTCGATCACCGCCAGCGGGCGCGACGCGGCCTGGCGCGCCTCCTCGGCGTCGGCCTCGATGTACTGGTCGATGCCGTGCACGAGCGCGTGCTTGATGCGCTCGGCCACCGGCCATGCGCGCCAGGCCAGGTCCTCCGCCTTCGCCGCGCCCTTGCGCGCCTTGTGCTTGTCGGCTTCCGCGAGCAGGCGCTCGGTGGCGTCGGCCCGTCGGTTGAGCACCACGTCCTCGACCGCCTCGCGCAGCGCCGGGTCCAGGTCGTCGTACAGCGCCAGCGCGCCGGCGTTGACGATGCCCATGTCCATGCCCGCCGAGATCGCGTGGTACAGGAACACGCTGTGGATCGCCTCGCGCACCGCGTTGTTGCCGCGGAAGGAGAAGGACACGTTCGAGACGCCGCCCGAGACATGGCTGTCCGGGAAGCGCTGCTTGAGCTCGCGCGCCGCCTCGATGAAGGCCACGCCGTAGCCGTCGTGCTCGGCGATGCCGGTGGCGATGGCGAAGATGTTGGGGTCGAAGACGATGTCCTCGGGCGGAAAGCCCAGGCGCGAAACCAGCAGGTCGTGGGCGCGCGTGCTGATCTCGACCTTGCGCTCGAGCGTATCGGCCTGGCCCTGCTCGTCGAAGGCCATCACCACCACGGCGGCGCCGTGCCGGCGGGCCTCGCGGGCCTGCGCCAGGAAGGCGTCCTCGCCCTCCTTGAGCGAGATCGAGTTGACGATCGGCTTGCCCTGCACGCACTTGAGGCCGGCCTCGATCACGCTCCACTTCGAGCTGTCGATCATCACCGGCACGCGGGCGATGTCCGGCTCGCTGGCCACCAGGTTCAGGAAGCGCGCCATCGCCGCCTCGGCGTCGAGCAGGCCCTCGTCCATGTTGACGTCGATGACCTGGGCGCCGCTCTCGACCTGCTGGCGCGCCACCGCCAGCGCCTCGTCGTAGCGGCCCTCGAGGATGAGCTTCTTGAATTGCGCCGAGCCGGTGACGTTGGTGCGCTCCCCGACGTTGACGAAGTTCGTCTCGGGCGTGATGACGAAGGGCTCCAGCCCGGCCAGCCGGGTGCGCGGCGCCAGCACCGGGATGGCCCGCGGCGGCAGCCCGCGCACGGCGTCGGCGATCGCCGCGATGTGTTCGGGCGTGGTGCCGCAGCAGCCGCCGACCAGGTTGAGCAGGCCGGCCTCGGCGAACCCGCGCAGCACGCCGGCGGTCTCGGCCGGGCCCTCGTCGTAGCCGCCGAAGGCATTGGGCAGGCCGGCGTTCGGGTGGCAGCTGACGTGGGTGTCGGCCACCTGCGAGAGGATGTCCACGTGCGCGCGCAGGTCGCGGGCGCCCAGCGCGCAGTTGAGGCCGATCGACAGCGGCCGCGCGTGCCGCACCGAGTACCAGAAGGCCTCGGCGGTCTGGCCGCTGAGCGTGCGGCCGCTGCGGTCGGTGATCGTGCCCGAGACCATCACCGGCACGCGCCAGCCCGCCGCCTCGAACACGGTATCGATGGCGTAGAGCGCGGCCTTGGCGTTGAGCGTGTCGAACACCGTCTCGACCATCAGCAGGTCGGCGCCGCCCTCGAGCAGGGCGCGCGCGGCCCCGGCGTAGTCGGCCACCAGCGCGTCGAAGCTGATGTTGCGGTAGCCGGCGTCCTCGACCTTCGGGCTGATCGAAGCGGTGCGGCTGGTCGGGCCCAGGATCCCGGCCACGAAGCGCGGCCGGGACGGGTCGGCCGCCTCGGCGTCGTCGCAGCAGGCGCGGGCCAGTCGCGCGGCCTCGCGATTGAGCTCGGGCACCAGGTGCTCGAGCCCGTAGTCGGCCTGCGAGACCGCGGTCGAGTTGAAGGTGTTGGTCTCGAGGATGTCCGCGCCGGCGGCGAGGTAGGCGGCGTGGATGCCGCGGATGACGTCGGGGCGGGTCAGGGTCAGCAGGTCGTTGTTGCCCTTGAGGTCGCGGCCGCTGCAGCCGCAGCCGGCGCCGTGCACGTGGCCGTCGGGCGGCGACTGCCGGGCGTCGAGCCCCCGCGCGAAGCGTTCGCCGCGGTAGTCGGCCTCCGTCAGCGCATGCCGCTGGATCATCGTGCCCATCGCGCCGTCGAGCACGAGGATGCGTTCCGCCAGCGCCTGCAGCAGGCGGCCGGTCCGGGCGGGATCGCGCCAGGGCAGGGTGCTCATGGCTTGCGCGCCAGCAGGCTGACGACCTCGAAGTGCGGCGGGCGCTTCTCGCGGGTGACCGGTTCGCAGACCAGCACCTCGAGCCCGGCCTTCTCGGCCAGCTTGCGCAGCTCCTTGGGGCTGAAGCCGAGGTTGACGTGGCCGTAGGGCGTCACCGCGGCGCGGTGCTCGTGCTTGCCCAGGCAGGCGGCGACCAGCCGGCCGCCGGGGCGCAGCACGCGGGCGGCCTCGGCCACGGCCTGGGCCGGGCGCTCGGCATAGGTGAGCGCATGCATCAGCAGCACCAGGTCGAAACTGCCGGCGGCCTGGGGCAGGGCGTGCATGTCGCCCTCCATCACTTCGACGTGGCGGTGCCGGCTCAGGCGCTCCCGGGCGGCCGCGACCACGCGGGCGCTGGAGTCCACGCAGGTGTAGCGGCGCGCGTGCGGCGCCAGCAGTTCGGCCAGCACGCCGTCGCCGGAGGCGATGTCGAGCACGTCGCCGGGCGCGAGCAGGGGCACGGTGGCGCGGGCCAGGGCTTCCCAGGTGCGGCCGGGCGAATAGTGGCGCTCCATGTCGCCGGCCACCGAATCGGCCCAGTTCTGGTCGGCGGCGCGGGTCGCCAGCACTGCCGGCAGGCGTTCGGCGTCCTGGCGCAGCAGCGGGTCGTCGGTGCTGTCGCGCAGCGCTTCCCACAGGCGCGCCTCGGCCGGCTCGAGGCCGTCGGCGTTGAAGCGGTAATAGGCGGACACGCCGGCGCGGCGGTCGCGCACCAGATCGGCCTCCTTGAGCTTGGCCAGGTGGGTGGACACGCGCGGCTGCGCCAGGCGGGTGATCGCCGAGAGCTCGGCCACCGTCAGCTCCTCGCGCTCGAGCAGGGCCAGCAGGCGGACACGGGTGGGGTCGGCCAGGACCTTGAGGCAGGCCGACCAGGCGTCCAGGTCCATATTCATCCTTTCATTCGGATTCAAAGATATGGGCCGGAAGCCTAGGCCCGGGGCGGGTGGGCGTCAAGGCGAGCCGCGCTTTCACCGCCCCTGCACGTCAGCGCGGCCGCGGCAGCCGCTACAATCGCGGCTTCGCCTGAACCCGAACCGAGGTCGACCGTGGATTTCCGATTCACCGAAGAGCAGCTGATGATCCAGGACGTGGCCCGCCGCATCGCGCAGGAGAAGATCGCGCCGAGCGCCGAGCACCACGACCGCACGGGCGACTTCCCGCTGGAGAACATCCGCACCCTGGGCGAGAACGGCCTGATGGGCATCGAGGTGCCGACCGAATACGGCGGCGCCGGCATGGACCCGATCAGCTACGTGCTGGCCATGATCGAGATCGCCGAGGCCGACTGCGCCCACTCGACCATCGTCTCGGTGAACAATTCGCTGTTCTGCAACGGCATCCTCAAGTTCGGCACCGAGGCGCAGAAGCAGAAGTACGTGCGCGCCATCGCCGAGGGCAGGGAAATCGGCGCCTTCGCGCTGACCGAGCCGCAGTCCGGCTCCGACGCCACCGCCATGCGCTGCAAGGCGGTGAAGCAGGCCGACGGCACCTACGTCATCAACGGCAAGAAGAGCTGGATCACCTCCGGCCCGGTCGCCAAGTACATCATCCTGTTCGCGATGACCGATCCGTCCAAGGGCGCCAAGGGCATCACCGCCTTCATGGTCGACACCGCCAAGCCGGGCTTCCATCGCGGCAAGACCGAGCCCAAGCTCGGCATCCGCGCCTCGGCCACCTGCGAGATCGAGTTCCAGGACTACGTCGCCACGCCGGACGAAGTGGTGGGCGTGGAGGGCGAGGGCTTCAAGATCGCGATGGGCGTGCTCGATGCCGGCCGCATCGGCATCGCCTCGCAGGCCGTGGGCCTGGCCAAGGCCGCCTACAAGGCCGCCGTGGCCTACGTGAAGGAGCGCAAGAGCTTCGGCCAGCCGATCGGTTCGTTCCAGATGATCCAAGCCAAGATCGCCGACATGAAGTGCCGACTGGACGCCGCCGAGATCCTGACCCTGCGCGCGGCCTGGGCCAAGGCCGAGGCCGACAGGACCGGCGGCCGCTTCAGCACCGAGGCCTCGGTGGCCAAGCTCACCGCCTCCGAGGCGGCCATGTTCATCACCCACCAGGCGCTGCAGATCCACGGCGGCATGGGCTACTCGAAGGAGATGCCGCTGGAGCGCTATTTCCGCGACGCCAAGATCACCGAGATCTACGAGGGCACCAGCGAAATCCAGCGCCTGGTCATCGCCCGCAACGAGACCGGCCTGCGCTGACCGCCGGCCGTACGCCTGCGTACCGGAAGCCCCGCTGAAGCGGGGCTTCTTTTTTCGGGGTTTTTCGGCTGGCCCGGCCTGACGGGCGGGGCTACAATTCGCGCTTTATCCGCCCCTGCGAGAAAGCAGTCGATGAACGCCCACGCCCTGGCTTCCCCCGAGACCCTCGACGCCATCGTCGCCGCCCTGCCGGCCGGGTCCTCGTCCCCCGAGAAGGCCCGCCTGGAGACGTTCGCCCGAAGCTTCTTCGCGCGGGTGCCGGAGGACGAGCTCGCCTCCCGGCCGGCCGCCGACTGGGCCGCGATCGCCCACGCCTTCCTCGGCTTCGTCGCCGAGCGCGCCCCCGGCGCGCCGAAGCTGCAGGTCTTCAATCCCTCGCGCGAGGCCGACGGTTTCGAGACCACCCACACCGTCGTGCGCATCGCCAACGACGACATGCCCTTCCTGGTGGACTCGGTGCGCATGGCCCTGGCCCAGTTCAACCTGAGCCTGCACCAGATCGCCCACCCCGTGATGCCGCTGCGCCGCGATGCCGCCGGCCGGCTGCAGGCGGTGGGCGAGGGCGCGGCCGAGTCGCTGATGTACCTGGAGATCGATCGCCAGGCCGACCCGGCGGCGATGGAGCAGATCGCCCAGACCATCCTGGCCGCGCTGTCGGACGTGCGCGAGGCCGTGTCCGACTGGCAGCCGATGCGCGACACCATGGTGCGCATCGCCGAGGAGCTGGGCGGCCGCGCGCTGCCCGCCGGCGCCGGCGACCGCGCCGAGGCCCAGGCCTTCCTGCGCTGGGCCGCCGACAACCACTTCACCTTCCTCGGCTACCGCGAGTACGAGGTCAAGGACCGCCAGCTGGTGGCGGTGCAGGGCAGCGGCCTGGGCCTGCTGCGCGGCAAGGACCACCTGGTGCAGCCGCGCCCGGTGGCCGGCCTCGCCGCCGGCGACCTGCCGGCCGGCGCCAGCATGGACGTGCTGATCCTCACCAAGACCAATGCCCGCGCGACCGTGCATCGCCCGGGCTACATGGACTACATCGGCGTGCTGGTGTTCGACGAGAACGGCCGCGCGGTGCGCGAGCAGCGCTTCCTCGGCCTGTACACCTCCAGCGCCTACAACCGCCGCCCGTGGGAGATCCCGCTGGTGCGCCAGCGCCACGAGTTCGTGATGGCGCAGTCGGGCCTGGCCCTGACCAGCCACAGCGGCAAGGCCCTGCGCCACATCCTCGAGACCCTGCCGCGCGACGAGCTGTTCCAGTCCAGCGCCGAGGAACTGCAGCGCACCGCGATGGGCATCCTGGGCCTGCAGGAGCGCGCGCGCACCCGCCTGTTCCTGCGCCGCGACCGCTACGGCCGCTTCTTCTCGGCCCTGGTCTACATCCCGCGCGACCGCTTCAACACCGGCATCCGCCACCGCATCGAGGCGCTGCTGATGGATGCGCTTCAGGGCGAGCGCCTGGACCACGCCGTGCAGATCGGCGAGTCGCCCCTGGCCCAGCTGCACCTGGTCATCCGCCCCCGGGCGGGCGCGAAGGTGGAGGTGGACCAGGCCGCGCTCGAGGCCGAGCTGGCGCGCATCGTGCGCGACTGGCACGACGAGCTGCGCGAGATCCTGGTGCGCGAGCACGGCGAAGAGGCCGGCCTGCGCCTGGCCCAGCGCTTCGGCCGCGGCCTGCCGGCCGGCTACCTCGAGGCGGTCACGCCCGAGGCCGCCGCCGCCGACGTGCTCGAGGCCTCGCGCCTGGCCGGCGAGGGCGACCAGCGCATCAGCTTCGCCCGCCACGGCGACAACCTGCGCCTGAAGCTGCTGCGCCGCGCCGGCGACGTCGCCCTCTCGGACGTGCTGCCGGTGATGGAGAACCTCGGCCTGCGCGTGCTGACCGAACACCCCTACGTCATCGACGCCGAGGACGGCCGCATCTCGCTGCAGGACTTCGAGGTCGCCGCCCGCGGCGAGATCGACGTCGAGGCCGCGCGCGTGCCCTTCCAGGAGGCGTTCTCGGCGATCTGGAACGGCGAGGCGGAGAACGACGGCTTCAACCAGCTGCTGCTGTCGGCGCGCCTGGAATGGCGCGACATCGCCATGCTGCGCGCCTACACCAAGTACGCCCTGCAGACCGGCGTGCCGTTCTCGCAGCCCTACATGGAAGAGGCGCTGCAGCGCTACCCGGTGATCGCCCGCCTGCTCTGGGAGCTGTTCGCGGCGCGTTTCGAGCCGGGCCGCGAGGTCGCGCTGGACGCCGCCGGCCAGCAGGCCCTGCACGACCAGATCGCCTGGCTGCTGCCTAAGGAGCGCCGCGCCGCGCTCGACACCATCCCGCAGGAGATCGCCGCCGCCCGCGCGCTCGACCGCGCGGCCCAGGCCGACGCCATCACCGACGCGCTGGAGATCCTGCTCGACGCCCTGGTCGGCAGCATCGACGACGACCGCATCCTGCGCCGCTACATGGCGCTGATCAACGCCACCCTGCGCACCAGCTTCTTCCAGCGCAAGGGCGGAACCTTCCGCGACTACATCAGCTTCAAGTTCGATCCCTCGAAGGTGCCGGAGCTGCCCAAGCCGGTGCCCTACCGCGAGATCTTCGTCTACTCGCCCTTCGTCGAGGGCGTGCACCTGCGCTTCGGCCCGGTGGCGCGCGGCGGCCTGCGCTGGTCCGACCGCCGCGAAGACTTCCGCACCGAGGTGCTGGGCCTGGTGAAGGCGCAGATGGTGAAGAACACCGTCATCGTGCCGGTGGGCTCCAAGGGCGGCTTCGTGGTCAAGCGGCCGCCGGTGGGCGGCGACCGCGACGCCCAGCTGGCCGAGGGCATCGCCTGCTACAAGCGCTTCATCAACGGCCTGCTCGACATCACCGACAACCTGGTGGACGGCAAGGTCGTGCCGCCGGTGGACGTGGTGCGCCATGACGGCGACGACCCCTACCTGGTGGTCGCGGCCGACAAGGGCACGGCCACCTTCAGCGACATCGCCAATGGCATCTCGGCCGAGCACGGCTTCTGGCTGGGGGACGCCTTCGCCTCCGGCGGCTCGGTGGGCTACGACCACAAGGGCATGGGCATCACCGCCAAGGGCGCCTGGGAGTCGGTCAAGCGGCACTTCCGCGCGCTGGGCATCGATTCCCAGAGCCAGGACTTCACCTGCGTCGGCATCGGCGACATGTCGGGCGACGTGTTCGGCAACGGCATGCTGCTGTCGAAGCACATCCGCCTGGTGGCCGCGTTCGACCACCGCCACATCTTCCTCGACCCGAACCCGGACGCGGCGCGCAGCTACGCCGAGCGCGAGCGCATGTTCAAGGTGCCGCGCTCGAGCTGGGACGACTACGACAAGTCCCTGATCAGCGAGGGCGGCGGCGTGTTCCCGCGCACGCTCAAGTCCATCGCCATCAGCCCGCAGGTGCGCGAAGCGCTCGGCCTGGCGGCCGACGTGGCGCAGATGAGCCCCAACGAGCTCATGAACGCCATCCTCAAGGCGCCGGTGGACCTGCTCTGGAACGGCGGCATCGGCACCTACGTCAAGGCCAGCACCGAAAGCCACGGCGACGCCGGCGACCGCGCCAACAACGGCCTGCGCGTCAACGGCAACGAGCTGCGCTGCAGGGCGGTGGGCGAGGGCGGCAACCTGGGCTTCACCCAGCGTGGCCGCATCGAGGCCGCCATGGCGGGCGTGCTGGTCAACACCGACTTCATCGACAACTCGGCCGGCGTGGACACCTCCGACCACGAGGTCAACATCAAGATCCTGCTGTCGGCGCCGGTGCTGCGCGGCGAGCTGAGCACCCCGCAGCGCAACGAGCTGCTGGCCAGCATGACCGACGAAGTCGCCGAGCTGGTGCTCAACGACAACTACCGCCAGAACCAGGCCATCAGCCTGATGGAGCGCATGAGCGCCGCCCGCCTGGGCTCGTTCGGCCACTTCATGCGCACGCTGGAGGAACAGGGCCTGCTCGACCGCGCCATCGAGTTCCTGCCCACCGACGCCGAACTGGCCGAGCGCAAGGCCCGCGGCCAGGGCCTGACCCGTCCGGAGCTGAGCGTGCTGCTGAGCTACGACAAGATCGTCGTGTTCAACCAGATGCTCGACTCGGACGTGCCCGAGGATCCGTACCTGAGCAAGGAACTGGTGCGGTACTTCCCGAAGGCGCTGCAGGACCGCTACGCCGGCGACATGGAGAACCACCGCCTGCGTCGCGAGATCATCGCCACCGCGGTGACCAACTCCACCGTCAACCGCATGGGCGCGACCTTCCTGCTGCGCATGCAGGAGGACACCGGCGAGTCGCCGGCGCAGATCGCCAAGGCCTTCACCATCAGCCGCGAGGTGCTCGAGGCACGCGACCTCTGGGCCGCCATCGACGCGCACGACCTGAAGGTGCCCGAGGACGCGCAGCTCGAGGCCCTGACCGGCATCTGGCACCTGCAGCGCAACCTCACCCGCTGGCTGCTCAACCGCCCGGGCGAGAGCCTCAACATCGCCGAGAAGGTCGAGCGCTACGCCGGCGGCGTCGCCGAGCTGCGCCGCAGCCTCGACGCCGTGCTGCCGGCCGAGGGCCGCGAGCAGCTGGCCGCCAGCGTCGCCGCCTGGCGCGAGCGCGGCTTCCCGGAGGACCTGGCCCGCGCCTTCGCCAGCCTGCCGTTCCTGGCCTACGCCCTGGACATCGTCGAGGTCGCGATCGAGCGCGGCCTGCCGGTGGCCCAGGTGGCCGCGGCCTACTTCGGCCTCTCCGATGCCCTGCACACCAAGTGGCTGATGGACGCCGTCGAGGCCCTGCCGGTGGACGGCCGCTGGCATGCCCAGGCCCGCGGCGTGCTGCGCGACGAGCTGCAGTCGCAGCAGCGTGCGCTGGTCGGCCAGGCCCTGGCCGATGGCGGCGAGCCGGCCACCGCGGTCTCGCGCTGGCTGGCCCGCGAGGACGCGACCCTGAAGTACACGCTGTCCATGCTGGCCGACCTGCGCAACCTGCGCAGCCTGGACTACCCGGTCCTGTCGGTGGCGGTGCGCCGCCTGGCCCAGCTTGCCGCGGTGCGCGCCGGATGAAGTAACCTGCGCGCATGAGCCTGCCCGCCGCCCCGCGCCTCGCCTTCCTCGCCAGCTCCGCGCCGGAGGCGCAGGCGGCCCTGGGCAAGCTCGTCGCCCGCCACGGCCAGCACGCGCCGGCCGACGCCGACGTGCTCTGCGTGCTCGGCGGCGACGGCTTCATGCTGCACACCCTGCACCGGCACGGCGCGCTTGGCCGGCCGGTGTACGGCATGAAGCTCGGCTCGGTCGGTTTCCTGATGAACCAGCACCGGCCCGACGACCTCATCGAGCGCCTGCACGCCGCCGAGGCCAGCCACCTGCGCCCGCTGGAGATGGTCGCCACCACCGACTCCGGGGCCACGGTGCGCTCGCTGGCCTACAACGAGGTCTCGCTGCTGCGCCAGACCCGGCAGGCGGCGCACCTGCGCATCCACCTCAATGGCCAGGTGCGCATGGACGAGCTGGTCTGCGACGGCGTGCTGGTCGCCACCCCGGCCGGCAGCACGGCCTACAACTTTTCGGCGCACGGGCCGATCCTGCCGCTGGGCTCGCAGGTGATCGCGCTCACGCCGATCGCCGCGTTCCGGCCGCGGCGCTGGCGCGGCGCCCTGCTGCGCTCGGACACCGAGGTGCGGCTGGAGGTGCTCGACCGCTACAAGCGGCCGGTCAGCGCCACCGCCGATTCGCACGAGGTGCGCGACGTGGCCGAGGTCGTGGTGCGCGAGTCGGCCGAGGGCATGGTCACCCTGCTGTTCGACCGCGAGCACAACCTCGAGGAACGCATCCTCAACGAGCAGTTCCAGAGCTGAGCCGTCTCGGCCCCTGAGACCGCCGCCAGGCACCCTGAACCCATGTCGCCCCTGTCCGTTCCGCCGGAAACCCCCGCCCAGCGCCTCGTCGTGGCCATCACCGCGCGCGCGCTGTTCGACCTCGAGGACAGCCACGCCGTGTTCCAGGCCGGCGGCGTCGAGGCCTACGCCGACTACCAGCGCCATCGCGAGCACGAGGTGCTGGCGCGCGGCATCGCCTTCCCGCTGGTGCAGAAGCTGCTCTCGCTCAACGAAGGCGCGCCGGCCGACGCGCCGCGGGTCGAGGTGGTCCTGCTGTCGCGCAATTCCTCCGACACCGGCCTGCGCATCTTCAATTCCATCCGGCACTACGGCCTGGGCATCGTGCGCGCGGTGTTCACCAGCGGCAACGAGGTCTGGCCCTACATCCGCCCCTTCGGCGCCCAGCTCTTCCTCTCGGCCAACCCGGCCTCGGTGCGGGCGGCGCTGGAGAACGGCATCGCCGCGGCCACCATCCTGCCGTCCAAGGCGCCGGAGCATTCGCATCCGCAGCTGCGCATCGCCTTCGACGGCGATTCGGTGATCTTCGACGACGAGGCCGAGCGCATTTCCCAGGCCAAGGGCCTGGCCGCCTTCCACCACAACGAGACCCGCCGCGCCGCCGAAGCGCTCAGCGGCGGGCCGTTCCGCGGCTTCCTGGCCGCGCTGCACGAGCTGCAGGGGGCCTTCCCGCCCGGCGAGGACTCGCCCTTGCGCACCGCCCTGGTCACCGCGCGCTCGGCGCCGGCGCACGAACGCGTCATCCTCACGCTGCGGGCCTGGGGCGTGCGCCTGGACGAGGCCATGTTCCTCGGCGGCCGCGACAAGGGCCCGTTCCTGGAGGCCTTCGGCGCCGACATCTTCTTCGACGACAGCCGGCACAACGTCGAGAACGCGCGCCGGCACGTGGCCACCGGCCACGTGCCCTTCGGCGTCACCAACGAAGACTGAGCGCCGCGCGCCGGTGCGCGGGCAGGCGCACCGCGGTCAGGCCGGCGTGGCCACCGGGTCCGGCCTGCGCGCCGCATAGAGCAGCCACGCCAGGGCGGTGATCGCCGCGCCCAGGCCGAAGGCCAGCGCGCCGCCGCCCGGGCTTTCCCAGGCGATCGCCGCTACCGCCGCGCCCAGCACGCCGCCCACGCCCTGGCTGAACCCGAAGAACAGGCTCTGGCCTGCGCCGGCGCGGCGCCCGGGGAAGAAGTCGGCCATCAGGCGCATGCAGCAGGCGTAGAAGGTGGCGAAGCTGAGCGCGTGCGTCGCCTGGGCCAGCACCATCAGCGGCAGGGAGTGGGCGAAGAAGCCGGTCAGCAGCCAGCGCAGCACGGTCACGGCCAGGCAGGCCATCAGCAGCGGCCGGGCGCCGAAGCGGGCGATCAGCCGGGGCGCCTGCCAGAACATCACGATTTCGATCAGCACGCCGACCGCCCACAGCGCGCCGATGGCCGCGCCCGAATGCCCGGCCGCCTGCAGGTGCAGGGTGTAGAAGACGTAGAAGGGCCCGAAACCGGCCTGCATCAGCAGGGCCACCAGCAGGAAGCGGCGCACGCCCGGGCGCCTCCACAGGTGGCCGTCCTCGCCGCCCGTCGCGCGCGGGGGCGGCGGCTCGTCGTGGCGATGCGGCCAGGCGGCCAGCGCGACGGCGATGAACAGCGGCAGCGCCAGCCAGGGGAAAGCGTCGCCGCCGAACACATCCATCAGCGCCCCGTAGCTGCCGGCCACGAGCAGGAACCCGATCGAGCCCCAGACGCGCAGCCGGCCGTAGAGCTCGCTGCGCGGCCCGAGCGCGGTCAGCGTCATCGCCTCGAACTGCGGCATCACCGCGTTGTAGAACACCCCGAACACCGCCATGACCGCCAGCAGGGCCCATGCCTCGCGGGTGAACAGGAAGGCGGCGAAGCTCAGCAGGGTGAGCGCGCAGCCCGCCACGAACCAGTGGCCGGGGCGCGCACTGCGACCGGTGAGCGCGGCCCAGGCCGGCGGCGCGACGATGCGCGTGCCGTACCACAGGCCCAGCATGCCGCCGACCACGTAGCCGCCGTGGCCGAGCGCGTCCACCCAGCGCCCGACGTAGGGCGTGTAGGCGCCGAGCGCGGCGTAGTAGCAGAAATAGAAGACCGAAAAGCGGCGGAGGCTGGCGTCCATGTCGCGGGCCCGGAAAAGGAAACGGCCGGACCTCGCGGTCCGGCCGTCGCCATTCTCGCCGGTTTGCCCGGTGCCGGGGAGCGTCAGTTCCGGCGCGCGGGGGTCCGGCCGCCCGGAAGCGCGGCCGGCCCTTCGCGCAGGGCAAGGCCGCGGGTTTCCAGCGTGCCCATGCGGGCCTGGTCCTTGAGCTCCAGGTGCCGCAGTTCGAAGGGCGCGCCGTAGCCGGCGGGCAGGGGGGCCGACGCGAACGGCAGGCTCAGGCTGCGCTGGCCGGCCTCCAGCCAGGCCGCCGAATGCGCCTGCGCCACCGGTCGCAGCTCGCCCGAGGGCGAGGTCGCGTACAGCGTGCCGCGCACTTCGTAGCGGCCGGGCGCGGCCACCTGCAGCGGCAGGTCGACGCGGCGGGCCCTGGCATCGAAGGCGTAGCCGCCGGCCAGCCGCGCCGTCGGCAGCACCACTTCGACCGCGGTGCGGGCCTCGCGCTGCACCGGCTGCCCGTCGGCGACCGCGCCGGCGAACACATGCACCTCCCACAGGCCCGGCAGCGTGCCGGCCTCGGCCGGCGCGACCAGGCGGGCCTTGCCGTCCACGAAGGCCAGCGGATAGCGCGTGCCCGCGGGCGACACCAGCTCGCCCTCGACCGTGCCGCCGCCCAGCTTGGCCTGGCCGCGCCGCAGCTGCGCCGCGACTTCCAGCGTATCGCCGGCCAGCACGCGCCCGCTGGCCGCCTGGGCCTTGAGCACGTAGGGGCTCTGCGGCTCGAAGACGTGCACGAGGTAGCGGCCCTCGGCCCCCGCGAGCTGCAGGTCGAAGCGGCCGGCGCCGTGCGCGGCCTCGAGCTTCACGATCACCGAACCGGCGGGCACGTCCATGCCGGCCGCCTGCAGCTGGCCGGCGTCGGCCTTGCTGCGGAAGCCGTCGGCCAGCACGCGGCCGCCCTTGGCCACGCGCAGCGAGGCGCCGGACACCGGCGCCGCATCCCGTTCGGGGCTGATGCGGATGAGCGCGCCGGGCGCCGTCGTGTCGATGCCCTGGCCGCGCTTGAGCGCGGCGCCGTCCACCAGCATCCAGTACTCGCGGCTTTCGGCCTCGTGCGGCGCGGCGGCCACCAGTTCGGCCGAAGGATCCACCGCCCAGGCCAGGGCCACCGGCTGGCGCTCGACCGGGAAGGCCGGGGCCGGCGCGGCCTGCAGGCGCGACGGGCTGAGGTCGCCGCCGGCCGGCGGCAGCAGGCCGGCGGCGAAGGCCGGGGCGCAGGCGAGGGCGAGGCAGGAGAGCAGAAGGGTCTTGTTCATGGCTCAGCTCCTCATGTCCGTGCGCAGGATCGAATCGAGCCCGAAGCAGGCCCGGCGGCTCTGGTTGTGCGACAGCGGTTCGCTGCCGGCCATGCGCGCCTTGTCCTGGAACCACACGCTGCCCGCGGCCGACTGGCTGGAGCAGTTGAGGAAGCCGTCGGAGCAGCTGTTGAGCCAGTTCTGCGTGGTCTCCAGCCCGACGTTCTCGGCGTAGCCGCCGCAGTAGCTGTCCGAATCCCAGATCGCCGAGTCCACGTCCGTGCCCACCACGCTGCGGAAGGGCTTGGGCAGGGCCGGGCGGCCGCTGGTGCCGTACAGCCAGCTGGCGTTGTAGCTGGCCATCCAGCTGGTCTGCTGCATGCGCACCGCGTCGTTCTTGTAGCCCAGCAGCCAGCCCAGCGCGGACTCGAACACGTTGCCGGCGATCACCGCGTCGGCCAGCGGCGTGCCGGCGGACGAGGGCGCCAGCGCGTTGACGCGCACGACCTTGCTGATGATGTTCGGGTAGCGGCTGTCCCAGGTCGGGTTGCTCATGATCCAGCGCATGACGTTGCCGCCGTTGCTGTGCGTGATCACGATCAGGCGGGTGATGCCCTTGGCGTTGATGAAGCTGGTCAGCTGCCCGGCCAGGCAGCCGGCCGCGTCGGGGTGCCACATGTACTGGGTGAAGTCGCAGTTGATGACGACGTAGTTGGCCGGGTTCACCAGCCCGCCGCGCACGTTGTTGACGAAGGTGCCGGTCCAGTAGGCGTTGTAGGCGTCGGTCTGCTTGCCGGTGCCGTGCACGAAGGCGACGCCGGTGTTGGCACTGCACACGCTCGAGAAGGCCGCGAGGGCGGCCAGTAACAGGAATCGCATCTTCCCTCCCCAGGAATTCGATGCGCGACCCGGCGGTCCCGTCCTTGCGAGGCCTGGTCCGGTGGAGTCCGGCGCTCCCCTGCGCCGGCGTATGGGCGTTCAGGTTAGCGGCGAAACCGTGACCGTCAACACATTTCGATGCTGCGCCGCGGCAGCCGGCCCGGCCTGCGGAAGGCCGGTGTCGGGGGCAGCGGGATTGCCCGGCGGGCCGGGCTCAGAACTCGAGGTCGAGCGCGGCGCAGAGGTAGTCGACCAGCGGCACCAGGCCGGTGAAGCCGGCCACCACCGCCTGGCGCAGGCGCGGGCCGAGCACCACGCCGTCGTCCAGGGCCATGCCGGCGGTGAAGTCCTTGCGCTTGATGTCCTCGATCAGCGGATGGTCGGCCGGGAAGCCGCGCGGCGGCCGCACCAGCGCGTCGCCCCACATCTCGTAGCGGCGGCGGAAGGCCGGCGCCTGCACGGCCTTCGTCCAGCCCGCGGGGTTGTCGGCCAGGAAGTCGCGGATGCGCCGCTGCACGTCCGGCTCCGGATGCCAGATGCCGGCGCCCAGGAAACTGTTGCCCGGCTGCACGTGCAGGTAGAAGGACGGCGCCGGCACCTGCTTGCTGCGCGCGTGGAAGAAGCGCGCGCCGCCCCAGGTCTTGTAGGGCGTCTTGTCGTTCGAGAAGCGGGTGTCGCGGTGGATGCGGAACAGCGAGCCGCCATTGCCGCGCGGGTCGGCGCGGTAGTGCGGGCTGATCGCGAGCAGGTCGGGCTGCAGGTCGGCGATCAGTCGCTGGAAGGGCGCCTTCAGGTGCGCCTCGTAGTCGGCGCGGTGCGCCTCGAACCAGGGCTTGCTGTTGTTGCGCGCCAGCGCCCGCAGGAACTTGAAGGTCTTGTCGCTGAAATAGGTGCTCATGCCAGTTCCCGCGCGATGCCGCGGCCCCAGTCCTCCAGCGCGTCCAGCCAGGCCTGGTGGGGGCCGGGCCCGCGCTCGCGGCGCAGTGTCGCGATCTCGGCGTAATACGTCGTGAAGTCGTGCTCGGACAGGCCGGACGGGCCGCCCAGGCGGGTGCGCCGGTAGTCGTTCCAGCGCGCGAGCTCGTCGGCGGACAGCGCCTCGGGCCAGTTGCGGGCGCGGTAGCGGAACAGCAGCTCGGCGTAGCGCGGGTCGTCGAAGCGCGGGCCGAAGGTCGCCAGCTCGGCCAGCGGCGCGCTGCGCACGCGCGGGAACAGGCGCTTGTCGGCGTCGGAGGGAAAGCCGTCGTAGAGCGCGGCATCGGCGTCGGCCGGCTCGCGCGCGGCCTCGGCGGCGAAGACCTGGCGCACCTTCTCGGCCAGGCCCGCGGCCTCGCGCAGGCGGGCGGCGCGCGCCTGCGCCGCGCCCGGGTCCAGGCCGAGGCGTTCGAAATCGGCCGGGCGCAGGTGGGCCAGCGGCAGCAGCACCGGGCACTTGTTGGTGTGCACTTCCTTGAGCGGGATGCGGCGCTCGCCTTCGGGCAGGTCGGCGGCGCGGGTGTACAGGCGATCGGCGATTTCGTCGGGCGCCATCGCCAGCAGCGCGTCGATGTCCTCGTCCGAATCCAGCGAGCACACCACCACACGCGACTCGATGCGCGGATGCCGCGCCACCGGCGCCACCAGCGCGGCGCAGTGCCGGCTGGCCGGGTAGCGCGAGGAAATATGCAGCAGCGGCGTCATCGCCGCCAGGTCGAACAGGCCGGCCACCTTGCGCTTGTCGCGCAGGCCCAGGGCGTAGTCCCACAGCCGGGGCTGGGCGGCCTTGAACTTGCGGGCCAGGCCGACCAGGGCGCGCACGTCGCTCAGGGCCTCGTGCGCCTCGCCCTCGCGCACGCCATTGGCCTGCGCCAGGTGCTCGAGCTTGAACGAGGGCGCGCCGTCTTCCCGCGCCGGCCAGGTGAGGCCGTCGGGGCGCAGGGCCTCGGCCAGGCGCAGCACGTCCAGCAGGTCCCAGCGCGAGTTGCCGTTGCGCCACTCGCGCTCGTAGGGATCCCAGAAATTGCGGTAGAGCCCGAAGCGGATGAACTCGTCGTCGAAGCGGATCGAGTTGTAGCCCACGGCGCAGGTGCCGGGCTGCATGAATTCATCGGCCAGGCGGGCGAAGAACTCCGCCTCGCGCAGGCCCTCGGCCAGGGCGTGCTGCGGGGTGATGCCGGTGACCATCGTCGCGCCCGGCGAGGGCAGCAGGTCGCGCGCCGGCTGGCAGAACAGGCTGACCGGCTCGCCGACCGGGTTGAGGTCGGCATCGGTGCGCAGTGCCGCGAACTGGGCGATGCGGGTCCTGCGCGGGTCCTGGCCGAAGGTCTCCAGGTCGTACCAGAGGAAACTCGCCGGGCTCACGCCGCGCCCGCCAGGTCGAGCGGCTTGAGCGTGGCGCGCACCAGCGCGTCCACCGCGCCCAGGTCCACCTGGTCGAGCGAGGCCAGTCCGCGCGTGGCCTCGACCAGCAGCGCCCGCTGCACCTGGCCGCGCGAGAACGCGGTGGCGTAGGGGACACGGGTGAAGCTGACCATCGAATAGCGCGGCACGAACACGCCCGGATGGCGGTCGGCCAGCACGCGCTCGAGGGCGCGCTGGAGCAGGAAATCGGCGTCGTCCACGCGGTCGCGCATTTCGACATAGTTCTCCAGCGCCATCGCCTGGATCGCCTCGGCATTGGGCCGGCGCTCGGCCTCGAAGGCGGCGAAGGCCGCGGCCAGGTCGTCGGTGGCCGCGAGCTGGCGGTCGAGCGCGAGGCAGTCCTCGAAGGCGCAGTTCATGCCCTGGCCGTGGAAGGGCACCATCGCGTGCGCGGCATCGCCCAGCAGCACCGCGCGGCCGTCGAGGTGCCAGCGCTGCAGGCGCAGCGTGCCCAGCTGGCCGATCGGGTTGCGGGTCCAGTCGGCGTCGAAATCCGGGATCAGCGGCAGGGCATCGGCGAAATCGCGGGCGAAGAAGGCGCGCGCCGCGGCCAGGTCGGGCAGGGTGGCGAAGGACGGGTCGCCCTGCTGGGGCAGGAACAGGGTCACCGTGAAGGTGCGCTCGGTATTGGGCAGGGCGATGCACATGTAGCCGCCGCGCGGCCAGATGTGCAGGGCATTGGGCTCGATGCGGAAGCCGCCGTCGGCGGCCGGCGGGATCTCCAGTTCCTTGTAGCCATGGCCCAGCGGTTCGAAGCGCTCGCCCAGGTCCACGTGCGGCGCCATGGCCGCGCGCAGGCCCGAGCCGGCGCCGTCGGCGCCGAGCAGGGCGCGGAAGTCCACCTCGTGGGCGCGCCGCGAGTGGTCGTCCACGAAGCGGGCCCGGCGGGCGGCGAAGTCCACGCCGTCCAGGCGCTGGTTGAAGTGGATGCGCGCGCCCGCGGCTTCGGCGGCATCGAGCAGGGCGAGGTTGAGGCGACCGCGGTGCACCGACCAGATCACCTCGCCGTCGTCGCGGCCGTAGCGCTGCAGCTGCGAATCGCCGCCCAGCGGGTGCACCATGCGCCCGCGCATCATCACCGCCTGCGCCATCACCACGTCCTGCAGGCCGGCGACGCGCAGCGCGTGCAGGCCGCGTTCCGCCAGGGCGAGGTTGATCGAGCGCCCGCCCTCGTAGCCGCGGCGGCGCGGATCGGGCCGCTTCTCGAACACCTCCACCGGCACGCCGCGGCGGGCGAGCAGGGTGGCGAGCAGGGCACCGGCCAGGCCGGCGCCGACGAGGGTGAGCGGTGTCGCGGTTGCGGAGGTCACGAGGATTGCCACCGTTAGGAACGCCGTACGATGTTCAGGTATTTGACCGGAATCGTCACGTCGGGATTGGGAATTTTTCTCTGTCGGGCGATGCCGAGGGTAGACGATTCCCCCGGTGCGCGGGCTACCCTCCGGGCATTGCCGGAATGGGGCGGGCGCATGATGCAGCGGGTCGGGGTGGCGTGGGGAATCGGACTGCTGCTGTTGGCATGGATGCCTGGGGCGCAGGCCGCGCCATCCGCGGAGCTTCCCGCCCTCGTCCGCACCCTCAAGGCCCTGCCGCCCGCCGACGGCCAGGCCCGCCATGCCGTCTCGCTTGACGCCGGCGTCGCGCGGACCGCGCTCAAGCGCGGCGAGGCCCGCATCGACCTGCCCGGCGAAGCCCCGATCCACGCCACCCGGTTGCGCGAACGCCGGCTGTCGGACCAGGCCTGGAGCCTGGTCGGCGAGGTGCAGACCCCGTTCGGCCCGCAGCGCGCCGTCTTCACCTATGGCAAGGACGCCAGCTACGCGCTGATCCCCACCGCCGGGGGCGAAACGCTGCGCGTGGTGATGGAAGGCGGACGGGCCGTGCTCGAGCCCGATGGCGACCTGTTCCCCCACGTCGATGGCCAGCCGGCGCCGGCCGATGCCGACATCGCCCGCCCGGCCCGCCCGGCGCCGGCGAAGGGCCCGGCCAAGGCCGCGGCCGGGCGGCCCTCGCTGCTGCTCGACGACCATTCCGCGAAGGCCCTGGCCGATACCGGCCCCGTGGTCATCGACCTGCTGGGCCTGTACACCGATGAACTCGTCGCGCGCCTCGGCAGCGTCGCTGCGGCCGAGACCGAATTCCTGCATTTGCTGGCGGTCGCGAACGAGGCCTACGACCTCAGCGGCACCGGCGTGCAGTTCGCGCTGGCCGGCCTGGTGAAGGTGGACTACCCGCTGGCGCGCGAGAACGGCCACGTGCTTTCGGACATGCAGCAGAACCTGATGCCCGACGGCTTCGACCTGCATGCCGCGCGCGACGCCGCCCAGGCCGACCTGGTGGCGATGCTGCGCAGCTACCCGCAGGGCGCGTCCTGCGGCGTCGGCTACATCGCCGGCTACGATTTCACGCCGGAGTTCGACGACAGCGACTATGGCTTCTCGGTCAACAACAGCGGCCGCTGCTCGCAGTACGTGTTGGCGCACGAACTCGGCCACAACCTCGGCTCGGCGCATGACCGCCTGGCGAGCGGCGACTATGGCGGTGCCTATCCCTTCTCGTACGGCTACCGGCAGGCGCATGCGCCCGCCTTCGGCACGGTGATGGCCTACGAGCAGGGCGTGGAGGTGGAACTGGGGCGCTTCTCGTCGCCGGACCCCGATTGCCTGGGCGCGCCCTGCGGCGTCGCCGACGCCGCGGACAACGTCCGCAGCCTCCGGCTGATGGCGCCGCGCATCGCGCTGTATCGCCAGCCGCCCGGCCTGGTCGAGCTCATGGACGCCGTGGCCGCGGAACCGTCGGATGGGTGGGCGCACTGGAGCGCGGGCCCGCTGTGGTTCAAGGTCAGGCTGTCTTCGCCGGCGCCGGCGGGCGGCGTCACCGTCACCTACGAAACCAGCGACCAGACCGCGCTGGCGGGCCTGGACTACGTCGCGACGTCCGGCAGCCTGACTATCCCCGAAGGCGGCCGCGAAGGCTGGATCCAGGTCGAGGTGCTCGACACCGACGCCCTGGAGCAGGACGAGCGGATGACCCTGCGGCTCACCTCGGTCACCGGCGGCGCCGCCGCGCGCACCGAGGCCAGCGGCCGGATCATCGCGCCCCTGGTGACCCTGTTGGATGCCGTCGTGCAGGAAGGCGACAGCGGCGATGAAACCTGGGCGCAGGTGGAATTCAAGCCGCTGGTCAACGGTGTCTTCCCCGACATGGTTTACGGCGTCAGCTTCGTGGACGGCACGGCGGTCGCCGGCGTGGACTACGTCGCACAGGCCGCGCCGCCGCTTTACCCGGGCGATCCGATCCTCGTGCGCATCCTCGGCAACGAGCAGGCGCAGGGCGACCGCCGCTTCGAGGTGGTGCTGACCGGCTACTCCGGCCCGACCCTGGTGCGCGAGCGCGCCACCGTCACCATCGTGGACGACGACACCGTGCGGCTGGGATTCGCGACCGCGCGGTTCTGGGTGGTCGAAGGCGACGCCGGCAGCGCGGTCGCCATGGTGCCGATCGACCTGTCGCGGCCGGCGCCGGGCCCCGTGGTCTTCGACGTCGCCTCCACCGACGGCAGCGCGGCCGCGCCCGGTGATTACGCGCCGGTGTCGCTGCAGGCGGTCACGATCCCGGCCGGGGAGACCCGCGCCTGGATCCCGGTGCAGGTGAACGGCGACGCGGACGCCGAAGCAGACGAGTACCTGGAACTGCAGGTGTCCAACGTGCAGGGCGCGGCGGCCGGCAGCCTGTCGATCCGCGTCCATCTCCAGAACGACGATGGTGCGTATGCGCCGCCGACCTTCACCATCGGCGATGCGCAGAGCCCGGAAGGCAATCCGGGCGATCCGGCGCCGGCGCGGCTGGTCTTCCCGATCACGCTGGACCGGCCGGCGATCACGACGCTGGAGTTCTCGTTCTTGGTGGCCGGCGGCACCGCCGTTCCCGGCGAGGACGTCTACTGGGGTTTGACGCCGGCGCGCGGCTGGATCCAGGCGGGCGAGACCCAAGGCAGCGTCATCGTGTCCATCATCGGCGACACGACCTTCGAGCCGGACGAAACCATCGCCCTCGAACTTGGATCGGTCTCGCCCGGCGTGCAGTACCTGACGGGCCGCACCCGCGCCGTGGGCACGCTGGTGGACGACGACGCACCGGCGGATTTCGCCGCCCGCGACGACCGCATCGTGCTCAAGGAAAATTCGCCGGCCGTGGACGTGGCCGTGGTCGCCAACGACCCGGTGGATGCGGAATCCCTCCCGTCCGGCCAGCTGACCCTCGTCTCCCCGCCGACCCGCGGCACGGCGAGCGTGCAGGACCAGGGCACCGCCTCCCCGCTGGACGACCGCATCCGCTACGTGCCGGCGCCGGACACCTCGGGCGAGGATGTCCTGACCTACGCGCTCTGCCGCTCCGACGGCACATGCCGCGAAGCCCGGCTGCAGGTCGTGCTGCGGCCGGTGCTCGATGTCGAACACCTGGCCCCGGCCCAGTCCGGTGCGCTCGACGTCGCGCTCTCCGGGCTGCGCGCGCTGCCCGCCGCGCGCTTCGAGGCCAGCGCGCTGGTGGCGCCGGTGCCCGTGTCGGCCACCGTGCCGGCCGACGCCACGACGCTCTCGCCCTGGGACGAGTCCGGCGCCGGCACGCAGTTCGTGCTGCGCACCCTGGCCGCCGCGGGCCCCGGCCAGCCGCAGTCCTGGCGCGTCCTGGCCGAAGCGGCCTCGACCAGCGGCCTGGTCGACCTCTACCTGGGCATCGACGCCAACGGCAATGGCCGGCCGGATCCCGGCGAGCGGGCCTGCAGCGCCACGATGGGCGTGGGTGGACGGCGCTGCGAACTGGCCGTGGAGGTGACGGACACGCCGGTGGACTACTGGCTGCTGTTCCACAATCGCCATGGCGCGGCGCAGTCCGTCGATGGCGTGGTTTTCGAGGTGCCGACGCGCGGCGCCCGCAGCGGCCTGGTCGCGACCGGTCCGGGCCGGCTGGCCGCCGGCGAGGCCGGCGCGCTGCGGATCGGCTGGGACGACCCGGGCCTGCTGCCGGGCGAGCGGCGCGCCGGCTACGTGCAGGTGTTGTCCGGCGGCGCCGTGGTGGGCGATTTCCCCGTGCACCTGACCCGCACCGGATGGACCGACGCGCCGATCGCGCTCACCAGCGGCCGGACCCAGTCGCTGCGCCTGGGCGCCGGCGCCGCGCACGAGCGCATGTTCATCGACGTGCCCGCGGGCGCCACGCGCCTGCAGGTGCAGGTGCAGGGCACGACCGGCGTGGATGTCTACCTGTCCCGCGTCGCCGCGCCGGCCGGGCCGGGTATCCAGTTGGCGCCGCCGCGCGGCAGCGCGGTGGCCAGCGGCATCGCGGCCGGTGGCATCGCCACGGTCGATCTCCCGGGTGCCGCGCTGCAGCCCGGGCGCTGGTACGTGACGCCGGTCAATCCGGGCGTGCAGCCGACCGAGGCCTGGGTGACGGCGACGGTCACGGCCACCGCGCCGGTCGTTCGCCCGGGCAGCTATTTCAACGCCGCGCGCAGCGGCCATGGCCTGTTCGTGTATCCGGCCGGGTCCGCACGCGTCGGCCTCTGGTACACCTACCTCGAGGACGGCACGCCGACCTGGTACTACCTGCAGGGCGCCGCCCCGGCGGGCGACGGTTTGTGGACGGCGACGCTCTACCGCTCGTCCTGGCTGGGCACCGGCAACGCCCTCGTGCCGATCGGCGAAGCGCGCATGGCGCCGACGGGGCCGGATGCGTTCACCTTCACGTACACCCTCGATGGCCAGACCGGCTCCGAGCCGATGGCCGCGCTGGGCCGCGGCTGCCCGGCGATGGGCGGCCTGCCGGTGGACGTGAGCGCGCACTGGTTCAACCCGGCCCGCGCCGGCGCGGGCTACAGCGTGCAGATGCTGCCGGCCTACGAGTTCCATGCCGCCTTCGTCTACGACGGCCAGGGCCTGCCGCGCTTCCTGCTGGCCGAACGCAGCGGGTTCGGCGGGCAGGAGAGCAGCTTCCCGCTGGTGCAGCTGCAGGGTTTCTGCCCGCTGTGCGAGCGCGGTGGCGCGCCCGCGCGCACCAACGTCGGCGTGCTGACGCGCCGCCTGGGCCTGGGCACCTTCGAGCGCATGCAGCTCGACGCGATCTTCTCGGGCGCCGTGCCGGGCGCCTGGACGGCGGACGAGGCCATCCAGCCGCTGGGCGGGGCGGCCTCGCTGCAGGGCTGCCAGCCCTGATGCAGGGCCCGGCGCCGGCGTGAAGGCCGGCGCCTTGGGCATCGACGCGGGGCAGGGTAACCTTGCCCCGGATTCACAGCAGGGCGCGCCTGCGCGCCCGTCAAGGGGACATCGCACATGCACCAGGGGAAGACGCGCGCCGGTCGGCGCGCCGGGTTCGTGGGTTTCGTGGTTTCCGCCGCGTTGGTCGTCGGCTTCGTCGGGGCGCCCGCCGCCGCGGCGGCCGATGCGGCGCCGGCCATGGCACCCGCGGCCAGCGTCGAAGGCCTGCCGCGCCTGGTGCGCGTGCTCAAGTCCCTGCCGGCGGGCGAGACCGGCCCGCGCCACGAGGTCGCGCTGGATCGCGAGGCGGCACGCAAGGCCGTCGAGGCCGGGCAGCTGCGCATCGACCTGCCCGACGGCCGGGCCTACGCGGCCGCGGTGGTCGACCAGCAGGCGCATCCGACCGGCGACTGGAGCCTGGTCGCCGAAGTCGCCACCGCCTTCGGCCCGCAGCGCGCCGTGTTCACCTTCGGCGCCGACGCCAGCTTCGCCCTGCTGCCCACGCCCTCGGGCGAGCTGCTGCGCGTGGTCACCGACGGCGGCCGCCGCGTGATCGAGCCCGACGGCCCGATCTTCCCGGTGCGCGACGGCCGCGCCGCGCCCGCCCACGCCGACCACGTGGTGCCGGTGCCGCCCAAGGCCGGTTCCGCCACCGCCGTGCGCCTGGACGACGCCGCCGCGCTCGGCTTCGCCAAGGCCGGCGAGGTGGTCATCGACGTGCTGGGCCTGTACACCACCGAGCTGGTCAACCGCCGCGGCAGCACCGCCGCGGTCGAGACCGAGTTCACCCACCTGCTGACGATCGGCAACGAGGCTTATGCCGCCAGCGGCGCCAACGTGCGCTTCCAGTTCGTCGGCTTCCGCCAGACCAACTACCCGGTCGGCGCCGCCTACGACAACGACGTCGCGCTCGGCGACATCCGCACCAACGCCCTGCCGGACCTGGACCTGCACGCCGCCCGCGACGCCCTGCGCGCCGACCTCGTGGCGATGCTGCGCAGCTACCCCGATGGCGACTCCTGCGGCATCGCCTACCTCAACGGCGGCGGCCGCAACGCCGAGAACCTCGATTCGGCCTTCGGTTATTCGGTCAACAACGTCGGGCCCTGCGGCGTCTACACGCTGGCGCACGAGCTGGGCCACAACCTGGGTTCGACCCACGACCGCGCCGCCTCGGACTTCGGTAGCGGCGCCTACCTGTACTCGCACGGCTACCGCCAGTCGTTCTCGCCGCCCTTCGCCACGGTGATGGCCTACAACCAGGGCCTCGAGGCCCGGCTCGGCCAGTTCTCCCGCCCGGAGGCCGCCTGCCTGGGGGCGCCCTGCGGCGTCGCGGAGCAGTCGGACAACGTGCGCAGCCTGCTGCTGATGGCGCCGCGCGTGGCGCTGTTCCGCCAGCCGGCCGGCCTGCTCGACCTGCTCGACGCGGTGGCGCTGGAATCGCGGGTGTCCAACACCTCGATGGGCTTCCGCGTGCGCCTGTCCAGCCCGGCCCCGGCCGGCGGCGTCACCGTCCAGTACTCGACCTCCAACCTGACCGCGACGTCCGGCCTGGACTACAACGCCACCAGCGGCAGCCTGACGATCCCGGCCGGCCAGACCCAGGGCACGATCTTCGTCACCGTGCTGGCCGACACCGCGCTCGAGGGCGACGAGACCCTGCGCCTGACCCTCACCAGCGTCACCGGCAGCGGCGTGACCGCCGGCCGCACCGTCGCCACCGGCCGCATCCGCGAGCCGGTGATGTCGATCGAGGACATCGTGCTGACCGAGGGCGACAGCGGCACCCAGCAGGGCACCGTCACGGTGCGCCTGAGCGACGCGACCTCGGTGCCGGTGGGCTTCAGCCTGGCGACCGCGAACGGCACCGCGACCGCGGGCAGCGACTACGTCGCGGTGTCCCTGGCCGGCCAGAGCCTGCCGGCCGGCACGGTCGAGGCCAGCTTCCCGTTCACGGTCAACGGCGACACCCTGGCCGAAGCGGACGAAACCTTCGATTTCGTGCTCAGCGGCGTCACCGGCGTCACTGTCGCCGACGACCGCGCCCGGGTGACGATCGTCGACAACGACACGCCCAAGCTCAGCTTCATCTGGGGCCGGGTGCAGGCGCGCGAGTTCGACAGCGGCCAGCGCACCTACAGCATCCCGGTGACCCTCTCGCGCGCGGCGGCCGGCGTGGTCAGCTTCAACGTGACCTCCGCCGACCTCGACGCGACCGCCGGCGTGGACTACGCACCGGTGAACAGCATCGGCGTGGTGATCCCGCCCGGCCAGACCCAGGCCAACATCCCGCTCACTGTCTACGGCGACACCGAGCCCGAGGCCGACGAGGTCCTGCTGATGAACATCGGCAACCTCAGCGGCGCGGCCATCGGCCAGGGCCGGCTGGAGTTCGTGATCCGCACCGACGAGGGCCCGCAGGCCGCGCCGCGCCTGGTGGTCAACGACCTCAACGTGATCGAGGGCGCGGCCGGCAACACCAGCGCCGACCTGGCCATTTTCCTCGACAAGCCCGTGGCCACCGACACCACGCTGACGGCGACGGTGACCGCCGGCACGGCCACGGCCGGCGTCGACTACGTCGTGCCCTCGCCGCTGACGGTGCTGATCCCGGCGGGCCAGGCGGGCGCGGTCTTCTCCGTGCCGGTCGTGGGCGACACGGCCAACGAGCCGGACGAGACCTTCACCGTCGCCTTCACCGGGCCCAGCTCGATCCTCTACGACGACGCCAGCGCGGTGGTCACGATCCTCAACGACGACACGCCGGGGCCGGCCTACACCGTGCGTGGCGACCGGTTCGTGCTGCGCGAGAACCAGGGCCAGGTCGCGATGTCGGTGCTGGCCAACGACGAGATCGGCCCCGGCGCGGTCGCCGGCGGCTCCCTGCGCATCGGCTACGCGCCGACGCTCGGCACCGCCAGCGTGCAGACCCAGGGCACGGCCGACCCGACCGACGACGTGATCCTCTACACCCCGGCGGCCAACACCTCGGGCGAGGAGAGCTTCGGGTACGACCTGTGCACGGCCGGCAACCAGTGCCGCACCGGCTGGGTCCAGGTCGTGCTGCGCCCGCGGCTCGACGTCGAACTCGAGACCGCCGGCCACGCCGGCTTCTCCGACCTCGCCCTGACCGGCCTGCGCCCGCTGCCCGCGGCCCGCTTCCAGGCCACGGCCCTGGTCGAACCCAAGCGCTTCCAGCCGGCGCTGGCGGCCGACGCCACGCCGGCCTCGCCCTGGGACAACGGCAAGGCCGGCACCTGGACTACGGTCGAGACCCTGGCGGCCGCCGGCGACGGCCAGCCGCAGGAGTGGCGCGTGCTCGCCGAGGCCGCGGGCCTGGGCGCCAACGTCGACCTCTACCTGGGCTTGGACAGCAACGGCAATTCCGCCGCGGATCCCGAGGAACTGGCCTGCACCGCCGCGATGACCGGCACGACCGAGCGCTGCGAGCTGACCGTGCAGGTGCCGGGCGACGGCCCGGCACGCTACTGGGTGATGGTGCACAACCGCGGCGCCTCGGCGCAGTCGGCCAACGCCTTCGTGTTCGAGGTGCCCCAGCGCGTGGGCAATGGCCGGCTCTCCGCGACCGGTCCGGGCGGCCTTGCCGCCGGCGCCGCCTTCGCCGTTCGCGCCGGCTGGAACGACCCCGGCATGGTCCAGGGCGACCGTCGCGTCGGCTACGTGCGCGTGAGCAGCCAAGGCGGCCACGTCGGCGCCTTCCCGGTGCACCTGACCCGCACCGGCGCCGAGTCCTCGGCCATGCCGCTGTCGAGCGGCGTGCAGCGCACCCTGCGCCTGGGCGCGGGCCAGGCCCAGGAGCGCATGTTCATCGATGTCCCGGCCGGGGCGACCAGCCTGGACGTCACCGTCACCGGCGACCAGGACGTGAACCTGTACCTGGCGCCCGTCGCGTCGCCCGCCGGCCCCGGCATCGCGCCGGCGCCGGCGCGCGGGCTCGCCGTGGCCTCCGCCACCGGCCCGGGCACGAGCGAGGGGCTGACCGTCACCGGCGGCACCCTGCAGCCGGGCCGCTGGTACGTCACGCCGGTGAACGCCGGCGCCGTCGCCGCCAACGTCACGGTGCTCGCCACCGTCACCGCGAACGCGCCGGTCGTGCGCCCGGGCAGCTACTACAACGCCGCGCGCAGCGGCCACGGCCTGTTCCTGTACCCGGCCGGGCCGGCGCGCGTGGGCCTCTGGTACACCTACCTGCAGGACGGCACGCCGACCTGGTACTACCTGCAGGGCACCACGCCGGGCGCCAACGGCCTGTGGACGGCCACGCTGTACCGCTCGGCCTGGCTGGGCGACACCAACGTGCTGACCGCGGTGGGCGAGGCGCGCATGGCCCCGACCGGGCCGGATGCCTTCACCTTCACCTACACGCTCGACGGCGAGACCGGCGCCGAGCCGATGGCCGCGCTGGGCCGCGGCTGTCCGACCCTGTCGGGCCAGCCGCTGGACGTGAGCTCGCACTGGTACAACCCGGCCCGCGCCGGCTCCGGCTACAGCGTGCAGATGTTCGGCAACTACGAGTTCCACGCCGCCTTCGTCTACGACGGCCAGGGCGTGCCGCGCTTCCTGCTGGCCGAACGCAACGGCTTCGGCGGCGCCCAGGCCGACCTGGTGCTGGCGCAGCTGCAGGGCTTCTGCCCGCTGTGCGAGCGCACCGGCAACCCGACGCGCTCGACCGTGGGCGTGTTCAGCCGCGGCTTCGCCGACGGCAGCTTCAGCGGCGTGCAGGTGGATGCGATCTACGGTGCCGGGCTGCCCGGCGCGTGGACGGCCGACGAGGTGATCCTGCCGCTGGGTGGCGCCAGCTCGCGCCAGGGCTGCGAGCCCTGAGCGCCCCGCCGGCGGCGGGCCCGACGGGCCCTCCGCCGGCACCGCCGCGCGACGCGCGGCTCAGCCGCGGTCGTCGCGCCAGTCTTCGACTTCGGCCACGAAGCGGGCGATGTCGGCGAAGCGGTTGTACATCGGCACCGGCGAGATGCGGATCACGTCCGGCTCGCGCCAGTCGCCGACCACGCCGCGCGACACCAGGCGTTCGAACAGGGCGCGGCCCTGCTCGCGGCCGCCTCGCACGCGCAGCGAGAGCTGGCAGCCGCGGCGGTCGGCCTCGGCCGGCGTCGCGATCTCGATCACCGCGTCCAGGCGCGCGCGCACCAGCGATTCGAGGTAGCCGGTCAGGCGCAGCGAGCGCTCGCGCAGCGCCGCCATGCCGACCGACTGGAACAGCTCCAGCGACACCCGCAGCGGCGCCAGCGCCAGGATCGGCGGGTTGCTCAGCTGCCAGCCCTCGGCGCCCGGCGTCGGCACGAACTCCGGGCCCATGCGGAAGCGCGTGGCCTGGTCGTGGCCCCACCAGCCGGCGAAGCGCGGATGGTCGCCGTGGGCGTGGCGCGCATGCACGAAGGCGCCGGCGACCGCGCCCGGGCCGCTGTTGAGGTACTTGTAGCTGCACCAGGCCGCGAAATCGGCGCCGCTGTCGTGCAGGGCCAGGGGCAGGTTGCCGGCGGCATGGGCGAGGTCGAAGCCGACCACGCAGCCGCGGGCGTGGGCCAGGCGCGCGACCTCGCGCAGGTCGAAGGCCTGGCCCGTGCGGTACTGCACGCCGGGCCAGAGCACCAGGGCGACGCGGTGGCCATGTTCGGCCAGGGCGCGCTCGAGCGCGGCCATCGAGATCGTGCCGCCGGCTTCGTCGGGCTGCACCTCGATGACGTCGCGGGCCGGGTCGAAGCCGTGGAAGCGCACCTGCGAGGCCACGGCATGGCGGTCGGAGGGGAAGGCGCCGGCCTCGATCAGGATGGCCGGGCGGTCGGACGTCGGCCGGTAGAAACTCACCATCAGGAAATGCAGGTTGGCGGTGAGCGTGTTCATCGCCACCACTTCCTGCTCCTGCGCGCCGGCGATCACCGCGAGGCCAGCGCGCACTTCCGAGTGGTAGGGCATCCAGGGATGCTTGCCGTGGAAATGCGCCTCCACGCCCAGCCGCGCCCAGTCGTCGAGCTCCTGCAGCAGGGCCGCGCGCACGCCGCGTGGCTGCAGGCCGAGCGAGTTGCCGCAGAAGTAGGCCTGCTCGCCATCGCCGTGCGGCGGCACCAGGAACTGGTCGCGCAGGCGCGAAAGCGGGTCGGCGGCGTCCAGCGCCGCGGCCGGCGCCTCGTGGGTGGGGATCATTCGAACCTCGATCGCGGCAGGCCCAGCCACTCCAGCGCGGTGCCGTGGTAGAGCCGCGCCTGCTCGGCCTCCGGCAGCCCCAGCGCGGCGATGCCGGCGCCGGGCGCCTGCTCGCCGAGCGGGAAGGGGTAGTCGGTGCCCAGCATCACGCGCGAGGGGCCGACGGTGTCGAGCAGGTAGCGCAGCGCCCGGTTGTCCGCGACCCAGCTGTCGAAGAACAGCTGGTCGAGGTACTTGCGCGGGTTGTGCGGGTTGTCGGTGGCCACCAGGTCCGGGCGCATGTTGAAGCCGTGTTCGATGCGGCCGATGGTGTAGGGGAAGCTGCCGCCGCCGTGCGCCAGGCAGACCTTCAGGCGCGGGAAGCGCTCGAGCACGCCGCCGAAGATCAGCGCGCAGGCGGCGCGGCTTTGTTCGGCCGGCATGCCCACCAGCCACGGCATCCAGTACTTGGGCATGGACTCGGCGCCCATCATGTCCCAGGGGTGCACCAGGATGGCGGCGCCCAGGTCCTGCGCGGCCTCGAAGAAGGGCTGCAGTTCGGCCGCGTCGAGGTTCCATTCGCCGATGTGCGAGCCGATCTGCACGCCCTGCAGGTCGAGCTGGTCCATGCAGCGCTCGAGCTCCTGGATGGCCAGGCGCGGCGACTGCATCGGCACCGTGCCGATGCCGGCGTAGTGGCGGCGGTGTTCGCGGCAGGCCTCGGCCATGTGGTCGTTGAGCGCCTGGTGCAGCTCCAGCGCGTGCTGCGGCTTGGCCCAGTAGCTGAACATCACCGGCACGGTGCTGATCACCTGCACCTGCACGCCGAACGTGGCGTAGTCGGCGATGCGCTCGCGAGGGTCCCAGGTCTTGGACCAGATCTCGCGGAAGAACTTGCCGTCCTTGTAGATGCGCGCGCGGCCGTCCTCGTGGTGGATCACCGGGAAGCGGGCATCGCCGTACTTCTCCGCGAGATTGGGCCAGGTGCGGGGCAGGTAGTGGGCGTGGGTGTCGATCTTGAGCATGGCGGCGATTCTAGCCCGGCGCCGGCGCTCAGCCGCCCAGCCAGCGGGCGAAGCCGGCGTAGGCCGGGATGCCCAGGGCCAGGTTGAAGGGGAAGGTCAGGCCCAGGGCCGCGGTGATGCAGCGGCCGGCGTCGGCCTGCGGCAGCGAGGCGCGCACCGAGGCCGGCGCGGCGATGTAGGAGGCGCTGGCCAGCATCGCGCCGAACACCGTCGCGCCGCCGATGCCCAGGCCAACCAGGTGGCCGATCGCGGTGCCGGCGAAGCCGTGCACCAGGGGCAGGGCGGTGGCGAACACCAGCAGCCGGCCGACGCCCTGGCGCAGCTGCCGCAGCTGGCCGGCCGCGACCAGGCCCATGTCGAGCATGAACAGCATCAACATGCCCTGGAACAGCTGGAAGTACATCGCGTCCACCGCCTTGACGCCGTCCTGGCCGGCGATCGCGCCGATGGCCAGGCCGCCGATCAGCAGCATCGCGGTGCGGCCGGTGAGCACCTCGCGCACCTGGTGCCAGCTCGGCCGGCCGCCGCCGCGGGCCAGGCCGATGCCGAGCAGGATGGCCGGGATCTCCAGCGCCACCACCAGGGCCACGAGCACGCCGGGCGCCTCGCCGCCGGTGCGCTCGACGAACTGCTGGGCGGCGATGAAGGTCACCGCCGACACCGAACCGTAGTGCGCGGCCAGCGCGCCGGCTTGCACCTGGTCGTCGCGCAGCCAGGCCCGCGCCACCAAGTAGGCCACCGAGGCCGTGCCGATGCCGGCCAGCACGGTGACGACCAGCAGCAGCCACAGGTCGTCCGGCGCGCCCTGGTGCAGGGCCACGCCGCCCTTCAGGCCGATGGCGAGCAGCAGGAAGATCGACAGGTAGGACTGGATGGCCGGATGGATCTCCAGGTCGCTGCGCACGCCGCGGGCGAGCAGGCCCAGGGCGAAGGCCAGGACCACGGGCGAGAGCAGGTTGGCCGTGAGCAGGTCGAGCGCCGGGCCCATGGCTCAGGCCCCATCGCCGTAGCGCGCCGGCGCCGGGTTGAGGTGGCCGCAGTCCTTGCAGGTGCGGCGTTCCTTCGACCGGTAGAAGCGGTCGAACACCGCGCCGAACTGGGTCTCGATGTCCTCCAGGGTGAAGAACTCCGAATACAGCGGATGGTTGCAGCGCTCGCAGTACCAGAGCAGGCCGTCCTTTTCGGTCGGCAGGCGCTTGCGCTCGATCACCAGGCCGACGCCGCCGGCCAGGCGCTGCGGCGAGTGCGGCACGCGCGGCGGCAGGTAGAAGGCCTCGCCGGCCCGGATCGGGATGTCGCGCACCTTCCCGTCCTCCTGGATCTTCAGCACCATCTCGCCCTCGAGCTGGTGGAAGAACTCGGGGCCCTCGTCCCAGTGGTAGTCGGTGCGCTGGTTGGGCCCGCCGACGACCATCACGATGAAGTCGCCGTCGACGATGCACTTGTTGGCCACCGGCGGCACCAGCAGGTGGCGGTGTTCCTCGATCCAGGCTTGCAGGTTGAAGGCGGCGGGCAGCATGTCAGCGGGCCTCGGGGAAGGCCGCCACGCACTTGAGCTCGATCGCGATCGGCGTCGGCAGGGCGGTGATGCCGAGCGTCGTGCGGCAGGGGGCCTTGTTGATGTCCGGGAAATACTCGGCCCAGACGGCATTGTAGGCCTGGAAATCGCGCTGCATGTCGGTCAGGTACACGGTCACGTCCACCAGCCAGTCCCAGCGGCAGTGGCTGGCCTCCAGCACGGCGCGCACGTTGGCGAACACCGAGTGGCACTGGGTGACGATGTCGTAGTCGATCAGCCGGCCGGCGGCGTTGTAGACGTTGCCGGGGATGGCGTTGCTGCCGGGCGTGCGCGGGCCGATGCCGGACAGGAACAGCAGCTGGCCGACGCGCCGGGCGTGCGGGTAGCGGCCGACCGGGACCGGTGCGGAATCGGTGCGGATGATGTCGCTCATTCGTGGTCCTTGAGTTTGCCGCGGATGTGCTCCATCGCCATCGCATAGGCGACCGGCAGCTCCTCGTTCGAATCCACGCCCATGCCCAGCTCGCGCACGCGGCCGTCGAGCAGGGAATAGACCCAGCCGTGCACGCTGACCGGCTGGCCGCGCGCCCAGGCGTCCTGGACGATGGTGGTCTGGCAGACGTTGACCACCTGCTCGACCACGTTGAGCTCGCACAGGCGGGCGTGGCGCAGGGCCTCGAGCTCGACCTCGGCCAGCATCGGCGCATGCTTCTGGGCGACGTCGTTGACGTGGCGCAGCCAGTTGTCCACCAGGCCGACGCGGGTGCCGGTCAGCGCGGCGTGCACGCCACCGCAGCCGTAGTGGCCGACCACCAGGATGTGCTCGACCTTGAGCACGTCCACCGCGTACTGCATGGTGCTCAGGCAGTTGAGGTCGGTGTGCACCACCACGTTGGCCACGTTGCGGTGCACGAATACTTCGCCGGGCTCCAGCCCGGTGATCTGGTTGGCCGGCACGCGCGAATCCGAACAGCCGATCCACAGGTACTTGGGTGACTGCAGGCGCGAGAGGCGCTTGAAGAACTGCGGGTCCTCGGCGCGCACGCGCGCGGCCCATTCGCGGTTCCGGTCGAGCAGTTCCTTCAGCGGCATCGGGTCATCCCAGGTCGATGGTGACGTTCTTGGCCTCGGTGAAGAAGCGCATGGCTTCCCAGCCGCCCTCCCGGCCCAGGCCCGACTGCTTCACGCCGCCGAAGGGCGTGCGCAGGTCGCGGTTCATCCAGGTGTTGATCCACACGATGCCCGACTCCAGCCGCTCGGCCAGCCGGTGCGCCCGGCGCAGGTCGCTCGTCCAGACGCTGGCCGCCAGGCCGTAGGGCGCGGCGTTGGCGAGTTCGAGCGCATGCTCGTCGGAATCGAAGGGCTGCAGCGTGACGACCGGGCCGAAGATTTCCTCGGTGTTGCTGCGGCAATGCGGGCCCAGGCCCTCGATGACGGTGGGCGCGACGAACCAGCCGTCGGCGCAGCGGCCGGCGGGATGCAGGGCTTCGCCGCCGCAGAGCACGCGGCCGCCTTCCTCGCGGGCCAGCGCGATGCAGGCCATCACCTTGTCGAAGTGCGCCTTCGAGACGACGGGGCCGGTGGTGGTCGCGGGATCCGCGGGATCGCCCACGACCAGGGCACGGGCGCGCGCGACGAAGGCCTCGCGGAACTCGTCGTAGAAGGCCCGCTCGACCAGGATGCGCGAACCGCACAGGCAGATCTGGCCGGAGTTGAGGAAAGCCGAGCGCACCAGGGTGTCCAGCAGTTTTTCCCGCGGCGCGTCGGCGAACACCAAGCTCGGGTTCTTGCCGCCCAGCTCGAGAGAGACTTTCTTGAGGGAGCGCGCGCAGGCCGCGGCGATGTGCGTGCCGACCGCCGTGCTGCCGGTGAAGCTGATCGCCTTGACCGCCGGATGGTCCACCAGCGCCTGGCCCGCGGTGGGACCGCGGCCGTGCACGATGTTGAGCACGCCGGCCGGGAAACCGACCTCCCCCGCCACCTCGCCCAGCAGCCAGGCCGTCACCGGCGTCACTTCGCTGGGCTTGCCGACGATGCAGTTTCCCGCGGCCAGGGCGGGCGCGAACTTCCAGGTGAACAGGTAGAGCGGCAGGTTCCAGGGGCTGATGACGCCGACCACGCCCAGCGGCTGGCGCAGGGTGTAGTGCAGGGCGCCCGGGGCCGCGTGCGATTCGCTGGCGAACTGGGTGGCGGCGGCGGCGAAGAAGCGCAGGTTGCTGACCGCGCGCGGGATGTCGAGCGAGCGCGCCAGGGCCAGCGGCTTGCCGACGTCGCGCGATTCGGCGAGCGCGAATTCGTCCAGGCGCGCCTCGATGCCGGCGGCCAGCCTTTCCATCCAGGCCGCGCGCTCGGCGGCGGGCAGGGCGGACCAGGCGGGGAAGGCATCGCGGGCGGCCGCGACGGCGGCGTCGATGTCGGCGGCATCGCCGTCGGGGCAGGTGGCCCAGGGCGCACCGGTGGCCGGCTCGAACACGTCCAGCCACGCCCCGCCGGCGGGGTCGCGGGCCTGGCCGCCGATCAGGTGGGAAAGCCGCTGGGACATGCGCGCAAGCTTACCCGCCGCGCCGCCCATACGGACAGGTCAGGGCCGTGGCCTCAGGCCTGGCAGCGCGGGCACCAGTACAGGCGTCGGCCGCCCAGTTCGTGGCGCACGACCTTGCGCTTGCAGGCCGGGCAGGGCAGGCCCTCGCGGTCGAAGACCTGGAAGCGGAAGCCGGCCGGCGTGTCGGTCAGGTAGTCGGCGCGCATGCCCTCGGCCGGTTCGATGCCGCGGGTGGCGTAGCTGGCGCGCGGGACGTCGAGCAGGGCCCTGGCCAGCCGTTTGCGCTCCGGGGCCGAGAGGTCGCGGGGCCGCCGCGTGGGGGCGATGCGCGCCTCGAACAGCACTTCCGAGCGCAGGTAGTTGCCCATGCCGGCCAGGAAGCCCTGGTCGAGCAGCAGGCCGACCAGCTGCTTGCCGGCGAAGGCCGGCTCGGCGAGGCGCTTTTCCACGGCTTTCGCCGTGAGCCCGCGGTCGAGCACGTCCGGCCCCAGCTTCCTGAGGAACGGGTGGGCGGCCAGTTCGTCGGTGCGCCACATCTCGATCTCGGAGGCCGAATACAGCAGGATCGCGCGCCCGGCGGTTTCCAGCGCCACGCGCAGCGAGCGGCCTTCGTCCGGGCGTTCGCCGGCCGCGGCGATGCGCCACACGCCGTAGAGCTGGTTGTGCGAATACAGCGTCCAGCCGTGGTCGAAGTGGGTCAGCAGGGCCTTGCCGTGCGGTTCGATGGCGCGGATGCGGCGGCCGGCCAGCGCGGCCTCGTGCGGCTTGAGCGCGGGGAAAGCGAACCAGGCGGTGGTGAGCGGCTGGCCGAGCACGGCCTCGGCGAGGCGGTCGGCGGCGCGGCGGATCTCGGAACCTTCGGGCATGCGCGCAGTCTCGCGGCGGCCGCGCGAAGGCGGCGTGTGCTCAGCGCCGGACCGGCGGGACCTGCTGCGGCTCGTGGTACTCGAAGCCGAGCAGGCCGTCGTGCACGCGCGCCACGCGGGCGCCGACCAGCACGGCCGGGCCGGGCTCCTCCACGAAGACCAGCTGCACCACCTCGGCCACCTCGATGTCGCAGTCTTCCGGGCGGAACAGCCCGCAGCCGCCCTCGGACAGGTCCACCAGTTCGGCCAGCCAGGCGTCCTCGCCGCGGATCACCATGACCCGGGCGGCGTAGGGCACGCGGGGCGAAAAACGATGCTCGGGCATGGTCGGGGCCTCAGAGCGACTTCGTTCGCCCGCCGTCCACCGGCAGGTTGATGCCGTTGACGTAGGCCGCCGCCGGCGAAGCGAGGAAGGCGATGGCCGCGGCCACTTCCTCCGGTTCGGCGAAGCGCCCGGCCGGCACCGTGGCCAGCATGGCCTCGGCGATGGCGGACGCCGGCTTGCCGGTGGCCGCCGCGCGTTCGGCCAGGATCTGCTGCAGCCGCTGCGTGCGCGTGTAGCCGGGCAGCACGTTGTTGACGGTGATGCCGTGCGGGCCCAGCTCCGTGGCCAGGGTCTTGGCCCAGCTGGCGACCGCGCCGCGGATGGTGTTGGAGACGCCGAGGTTGGCGATCGGCTCCTTCACCGAGGTCGAGATCACGTTGACGATGCGGCCCCAGCCCGCGGCCTTCATGCCGGGCAGCAGGGCCTGCACCAGCACCTGGCCGGCGACCAGGTGCTGCCGGAACACGGCGACGTAGGCCTCCGGATCGGCGGCGTGGGCGGGGCCGCCGGGCGGGCCGGCGGTGTTGTTCACCAGGACGTGCACCGGGCGGCCGGCGGCGAGCGCGGACACCGCCTCGCGCAGGGCGGCGGCGTCGTTCGCGTCGGCGGCGACGAATCCGTGGCGCTGGCCCGCGCGGACGCAGGGCAGCGAGGCCGCGACGGCGGCCAGGCGGTCGGCGCGGCGCGCCAGCACGGTGACATCGGCCCCCTGGCGCGCGAATCCGGTGGCCGCGGCCAGGCCGATGCCTTCCGAGCCACCGCAGACGAGGGCGTGGCGCCCCGACAGGTCCAGGTCCATGCGTCTCGTCCTCCGGTCGGCGCCGCTCAGTCGCGGCCGGTCAGCGGGTTCTTCATCGGCACGATCATGCGCTCGGCCAGGGCGTCGTCGTCTTCGCCGCGCGGCGGCTCGATCTCCTCGAGGTCCAGGCCCCAGGCCGCGGCGTCGTCCGCGTCCATGCCGTCGAAGGCGCGGAACTCCGCGTCCATCAGGGCCGCGCGGGCGACGTCCTCGCTTTCGTAGACGTTGATGCGGCCGTCGCAGTCGAACACCTCGGCGACGCCGCTGTCGAGCACGCGCAGGCGCGCCCAGACGAGCATGCGGGGCAGGGCGGCAAGCCACCACTGGTCGGAGGGCGTGGTTTCTTCGCTCACGTGCAGGTCCTCATGATTGCAGGCCGATCAGCACCAGCAGGCCGGCGCTGCCGGCCAGGGTGAGCCAGCCGCTGACGGCGGCGATGCCGGCCAGGGAATTCAGGCCGCGGTCGCCGAGCGCCGCGTGGCCCCAGTGCATCAGCCACCAGCTGTAGCCCCAGCCGCCGTCCTCGGTGCCCGGCGCGAAGGCCAGGCCGCGGTCCAGCTGCAGGCGGTAGGCCAGCACGCGGAAGCCGAAGTGCGCCGGGCCAGCCGACCCGGCCAGGCCCAGCATCAGGAAGATCAGCAGCGAACCGGGGCCGGTCTGCATGCTTCAGAACGTCGCCAGGCCCGGCGCGCGCGGATAGGGGATGGCGTCGCGGATGTTGGCCAGGCCGCAGGTGTAGACCACCAGGCGCTCGAAACCCAGGCCGAAGCCGGCGTGCGGCACGCTGCCGTAGCGGCGGAAATCGCGGTACCACTGGTAGTGCGCCGGGTCGAGGCCGAACTGCGCCATGCGCTTGTCCAGCACGTCCAGGCGCTCCTCGCGCTGGCTGCCGCCGATGATCTCGCCGATGCCCGGCGCCAGCACGTCCATCGCGGCGACGGTGCGGCCGTCGTCGTTCAGGCGCATGTAGAAGGCCTTGATCTGCTCCGGGTAGTTCATCACCACCACCGGGCGGCCGACATGCACCTCGGTCAGCCAGCGCTCGTGTTCGGTCTGCAGGTCCAGGCCCCACTCGACCGGGAACTCGAACTTGTGGCCGGACTTCTGCAGCAGCGACACCGCCTCGGTGTAGTCGATGCGCTCGAACGGCGCGTCGATGAAGGCCTGCAGGCGGGTGATGGCGTCCTTCTGCACGCGCTCGGCGATGAAGGCCATGTCGTCGCCGCGTTCCTCCAGCACCGCCTTGAACAGGTACTTGAGGAAGGCCTCGGCCAGGTTGGCGTCGTCGTCGAGGTCGGCGAAGGCGATCTCCGGCTCGATCATCCAGAACTCGGCCAGGTGGCGCGTGGTGTGCGAGTTCTCGGCGCGGAAGGTCGGGCCGAAGGTGTAGACCTTGCTCAGCGCCAGGCAGTAGGCCTCGACGTTGAGCTGGCCGGAGACGGTGAGGAAGGTCTCCTTGCCGAAGAAGTCGCGGCTGAAGTCCACCGCACCGTCCTTGCCGCGCGGCAGGTTGGCCAGGTCGAGCGTGGAGACGCGGAACATCTGCCCCGCGCCCTCGGCGTCGGACGTCGTGATGATCGGCGTGCTGATCCAGTAGAAGCCCTGCTCGTGGAAGAAGCGGTGCACGGCCTGGGCCAGGCAGTGGCGGATGCGGGTGACCGCGCCGAACAGGTTGGTGCGCGGGCGCAGGTGGGCGACCTCGCGCAGGAACTCGGGCGACATCGGCTTGGGCTGGATGGGGTAGGTCAGCGGGTCCTCGACCCAGCCGACCACCTCCAGCGACGTGGCCTGCACCTCGAAGGCCTGGCCCTTGCCCTGCGAGGGCGCCAGCACGCCGGTGGCGATGACCGCGCAGCCGGCCGAGAGCTTCTTCACCTCGGACTCGAAATTGGCCAGGGCCTCGGTGGCCACGACCTGGATCGGGTCGAAGCAGGAGCCGTCGCTGACGTTCACGAAATTCAGCGCGCTCGAGGCCCGGTTGGTGCGGACCCAACCGCGGATCGTGACCTCGCTGCCCGGGGCGACCGCCCCCGACAGCGCCTGCTGGACGCTGACGACTGCCATGCTCTTGAATCCCTGCCCGGACGGGCCTATCTGGCGAAGAGCGCAAGGATACCCGCAAGGCGCCGGTTCACGCAGCGCCGCTATACTCGCCCCGTTCCCGAGAGACTCCCGCCATGGCCGTCACCCTGACCCCCGCCGCCGCCGCCCGCGTCCGCAGCTACCTGGCCGAGACCCCGGGCGGCATCGGCCTGCGCTTCGGCGTGCGCAAGTCCGGCTGCTCGGGCTTTGCCTACGTGGTGGACATCGCCACCGCCCCCGGCCCTGACGACGCCGTGTTCGAGACCGACGGCGTGGCCGTCCGGGTGGACGCCGGCAGCCTGCCCCAGGTGGACGGCACCGAGATCGACTTCGTCAGCCAGGGCCTGAACCAGCAGTTCATCTTCCGCAACCCCCGCGTCGCCGCCGAGTGCGGCTGCGGCGAGTCCTTCACGACGACCTGAGGCTGGCCCCAGGTCGTCCCCACGATCCGCGGCGCGGATCGCGGGCCCCGGTTCGTTGGCTTCCGATCCCCGCGCCTGTCGGCGCGCCCCCTTGACCAAAGGGGGAGTGGTTCCAGGGCATTCGCCCCGGAACCCCCACGATCCGCTGCGCGGATCGCGGGCCCCGACTCATGTCCTTCCCATCCCCGCGCCTTCGGCGCGCCCCCTTGCCAAGGGGGCTGTTCACTCCGGGAGGGTGGCCGTGGGTGGCGTAAGTGGTTGAGTTGCGCGGGAATGTGGGGCTCGGGCATAATGCGCGGCTCCCGAATCCCCGGGAGACCTTGCTCCACGGCCTCGCGCCGGGGGCTGCCAGGCCGAATCCTCGGCCGCATCCACAAGGAAAACCCCATGCGTCACTATGAAATCGTGTTCATGGTCCATCCGGACCAGAGCGAGCAGGTGCCGGCCATGATCGAGCGCTACAAGGCGCTGATCGAGGGCGACAACGGCAAGATCCACCGCCTCGAGGACTGGGGCCGCCGCCAGCTGGCCTATTCCATCGACAACCTGGTCAAGGCGCACTACGTGCTGATGAACATCGAGGTCGGCCAGAAGGTCCTGGGCGAGCTCGTCGACGGCTTCCGCTTCAACGACGCCGTCCTGCGCCACATGGTCATCGCCCGCGAAGAGGCCGTGACCGAGCAGTCGCCGATCATGAAGAGCAAGGACGAGAAGGGTGACCGCCGTCCGCGCCGCGACGACGACGAGAACGCCGGCAACGACGCCGACGCCGCCTGAGCCCTGACCGGAGACCGCACATGAGCAAGTTCTTCCGCCGCCGCAAGTTCTGCAAGTTCACGGCCGAGGGCGTCAAGGAGATCGACTACAAGGATCTCAACACCCTTCGCCAGTACTTGACCGAGAACGGCAAGATCGTCCCGAGCCGCATCACCGGCACCAAGTCGAAGTACCAGCGCCAGCTGCAGACCGCGATCAAGCGCGCCCGCGAGCTCGCCCTGATCCCGTACACCGACAACCACCAGAACTGATCCTGACGGACAGCTTCAGTTGCGGGGACATGCGCCCCGCTAACGTTACGGAGTAAATGAAATGGAACTGATCCTCCTGCAGAAGGTCGTCAACCTCGGCGGCCTGGGCGACAAGGTCAAGGTCAAGCCGGGCTACGGCCGCAACTACCTGATCCCCTACGGCAAGGCCGTGCCGGCCACCGAGGCGAACGTCGCCGCGTTCGAGGCCAAGCGCGCCGAGTACGAGGCCAAGGCCAATGCCGTGCTCGCCGAGGCCGAAGGCCGCAAGGCCAAGCTTGAGGGCGCCGTGGTCACGATCAAGGCCAACGCCTCGACCGAAGGCAAGCTGTTCGGCTCGGTCGGCCCGCGCGACATCGCCGAGGCCTTCACCGCCGCCGGCTTCCCGCTCGAGAAGAACGAGGTGGTGCTGGGCGAAGGCCCGCTGCGCCGCACCGGCGAGTTCGACATCGAAGTGCGCCTGCACGCCGACGTCGCCACCACCGTCAAGGTGGTCGTCGAAGCCGAAGCCTGATCCCGGCTTCGTGCTGCCCCGGACGGGCGCCCTCGGGCGCCCGTTCGCGTTTCCGGGCCCGTCTCGTCCCGTGAGACCGCCCCGCGCTATGCGGATATGCACCGGTTATGCACAGGCTTGTGCCTAACGCCGCCGTCCGGGGACCGCTACGATGACCGACCCGACGTTCCTGTCCAGCCCGCCACGGATCCCGGCGACCATGCCCGCACGCTCCGAATCCCAGCGCACCGAAGCCCGCCTCGAGACCCTGCGCGTCCCGCCGCAGTCGGTCGAGGCCGAGCAGGCCGTCATCGGCGGCCTGATGCTCTCGCCCGATTCGCTCGACCGGGTCGGCGACCTGCTCACCGAAAACGACTTCTACCGCCGGGACCACCGCCTGATCTGGCGCGCCATCCGCGAGCTGAGCGAGAAGAACCGGCCCTTCGACGCCGTCACCCTGGGCGAGTGGTTCGAGGCCAACAACCTCTCCGAGCAGATCGGCGGCACCGGCTACCTGGTCGAGCTGGCCAGCACCACGCCCTCGGCCGCCAACATCAAGGCCTATGCCGAGATCGTGCGCGAGAAGGCGGTGCTGCGGCAGCTGATCGAGGCCGGCACCAGCATCGTCAACGACGCCTACCAGCCCGAGGGACGCGACAGCCAGGAAGTGCTGTCGGCCGCCGAGCAGGTGGTGTTCAAGATCGCCGAGCAGGGCCGCCGCGGCCGCGCCGACTTCGTGTCGCTGCGCGACGCGATGAAGGACGCCTTCCAGATCCTGCAGGACCGCTACGAAAACGCCGGCCAGGTCACCGGCCTGCCCACCGGCTTCGTCGACCTCGACGAAATGACCGCCGGCCTGCAGCCCTCGGACCTGATCATCCTCGCGGCGCGCCCGGCCATGGGCAAGACCACGCTGGCGCTGAACATCGCCGAGTACGGCGCGATCAAGACCCGCAAGGCGGTCGCGGTCTATTCGATGGAAATGTCGGCCTCGCAGCTGGCCTTCCGCCTGATCTCCTCGATCGGCCGCGTCAATGCCACCCGCCTGCGCACCGGCCAGCTCGAGGACGAGGACTGGTCGCGCGTGAACATGGCGATCAAGATGCTCTCGGACGTCAAGGTCTTCATCGACGACACCCCGGCGCTGTCGCCCGACGTGCTTCGCTCCAAGGCCCGCCGCATCAAGCGCGAGCATGACCTGGGCCTGATCGTGATCGACTACCTGCAGCTGATGCAGGTGCCCGGCAACCAGGAGAACCGCGCCACGGAGATCTCCGAGATCTCGCGCTCGCTCAAGGCCCTGGCCAAGGAGCTGAACGTGCCGGTGATCGCGCTGTCCCAGCTCAACCGCGGCCTGGAGTCGCGCACCGACAAACGCCCGGTCATGGCCGACCTGCGCGAGTCCGGCGCCATCGAGCAGGACGCCGACATCATCATGTTCATCTACCGCGACGAGTACTACCACAAGGACTCGACCGACAAGGGCCTGGCCGAGGTCATCATCGGCAAGCAGCGCTCCGGCCCGACCGGCACCATCAAGCTCAAGTTCTTCGGCGAGTACACCCGCTTCGACAACCTGGCCCGCGACGGCGTCGGCAGCTTCGAATAGGCGGCGCGGCGACCACCGCCGCGCCGGGACGGCCCGGATGCCCGGAAATCGCCATCTCCCGCCCGCGCCGCGGCCCCGGCCGGGCGCGCGACCCGGCTAGAATCCGGCCATGGCCGACACCGCCCGCCCGACCCGCATCCGCGTCGACCTCGACGCGATCAGCCACAACCTGCAGGTCCTGCGGGCCGCCGCCGGCGTGCCGGTGATGGGCATCGTCAAGGCCAATGCCTACGGCCACGGCCTGGTGCGCGTCGGCCTGCACCTGCAGGCCCGCGGCGTCGAGCAGCTGGGCGTGGCCTTCCTGGAGGAGGGCATCGCCCTGCGCGAGGCCGGCGTCACCGTGCCGATCCTGGTGATGGGCGGCATCTTCGGGCCGCAGGCCGCGGCGCTGATCGCCCACGACCTCGAGATCACCGTGTCCTCGCTGGACAAGCTGCGCCAGGTCGAGGCGGCGGCCGAATCGCTGGGCCGGGTCGCGACCATCCACCTGAAGATCGACACCGGCATGGAGCGCATCGGCGTGCACAGCGAGAAC
>VFQN01000657.1_pt1 | contig 62611 bp, 97 predicted proteins | sample 3512371 | NCBI WGS metagenome assembly VFQN01 (sample SAMN10412370, study PRJNA504923) | tailings metagenome | isolation source: Replicate 2 from Balatoc abandoned mine | place: Philippines: Itogon, Benguet | collected 2017-08-28 | reverse complement strand
CGAGGTAGAGGTGGTAGTAGTAGTAAAAGTACGGGAAGAAGTAGTTCGACCCACTTGGTTGGGGGGGGGGGAGACAACGTACACCTGCCGTGGGCACTGGGCAGAGGGGAATCGCTGGGTGCGCGCGGAAGGGGGCTGGGCAGCTGAAGGGTTGGGTCCAGGCGGAGGGGGGCGGATGGCATGTGTCCAGTGCCATCTGTTGACGGGCAGAGGAGGGAGGCAGGGCTGACGGTTGAGGCGCGGAGCACATCACAGCGCGCGACGGAGTTTTGGGGCCTTGTTCACGGGCGTGATGGGGGCGTGACCGCGTGAAGGGGCGCAACGCGCGATGGTGAAAGCGAGGCCGGGGTTGGGGCCAGGGCAGTGGTGGCTGGGCAAGGACAGGTGTGCAATTGTTATGGACAACCAGCTTGAGGCTGGTGCGGCGTGTAAGTCTGCTGCTTGCACCAGCACTCCCTCGTGTGCCTCAAACGCCTCTTGTATCCCACCACCAGCGTTTCCGTGCATCCAGTTCACACGGTTTCTTCGCGTCTTACGCGTATCCCCATCCTTTGCGTCAACCACAGATCGACAAGATCGTGGAGCCCAGCTCCGGGCGCGTGGTGTCCGGCGGCGTGTCCAGCGAGGGCGTGCAGCGGGACCTGCTGCCCATCATCGAGGTGGGGGGGGGGCTGTATAACTGTGTGTAGCTGTGGGTTAGCAGAATCATTCTGTTGTGCAGCGGGACCTGCTGCCCATCATTGAGGTGGGGGAGGGCTGTATGACTGTGTGTAGTTGTGGGTTAGCAGAATCATTCTGTTGTGCAGCGGGACCTGCTGCCCATCATCGAGGTGCGGGCTGGGGAGGAGGGGAAGGGCAGGGGAGCAGGGGGCGGTGTAGCACCCGGCTCCTGCTATGGTGCAGCGGGGCCTGCTGCAAATTATGGTGGTGGGAGTGGGGCGCAGGGGAGGAGGGAAGGGGCAGGCGCACTCATGGAGACATTGGTGGTACATCACAGCTGCATTGCATTGTGCTGCACTCCGTGCAGTAGGTGGGAGTGCGGTGGCGTGGGTAATTACAGCATGGCAAAGTAACCGGAAGCAAGTACGCTGGAGGCAAATATCACGACTGCGTGGGTGCAGCCGAATGAGCGGCCGCGCTTTTTGCCGCAATGGCAAATTGGGCTGCGGTATAGTCGTACTGACTGTTCAATTAGTCACATGCGTTAAAAGGTGAGCAAGTACCTTGGGCATTAGCCTACGGTACGCGGGCGCCCAGGCCCATACGCCGCCCACCTCCCACCACCGCCTGCCCCCCACTTCACCCCACACGCCCCCCAGGGCTCCACGGTGCCCACCAAGCACGGCAACGTGTCCACCGAGCACGTGCTGTTCATCTGCTCGGGCGCCTTCCACTCCGCCAAGCCCTCCGACATGCTGGCGGAGCTGCAGGTGCGAAGGGGAAGGGCATATGCACGGGGCGTGCAAGGGCCGCGCAGGGGAGGGAAAGGGGATGTGCATGAGCAACCCGTGCATGGACAGGCAAGCTGGAAGCCGCGTGCTGACGCCTGTAGTGTTGCTCACGTACCGGCACGGAGGCGGAGAACGAGCAAGATGGGCGGGCTCGGATCTTCCGCAGGCACTTAGCCACCGCAGCGAACAACGACAAGGACACTCATGACCCAGCAGTATCATTGTAATCGCACCTGCTGGAACCTTTCGGCTCTCCGTTCGCGTCTGCTGGCGCCGGCTTCCAAATGCCTCCCGCCTTGTTGCTGGACCTGCAAGCTACCGCATCCGCCCGTCCCGGCCTCCCTCACTTCTGCCTGCCCCCAGGGCCGGCTGCCCATCCGCGTGGAGCTCAAGGGGCTGACCGCGGAGGACTTCTACCGCATCCTCACAGAGCCGGAGAACAACATGCTACGGCAGCAGCAGGTGAGAAGGGAAGGCGCCGTGGAGTCATCCGGAATGGGGGATCGTTGCTTGGACGGGCACTCGGGAGGGGGGTGGCAAGACGCACCAACTGCAGTGGCCTTGGGTGACGAGGGAGCGTGTCGACGGGCTGGTACGAGGAGCTTCATTGCCGCGCGGTTCGCAGGGTGCGCCTAGGGCACTCCTATCGCCCACTGCGCGCTGAGTTCGGCTTTTCGCGCTTCAGCTACGCAACTCTTGGTGCCCTCCCCATGGCCCACAGTGCTGGCCAGTCGCGCCGTTTGCCCTATGGCCCCCCCTTTATCCCCCACCCCCTCCGTTTGCCCACTCCCGCTCCCCCAGGAGCTGCTGGCCACGGAGGGAGTGGCGCTGAGCTTTACCGAGGGGGCGGTGCGCGCGCTGGCCTCACTGGCGGAGCAGGTTGGGCCGGCTGTGTGGGGGGCTGGGGGCCCGTCAGTAATGGGCTTGGGGTTTTGGTGGAGGAGGACTGACGAAGCCGCTGCGGGCGGCTGCGAGCAAAGGCTGAGGGAGTTGTCGGTGCATAAAGCAGCAGATGGCGTGTGGGCTCAAGCTGGAGATGGCGCTCGTGCCCACACCGAGCAGATGGCAATTCAACTGTCAGGCGGGCCCTTGGGACCGCGCGGGGCTCGGCAAGGGTTCGATGTGAGCGAGTCAGTGTGGACTGCAGGACCGGCTCTGGCCCACCGCCAACCTCCAATCGCCGCTTGCCACATGAGTCGCCCACGGCTCCTCTGCCACACGCCGCCAGGCCAACCGCCCACCTGTGTCGCACATACACGGTCTATAACACATGCCACCAGGCCAATCGCCTGCTGGACAACGTTAGCGCCCGGCTCTCAATGGCTCTCCAATCCACCTGTTACTGACGCATGCATTGCATATCACTGCACCGCGTCGTATCACACGCCGCCAGGCCAATCGCCTGCTGGACAACATTGGCGCCCGGCGGCTGCACACGGTGCTGGAGCGGGTGCTGGCAGACATTAGCTTCGGGGCGCCGGAGAGGGTGGCGGAGGCGCAGCAGCAGGGCAGCGACAGGTGGGCTAGTTTGGGGGCGCGAGACCGGGCTCGAGAGGGTGGCGAGCGGGGAGCTGCTGCGGGAGATGATGCGTGAACCCTGTTCCAAACGGATATCGGCCTTGCGCCGTTGACACTTACTGGGTTGCGCCTGTGCTGCCGTGCCGTACTGCCCGCTTGCCGTACAGGTTTGAGTACGTCGTGGACGAGCAGCTGGTGCACGCCAAGCTGGACGACCTGCTGAAGAAGCAGGACCTGTCGCGGTACGTGCTGTGAGGCCGGCGTGAGGGTGCCGGTGTGGGGCGTGTCCACCTGGTGGGGCGAGGGGGTGCTACCAGGCGTGCAGGGGCTACACTGGTGGTGCCAGTGGGCAGGCCTGGCGTTGCTGGAGATGGTATGGGCATGGCAGGTTGAAGCTGCTCCTCGCTTTGGCGGCACGTGTGGGCGGCAGCGAGGGCGATTTTGGCACGTGGGTGACAGAAGGTCAGCCGGGCAGAGTGACGTGCGTGAGGAGACGGCACGTGCGTGAGGAGATCCCTGTGTTTGGGTATGCACACATGTTGCCTAGTGGCTGTTGTAACTACATCTGTAGGATCAGCTGCGTTGGACATTGCGGCTGCTAAGCGATCACCAGTACTTTGGGCTGTCCGCTGGGCACGTGCTTTGTGGGCAGTGGTGGTCTCGTGGAAAGCTGTGGGCCGGCGCATGGTTTGGTGTCGTGACGATGACGTAGTCCTACAACCATTTTCTCTGTGGCCTCGGTACTGACTGCACCAACAGCGCCGCTGGCTTCTGACGTGACAATGCAACATTTAATGGACTTGCCTGCTGACTCCTACAAGGACAGCAGGCGGAATGCTTGCTGTCATCCCACGCCCTGAGGAGTTGCGGCATGTCAGGTTGCGCCATCAGCCCCAGTCTACGCTTGTACGACTCAGAAGGCCAGCAGGACGATTGTCTGTTTGGGTTACAGCTAGACTGGCCTGACCCGTCAGGAAACATATCCCTAGCGTGGGTAGTCCAGCCGCAACAAACGGTACAAAACCGCAAGGAGACTGATACCGCTTGTGCATGTAGTCCTGCTTCTCTTCTCATTTTGCCTCGGCAGACATATGCACGGCACATCACAACGCCTGAGGGCCAGGCGTGGTTGCAACACACCCACCCGTCGTGCCTGATTGGCAACAAGCCTTCAAAATTGGCACCTCCGCTCCCATGCCGGCCAACAACACACGGCCACAATCCCAACGCTGCCTTCCATCAAGGCCCAGACAGGGTCGACACCAGGCCCTGGGGGCGTGCAGCCAATCCTGCCAGTGCCCACCTCGAGACCCCGAAAACCGAACCCTGGGTCACGTCACACGAAACTGGTCAACATCCTGCAGCGGTACTTGAGACGTTTAGTTGCCCTTAGCGGCAATCTGGGCGGAGATCATGTCAGCAGCCTCCTGGACGGTGCTGATCTTCTCAGCGCCTGGGGGGTGCAGGTGGGGTACGGGTGAACACGACAGTCAGGAGACGCAAGAACCCACCCAAAAAATCTGTATTTACGAATGAGCAGCATGTCGGCCCAGGATGCGCAGACAACTTGCGATGCAAGCGGACAAGCCTCCCTTCACCACTGTCGCTTACGTGGTCGATTATCTGCACATGCTTTGTATGCAAGAAATTCCCTACTGGATATGGCATAGTGCCTCGAAGTCCCCGGCTGGGCGCAAGTACAAAGTGCTTACCATCCTCGTCAAGGGCAATCTCGAACTTCTCCTCCAGAGCCATCATGATCTCGACCTGAAACGCATAAGCAAGAGGTTACGTTGGGCGGGGCGTGCAGGAGGCAGAGTGGGAGCAGTGAAGCGCGGCGGCTAACGCATGCAAAGGTGAATCGCCCCAAACGCTCACCGTGTCCAGGGAGTCAGCGCCCAGGTCAACGAACTTGGCCTCGGGGGCAACCTGTATGCGTTATTGCGTTCAGTCAGATCATGATGGCTGCGCGCAGAGGGTAAAAGGGCTTGTTCCTCGTCAGCATGCGCGACCGCACCTTCTCCAGCTCAGTGCCCAGCTGGGTGGAGATGATGGCGCGCACGTCCTCCAGGACCTTGGCCTTGTCCTGTAGGCATAATTGAACCCAGCGTGTCGCCTTCCCTCCTCAGGGTACTATGAAGGACATCGCAACTTCGACCGCAACTCACCACGGCGTTGGTGATGACCCTCCGGCCGCGCACAGAGACGGGGCGGATAGCCTGAATTGGTTCGAGCGCAGAGTCAATGGCTGTTGCCAATAGGCAGAACGCTGTCGGGTAGGGACAGTTCCATCCGCACCTGCACGCGCGCCGGCGCAGCGCGGCTAGCAACAGCCTTGCGGGTCATGGACAGGGCCATTTTTGTGTATGTGGCGGTGTTTGAACCGTAAAGGAGGTCTCTGTAAACGCGCAGGAGAGTGCTGTTGCGGGCGTTGGAGAGGTGGATAAGTCCATGGGCAGATGGGCATGGGCAGTCCTGCCTCGGCGCCCCCCCTGGCGCACCAACTCTGGCCGGTACATCCTAAGCAATCACTCGACAGGCCCACATAACGCAATGCAACATCGGATGCTTCGCAGTCGAGCGGCCAACTGGCAAGCAGCCCCGCGCGGTAACGCCAACAGCAGCCGAGGCATCGCCTTACCTAACTTACTTCTTGACGGCGAACGCTGAATCCACCAGAACACCAAACATCACGGCTGCAACTGGCTGAGAATCCTGCGTGCTGACAGTCAAACCCAACGACTCGTTCAGTGAACCATAGCAAACCCTGCCCCTGCGGAGGTGCTCCCCTGGTTACTCTTCCTCCCACTCTGGCTTTCGTCAGCGAGGATTGAAACACTGAGACTTACACCATTCATACGCATTCCCATTCTGGTGGCTGTAGTACATTGGGAATGTGTGGCTGACGGCCTAGTCACAGCGCACGCTGCCGGAGCTGGCGGGAGTCCCACGTCCATCCTGCCAGATCCTGCCACGTGTCATGTGGATGTGCCGTGGCAGTTGTGTGGGATAGAGCTAGACGGACCATTACAGTGGGATGGAGACGGTGGTCTGCGGTTCACCCAGAGGTCAGGGTGGCTGATAGAGGGCGGCATGGTTCCTGGGGTCGTACCGTCTGACTCATGGTCTGACTCGTGGTGCATGCAGTACGGTACACTGCGTGGTGCACTGCGTACGGGCACGACAGTGATGTACTAGCCGGCCTGCAACCCATGTCGCAAATCGACACGTTGCCGCCTGTGCGTCGAGACATTGATGCCGATTGGCGTGCGCCATGTGCGTCTTGAGCCCGCCACCACGTACCTCTTTGACAGTCACGTGCGAACCCTGCTGCTGACCCTGTGCGGCACTGGTCTTCTGTGCACCACTGATCCACTGTACGTCCACTTTAGTTATTCGTAGCTGTTACAATGCCTAATCAATGATTCATAGTAGGGTGCGGGCAAACAAGACGGTTCAGTGCACTGCTCAGCGCACGCCCATGAGTGCAGCTGCCGTCAGCTGCAGCGCACAGGGATACGGTAGTGCAATCCATGCCGCCTGTAATAATATGCAAAGGGAATAACCTGCTCAGCCACAGCCCATCACAGCTCGCCTGCCCTCCTGCCTGTGGTGTGGCATGCAGGGAGGTGGAGGCGGTCCTTATGACAGCTAAACACACATGATACCCAGCCGACTTCGGAGCAAGTTCCAGGGGCGCTGCCCTGACAAGCTTCATTCACCCGGCTGCCCCAGCGACAAACGGTACACAAACACAACAACTAAGAGGGCTTGCTAGGCATCCGCCCCGAGTCCGGCACTCGAAGCTACTCTGCACAATTCAGCAAGCCATGCGGCAGCAGAGTCACAACAGCAGCAAGGCGCCGGCTAATCTCCACTGCCACCGCATCACGTAGCCGGGGCATCGTATCATGATACGCAAAGACACGATTCCCCCTTTCATGCACTCAGCAACCAAGTAAGATTATCTTTCCGCTTAAGCCTGGCTGTGTGCCACCCTACTGACGACCAGTCCCGTACGTACAAAAAACGCATGAAGTTGACCCGGCCTAAGCCTTTGTTCGAGTCCGGCTACCACATAACCTGCGCGACTGCTAGTATATTATCCTTCTGCTGTGAAAGGCTCAAAGCCGCTACCGCAAGTACCGATACACAATCACGCGGAACCAACTACACACCGCAACAGCCGTACGACGTGCAACTCGTGCCTAGGCTCCGTACCTCGTCTCCACCCTGTGTGTACAAATCCTTCCGGAACATTCTCCGTCAGGGACAAAACTAGGCAGAGGCCTAATAACGTACAAGAATTTAATGTACCAGACGTAATGTACAGCCGCCCGCATGGCGGGGGATGAAAATAAGTACAACCGGTGCAGGCGCCCCAAGGCGGGGCGTGCACATACCCGGTTAGGTGGAAAGCCCGCACCCGTACACAAATAGAATGCCGTCATGCATCACCATTAGTTCTTTGCGTGACATGATATGCACGGGCGCTTGGCTGCAGCCGCACTGACCAACGGCTGGCCAATGCTCCGGGTTGCGCGAAGAGCAGTGGCATGCAGCAGACGGCGTGCTGATGCTGCACACCTGGGGCCCGCGTGTCAGGCGCCCCAGACCCGCCCCGCCGCCAGGACCCAAACAACCCTTCCAGCCCCCGTCCCGCGACCCCACGCCGCCACCCAGCCATGCAGCCTCTGGCACTGGCCATGCCTCCACCAAGAATCGCATGCATGACGGTTGACATGCCACGCGCCACCCGGGCAGCTCCACCACACACAACAGCCAGCTACCGCCTCGCCATGAGCGCCACATCCGACATGCCACAACCCAACCATTCCGCCTCTTTCATACTTTCCGCCTGCCTGCCCCATAATCCTGCTCTTGTTCCTCGCCATTGGCTCACAGACTGATGTATTTCGACGTCAAGCGGTGGATGCCACAATTTGAAACTATGCTTGCGTGACGGACCAGCAGAGGCTAAGCAGTAGCACCCTGCAGGCGCGCGCGGAACGTGCACCGCTGGTGCGCCCGCGCCGTATGCTCACGTAAAGGCCAAGGTACCCGCACGGTCAATCCACTACAATCCCTGCACGCACGCTACAAATGAACCCGATGCACATAACCTGCCTGCTCAATGCTGCTTACGTATCTAGATGTCTCTCCGCTGGTCCTGTCACGTATCGTGCCGCCCATTCCTCGCCCTCCACGCCCCACCTGAACGACCAGGCTGTCAGAGAGCCGACAGCCCTTCCCCTGGTACTGACCCAATTCACACTATCACCCATCCGCGTCTTGCAGCCACTTCCTCGCCCGACAGCGCCTCTTTGTGTGCGCAGGCACCAGCGTACCGTCTGACTCCCTGACACCTTACCCCGCTTCATCGTGCATCATGTGTGCCCAACATGACCTCTTATCTTACAGCCCGGCCCCTGCCACGCTGGTCAGCATCTTGCGCCTGCTCCACAGCCTGCGGTGGGACAGATTCGACAGGAGCTGTCAGTATTGTGATGCACAGCGGACGGCCGTAACAGGCGTACGGCACAGCCGGACTCGTTGCGCGGCGCAGCAGGCAGGGGCATACCGGTAGCGTGAGCAGGCTCTGAGCAGGCGGGTACCATGATTGCCAGCACGTTCTGAACGGGACGACACTGCAGGCCCACCTGTTGTTGAGGCGCTTGTTGAGGTAGGCCGGCATGTACTCCACGTTGGACAGGTCGGTGCTCTTGAGCAGCTCCAGCTCCTCAAACACGTCCTCCTCGCCGATCTCGGCCAGCTGGGCCATAACCTACAGCAGGGCAGGGCACGAATTTAAAAAATACACTAGGAGTCCTATTTACAAAGGACACCCAGATAAAGTGCTTCCTCCTTTCCAAACTCTGATCTGCAACGAAGACGACACGGCAGGGACAACGCTCGGCCGTTCGCCAACATGCCAGGTGGCCACCGACTGTCTTCCCCCCCATGCGCATCCGCAAGAAAGTTAGCGGCTCGCACTTTTCAACACAAAGACAGCTCGTTACTTCACAACGTCACTTGCGCGTTCTTGCGCCCGGCGCACCTTGACCACCCCCGCGTCAAAGTGCTTCCACTCCATGTAGGAGCAGGTGGCGATCATCTCCTCCAGCCGCTTGTACACGCGCAGCGGCAGCTTCTGCAGGATGGCCTTGGACGACACCGGCGTGCTGTTGGCGCGCACCGTGGCTGCAGGGGGGGGCCCGAAGGGGGGAAGGCGGGGAATATGCAAGGTTTCAGGGGGCGGGATGGGGAGCCTTGAGGCGGCAGGGACGGCGGAGGGGGGAAGGCCAGGTACGGTAACTGACGCGATTCGTGACGTCTGTAGGCGTGATGGTTCCGAGCACATGTAATATCGCGTCGATGCACATCTTGCTGTACAGGCATCGTGTTGTAGTGTGTTGCTGCTGGTACACAGCGACAGGGTCACGGCAGGGGCAGGGACGCACCCGACGGCAGCGACGCCCCGCTGCCTCCCGCGCCCACCGCGCCGTGCGGTCCCGCCAGGTGGTGGTAGTTCTTGATGACGTGGTTGATGTAGGCCGCCATGTGCTGGATGCCCGCCAGGCCGCAGCCGTTGTCCGCCGCCAGCATGCGCAGCGCGCCCACCGCCTCCTCCTCGCTCTTCTTGAGCGTCAGCTGGTGCAGCACGCCGTCGTCAAAGTCCTCCGCCTGAGGGTGCGAGCAAGCACAAGGAGTGTGGCAGCTTTGCATAGTGGATGATCTGGTGCCGCTGGTGTGCGTTGTGCGGTGCAGCACGCCGTCGCCAAAGTCCTCGGCCTGCGTGTGCGGGCGAGTTGGAACGTTACACTGATGTCAGTTGAAAACACTCCTCACCAGGTCCTACACCGCCATGGCAGCAACGCCATGACAGCAAGCGGGTCCACAACAGAGGACACCCGAGGGCGTCGCACCAGGGCCTACAGCCCATCAGGCTGGCCCTGTGGCCCCTACCAACGACGTTGTACGGCACCGGTACTGCCCCACACCTTGAGCCCAGGCACGGTGCGCAGCAGCTGTGCAATCTCATCCCGCACGCGCGGCGTCAGGCGGGGGTGCAGCACCTTGCCGCCAAAGGGGTCGCGTAGCCCCAGGCCCACGCCCAAGCCCACGCCGCCGCCGCCGCTGGGCAGGCTCTGCGCCATCAGCTTGCCGCCAGCGGCGGCGGCGGCGGCGCCCGCCAGCAGGCTGGCGGCCTGCGCCGCCTGCACCGCCGCCACCGCCTGCGCCGTCGTCCCCATGCGGTGGTGCCCCGGGGGACTGACCAGCGCGGATCCAGCCGCCGCGGCGTGCATCTGCATCTGCTGCTGCTGCTGCTGCTGCGCGTTGCGGGCGGCGAGGGCGGACCAGCCGCTGAGGACGGCGGCGCCGGCGCCGTTGGGCGCGCTGGAGCTGATGGGCAGGCCGGCGGGTGAGGCCAGCACCTGGGGGTCGGAGGAGCTGATGCCAAGGCCGGCGGAGGGCACGCGGGAGGCTTGGATGAGCGCCTCCGAGCTGTCGATGCTGCTGGTGCAGCTGCCGGTGCCGGTGCCGTTGGGCTGTTGCTTGGTGCCGACAGCGGTAGGGGACGGAGCCGCGGCGACGGAAGAGAAGGTCTTGGCGCCGGCCGCGGCGAGGCCATTGGCCGCCAGCTGCGGCTTGTGGAAGACGGCGGCGGCGATGGAGCCACGTGGCGGCGACACGCCGGTGACGGTGGCGGCGGTGGCAGCGGCGACGTCGGCGTTGGGGAGGAGTCCGCGGCGTGCGGAAACGGAGGAGGCGGTGGAGTTGGCGGCGGCGTGAGAGGAGCTGAGCTCCGAGCCGCTGGCGGTGGGCTCGTAGCCGATGATGGCCTGCAGTGAAACACAGCGGTTTCCAAGTGACCATCACACACCGTGTCCCCAAGGCCGCCAAGTGACGCTCCAATGGGTGTGCGGAAGAAAGGGCTGTGCTGCTTGCAAACACAAAGTATCCATGTTACTGCACTCGATATTTGCATAAACTGAGTTGCTCACCTCAAGGGACAACGCCACGTCCAGGGGGTCCACCAGCCCGCCCGCGCCACTGGACGCCTCCTCGCCGTCTTCGCTGAGGCTGGGCGGCTGCGGCCCGCCCGCAGCGCCACTCAGGCCCGCCCCCGCTGCGCCCTGCACCACGCTGGCGATGGACCCAGGCTGCACGTGTGGACTGCCGCCTGCCGCGCCGGGCAGCGACCCATGGGTCAGGGGCCACGCGCCGTTGCTACCGTTGTCAGTTGACGGGGCACTTCGGCCGAAGAACAGCGCGTGCGTGGACATGGACACGTCGGGGGAGGACGACGGCCAGGCGGCGTAACCCATGTTGGTGTTGCCGTTGATGGTTGCGAGGCCGTTGGCGGTGGTAAAGCCGTGGGGTGTGTGGTGCAGCCCGCCTGGAGCGGACCCCACCACCATGCCGTTCGCGTCCGTGCCGCCAGCAGCAGCCTGTGACATATAGCCAGAGAGCGACAGGCCCAGCTGCGCCTGCTGCAGGCCGTTGGCGGTTAGGGGGTTGCCGAGCGACGCCTGGCGGTTGACGGTTGACATGTCCAGGCCCATGCCGAGGCCAAGGCCGCCGTGTGAGCGACTGTTCCACGGGAAGCCGCTCTGCAGGCCAGGTTGGAAGCATGCCGGTTACAAACACCCACAGAAAATAGCATTGATCATGCATTCCCGTTTCTTAGCTCAGGTAGGTACTGGCACGGACACATCGAAGGCAACGAGTGCGTTGGCGCGGGACAGGCGAAGGCCAGGCGTACCTCGGTGCTGGGCGGGGACATTGCGAACAGCTGCTGCTGCGCCTCCGCCGCCATCGCAGCTGCCGCAGCCGCCAGCATGTTGGCCTGCTGCTGCTGCTGCTGCTGCTGTTGCTGCTGTTGGTGCTGCTGTTGGTGCTGCTGCATGGCTGCCGCAGCAGCAGCGTTGCCGCTGTTCGCCCACACGTCGGCGATCTCCCTTGGCACGTGCATCAGCTCTGAGCCGGGGCCGCCAGGGGAGGCCCCCAGCATGGCGGCGGCGGCGGCCATGGCGGCGTCGCCCTGGTTCTGGTTGGCGTGGTCGTTGAGACCGTTGGCGTTGGGTCCGACGCTGCTGGACGACTGGCGCTGAAACATGGGGAGCCTGCGCAGTAGTCGCACCACATGGGAGAACATGTTGAAACAAACAACGATTGGCACCATGCAGCCTCGTATGGCAGCATGTTACGCGCTGCAGGCAGTTTAAGGCATTCAAGAGGGCATAGCAAGGGCGGTCGAGAACCACAGCCGTACACAATGACAGCGAGCTAGGAAGTGGCAATCCTACAGGAGCTGTTGAATAAGGCCGCCGCTCTGCTCACCTCATGCCACCGGTGCCTCCGAAGCTGCCCACGGCGAAGGCACTGTCCGCGGGCGACGACTGCGCCCAGGCGGAACCGAAGCCCAGCGCAAGGTTAGCAAGGCCCGCCAGCGCCGTCGCATAGCCGCCGTCGCTTTCCCCACCGCGGCCATTCGTCACAGCCTCGCTGCTGCGGCGCTGGTAGGTGTGCACGTGGCTCAGGCTGCTAGGCACGGAGGCCGCCAGATTGCCGCTGGGGCTGAGCAGCAGCGGCTCGGAGGCGGCGGGGTGCATCTGGGACGCGCCGCTGGGAGGGAAGGCGCCGTTGGCGTTGGCGTTGGCGTTGGCGGGTGCCCTGGGAGCGTTGAGGCCATCGGACCATGCGTGCTGCAGGTTGACCTGCGGGGCGGGGGGAGGGGCTCCGCCGCCCGATGCGCTCCGCGATGCGACGCCGTTTACGGGCCCCGCGCCGGCGTTGCCCTGCTGCTCCTGCTGCTTTCTGGCCGCTGCAGCGTCTCCCAGTGCCTCGTACTCGTACAAAAACACGGGCAGGCCGCCGCCGCCGCCAGAGGCCTCGTTGGCGCCGTTGCTGCTGCTGTTGGCAGCTGCCGCCTGCTGCCACGCGCCAAGCGGCACCCCGGGCAACAGCACGCCCTGCGCCGAGTTGGCGCCAGAGGGGCATCGGCTTCCTGAGCCCGCGCCCCGCAGCAGCTGCTCCAGCATCAGGCTCACCGCGCGCTCGCCCCTCCTGCTCGGCGAGTCGCCCACCCGGAACGCGCCCTTTGCACGCGGCCCGCACAGCACCTCACTGACACGTGCCACCATGCTGCTGCTGCTCCCGCTTCCAGTGGGTGCCAGGGGCAGCGTCGCACCCGTGCTGCTCCGCCAGCCGCCTTTTTGGCCGTCGGCGGGAGCCACCGTCGCGCGTTGGAGCACAGCCGCCAGGCGGGGGTCGGCGGTTGCGAAGGCGCGTAGGGTAATCGCCACGTCCGACACGTGCAGGGTGTACGGCGGCAGCTGGCCGTCCGGGTCGCGGCGGGTGACTAAGCAGTGGCAGGCGGCCACGGCCAGGTACACGTCATCGTCGGTGCCGTACTCGGGGAAGAAGGCCTCAACCGCGGACAGGACCTTGGCCAGCTCGGGTGGGACGGTTATGGTGGTTGGCGGTTGGGCGGAGCCGGCGGGCAAGGCGGGGGAGGAACGGGCGCTGCGCGCCGCGCCCGGGGGCGGCGGCGGGGAGGTGGAGGGCGGGGGCGCAATGCCGAGTTCCTTGGCGAGTTGGGTCATGTTAAGCCACAGGACCTGGGAGGCGGGAGAACGCCGGCGCAACAGGTATGGGGTAACGCAGTGGACGGGCGGTAGCGAAAGCAACGCAGGGACTACATATCACTACAAACGGCAACAAATGCGATCGTTACGGCTTCCTTTGTTGACGAGCTTACGAGCACGGGCGCATTGTGTGAACGGAAGGCAACTGCCTACGCCGCACCTTACTGGCAACAAGTCCTCCACTATCCTATGCCTGCAGCGACGGTCTCTTAATCTGCATGCCATGCCTAACCAAAGTCACAGGCATCACACGGAAGCAGGCTTGCTGCTGAACGTCAGCATGGCCGATGCTCTACCAATATCATGCATGGCATTACGCAGGACGTACTTGCATGCCCCAGTCGGGCTCCGTGATGCAGGGGTCCAGCTCGAACAGCGCCGCGAAGGCGGGGTCCGCCAGCGCAGTCTGCAGCTGCACCAGGGGCGGCAGCGGCGGCGAGCCACCGCGCGCCTGGCTGGGCTGCGCCCCATCCCACACGCTGTTGTTGTGCCCTTGGGAGTTTGCGGTGGTTGTGCTGCTGCCGCTCCCGGTTGCAGACTGGAGGATGGCAGACGGAGGCGGAACAGTAGTGAAAGTATCTTAATGTCAATTACGACACCTCTTCAGGCACACTGCCACACATGACGTGTGCTCAAGTACGGCACACGGAGGGCAGGGTAGCCGGCGGTTGGGAGGGAGGCAATCCTTGTGCCAGAAACAGGTGGCAGTTGTATCAACGCAGAACATCATCCGTCAGCCGAATTTGCCTTACCTGCTGCCTTGAATGCAGCTGTTTTGCCTTAAGGATGTCTTCCAGGTGGCACACACGGAGGCGTAGCTCTGGGTCGAGGAGCAGCGCCAGGGCCACTTCGCGCCTGCACACAGGGAAATGGAATGGTGGGACAGAATGCATGACTGTAATACCCGCATATTATGCAACTGATATTACGGAACACGAGTACCAAGAGCAAGGCGTTAGGGTCTCGTTCTGCTGTAGTCGTTGGAAAAGGGCATCCCCGACGCGCGCGTGAAGGCGTGGCCGGCAGCAAACGTGCAGTGCAGGGTCAAGCTGAGCAGAATGCGCTGGGCTGCACATTGTACACGCTCGTGTGTAGGCCAGACGACGACACAGGTCACGGCCACGAGGCCACCCGCGCAGCGGAAGCCTCCTGTCTCCCGCGAGGAGCAAGATTCGATTCGGCGCCGTAATGTGACCGTGAAGGAATTGTATTATATATTTAAAGCACAGAATTGGCGTACCGACGGGTTAACCACGCTGTTGGCTTACGAAGCGACACAGAGGAAAGACCCGAAACGCTTACACCCTAGGCATCAGCGCGTTGCTGCATACCAGTATGGTCTCGATTACAAGCACTTCGTATCGTAACACCCTTGCTACCCACTTGGCAGCGTTGGGCCCGGTAGACGACCATTGTCTTGCGACAGAGCTCGCCACAGAGGAGACGTAGTCGCGGGGGTAGAATGCCAGGTTTCCCTTCGGAGGCCGAAGGAACAGCCGTTCGCTGTTCTCTCGAGTTGAGCGCAGAGAGGACATCGTAAGCTAGCTTGGACAAAATTCACATCTCTTCCTCTAAACCCCAGTTACTCAACAAGCGCCAGTCACCGCGCCTCTGCACTGCAGTATCTGAATACAGGTCTTGCTGTTTGCAATGCGTCAATTTTGAGCGAAGAACTGTTTGGTGAGGGTGGGTGGTTTGGAGCGATGGAGCCCGAGTTTTACGCGCGGCACTGCAACAGGAGCATAGGACAGAGAGCTTACATGAGCTAAAGCTATGAACAATTACGCTTGGTGCGTATAGTATATACGGTGGGCCATGTTCCACTGTACTCGGTGCATTGCCCAATTTTCAACTGCCACAGACGCGGATGTCTGCTAGGTGCTCGGCTGTCTACGGCCGCATTGGATCATTGGACCCAACCAACTGTGGAGGCTATCGTTCTATTATTTCCGTGCTCTTAGCTGCCTGATGTTGCCACACGCGTGTTCCGGGCGAGTGTGGCGGGTTTCAGAGGCCGCGGGTCCTCGGTAGGGCGCCCTGTCTTGTGCGCTCCTGCCCACTCAGTGAAATGTAAGTGTAGGCTGAAGGTGCTTATCATACAGCAGCTGCCACGCGCGGTGCGGTGTGCTCGTCATTCCCGCTGGGGTCTCCCCTGCGCCCAGGCCTGCGGTTGGCCTGGCCTTCTCATCACCCTCAGGCGCTCGGGGTGCCGGAAGACGTGCCGGAAGATCCCTGCCCATGCCATCGATTGCCCCCTCGCCCCCCACACGCCTGCTCCTTCTGTCTCATTGGCATGCTGAGGAGGTTCCTTGCGCAGGGGGCACAGGTGTGCAAAGCCCCCCTGGCTACAAACTAGCTGACCAACACCTTGGCCTTCCATCGACCCAATCGCAGCTGCCCGACTGAAGCCCACAGGCCAGAGCACTGGCCAAGGTTTGGGCCTGGGTTGGCCTTCCAAGGCGTACGCATGCGCACACACGCCCTCACTAGGGAGGGCCTGCTCATATTAGGCGTCAGTCCTTGCTTCTTATATTAGGCGTCAGTCCTTGTGGAGTGATGGTATAACGAAAGGGGGCTCACGAGTCTGCATCAGTGCCGCTTTGGTACGGGCAGGCACGAGGGAACGTCCTTCCTCATTGGCCTTGCCACAGCAGAAAGCCTCTATTCAAACCCAGCACCGTTGCCGGCTTTCAAGCAGCTTTCAGGAAGGCCAGGCCCGGTTGGCCCGCACAAGCAGGCGTCAGTTATCGCCATAGTTGTCGCATTGCACGCCGTTAAGCCCAGTGCATAACGCCCCAGGCACGCCCCGTGCTCTTCCGGACACAGCACATCATGCACGCGCGGACTGTGCCACCGATATTCTGAGGGCCCCCGCCAGGCCCAAGCAGTGAGAACCAGTGTGAACGGCCAAGCACAGCTGGGCCCCAGCCTGGACAGCACGCAGGCGGCCGCCCTGCATGGTCCACCGTCCCACAGGGGGATCCCTACCGCAACACGCCAGGAGGCCGAGGCCAGCGCCTGGGGTCATGACGGGTTCCGCCTTGGTACAGCCGCACCTCTGCATACCTGTGCCCCCTGACGCCTCTGCCGTCCCACTCGCCCGCACGTGGTCACAGCAACACAGCCTGCATGCAGCGCAGCCAAAGCCCGCGTGTTCACCGTTCTCACTGCGCCGCCCGTCTAGTCCGCCACTCCACTCCAGTGCCCCTTCCTCAGTACCCGTACGTGGATTGGGATTGCTGCAGGGAAGGCCAAGATCAGGCCGAGCGCTTCTCGTATTAAGCAACAAACGTAATGACTTCGAATGCAAGCAAGGCATGATAAGTCGCCATAGCCGACCCACCACCCATAAGCCACAACACTCCAGGAGAATATGCACCGGCCTGCATGTTCGCACATTTTCTCAAGTGCGTTCCCACGCGCCATGCATACCGGTATCCAGGAGTTCCACACAACAGACTCTGCTAAACTCTCAGCCCGACTCAGTCCCCGACAAAGAACACTCCTGTACTGGACCTTGCTGAGGACCATACGCCTTGTGGGTCGTGCGTTATTGTACCAAACCAACAACCGCTTTGCCACTCCGGTGCTTTTGATGATACCGCTTCTCCCTTACAAAGGACGTGTGCCCTGCTGCCCACCTAGCAAGGCCATGTGAACGGGTTCTCCCCTGGAGCTTGCCCATGGTACCCGCAGGGCCTCCATGCCGCAATTTGCGTACAAATAAGAGCGTTCACATCGTGTCCGTCTGCGAAGGCGGCTCCTCCTCCCGTGGCTCCTATGAGGCAATGCCCATCTCCTTCAGGCCCTGCCTTGCTTCTTGCACCTCCTGCGGGATGCGTGCCACAAGCCGGTGTCCCCGGTGAGGCGTACTGTAAAGGCCCACCAAGGCCAGCCAGCGTGTAACGTGTAACCATTCAGCATGTAACAAACACGTCGCCTGCGGCTGGCTCTCCAGCACATTTGCCAGCATGGGAGCAAGCAATCAGCACTAGGACTGGTGCGCCAAATGGCCCTCCAGTCCGTACAGCTTGAAGCCCTTTTCCACGTTGCCAGGAGTGCCTTGCACCAGAAGGCTCACCCTTTTCAACTCGTCCAGAGCTTCAGGATAGCTCCTGAACGTCGCAACCCCATGGATGAGGCGAACGAGCAGGTAAGTCGCCACTGCGCCGCACGCCATGACCGGCAGCTGATACAGGGAGGGGTTGCAGTGGAGTTCACAGCAACAGATTGGGAAAGGACACAAGGGCATAGTTTGCTAAGACGAGTATCATACATTGTGGCCCTGGTCTTCACCTTCCAGGGCTCGGCAGTACGGTGTGGGTGCAGCAAGTGTCCTGGTGGGAACGAGGACCTTGGGCCTTCCAAGAATCCGCTGAAATCCATTGCTGTAAGCGCCACAGGCAACCATAGTAACAACCAAGCGTTCATGCTAAGCATTCGCGCCGTTTTAGTAAGCCAGGGGATCACGGCTTGGGGTAAGGGTACGGACAGGAACAGGACAGGACAGGACACGGGCTCGCAACACCCCCGGTCTTCCACGTGTGCTCCGGACCCTACACCTGCGAAGATGACTTACCAAGGCTATGCGAAGGCGGTCGTTATCTGAACGGGCCGTGAGAAAGGCCGCTGCAAGCGCCACGAGCACCGCTGCTCCAGCAGCGCCGAGGCGGTGGCAGCGCTTCATCGGGTTGCGCCCTGCCCGTCTGCGCGCAGCATCACCCTCCTCCTAGCACGCAGCAGTTGGACAACCTCATGTGAATCAAGGGGTGTTTTTTCCACTAGCCATGAGTGCACTGTCACGATAGGAAGAGGAAGGGACGGGCAGTACCAATCCACAAGCTAGAGTTCTCTGCTATAGCTGTTCGTGAGGAGCTTTTGTATTTGTCAGCGAAGTATGCATGGTCCTTCAATTGGCTGAGGGCTCGAGCTCAAGCTCAGGGCTCCCTCCGTCCCCTCGACCGTACACGCGCAGGTGCCAAGCTCTCGCTTTGCGTTGAGCATAGTACACAGAAGCACTTACACACGTGATATGGTCATTATTTATTAGCTTACGGCGCGAAGGTCTCGAGTCAACACGATGTTAAGGTTCTTTACGATTTGCTCCAGCATAGCCTAGGAAACATGCCTGGTATAACTACAGCGGGGAGGGTGCAGCCCAAGCCGAAAGGTGACTAGCGTCTTGAAGGTATCAGTGACATGCAGCAGGTCTCCCCTTGCCATGACACCAGCGTGTCTCTTGCCTCGCAGCGCGTTTCGGCCTTGGGAAGCAAAGCGTTGAAAATGGCGATGGAGCCACTGCAGTCGCCGCTGCTGAGGCAGCGGACGCGGCCTTGCAAGGGGGGGCGTCGCAGACGTCCATGGCAAGTCCACGGGCTGGAGCGAAAGCCATAGTCTTCCCCCCCCCCGTCGCCCCAAAGGCGACTTATGCTAACAGTTGCATGCCATGCTTGCAGCTTGACGATGTGGAGGGCGACGAGGCGCTGTACTCCCACTTGCTCCCTAAGGTCATGGCCCCATACGACACACGGCCTGGGGACACGCCACGCAAAGTCTTGATACAAAGGTCGGCAGAAGGAGCCTCCAGTACACCTAGGCATGCAGCCTGGCGGATTCATGCCATGCGGCCTGGCCACGTGTGCCTCGGGTCGCAGGGTGCCGGTACTGTACGGGTGCTTCAGTGAAAAGGCACTGCTTTCATGCCCGTCGGGCTTGAAGCCTATGCATACGAAGTGTGCTGGGCCAGCATGCCGTACTGCAGCTCTTGCTCGTCATGGGGGTCTCACGCTGCAGCTGAACTTCAAAGCGCGTCTCATTGCAGGAAGCGGCGGCAGTACGCGGCGCAGGATGTGAGCGCACTGGTGACGGCGGAGGGCGTGCAGCTTGAGGCGCCTAGCAGCGATGTGTTTCCCCTGGAGGTGTTCGATGACACAAACTACGAGTCCCGGACGCACCGGGAGTGGGTGCCGCGAACGCCAGGTAGGTGAATGAGGGGAGACCGACGTTGCCGGACCAGGCAGTGCAAAAGCCGCACGTGCACTGGCGGAGCGATACGCCAACATTGCCCTGCCGTGTTCCTGTCGTGCTGGCGTTAACCGTGGGCGCAAGTTTCACCTACTAGCTGTCAGGCTACATGACTGCCGTATCACTTGGCGCCTTCCTGCAGGTGTTCCCGCCACCGCTGCTAAAGCACTGGTGCCCCTTGGCGAAGGAGGGGGCGTGTCCTGGGTGCCGTGCAGCGTGGTGGAGTACAATGCCCACAGCGACATGTACGCCGTGGTGCTCAAGGGGCAGCCTGGGACGGGCTCTGGCGGGGCGGTGGCGGACGGGGAGGGGCAAGCCGGGGCTGGGAGGGAGGAGGAGGCGCCCACACTGTGGCTGCCACGTGTCAAGGTGGGTGTAGCAGCAGTCGTGGTGGCAGTCACATGGATGCAAGAGCTGAATGCGGGGCTGGTTGGCCGGCACGTTGACGAAAAAAGGGCGGCGGCAAGGAGGCGCAAGCGTCCATGCGCGGGGCCGCCATACCTCGTTCCGGATGCAGCTGGCGGCCATGGGGATCTGGACTCTGCTTCTCCACGCAAATTCCATCCGCCCAGAGCAACAAGAGATGTCTGGTCCTGGCACCGCAGTCGGTCGCAGTCATGACCTGACCTGCGTGTGCGTGTTGTGGGGCTGCCCCTCGCCTACTGCAGGTGTGCTTCGGTGCGGAGGACCCCGCGGTGTTTGCCCGCCGCCACGCCGAGGCGCACCGCAGCCGCGCCCGCGCGGAGAGCCTGCTGCGCTACAACCTGTACATCGACTCCATGCCCACGGAGGACATCCCGCCCCTCACAAACGAGCAGGTGGGCCATGGGCACTCCCCCACCAGACCCTACTGGCACTGGCACTCCCTTACCAGGCCCTGCTCTGTTGCCGTCTTTCCATGGTGCACCGGCTGTGCTGCCCACACCTAACGCAGCGGGTTCACATGTGCTTGCACTGTGTGGTTGTGCGGAGAAAGACAACTGAGCATGTGTCTCTTGCCCGCGTAACAGGTCAACCGCATGCTCAGCTTTGCCCTGAACAGCAAGCGCCTGAAGGACAAGCTGATGGACACCAGTGCTCTCATCGCCGAGGTGCGTACCGGTAATGCAGCGCGCTGGCATGGCCTTTGACAGGCCGTCTTCGTAATGCTGTGCCTCCTCCTAGCCATGCGATGGGGCCCTGCGTCTGCGCCTACCCGACACGAGGAGCTCTGGTAGGATTACTGGGGTGATCCTCGAATGCGTGTCCAACAGTAGCGTGCCATGCGCCTTGCACGACCACGGCCCACGCTGCCATGCAACCCCAGGTGAACATCGAGTACGCGCGGACCATGAACAAGGTGGTGTTCGACCAGGGGGTGCAGGCGGCGCGCGCGGAGCAGGAGGACGGCGGCAGCGGCGTCAGCACCGGCGGGCGCATGGGCATGGGCTCCAGCGCAGCGCTCATCCCCATTGACGAGGACTTCCCGCGAGAGCCCCCACGGCCCGTGCCTGACAGGGTAAGCTCGGGGGCGGTGTTGTGAACTGCCAGTGGGCCGAAGGCAGGCGTCGACGTGAAGAAGCTTGGGGTGGCCCTCGCGGGTTGGTCCAGTGCCAGTTTGTCCAGGTGAAGGTGTGATGTGGGGCTGGCGCTGATGTGTTGGCACTTTTGGTGGCGGTTGCCTGCAGGGGACGGTGCCGATGGAAGGGCACCACGACTTCCCGCAGCAGTTCTCCGAGTTCTCGTTCAAGACGCTGCTGACGAAGCCGGAGGTCATCAACGCCATTACCAAGATCAAGGTCGAGTGCGCCAAGGTACGCACACGCAAGGGAACGGCGCATGCTTGTTCGGGGTGTCCTGTGTGGAGTACTGCTGCTGACTGGTCGACGCTCACCGCCTGCCAGGTCACCAAGATGTGTATCTTTAGCACGTACTACACCAAGTCAGCCCGCCTGGACGAGCTGGAGCAGACGCAGGTGCGTGGCGCGGGCATACGAGGTTCAGCATGGAGCCTTGTCGTGCGTACCCCGGTTGCTTTGTACTTCCTGCGGGTACGGATGGTAACCGGGCTACTAATGCGTTTGCTGACAGCCTGCGTTCCTACCTGAACGTTTACACGCATCATACCCTTGCTGACTTTCCTGCACCGCAGCTCGCGTCGCTGGACTCGGTGGGCAACTACTTGAAGGACACGTGGTGCGTGACGCTGCGCAACTCCATCCGCATCAGCTTCAAGGACGTGGGCAAGGGCTGGTTCAACCTGGGCGAGGCGTCCATGGTGGGTGGCCGCGCCGCGCCTGGGGTGCTGGTGCGGGACAGATGGGATCAATGCTGCGCGATCCTGCCCGCTTACCTCAAATGGTGATCTTCTTGGTCTTGTAGCTATTGGCATACGGTCAGAGTCTGTGGGCTCCACGTTTCCGCCCAGGGCAGCACCAGACTTGTGCGGATGGCCGTGCAGGAGACGTACGAGTTCTCCAAGCTGAAGAAGTTCCTGACGCTGACGCGGTTCATCATGGAGGACACGCTGCGGGGCCTGGTGGAGGACAGCCTGGCCAAGTTCACGGCGTTCATGCAGGTCGGCGTGGGGCACGGGGCTCGGAACGCACCTGCCCCATATACCATTGATGTTGCTGTGCCTCCGCCATCACGTGATCCCTAGCGCATCCCCGCATCCCCGTCCCCGTCCCCTTTGCGTACCGCAGCTAAAGCTCGATCTTTTCACCGCGTCATTGTGCATGCATGGCGTTTGCAGACCTGCTGCGGCAGCCGCGTCACGGTGCACAGCACCAGCCACGTGGAGGTGCTGGACGCCTCGGGCGTGGGGGCCGGCGCCAACGGCACGGCCCCCGCGGCGGCCCCCGGCGGTGCGGCGCAGCCGGGGCGCAAGCCGCCGCTGCTGTCCATGGACCTCATGCCCAACAAGGACGCCACGCGCTTCGTGTACAGCACGCAGCCCGACCTCATCGTCTCGAAGGTCATGGCGCTCTTCGACGCCGCCATCAGTGAGTGCTTGCAACTGTCTCAGTTATGTACTATGCTTCTGCAATGTCATTAGCTTGCTCGACATGCACTGTTTGTTGAACGTTGCAAGATTGCTGTCGTACTCAACACGGTGCTACCTCTTACTACCGCGTACACGAACCTGCATCCTCAAGGCAACCTCCCCGCCCTGCCCCCGCAGACCGCACGCAGGGCCTGCACACGCTGGAGCCGCAGATCATGGAGAAGCTGTTCTGGGCCTCGGCGCCCGTGCTGTCCACCGTGCACCCGCAGGTAGGGCGGTCAGCTGTAAGGCCAGGGCACAGCTGTCGCACGTAATGTCCCTGCCTGTTCGCACGTGCCCAGCTTTGGCACGCCTCGGCCGAATGTGCAGGATAGCCTTCCTGTTGCTCTGTTCAACCCGACTGCGCACCAACGCGTTGTAATGTGGTAACGTTTGCAGGAGGAGGGCGTGGTGAGGCTGCGGGAAGGGCTGCGGGCCAGCGTGACTGCCGCGCTGGTGCCGCTGGAGGAGTACATGGACAAGTTCTCCAAGTAAGCAACAGGCACCTCCCGAGTAGCGTTGTTGACCCGCGGTTAACCGCTGCAGGTCCATTAATATTGCGTTTCATGTTGCGACGCCCCCCTTTAAGGCCTGCAAAGGCATTGTTCCTTCCCCACAGCCCCGCCCAATAGACAATACGCCCCTTTAGACACGCTTTGCACTGTTTCCACGCGCTTCACGCGTTCACCCCTCCCCCGCCCACCCCATCACCTCGCCACCCCAGGTACATCCCGCTGCTGCAGCTCAACGTGGACGCGTACGTGACCGCGCTGGAGAACAAGGCGGAGCTGTCGCTCACGGAGGTGCGCCGCTGCCTGTTTACCCCGTCGGGGTCGCTAGATGGGGGCCTGTCACCGCTGCGGGCGCCAGAGCCGGCCACTTGCATTGCCGTTGGCCACGTTGGTTCCATAGGCTCACACGCTTTGTCTGGTGTCTCGTGTGCCGCTGCCACAGGTGCGCGCTGAGATCAAGCGCGCCGCTGCGGACCTGGAGGCGCTACAGGAGGGCGTGCCGCCGGGCATCTCCCTGGGCCTCGTGCAGATCAACCTGGCCAAGGTGGGCTGGTTGTTTTAAGACCCGTGCAGGTCATAGCTGGGGCAGCTGTTGACTCCCACACGCACCCGGTTGCCCAGATGACTTGCCTGGGGAGCATGCCGTAGCTACGAGTCTGGACACTTGCTTGCAGGCTTCCCTGTGCACTCTTCAGCATAGCGGCCCTGCTCACGCATGCGCCCCCACCTGCACCACCCTCTGCGCCGCAGACCCGCGAGCTGCTGCTGAAGAAGCAGGAGAAGCTGGTGGCGCTGCTCAAGGCGCTGGCGGCGCGCGTGCCCCGCCGAGCCATCGCCGCGGTGTCCGCCAAGTTTGCGGAGATTGACCGCGCGCTCAAGGTACCGTAGGCAGCATGCAGATAATCTTGGCGCCGATCAGGACCTGGGAGCCTAGTGGGCCTTGACGGCTGCTGCACGGCTGGCATGGCAAATATGTGCAGGAAATGCTCATGCTGCCGTAATGCTTTCCTTCCGGCCCTCACGCGCAGACGAAGGCCAACAACCTGGAGGACGTGGACGAGCAGCGGACGTACATCGAGCAGCTGCCCAACAAGGTGGGTACCTTCCCTCTTTGCACGCACACAGTAATCCCTGCCCCTAGGCCTGCACTTGGTGGGAAAGCGGCACGTACGCGTGGGAGCGTGGGCAGCTTGCCTGAGGCAACTTGCAATCTCAAGACCCGACTCTGAGGGACGCTGTCACGTGTCAGATAGGCGCATGTGTGTTACCGTATGCGGCCGTACAGATAACGGAGCTGATGGCGGAGGTGGAGTCCTTCCGCGGCTGGTACGAGACGCTGGACGGGCTGCGCTACCTGCTGCCCGAGGAGGACGCGCGGGACAAGTTCGCGGGGGAGAGCTGGGGCGTGCGGCTGTCCAAGCAGTCGGAGCGGCAGCTGGAGGTGGGTGCGGGTCTTGGCGGGTCACGGTGTGCGGAGAGTAGAATTGTTGCCGCAAGGTGGAGGTCGGACACCGTGAATGTGTAGTCACTTGTGGGCTAGGCGGAGGGTATTACTGGAAGCCTTGTTTCCACGCATGGGGGATGTGGTAGGCAAGTGGGTTAAGTATTTACTGTCGAGGGTGGCGACGGACACGACAGTAGCTTATGGCTCTCCTGCTTGCTTTCATCGTGATGTTGGGCTACCCCTTGCAGATCCTTGCGGCGGACGAGGCGCGCTACAAGGCGGAGATGCTGACGGAGCAGGACATCTTCCGGGACACCGTGGGAGACCTCAACGTGGTGCGTGGGCAGGGCACGAAGGGAGAATTCCACCTGTCTGCGCTTGTGGCAATTTTGGTGCTCTGCCGCTCCACCAAATGCTGCAAGGGTCGCACGCCCACCTTCATCAGGTGCCTGGTATGCAATGATTTTTGCCACCAAGATGGTCCATTGGCCCTACGCCCTACCCTAACCCATGCGCAGCTGGTCAGCAACTGCGGGCTGTACGTGGACCTGGGCAAGATGGAGGCGGTGGTGGCCGAGGTGCGCAGCCTGGACGAGCGGCTCAAGAAGGCGGACCGCGACGCCGGCGTGTTCAACAGCCGCGAGCAGCTGCTGGGCCTGCCGCCCACCGACTACAGCATGCTCAAAAAGGTCATCGAGACGTTCGACCCGTTCTTCCAGTTCTGGACCACGGCGCACAACTGGCGCACGCTGCACAAGAGCTGGATGCACGACTCGTGGGAGAAGCTGCACGGCGAGACGGTGGAGCGGGAGGTCACCAACGCCTACAAGGTGTGTGTGTGGGGGGCGGGAGGGGGGGGTGCGGGATGCCGTTTCCCGAAACTGCAACGCCCACACTGGATGTGCTCACTACTTTACTATGTGGGCATTGTACTGGTTTTGATATGCGCCACCGCTCCTATGCGTTTTGTAAACGATGTGCTTCAACCTACAGTTTTTCCGTCGTCCCTGTCATATGGCAGGTGCTGTACAAGACGGCCAAGGTGTTCCAGCAGCGCGGCGGGCTGGAGCGGTGCGCCGAAAACTGCGACCTCATCCGGCAGGAGGTGGAGGGCTTCAAGAAGTTCGTGCCGCTGGTGCAGGTGCGAGCAGCAGGGCGCACCGCCGGCCCCTTAGACTCATCACAGACCCTGCAACACGTCGCCTCACGGTGTTGCCTTAGGGAACCCTTGCCCTTCCACACATTCCGTGTCCTGGCCTTACATATTGTGTCGGATTCCTCACACTCGCACTTCCCATACGCTATGTCGGCCCCTGCAGGCGCTGCGCAACCCCGGCATGCGCGACCGGCACTGGGACCAGCTGTCGGCGCAGCTGGGCTTCCGGCTGCACCCCGACAAGAACTTCACGCTGGCCGCCGCCGAGTCCATGGGCCTGCTGTCGCACCTGGAGGTCATCACCAAGGTGGCGGACGTGGCGGGCAAGGAGTACGCCATCGAGCAGGTGGGCTCCTACACACGAAAAGACAGGTTGCAGGCTGCACTCCGCTGTACGGCCTGCGAACGGACAGGAGGTGTTGCTCCGCGTCATAGAGCACGTTGGGCGGTCGATATGTCACTTGCTGGTAACCTGCAGCCGTGTTGAGGTCGCCCGTCGTTTCACGTTTTACAGGCTCTGGACAAGATGCAGCGCGAGTGGGAGGGCGCGGAGATGGCCGTGCTGGACTACCGCGAGACCAAGACGTACGTGATCAGGGTGGAGGAGCAGCTGAGCCAGATGCTGGACGACCACATCGCCATGACGCAGTCCATGGGCTTCAGGTGCGGGCAGCAGGCGCCAGCCGCCACACCCACACTACACTACCGCAGTCACTGTGTGCCTTGGTGGTGGTGGCGGAGGTCATCTCACCTTGATGACCCAGTCTCTGTTACCGGTGTTGTGTTCGCCAACGTTGCTCTGAACGCCTTGACGCCACCTTCGTTGAAACATATCCTTTCCTTGACTGCAGCCCGTACAAGAAGCCGTTCGAGGACCGCATCTACAAGTGGGACCAGCAGCTCAGCCTGGTGCGTGCCTTGGGGCGGGCAGGCTTACGTGGCGGTACCGTAGTACCAGTAACAGATCCCACTTGCCGTCAATTGCAAAGAATTAGGACCAGCTTTCCGTGCCGGGGCTACTATGTGTATGTCTCGTTGGTTTGCCGTACGCCGCATGCTTGCTGGTACTGATTCTGCCGCACTGCCCATATCATATACCTGTTGGTCAGGTGAGCGAGATCCTGGAGCAGTGGATCCAGCTGCAGCGGCAGTGGATGTACCTGGAGCCCATCTTCGGCAGCGAGGACATCATGCAGCAGCTGCCGCTGGAGGGCAAGCGCTTCGCCACCGTGGACCGCATGTGGCGCAAGACCACCGAGGCCGCCAAGCGCAACCCGCTGGTGCTCAAGGTGGGCCGTGCCTTGTGGACCTGACACACGCTGCACCAGAAGCCTTCCTTTCTGTGAACTTACACTACATAACAAAGCACATTGTGGCGCATAGTAACTTGCTTCGCTGACTCCTTTTGTCAATTTGCGCTGCTGCAGGTGTGCGCATCCCAGAAGCTGCTGGACTCGTTCGTCGAGGCCAACAAGCTGCTGGAGAGCGTGCAGAAGGGCCTGGCCGACTACCTGGAGACCAAGCGCCTGGCCTTCCCGCGCTTCTTCTTCCTGTCCAACGACGAGCTGCTGCAGATCCTGTCGCAGACCAAGAACCCGCTGGCCGTGCAGGTGCGTCGTACGCTCGTACCGTACACCCGAACACAGCATCAGGACATGCCGTCAACGCAGTCCAGTGCCTATGAGTCACCCACTACGTTGAAGTGGGCCTTTGCTTGTGCTTGACTTTGCCGCGGTCCTCACCTTTTCACACGGTTTCTGCTACTGTTCCTGAACTGCAGCCCCACCTGCGCAAGTGCTTCGAGGCCATCGAGTCCCTGGACTTCGGCCCCGGCGGCGAGATCAGCGCCATGAACAGCCGCGAGCGCGAGAAGGTGCCGTTCGACAAGAGCATGCTGCCGCAGGGCAACGTGGAGATCTGGCTGGGCGAGGTGGAGCGGCGCATGCGCAACAGCGTGCGGCAGCAGGTGGTGCTGGCCATGGCCGCCTACGCCAACACGCCGCGCAAGCAGTGGGTGCGCGAGTGGCCGGCCATGGTGGTGCTGGCCGTCAGCGCCATCTACTGGTCGAGGGAGGTGGAGGAGGCCATCGAGGGTAAGCGCTCAGGCCCTTTAGGTGCATACGTTGTAGTAGTCCAGTTGCCATCAGGCCAGTGCAACGGTGCTGTACAGCTACAGGTAGCGGTGCCGCTGCTGCTCGCACCTGCCTGCCAACCGTGTCCCCGTCGCGCACCCTGCCTCTGGCAGTAAGCATTGGACTGAACTGTCCGTAACCCCCCTGTCTGCAGGCGGCTCCGTGCCCGCCTACCTGGAGCGGTGCACGTCCGACCTGATGGACCTGACGGAGCTGGTGCGCGGGCGGCTGAGCAGCCAGGAGCGCCTCACGCTGGGCGCCCTCATCACCATCGACGTGCACGCGCGCGACGTGGTGGCAGAGCTGGCAGACGCAAACGTCAAGAACGTGAGCTGGGGGCGCACAGGAGTGGCAGCGATGGACAAGCAACCTGTGGCATGGCGCATGCGGGCGTACGCTTACTGCTGGGTGTATCTGTGCCGCTGTGTTCCGCCGCCTATGTCTCCAGTTTGAGGAACCTGGGGCCTGTGTGACCTGCTCCGTGATGCTCTGCGCGTCCCCTGCAGGTGACGGACTTCGAGTGGGTGTCCCGGCTGCGCTACTACTGGCGCAACGACGACGTGTGCGTGGACATGGTGCAGGCCAGCATCGCCTACGGGTAAGCAGCCCCTGCACCGAGCAGCTTCAGCACACAGGCGCTGTACACGGGCAGCCAGTACTGCCGCTGTGGGTCCTGTCCCACGTCATCACCTGTGTTATGTGCCGCCCCCTATCGTCCGCTTCCCCTCGCAGCTACGAGTACCTGGGCAACACGCCGCGCCTGGTGATCACGCCGCTGACGGACCGCTGCTACATGACGCTCATGAGCGCCATGCACATGAACCTGGGCGGCGCGCCGGCAGGGCCCGCCGGCACGGGCAAGACGGAGACCACCAAGGACCTGGCCAAGGCGCTGGCCAAGCAGTGCGTGGTGTTCAACTGCTCCGATGGCCTGGACTACCAGGTGCGGATGCGAGGCTCACACATTGGACTTTGCTGCGCCGTCCGCTGTGATATGTCCTCGTTGCATGCTATCGGACAGGAGTGCCCTGTGGAGGTGCCGGAAAGGAAGCGATATGTTACGTAAATGGTTGTCTAAGTGTTGGGACCCTGTCCTGCGCAGGCCATGGCCAAGTTCTTCAAGGGCCTGGCCAGCAGCGGCGCGTGGGCGTGCTTCGACGAGTTCAACCGCATCGACCTGGAGGTGCTGTCCGTGGTGGCGCAGCAGGTGGGGGAGGGGAGGTGTGCCGGGCGGGCTTTGTACACCAAGCAAGGGACTGGCACCGGCAATCAAAGGGTGTACCGGTACTAGCAGATGTCTGTTCGTGTGCTCTGCTGGCCCGCTCTTAGCACCGACACTTGTACGGATGAAATTCCACCGCGCAGATCCTGACCATCCAGCTGGCCATCCAAGCCAAGGTGAAGCGCTTCATCTTCGAGGACACCGAGATCGACCTCAATCCCGCGTGCTCCGTGTACATCACCATGAACCCAGGCTACGCAGGTGCGCCGCACACGTCTCTGAAGCCGCATCCTTTCGCCAAGTGTCTGTCTACATACATGGCACTTGATGTGACCAGCACTCCCTTCAACTTGCCTGTGAGCCCGCCACCCTGTGCCCCCGTCGCCCCCAGGCCGCTCCGAGCTGCCCGACAACCTCAAGGCTCTGTTCCGGCCGTGCGCCATGATGGTGCCCGACTACGCGCTGATCGCCGAGATCTGCCTCTACTCGTACGGCTACCGCGCCGGCAAGGACCTGGCGCGCAAGATGGTGGCCACCTTCAAGCTGTGCTCCGAGCAGCTGTCCAGCCAGGACCACTACGACTACGGTGAGCTCGAACGACGCTGCCCGCGCGCACCCCTGTTCCAATGCGCGCTAGGTCCTGGTTAGGCTGCAGCGTGCAAGATCCGTTTCGACAACCCCAACGGCATGACAAGCTACACGCTGTTTTGTGGGCTGCACAGGCATGCGCGCCGTCAAGTCGGTGATCACGGCGGCGGGCAACCTGAAGCGCGAGTTCCCCGACGACAACGAGGAGGTGCTGCTGCTGCGCGCGCTGCGCGACGTCAACGTGCCCAAGTTCCTGAGCCACGACCTGCCGCTGTTCGACGGCATCATCACCGACCTGTTCCCGGGCGTCAAGCCGCCGGACGTGGACTACGAGGGGCTGCTCAGGGCGCTGGGGGAGTCGTGCGGCGAGATGGGCATCCAGGTGGGCACGCCAGCCAGGTGCCGTACGACTTGCCTGGTGCTGTCATGTCGGTCGGAGGCTCCTGCATGTGCGTGCGAAGTCATGCGGGTCCATGCATCCTTCTTACTGTACTCTATCCCTGTCCTTCCCCCTCTCCTCCAGGCGGTGGACTCGTTCGTGGGCAAGGTGATCCAGCTGTACGAGACCACCATCGTGCGGCACGGGCTGATGCTGGTGGGGCCCACCATGGGCGGCAAGACGTGCTGCTACCGCTCGCTGCAGAAGGCAATGACCAGGCTGGCCGCGGCGGGAGACCCCAAGTGAGCAACCGGGCGTTGCGTGTTTGCGAGTACACCCTGGGCAGTCCCACACACGGCGTGCCGTGGGTTGCTGGTACCGTACTGAGGCACAGTGCAAGGATACCGTTCTCAATGCTGGCGGCTTGCCGCCAATCCTCGCCTGCAACCATGATGTGATGCATGCGCTGTGCGCTGTGCCGCACGCAGGTACGAGCGCGTGCGCGTGGTGTCCCTCAACCCCAAGTCCATCACCATGGGCCAGCTGTACGGCGAGTTCGACGAGAACACGCACGAGTGGACGGACGGCGTGCTGGCCTGCTACATGCGCGAGTGCTCCGAGGACACCAAGCCCGACAAGAAGTGGATCATGTTCGACGGGCCCGTGGACGCGGTGTGGATCGAGAACATGAACACGGTGCTGGACGACAACAAGAAGCTGTGCCTGGTCAGCGGCGAGATCATCCAGCTCAGCAGCAGCATGACCATGATGTTCGAGGTGAGTTGCATACACATTGAGTTGCGGCGTGCTTGTAAAATAACCAGTTTCCTAAGGCAGAACCCGCTCCTGTAGTGCTTACTCATTGCACATTGTATCCGGCCTCATTTTGTTTACCGATGCTGTACTCCGTGCCTGCAGGTGGAGGACCTGGCCGTGGCCTCCCCCGCCACCGTGTCCCGCTGCGGCATGGTGTACATGGAGCCCACGGCGCTGGGGCTGGAGCCGCTGCTCACCAGCTGGCTGGGCCGCCTGCACCCCAGCGTCAAGCAGCACCAGGACGTGCTGGCAGCAGTGTTCAGGGCCATGGTGCCGGAGGCGCTCAAGTTCCTGCGCCGCAGCCTCAAGGTGCGGCCAGCCTGGTTCTAACACCCAACCATGCGGAGCTCATAAATTGTGTTAACCCACGTGCCGTACTGAAGAGCATTGTGTGCTTGCCTATGTGAGGTACACCCTATCAATGCAGGCTCCTGCCCCTTTGGCCTCCCGCAGGAGACGGTCACCACGGTGAACAACAACTTGGTGGCCTCCTGCTTCGGCCTCATGGACTCCCTGGTGCGCCCCTTTGTGCGCGGCGAGGGCCAGGACCCGCTCACCGCCGACGAGCAGCACCGCCTGGCCGCCATGCTGCCCTCGCTCATGCTGTTCAGCGTGGTGTGGAGCGTGGGTGCGTCGTGCGACAAGGCTGGCCGCCCGCTGTTCGACGAATGGTTCCGCAAGCACGTGGCCGAGAGCGAGCTCGCCGTGCTGCCGTCGGACGCCATGTTCCCGGAGGACGGTACGGTGTACGACTGGGTGTACGACATCAAGGGGGAGCTGACGGAGGGCAAGGGCGGCTGGGTGGGCTGGATGGCGACGGTTCCGGAGTTCCGCTGCGACCCGGACCGGCCGTTTGCGGAGATCATCGTGCCCACCGCCGACACAGTGCGCTACACCTACCTGGTGGACAGGTGGGGCGGCGGGGATTCGGACAATCGTGTTCGTGGCGCCTGGCGCACCCGCAGCAACGTGCAGCAGCAGGACTGCCTTAGTGTAGGAGGTTGAGGCGTTTGCCCGTGCGCCGTGGGTGCCAGTGAACACACACGTGTCAGCTGCCATGCGTCTGTTCTGTGACCTCACATCCTGTGTGCGCCTGCACTGCGCCCGCAGCCTGGTGGCCCAGGGCCGCCACGTGCTGTGCGTGGGCGAGACGGGCACGGGCAAGACGCTCAACGTGGCCAACAAGCTCATGAACGACATGCCGCCAGAGGTGGTGCCCGTCTTCATGACCTTCTCGGCGCGCACCAGCGCCAACCAGACGCAGGTGAGGGCGCCGCTGTCCCTCCAGAGACTCCGTAGCCTCCGGCAGCCTGCATCCTCCTTGCCGGTGAAAAGCTGCTTTGGTCAGTGCATGTGCTGGTTACACGGTTCTGCATTGGGCTCCGAGGCCTGCCACCGCTATCACCGCAATTGGACATGTTTGCCAGGTTGTGCTTGAAGTGCAAACAATACACCCTTTCGTTGCCCGGTCCTTGAACGCACCCGGCCCCCGGCCCTTGCAGGACATCCTGGACGCCAAGATGGACAAGCGGCGCAAGGGCGTGTTCGGGCCGCCCGCCGGCAAGCGCTACGTGGTCTTCGTGGACGACCTCAACATGCCGCAGCGCGAAAAGTACTTTGCGCAGCCGCCCATCGAGCTGCTGCGGCAGTGGATGGACCACGGCGGATGGTAGGTGTACAGCCGGCACGTGTGCGTTCCTTCCCCATGGTGCCGTACACAGTGGCCTTTGCAATTGAGTGCCGGTATGGACCCACCAAGAGCTGAACTTTTCTCTTCACTTGACATTCTAGGGGACAGGGCCATGACGCCTATGGCCGTGGGTTGCTGCTGCAGGTACGAGCGCAAGCCGCCGTGCCCCTTCCGCACCATCATCGACACGCAGTTTGTGGCGGCCATGGGCCCGCCCGGCGGCGGCCGCAACCCCGTCACCAACCGCTTCCTGCGCCACTTCAACTTCATCTCCTTCACGGAGATGTCCGACAACAGTGTTGGCCGCATCTTTACCACCATCCTGGGCGCCTTCTTCAGGTGAGCTGCCCACCGCCCTAGGCCCGGTCCGCCGTACCATGTACCGACCTGCTCTGTGCTCCTTTGCACCGTCGGGTATTGCCCTTGGCTTACCCATGCGTAACACAGCGCCTGAGCGCACCTGACTCATTAACCCGATGCAACGATTCATCCCACACTGTCCATAAGACACGCACGCTGCCCGGCCTGCTTTATCCCCCTGCAGGAAGTACTTTAACGAGGGCATCCAGGCGCTGACGGAGCCGGTGGTGTCCGCCACGGTGCGGCTGTACAACCTCATCCGCGCGGAGCTGCTGCCCACGCCCTCGCGCTCGCACTACACCTTCAACCTGCGCGACCTGTCCAAGGTGGTGCAGGGCGTCATGCGCGCGGACCCGCGATCCACGTCCGACAAGAGCCAGGTGGGTCTCAACCATGGGTTGGCCCTACGCTTGCCGTTATACCCTGACCCGCTTGCTGCAGTACATCACTGTTATTCCGCGGGACAGTTGAGCGGCTGCAATCACAGCAGCACGGCCGCATGTGGAAGGAGAAGACCGCACCTGGACTTACTTATTTACTTGCTATGCTGTCGTTCCCTGACACTATTCCCGTACGTACCGTCCGTGCTGCAGGTGCTGTGCTTGTGGCTGCACGAGTGCTCCCGCGTGTTCGAGGACCGGCTGATCAACGACGAGGACCACGGCTGGTTCCGCGGCCAGCAGGAGGCGCTGCTGGCGGAGGGCTTCGACACCAGCTACGGCGAGCTGGTCACCGCGCCGCGCCTCATTTACGGCGACTTCATGGTGCCAGGTGCGCGCGACTCCCTGCACCCTTAACCCTCACATGCCCCCCATGTTGCGACGCCCAAGACCCGCACCCCCTGCTCCTCCCACCGGTCGTTCCGACCAGCCACAAGCTCAGAAACACATAGCTTTTGTTGCCGGCAAGGAGTGTGGCATACCATTGGCCGCTTGCGTGCATGTTGCTTCGCGCCCCTGCAGGCGCCGACCCGCGCGTGTACAGCCAGATCACCGACATGCCCCGCCTGGTGCGTGTGGTGGAGGAGTACCTTGAGGACTACAACAGTGTGTCCAACGCGCCCATGAAGCTGGTCATGTTCCTGGACGCGATTGAGCACGTCAGCAGGATCACGCGGTGGGTGGTGCGGGCGCTGGTTTGCCATGATGTTCTTGTCTCGGTACGTGTCCGGAGGGTCTGAGCTGGGTCTATAGCGTCAGTTTTGTCAGGAGGAGGCCTTGACGAGGTATTGGCAACCTGGTTTTGAGCCCTGGTATTGACACGGTGTTTCCTCCTCCTTATGCCACAGAGTGATCCGGCTGCCGCTGGGCAACGCGCTGCTGCTGGGCGTGGGCGGCAGCGGGCGCCAGAGCCTCACGCGCCTGGCCGCCTTCATGGAGGAGTACGACGTGGTGCAGATTGAGATCGCAAAGGGGTAAGCGAACGACCGTGCAGCGTGTGTCGGATCAGGCGCGCTCCCTGCCTAACGTCCAGTTTGATGCTGCTGCAGCCGTTCACGCACCTTGCCAACAGCACGATCCATGCCCATCTGCCCCCCGGCCCCCAGCTACGGCGCCAACGAGTGGCGCGACGACCTGCGCAAGGTGCTCAAGAAGGCGGGCCTGGAGGGCAAGGACACGGTGTTCCTCTTCACCGACACGCAGATCGTGCAGGAGAACTACCTGGAGGACATAAACAACATCCTCAACAGCGGCGAGGTATGTATCTTAACTGCGTCTCAGCTATGCCATATAGAACCTTCTGTTCCCACTCCGTCAACAGTGCTGCAGTGGGCCACGGCCCTTCTCGTCCGGGCGATAACGGGGCGGAAGGACCCTCCTTAAGCGTGGGATTGAGGTGCATCGCCGCACTGCCCTGTTCCCCAGGTGCCCAACCTGTGGGGCAACGACGACCAGGAGGCCATCGCCAACGCCATGCGGCCGCTCATGGCCGCCGCCGGCCTGCCCGTCACCAAGATGGGCATCGCCACCTTCTTCATCAACCGCTGCCGCGCCTACCTGCACCTGGTGCTGTGCTTCAGCCCCATCGGCGACGCCTTCCGCCAGCGCCTGCGAATGTTCCCCTCGCTGGTCAACTGCTGCACCATTGATTGGTTCCGGGAGTGGCCTGATGAGGCGCTGCGCTCCGTGGCCACGTCCTTCTACACGGGTGAGGGCTGATGCTGCTGCCCATCCCTTCCTAGGTTTTCCTTGCACAGTGGATGGCTGAACGCCGTAATAGCGTATCCTGACGTTCCCTGCTTTGCCTCCTAGCACGGTAAACTGGCTGCTGGGTCGCTTGCCTGTCTGCAGACATCGAGTTTGGTGACGACGGCGCCATGCTGAGTGGCGTGGTGGACTGCTGCGTGGGCGTGCACCAGAGCGTGGAGCGCCAGAGCAAGAAGTTCTACGACGAGCTGCGCAGGTGATTGCATGGGGCATTTGGGCCTCCTTTTTAGGGTTATGGCAGGATCGCGGAGGAGACCAGGCTCGCAGGGTACAGGCATGCGTGAGCGGCTTGCTGGATCTCTGACTTGCAGCTGTGCAAACCTCGTCCCGCATCCGCATTCCGGCATGTTTACCTGCTGCTGTGCCTTCCACGCAGGTACAACTACGTCACGCCCACGTCGTACCTCGAGCTGCTGACCACCTTTATCAAGCTGCTGTCGGAGAAGCGGAACGAGATCAGCGAGAGGCGCCGGCGCCTCGAGTCCGGCCTGGACAAGCTGCTCAGCACCGCGGCGCAGGTGCGTTCTGCGCTGGCCGCCAGCCTAAAGCCCCTCCCAAGCGTGCATGCGGTACAGGTGCCCTCTGCTTAACGGTGACCATCGTTCACACACTGTCCGCCCGTATGTACTTCGTACCTGTACAGGTGCCCATTGCTTGGTGCGGGCCGTCATGACTACCCTATCTGACTCGTGTTATGTTGATATCCCTGCAGGTGGAGGTGATGCAAAAGGAGCTGCAGGAGCTGCAGCCGGTGCTTGCGGCTACCGCCAAGGAGGTGGAGGACATGATGGTGGTCATCACCAACGACAAGAAGGAGGCGGACGAGACCAAGAAGCAGGTCGAGGAGCAGGAGAAGGAGGCCAACGAGCAGGTGCGGCTGCTGGCGGCGGCCTTTGCCTTGCACACTGGTCCTTCATACACGAGACCTGCCCGCCTGGCCGATCCCTCGTTCCCTACCTGCCACATCTATTTCCCAGGTCAACTCAACCTCCCATCTTCTTCGCTTTCCTCCTGCAGGCCGCCCGCGCTAAGCAGATTGCGGAGGACGCGCAGCGCGACCTGGACGAGGCGCTGCCCGCGCTAGAGCGCGCGCTGGAGAGCCTCAAGAACCTGTCCCGCAACGACATCGTGGAGGTCAAGGCGCTGCAGAACCCGCCCGCGGGCGTCAAGCTGGTCATGGAGGCCACCTGCATCATGTTCGACGAGAAGCCCAAGATGAAGGATGACCCCAACAATGTCGGCAAGAAGGTGCGTGCCACACTGACGCGTTGACAGGGGCAGAGCGCACTGGGGAGCAGCAGCTGGCCGCAGGTGTGAGGCTGCATGGGAAAGAAAACCTGGATTACAGAACTGGTCATCTGCGTTCCTCGTGCTAAGAATGTGAAATTCCCTTGTCTGTCCCCAGATGCCCGACTACTGGGAGCCGGCCAAGAAGCTGCTCAACGACCCCACCAAGTTCCTGGAGAGCCTGTTCAGCTACGACAAGGACAACATCCCCGACCACGTCATCAAGAAGATTGACCCCTACATTCAGGTGGGGCAGCTGCTGCTGGCAAGGGCCGGGTCTTGGATTAGCGCATGGGCGTGGTGCATTCCTTCCCCTGACGCGACAGGCCCCCACTCTGACGCCCGCCTGAGAAACCGTCATCCCCTCAACCCTGCCCCTGCACCCCATGGTTTCCGCCGCGCAGCGCGAGGACTTCACGCCCGAGGCCATCAGCAAGGTGTCCAAGGCCTGCACCTCCATCTGCATGTGGGCGCGTGCCATGTACGTGTACCACAACGTGGCGCTCAGCGTGGCGCCCAAGCGTGCGGCGCTGGCGGCGGCGCAGGACCAGCTCAACGCAACCATGGAGGCGCTGCGGGGCGCGCAGGTGGGGACGGGGGACTGTACCTGATTGATGGGTGCTGCGCTGCGAGGCGCGTAGTCCCATGGCCACGACAGCAGTGGTGTATAGTACTGGTATAGTACTTGGGATACGACAAAGCCGTCAGTTGGGCTACCTGGAATGGCAGGCTGGCCTGTTGCATGTCGTCATACTGTATGTTGCCGCGCTGTGCTCCTTCTTTGACCTGCAGGCCAAGCTCAAGGGCGTGGAGGAGAAAATTGCAGCGCTGGAGTCGCAGTACGAGGAGGCCACCGCCAAGAAGGCCAGCCTGGCGCAGCAGGTGCTGCGCTGCACGGTGCAGCTGCAGCGCGCGGACAAGCTCATCGGAGGGCTGGGCGGGGAGCGCGTGCGGTGGCAGGTGAGACTCCGCGAGAACGCCCGCTTCTACAGTCTCGGTACATGAAACCCGCTTAGCAGGCTACTGTCACACAGGGTCAGCAGCTGTACGCACAGTGAGCGCACGCTGTGCGCCATGTGCGGCTCCCATGACCCCTCTTGTCGCACTCCCTCCTCGGCATCGCCACCCAGGCCACGGTGGACCAGCTGGGGTCCGACCTGGTCAACGTGGTGGGCGACGTGGTCATCTCCGCCGCCACCATCGCCTACAGCGGCCCCTTCACGCCGCTGTACCGCGCGGCGCTGGTGGCGGAGTGGCACGGCTTCCTGGAGAAGGCGGGCGTGCCAGCCTCGCCCAACGCATCGCTGCTGGGCACGCTGCAGGTGCGTTCGTGGCACCACACGCCCACTCCAAACCCACGCTGCACTGTAACTGCCAAGCACTCGGGGGCGCAGGGATGCAGCCTCCGTACCCTCAACCCATGCGCGCCCTAGCAACGCTACCAAGTCCACAGCCTGTCCAGGTGTTTGGCTGCTAAGCGCAGTTTCGTACGTTCCCTCCCGGACGCTTCGTTACCAGCGCTGTCCCTTGGTCCCTCTCGGCCTGGCCCACTGTGTGCCCCCCGCAGGACCCCGTCAAGGTCCGCTCCTGGACCATCGCCGGCCTGCCCACCGACACGCTGTCGGTAGAGAACGGCATCATCGTGTCCAAGGCGCGGCGCTGGCCGCTCATGATCGACCCGCAGGGCCAGGCCAACAAGTGGGTCAAGAACATGGAGCGAGACAGCGGCCTGGACGTCATCAAGCTGTCCGACCGCGACTTCCTGCGCACGCTGGAGAACGGCGTGCGATTTGGCCGTGCGGGTGAGTGCCTGGGCTGCTTGGGCCCTGACGCTTCGTGGTTAGCGCGTTTGACGTTTCCTGCATTGGGGCTGGCAAACTGCGAAGCACCACGCTGGGCGGGTCCTCTGCTTGCCTGGAGGGCCTGTGAGCTGCACGGCACTCAATGTGTGGAACTGTGCGCATGCAAAATGGCGGCCTGCAGTTCTGCTGGAGAACATTGGCGAGACGCTGGATGCGGCACTGGAGCCGCTGCTGCTCAAGCAGACGTTCAAGCAGGGCGGCAGCGAGGTGATCAAGATCGGCGACAACATCATCCCCTACCACCCCGACTTCCGCTTCTACATGACCACCAAGCTGCGCAACCCGCACTACGCGCCCGAGGTGTCCGTCAAGGTCTCCCTGCTCAACTTCTTCGTCACGCCAGAGGTGGGCAGCGAGCCGGCGGGCTGTGGGTCACCGCCTCGGAAGCAAACGAACACACTATGTGCCTTACTGTTCCACGAACAGGAAGGGAACCCCGCTTACACGCATGCTTCACGCGCACCGCTGCCCAGTGCCATATTACTTTGGCCAACTTGCCCCACCTTCCACTCTCACTCCAGCAAACACTAGCTTAACCCCCATCACCCGAACTCCCATCACCCCACACGCCGCCCCCCCCCCCAGGGCCTGGAGGACCAGCTGCTGGGCACCGTGGTGACGCAGGAGCGGCCCGACCTGGCCAACCTCAAGAGCCAGCTAGTGGTGTCCAACGCCAAGATGAAGAAGGAGCTGTCCGACATCGAGGACCGCATCCTGCAGCTGCTGTCGGCCTCCAGCGGCAACATCCTGGACGACGAGGAGCTCATCAACACGCTGGCGCAGTCAAAGGTGCGGCACGCGCCCTGCCCCCCCTTGCCGCCTGCCACATGCTGCTTTCGTCCAGGGACCGGTACTGCAGCTACGTCAATTGGTACACATGCAGTGCAGCAGACACAGCTTACTCCACGATCTTGTCACCTGCTCTTGGGGGGGAGCTCCTAGACCCGCTCGCTGTTGCCTCAGCCACAAGCCCTCACCTCAACCCTTGCATCCGTCCCTCCCGTAGGTGACGTCCAACGAGATCAGCGCCAAGGTGGCGGAGGCGGAGGCCACGGAGCGCGAGATCGACGCCACGCGCGAGCTGTACCGCCCCGTGGCGCTGCGCTCCTCGCTGCTGTTCTTCGCCATCTCGGACCTGGCGCTGGTGGACCCCATGTACCAGTACAGCCTGGCCTGGTTCATCAGCCTGTTCGTCAGGTGTTTGCGTGCACATGGGCAGGGCGCGAGGGCGGGCTTGCGGGGCGAGGCGGGCAAAAAGTGGCTTAGGCTGCTGCCCTGCCTACCTTGCTCTCAGTGCGCCGGAGTGGACGCCTGAGGGGTCGGCGTTTGCGGCAGGGGGCACTGAACGCGTGGTGCTTCAATGTACGTGCTCCTTGCTAAAGCCGTAACGCTGTTGCTGGTGGTTGTTGTGCAGGGGCATCGAGGAGGCCCCCAAGGCGGCCACGGTGGAGGAGCGTGGCGAGATCCTCAACGAGTACTTCACCTACTCGCTCTACGTCAACATCTGCCGCTCGCTGTTCGAGGCGCACAAGCTCATGTTTTCGCTGCTGCTCGCCGTCAAGATCCTGCAGAACCAGGGTGAGAGCGGGGCTCCAGGACTTTGCCGTCCACGTGCCAACTCTTGCAACGCGTCATATGCACCCAATTGCTTGTGTACAGTGAACAGTACCCCATGCTGCTCCTTGCTGGGCTGCTTGACGCCTTCCCCACTACTCTACTGGTTGCCGCAGAAACGCGCAACCACTGAATCTTGTGTCCTCCTTGCGTGTTGCAACAGGCAAGATCGACGGCCGCGAGTGGCGCTTCCTGCTCGCCGGTCCCACCTCCTCCGAGGCCGGTGTGCCCAACCCCTCGCCCGACTGGCTGACCGACAAGTCGTGGAACGAGCTGCTCAACCTAAGCCACCTGCCCACCTTCACCGGCTTCGCGGACCACGTGGCAGCCAACCTGGCGCACTACCGCGACATCTTCGACTCCAACGACGCGCACGCCATGCCGCTGGCGCCGCCGTGGCATGACAAGCTGAACTCCTTCCAGAAGCTCTGCTTCTTGCGGTGAGGCCGCCCCTAGTCCTCGTAGCCTAGGAGTACAACAGCCCCAGATTGTCATGCCTGCTGATAACCGATCTCCATCTGCGCTGCCTGTAGGTGCATCCGGCCGGACAAGGTCACCCGCGCGGTGCAGGACTTTGTTTCGGAGCACCTGGGGCAGCGCTTCATCGAGCCGCCGCCCTTCGACCTGGCCACCTGCTACAAGGAGAGCAGCCCCACGGTGCCGCTCATCTTTGTGCTCAGCCCGGGCGCGGACCCCATGGCGGGTGCGTCGTGCGTGGGGAGCAGGGGCGGGGGAGCGGCTGTTGCGTGGACCGTGTTCCCTGTGTATGTCTGACCGCTGCAGGCTTGACACACGTTACTGGCATTGCACTTGCTGAGTATGCGTTGTGTCTCATCGAAAACAGATCTGCTCAAGCTCGCGGAGGAGATGAAGTTCAGCCGCAAGTTCGAGAAGGTGTCTCTGGGCCAGGGCCAGGGGCCCAAGGCGGAGAAGCTGCTGGAGGCCGGCATGGAGCGCGGCATATGGGTGTGCCTGCAGGTGGGGAGTCCCTGTGCCACGTGTGCTGGTGGACAGGCATGCTGGCAGCATGCGCGCTCACAGGTGTACACTGCTTACATCAGCCTGACCTCGTACGCGGCGCCAAAGCCTGTGCAATCCGCTCGTTTCATGCCTCTTCCTTGCCCTCCCTGCACCGCAGAACTGCCACCTGGCGGTGTCGTGGATGCCCACCCTGGAGCGCATCGTGGAGGGCATCTCGCCCGACCGCGTGCACAAGGACTTCCGGCTGTGGCTCACCTCCATGCCTAGCCCCGACTTCCCAGTCGCCATCCTGCAGGTGCGTCCTGTCAGCTAGCCACAATGCACCAACACATTGCTGGTTGCGTGAAGTAACAGCAGCAACCAGTGCGGTGCGCTTGTCCTGTCCTGCTGATGCTGTCTGTGCGCATGGCTGCTTCATCCCTTCACTCCCACAGAATGGCGTCAAGATGACTCTGGAGCCGCCCAAGGGCCTCAAGAGCAACCTGGTGCGCCAGTACAACCGCCTCACGGACGCCTACCTGGCCTCCTCCACAAAGCCCGACGACTGGCGCCGCCTGGTGTTCGGGCTGTGCCTCTTCCACGCCGTCATCCAGGTGTGGTGCGCCGGTGCTGAGCCGTGCTCTCTTTTTGGCCGCTCCTTAGCTGCCACTTCCTCGGGTCAATGCGTCACTGTGCTTGCAAACAACCGCAAAGGTGCGGCACTGGTCACACCACGCTGACACGCAATTCGCAACCAGCATTGGCTGTCACGTCTTGATGCGGCCACAGGACTGCCGCAAGTACGGGACCCTGGGCTGATTGGCTAACTTGGTCTTGCCTGTGTTCCCGGCGTTGCTGCCGCAGGACCGCCGCAAGTTCGGGCCCCTGGGCTGGAACATCCGCTACGACTTCACGGACGGGGACCTCAACGTGTCGCTGGCGCAGCTGCAGGAGTACCTGGACAAGTGGGTCGTGGGGCGGGGGGCGGGGACTCCCGACGAGGGTAGTGGTACTGGTGAACGGGGTTCAAGAGCAACTGGACAGGCAGCTGGTCGTCCATGCGGTATTAAGGGAGCACTGAGCAACTTGTCCGGAGCCCGATGTTTTACACTACCGTAAAACTCCTTTTGCTTCTCCGCTATTGCTCCGGCAGGTATGAACAGATTCCGTTCAAGGTGCTGCGCTTCCTGTTCACCGAGATCAACTACGGCGGCCGCGTCACGGACGACAAGGACCGGCGGCTGATCAACAACCTCATACACACCTTCTGCGGGCCGCAAGTGACGCAGGTGCGCAGCTGTGCTGGTCTCTGCACCCCCGACTCACCCCACGTAAATTGGTGCGCAAGCGTCGACCCGGGGTATATGCAACTGTTCCCCAAAAGCCGCGTCAAACTCCAACACTTACCTCCCCCTTCCCCCGCACTGCATACCCTTGCACCGCCCCACCTCCCATCTTTCAGCCCGGCTGCCGCTTCAGCCCCAGCGGCACCTACGCCACGCCGCCCGAGGAGGTGGTGTCTGTGCGCGAGCACCTGGAGCTGCTGCGCGCCTACCCCATCGTGCCCGCGCCCGAGATCTTCGGCCTGCACGACAATGCAGACATCACATGCGACCAGAATGAGACCTACGACATGTTCTCCACCGTGCTGTCGCTGCAGCCGCGCGTGGCAAGCGGTAAGCGGTGGCTAGTCGTCATGTTCAGTTCCGGCGTTGCGTGGGTGCTTTGTTGCTGAATCCATGGCGCAACGCCACTTTCTTCGACGATACATTAACCCTGCGGTGCCCCGCATTCCCTCAACCCCGTCCCCAGGCGCCGGCCAGAGCCAGGAGGCGGTGATCGGCTCCCTGGCGGCGGACATCCTGTCCCGCCTGCCGCCGCAGTTCGACGTCGACGCGGTCATGGAGCGCTACCCCACCAAGTACAGCGAGAGCATGAACACGGTGCTGACGCAGGAGTGCATTCGGTACAACGCGCTGCTGGGCGTCATGGCGCGCAGCCTGGCGGAGACGATAAAGGCGCTCAAGGTGCGGGGACTGCGATCCTGCGGGGGAGAAAGGCGAGGGGAAGGCAGCAGACATGGTGGGGATAGGTGCCCTGAGACTACTGGCAGTGCCAGCGGCCGATCAACCTCCGGCTTGAAACGACAGGGCCGCGTGGGGGCTGCATGACGCACCTGAACCGTCAGATAACCGCCACCTACATGTGAGTAGAAGGAGGTGGAGGCGGTGTCATGACAGTGGCGCGCTGCACGCTGCTTTGACTGCGCCGCAGGGCCTGGTGGTGATGAGCCCGGAGCTGGAGGGCGTAGCGTACTCCATGTACGACAACCAGGTTCCGGAGCTGTGGGCCTCGCGCGCCTACCCCAGCCTCAAGCCGCTGAGCGCGTGGGTGGTGGATCTGCTGGAGCGCTGCGCCTTCATCCAGAACTGGGTGGACAAGGGCACGCCAGCGGTGTACTGGATCAGCGGCTTCTTCTTCCCGCAGGTGCGGCTGCCAACTCTTGCTCACGCCTGTTGCATTGCTTGAGCGAATGAGGCCCTGAACTCTGCTCCGCATGGGTTCGATAACGTTCAACGGTATCGCACGCTGTGCTCTCTTTTCACAGGCGTTCCTGACGGGCACGTTGCCTATGCCTATTGCGTTGCATGTACCAGGGGCGGTTGAGGCCCTGAACTCCACTCCCCATACACACGGCCACATTGCTAAGCTCCTCCTGCGCTGTCCTGTGCTCTCGCTGCAGGCGTTCCTGACGGGCACGCTGCAAAACTTTGCCCGCAAGTACACCTACCCCATCGACACGGTGTCGTTCGGGTTCAAAGTCATGGACGCGCTGGATGAGCGCACGGTGACGGGCGGCCCCGAGGACGGCTGCTTCATTCGGGGGCTGTTCATGGAGGGCGCACGATGGGACTCGCAGGTGGGTCCAACAACGCCCTTGCTGACACCTTGCGGCAATACTCTGCCGGCCCCTTGCGCCCTTGGAGGAGTTTGGTCCCTCGCACAATGTGCACTACACCCAGTCGGTCCACGCCTGCGCCCATACTATACCAGCAGAGCGGCACAGTAGAGACAAACTCCCGCCTCACTCCCCGCCTCCTGCCTGCCTTGTGTCCTCGCCGCTCTGCTCCCCTACAGACCCACGTGATCGGCGAGTCCCGGCCCAAGGAGCTGTACACCGAGATGCCCATCATATGGCTCAAGCCCGAGCAGCACCGCAAGAAGCCGGCGGCGGCGGGCGAGGGCGGCGAGGGCGCCGCCAGCGCGGCGGGCGTGTACGACTGCCCTGTGTACAAGACGCTGACGCGCGCGGGCACGCTGTCCACCACCGGCCACTCCACCAACTTCGTCATGTACCTGGAGCTGCCGTCCGACAAGCCGCAGGGCCACTGGATCAACCGCGGCGTGGCGCTGTTCACCGGGCTGGCATTCTAGGAGGATGGGCGTGTTGTGTGTCGTTGGCGTCGTTGTGCGGTTCAGCCTTGTTGGTGTGCTGCGTGCTGAGGGGCGTTCTATGGCCGTGCCACGGGGGCTGGCCTTATGAGGACGACCGTTGTGCAGCGCGGTACTGTTGGTATGCTGCGTGCCGAGGGGTGTGCTATGGCCGTGGGGATGATGGGGACGTTGTGTGGAGGGATGCATTGGCTGCGGGAGCCGCCTCGTTGTAGCTGCAATCCTGGTGTGCGCAACTGCGGTGCAGGATACGCGGGTGGTGGGTGCATGTGCATGAGAGCGCTTGCCGTGTAAGGTATGTACCGGAATTGTGCGTAGATTCGCTGCGGGCCGCTGGGCACTGGAGCGGTCCCCAGGAGCCGGTGTGGGCTCGCCGTACCATCGACACACACTGCCTGCAGAAGGCAGCTGCCTACCTGTGCCTACTTACCGGTGGTGCTGGCCGGGGCCGAGGACAACAGAAAAATGTGCCTATAGGTACGGCAAATGGCGCTTTAGCAGTCGTTATTGATACAGCAGTAGGCAGCGGAGGCATTTGGGTTTGGGATGCATGGGCGCAACGCTGCAATGCCGTTGCTTAAGGAAGAGCAGTACCGTATTTGTATTGTACATATGCGGGACGGCGTGCCGTTGCGCAATAGTGCTTTGGGCGTGTTCTGGCGGAACCAGGCCATGATGTGGATGTGGCATGACGTGCTGCTCGGCCCCGAGGTGCTTTAAGGGAACGGTTACAGTGCACCCGGCGTTGCGCGCAGATGCCCGCTCGTGTAAAGCAGGACCAGGGACCCGAAGGTCTCAAAGGCAGCAATGGTCAGTACATGTTATGCGCATGAGCAAGGGTGACGTGACTGCACGCTTACGGTACGCGCGGGTACATGCCGTCGTGCGCACAACTGCTGGCCAGGGGAGCCCCTGGCCACGAGTGCCCTTGACGCCGGCCATGCCCGCTCAGGTGCACTGAGAATCGTCATGGATACTGCAGCACCTCCAAGCGCACAATGTCCACTTCCTTCAAGAGTCTTAGTTGGGACAAGACTGCTTGCACTGCGCTTGGCAACAGCCATGTCTCTCAGGGGGCTCCCCTGGCTCCCAACTGCTCCCAATCTAGTCTTGCCAACCGCATGGTTGGACCTGCCCGCGGATTCCTACTATCCCTTTAGCTCTTACTACCAATAGACTGTAGTATGCTCTGCAATCGGCTGGGCGCTTATTCACAAAGGTTCACAAAAAGACTCCCCTGCTTGGCCAGCCCGTCCAAAAGCAAGCGTTATTACCGCGGCTTGCCACAGACGCAATAGCGCCTTAATACTAGCTGCTTCTTTGGACGCAGATATCTGCTCCTGTGCGCCCTGCAAAGGGTACGAAGACTTGCAAACGCCTCCATCACATCTGGGAGCACTTCAGCGCATTACTGTCAACTAGCGTCTGTATGTACGTTGTCTGTAGCCCTCAGGCCTGAGCCATCGCTGCTTGTCACCCATTGGCACTCAGGTGGGGTGGCCTTCGTTCTACCGCTCCCTGCACTCCACCCCTTGCGCTCATGTACCGTACTGCCTTGACACCCTCTTCTGCTCCCGCGCCCACCGCAGGAAACTACACCACGTAGTACTGAAGGTCCAGCAGCTACCGTTGAAGCTGTTCCTGGGCCACGGGCGCGGACACGGCGGGAAGCCATGGACGGCGCTCACAGCAGCAGCAAGCGGCACCACAGCGACCTCCCGACAGACCTGCGCCTGCGCATCCTGGCCCTGCTGCCACCCAACGACCTGGCCCTTAGCGGCCGACTCGCGTTCAAAGCGGCGGCGCAGCAGTTTGCCCAGCCCCACCAGCGCACCGCTTGCATCAGCCAGCCACTGCCAAGCCACGCGGTGACGAACACGACCACCGTCACTACGACCACGACCACAAGCACAAGCACTGCGTGTGCGACCTCCACCAGCCACACCGGAGCCACCACCGTTTCAGCGTCACGTACAACAACCGCTACAACCACCACTACCAGGACGACCACAACATGCTTTGGTGACAGCGCTGAGGCAGCCCTGAAGCAGCTGGCCCTTCGGCAGAAGCTACTCTCCTTCATTCGGGCAGCTGCCAGCGGCTGCGAGGTCAACGTAGAGCTAGCGTGGCACCTGCTGCTACCACACGTGTTCCCGGAGCTGCTGCTGACGGACCATTACCGCAGCTTGCTGGATTCTGACCAAAGCGACCCTGCGCCCGACGTGGGGTCGACGGCCGTGGTGTCGGGACTGGCCCACCTGCTACCCTCCCTCGCGCAGCGCTGTCCGGGGCTGATCCACCCAAAACTAGCCCTTGAGGCGGCTGCGCGGCACTGCGGCCTGGATACGCTGCAGGCGGCGTGGGAGGCGCTGTACCCGCTGGTGTGGGAGGCTCCGGAAACACGGGCAGGTTGGCTGCCTAGGCAGGAGCGGGCGGACGCACGAGCACTGCGTGGCTTCCGACGGCGCGTACTGGCTGCCGCAGCGGAATCTGCCTCTGCAGACGCCACTGCAAAGATGGCATGGGCTTTGCACGCAGATATGTGCACCGGTGCCAATGCGCGTCAGAAGGTGCAGCATGCAGGCGTTTGTGGTGCAGCCGCCGCCTCAGGCGACCTAGCCCGGCTGCGCTGGCTGCAGTCGCACGGCTTTCCGTGCAACACGCGTTAGGCGCTGGAGGGCATCATGAGGCTTGCAGGATTGGGCTTCATCCAGCGACTGGAATGGGAGGGCTTCCTACCCCACCGACGCAGGAAGGCCTGGAAGGGTCCCGCTGTTGTGGCCGCAGCCGCCGCCTCCCCCAGGGACAGCTCAGCGAAGCTGCGTTGACTGGCCGAAGGCAGGAATGTGCAACACAGCCGATGGGCAGCGGCAGTACCTGTCGCGGCTGCGCGTGGGAACCTGGAGGCAGTTCAGGTGCTTTGGGGGTACGCCGCGGGGCCGCCGAACGAGGGCGCAGACCCTGACGTGGCTTTGGATGAAGCTGTGAGGTGCGGCAGCATGCCCACTGCCTCGTGGCTGCACCAGGCGGGATGGCCGCTGGCAGAGGGGCACTTCTCTATGGCATGCAAGCGAGGCGACCTGCCCATGGTCAGGTGGCTGCTGCAGGCCGGCTGCCCCCGCGGGCAGAGACGCTTGGACGACGTCCTTCGGGCCTGGCCGTGCAACTCCGCAGCGGATCGTGAGGCGCTGGTGGAGGCCGTACGGCTGCTGGCGGCGGCAGGGCGGCCGGCGGGGGCTCAGCACCTGCAATTTGGGCAGCAGCCCTGGGCGCCGTGGCGCACGGTCCACGAGCTGCTGTCGATCGACTCACGCTCCGTGCCGCGCGCCATTGCCATTGATGCCGCCAAGATGGGGTGCTGGGCGACGCTGGAGGCCCTGGCAGGCATGGGCGTGTACGGGCAGCACAGGAGCGCCCTTGCAGCAGCCTGGTACGTTGCTGCGGCAAAGAACGGCGACCGGGGCACACTGGAGTGCCTGGCGCAGCTGGGGGTGCCGTTGGGGGACGAGGTGCTTGCGGCGGCTGTCCGAATGGCAGCCCCCGTGCCCGCCCGGGAGTGGCTGGTGAGGCGGGGAGCGCCCTGGCGCGAGGAGGAAGTGAAGGCGTGCTGCGGAGCCTAAATGTGTACTACAGGCACACGTGTGAATGCCAGGCTGTGGCAGCGTGGCTTCGGGGCCTGCTGAAATCGCGTCCACGCGGGCGGTGATACAGCAGGCCGGTACAAGCCCGGTGGGAATTATGCGAGGTCATATCGTATGGGTACCGGCAGGGGCTCCATACCAAAACGCTTTTGATGGTGCTTGCTCATCATGCTGCTCGTTATGCTGCTCAAACCTTGGCAAGAAGTGCATGCATGCGGGTGCCCGTTGCCTTCGAGTACTCCTGCCAGTTGGACCGGTGATCGGCTACTGTAGTAGCAGGGCCCCAGGCAGGGGCCGCTGGCTCCAGGCCCACTGCTGGTGCTGCGGAGAGCCACTGCGAGCCGGACTGCTGACCCGTGGTTCTTGACGTAGGCGTGCCTGTCGCCTTGTGGACGCACCGTCAAGCACTTCAACGGTTTTGCTGTTGGTGCATACCCTCTGCGCATTTATCGTTACAGAGGTTACACCGTCCCTGGGCCGCTTTGATGGTGCTTGCTGCACATTACCGTACTGGTCTACTGATTATGAGGAGTGACAAGTTTGGAAGTTGCCTTGGTTCTGTCCTGCTGACGCAGCGACGCTGCCGTTAAAACCAGTACATCGTTGTGGTAGGGCCCCAGGAGTACTCGTGGTGGTGATGGTGCTGGGGAGGCCGTTGAGGCAGGTTGAGGAGCTGAATGCTGACCCGTGGTTCGTTATACAGATGTGCGCTTTTCGCGTTATGGACATGCCGCCAAGCACAAAACTGGTTTTGATGCGGTGCGTTTTCTGTGAAGGGTTATCGGACACCTCTTTTGAGGCGCGGGGCTTACGAATTGCGCTTTCTGCGTACTTTCTTGTTTCCACACGCGCGACAGCCATTATGGCAATCAGGCATCGGCTGCGATACACTATCTTTATCTGCATTGAAATGTTCTTATACTTCCCTCGTGTCCTGTGGCATCCCACGCACTACGGGTACCCGTGCGACAATTCGGTGTGGGCCTCAGAGTTGGGCCACACGCGGCATCTAGCCATACGTTCGACCAGTCCTACCCATTCTTGGCATACATCCATATCCCAACATACTATATACCACTTAGGTTCTTTCAAGACCTTGTCCGAAGCATTACCTTTAGTCGCAACAGGCATCCGCTGAGCCTTGACAGGTGCCTGTCAGCAGTATTGACTACACGCGATATTTAGGGAGCTGACCTACACATACATATCGACAGTCATACCAGACCGCTACCTTCAGCTTTTGTGGAACCAGTCGCTGACCAGCGTGCAAATTGGCTTGATATTTGGCCCGCTGGGGCTTTTTATATAATGTTACAACTTCGATGCGCGGCTCAGAATTATGAATGGGGGAGACCAGCGCAGGACAGCGAGGTGTGCGAACGCACGGGCGGACCTTGGGCCCTTGGCTGTCTGGCTACCCAAAATGCCTGTGCGATTCCTTGCTGAAACATTAACTTGCTGCGCGTCGCCAGGTTGCAAAACTGGTGCGCGCGAACGGCAGCGACATCGACGAGGCAAAGCCTTTTGCGGAGCTATGGTGCGTAGCGCAGTGCCATGGCAGTCGCCGTTATGCAGCGCTGAACCAGTCCTCACGTTGTCGTCGTGCGGCTTGCGTACAGGATGGGGGCACACCCCAACTGCCCCTCGCGGCTCAAAGCCACGGGGCTGAGCCTGCAGGAGTTCTTGGAGCGGCACCCAGAGGTGCTGGGTCGTGAAGTCTATCACCACTTCGATGGGCAACTGCCCTTCTTGCTAAAGGTAGGCCGTGCACAACACCCAAACACAAAGCACGAGTCGTGCAGGAGTGCCGGGTGCCACTGGGGAGAGGGAAGACGCTGTGCCAGAAGGCCAGTGTCGTGACTAGTGGTTCCTGGCATTGGTCTCACCTCTCCTGTTCGGCAAGCCACCAGCCACCCCGGTTTGCTCCCTGCCTCACGCCTCACGCATGCCGGTTGCACTCTCTGTACGGCAGGTGTTGTCGGTCAACAAGGCGCTCTCCATACAGTCCCATCCCGACAAGGAGCTAGCCCAGCGGTTACACGCACGGAGCCCCAAGGTGAGCGGTTATGTCCCTGCTGGCCCTCCTTGACAGACAAAGCATATGCTTATGCCAAAGTGCCTTCATTCCTAGACTCTGCACATGCATTGCCAATGCAATGCGGTGGAGCCCACAGGGGCGCGCCTTCCGCCCCCATCCCTTCCTGACCAGCGGACTGCGGGTGCTTACCGCATCATGAGCATTACAGTCGCCATTCGCGGCAGCTTTTAGCGGCCTGTGTCGTGCCCTGCGTTAACGACCCCATCATGTAAAACCAACCGTCTGCTGCCACCCTCATCCCTTCCCCCGGCCAGCTGTACCCCGACCCCAACCACAAGCCGGAGATGGCTCTGGCGCTGTCGGACTTTGCCGCGCTGTGCGGCTTCGCCTCCACGCCGCTGCTGGCGGCGCGGCTGCGGGCGGTTCCGGAGCTGGCGGAGTTGGTGGGGTGGCAGCGCGTGGAGCGGCTGCTGGCGCTGGCGGAGCAGGGGCAGCAGGGGCAGGAGCAGGAGGCGGCGGACGGGCGAGCAAAGGAGGTGAGCGGTGGAACTCGGATGGTAGGGATTAAGGGATGGTAAGGGCGCTGGGGTCGTCAGTGTAGAAAGCCATGGGCTGCAGAGCAGCAGGAACACCGGCAGCATGAGCCAACAAAGCAGGACGCCCGGGGCGCCTGATGCCCGGCCCGTGTGCATGAGCAGGGGCCCAGCGTGGCGAGCATAATTGCAGTTGGACTGTCTCGCTAGCTTAGCCACCGCGGCCGTGTACCCAACCACAGCCCGCAAACCCGCTCCCCTCAGGCGCTCCGCTCCGCCTTCGCCGCGGTGATGACCGCCCCGCCGGCCGCCGTGGCGGACGCCGTGGCGCGGCTTGCGGCGCGGCTGCGGGCGCGGGCGGCGGCGGGGCAGGCGCTGGACGAGCACGAGGCGCTGGCGCTGCGGCTGGACGAACAGTTCCCGGGGGGCGACGTGGGCGTGCTGAGTGCCTTTTTCCTCAACCTGGTGCGTGGGGGTGACCGCAGAGCGGCAAAATGGGGCCTGGGGGCGGGGTGGTTTATAAAAAAACACCAACATCACTGCTTCACGGCGTTGTGGCGAAGGGGCAGGACGGGGCGGGGCGGCGCGGACAGGCGCGCTTCTGAGGAGGCGCTGGGCTGTCGGGATGGATTAGGTGATTGCAGGCCGATGGGCCCCGAGGTGCAGGCTCTAAAGCATTGCGGTATGCGGAACTGGGCAAGCGGCATGCGCTGCCCTGCTGCACTGCAGCAACCCTTATTCCCGCCCGACCTTCGGTAGCATGCCAACAAGCCCTCGTGCAATGCCAGGCTGCGTCATGGCCTCCCGATACCCTGCCATGCAGTGGTTTCCCACCCACATATCGCCCAACACGCATTGTGCCTCACGCCCGCAGTCTAAACCCGCCCCGTACCCTTGCACGCCGCCTCATTCTCCACGCCCCGCAGGTGCGGCTGCCCCCCGACCACGCGCTGTACCTGCCCGCCAACGAGCCGCACGCCTACCTGGCTGGCGAGCTGGTGGAGGTGATGGCGGCCAGCGACAACGTCATCCGGGCGGGCCTCACGCCCAAGTTCAAGGACGCGGAGGTGCTGGTGGAGTCGCTCACGTACCGGCAAGGTGAGGGCGGGGCGAGGGCAGGGAAGGCGGCAAGGGGCAACGTAATTGCACAGGGGGACAGGGTGGTACGCGTAAAACGGGGGAACGGGTGGTGGGACATGCAAGGGATTGCCACTGGTGGCAGGTGCCGAAGTTATGCACGCGGGAAGGAGTTGCGGGTCGGGGTGGAATGGAAGGGTTACATCATGGCCGTCACTGTTCAGTCTCGGTGGTTTCAGCTGCATCCGCTTGCGCTCGCGTGTAAGGAGCCCACGCGCCTTGACGCCGCCGTCCTGCATCTGTGTCGTGTCCGCAGGCCTCCCTGAGGTGCTGGAGGGCGCGGAGGAGGCCCCTTGCAGCCGCGTGTACCGCCCTCCCTTTGACGAGTTTGAAATCCACCGCGTGGAGTGCGGCACCAGCAGCGGCGGCAGCGGCGGCTCCGTACACCTGGGGCTGGGGAGCGAGGGCCCGCGGCTGCTGCTGGTGCAGCACGGCACGGGGCGGCTGGAGGCGGGGCACGTGCCTGAGGCGCTTAGCGGGGTGGCGGAGCTGGAGCGCGGGGTGGCGTTGCGGCGGGGCAGCGTGGTGCTGCTGCCGGCGGGTGTGGAGGTGTCGGTGGAGGACGGGGAGGGCCTGGTGGCGTGGGTGGCGGCGGTGAATGCGTCCTTCTTTGCGGCACGGCGGGCGGCCGTGGCGGCGGTGGCGGAGGCGCTGGGGGCGGCGGTGGTGGAGGCACTTGGGGATGACGCGTCGGAGGCGGCAGCGGGTGAGTCCCTGCCGTCAGGGTCGACGTCGCTGTCGGCTGCGTCGTCTGTGATGGAGGTGGAGGTGGGGCCGGAGGGCGGCGCGGCGGTGGTGGTGACTGTGGGCGGGGTTGGGATGGAGGCGGTGAAGAGCTCGGGGTTGGCGGTGCAGCAGCCGGTGGGGGCAGCATGCTGCTGAGGCGGTTTGGAGGCATGGGCACTGTATCAAAGGCAAGCATGGTGCATGGTGCGAGTGGGTAAGGGTAGGACCTGGTGGTACGAATCTTCAGTGTTGCGCTGACGGTCGGTCGGCAGGAGCGCGTGGGGCGGTCCAGAGCGGGCGCATTTGCTGCTCTGGCTAGGGGCCAGGCTGAGATCGGCTCCTGGCCTCATAAGGCATGAATTAACGACACGAGTCAGGCACCTGGTGTGGGTCTTGGTGACGCCGTTCGCGGCCATTTTGGAAATTGATTGTGTCTGGTGAAAGGCAGTGCCGTACAGGCTGAAGGTCGAGGTGGTCGTCGCTTGTCATACGCTGTACACTTGTCGAAGCATAATGCACTCATGCACCGAATGCATCATCGCCGTGCACGCTGCAGTCGCTGCATTATTGGGCCAGCTGTCTGGAACGGGGCAGGGCATAGCGTGACGCTACCGTCGTGTACGAACAGAGGGGCTGTAGGATGTCCCTGAAGGCTTGGCCCCTTGGTTATCTCAGCATTGTGTCACGTTGGGGTGTCGGGTGCGGCACAGTTGCAGTCTTCTCTTTTTGGGCGTGAAGTATAATTTCTGGAGTTGTGCGCATGTGTACGCCACCGGCATGACAGATTGAGGATGCGATACAGCACCCAAGTGGACTTGTAGTTTGTCTGTGTCAGGCTCTTGTTCATTGCATTCGTTGCAAAGGAGGGAAGTGTCAATGGCAAGGTGCCTTGTGGCCCTCATCTGCGGGGCAGTGTGTTGGTACCCCAGGGCTGAAGGACTGAAATCCAGGCCAGGGTACCTTCCTGTTTCGTGCTCTGCTTGAAGGCCGGACAGAACGCCATGTTGTAATGCATGATGCAGGGCTATGGAGAAGTTTCCTTTTTCCAACCTGCAAACTGCGCAAGTGAACAAAGAAGAAGGCAGGCCACAGGGGCTAGGGCAGGGGCAGGGCCCCTGCCACGTGTTGCCCGAGCAACACGTGGCAGGGGCACTTAAGGCAACATGCAAGGGCACGTGTCAGGGCGTGTGCAAGGGCACGTGCCTGCCTAGCATGCCAAGCACCTGCCCTAGGCCCTGCCCCAGCCCTAGCCCCTGCACCTGCCCTAGGGAGGGGTCGGGGGGGTGCGTGGGTATGTGTATTAAGGTACCTGGCAGGCCATGGAACCTTCGCATGAACGAAGTGATAGGTAGGCTTGGCCACACTTGAGCCCCCTTGACGCATGACACAAGAACCTGCTGTGTGACCGTGTGCGCCCAGCAAGCGGTCTATCCAACAGACCGTGCCCCACGGCGAAAGAATGAACTTGATGAACGTGCTAGAGGGCGCGGAGGCTGACAGGGCAACGGTCTGCTCTTGCCTTTTGCGCTGCTGGTGCACCCCAGCCCCTGCAACCGCTCTGCCTGCGACCACTGCGTGTGCCCCAGGCATCCCACGCGTGATACCTACCTGTTCGGACCCGTGCTGGTGAGTCTGTAAGATCTAAACGCCAGCCTGGCTTGCAAACCACAAAGGCTATCGAAATTGACATCTCAAATACGGTAGCATGGCTAATCCTGGCGGCACAGGAAGGGGCATGGGTATGCAGGTACACTGCATCGGTTCCGGAGTTACACTGGCTCTGCGCCCTAGGCACTGTGCTGTAAGGGTGGCCTGGCCAGGGGCCATTCTCCCGTACACCTGCCATTCTGCCGTACACCATTCTCCAGTCCTCAACGCCCCTGGCTCGCTGGCTGCCACCTGCTGCGGATGACAATGTAGCCGCAGGCAAGGCTTAGACACCCCATGTGATCATACGGGCCGATAACATGCACAGCTAAATCGGACATTACGCCTGACTGCTGGACAACGGGGTAGGTTGTCCCCGCGCCAAAACAGTAGGTTGCTGCCTGCTAGACCTGGCGACCTGCAGCACCGCCGTGCGCCTGTCACATAGGAGTCTACCGGTGGCGCTGTGCCTGTGTCTGTCACCCGCCTGCACGCATCTACAGGTACACGAAAAGCGACGGGCAACGCGGGGTAAACCTGAGGCTTTTGGCCTCCAAACCATGTCGGCATGTCAAGCATGTCACTACCAGGTCAATAGCCAGCCTACCGGGGACAGGCTACTACTGCAGAATGAAAGGACTCGTAAAGTTCAGGTTGCGTCGAGACAGTTTAGCGCGTTTAGGCTTACTATGCGCTCAGTACGATTGTCCTAATGCGCATACAGAAGAAACTCCGTCGACGGCATACTTACAGTTGCTTGCGTACATACGGCGGGTTTGTAACATCTTATCTTTCAGGCCTTTGACTTGAGGCGGGCTAGTCTGTTTGTCAGGGCCCTTGGTGCTGCTGGTCGTCACAGCGGGAGGCTAGGAGGCTCCAGCCCGCGGCAAGCAACCAGGGTTGCTCAGGAGCTGCTGCAGGTTGGTGGTGCTGGCCTGCATAGCCAAACGGGGGCGGCGCTATCGGCATGAGGGGGGACACCTTTGAGCGGGACAAGGCGAGTGACGATTTCTGCTTTGCAATGCAGGCATGATCAACAAGCTGCTTACGCAGCAAGAAGCTGCTATCCGTGATGGCCAAATCGGCCAGCTGCGGGAGTGCAAGGTGCTGGCGGAGGAGGAGGTTGTTGAGCTCGCTGCCAAATGCAAGGAGCTCCTGCAGTCGGAGCATAACGTCACCCACGTTCGGGCACCAGTTGTAGTTGTGGGCGACACGCACGGGCAGTTCCATGACCTCATGGAGATTTTCAAGATAGCTGGCCAAGCGCCAGACGCGAACTACCTGTTCCTGGGCGACTATGTGGACCGTGGGTACTATTCCGTGGAGACGGTGTGCATGGTTATCGCGCTGAAGGTGCGCTACCCCAGCCGCATCGTCATGATCCGTGGCAACCACGAGAGCAGGCAGATTACCCAGGTCTACGGCTTCTACGAGGAGTGCCTCCGCAAATACGGCAGCGCCAAGGTCTGGCAGGTGCTCACGGACCTGTTCGATTACCTCCCCCTCGCGGCGGTGATCGAAAACCAGCTCTTCTGCCCGCACGCGGGCCTGTCACCCTCCATGGACACGCTGGAGCAGATCAACCAAATACACCGGTTTGAGGAGGTGCCGCACGAGGGGCCCATGTGCGACCTGCTGTGGTCGGACCCCGACGACCGCATGGGGTGGGGCATCTCCCCCCGTGGGGCGGGCTACACGTACGGGCAGGACATCTCGGAGCACTTCAACCACGTCAACGGCCTTAAGTTCATCATCCGCGCTCACCAGCTCGTGTCAGAAGGCTTCCTCTGGCAGCACGAGGGGGCGGTGGTGACGGTGTTCAGCGCTCCCAACTACTGCTACCGCTGCGGCAACAAGGCGGCGATTGTCGACATCGACGAGAACATGAACCACAAGATAATTCAGTTTGACCATGCCCCGCCCAAGGGGGCAGGGATCACGGAGGTGAAGCGCTCCGTGCCGGACTACTTCCTCTGAGTGGTGTGGGGCGCGAGCGGCTTGCTCTGGAGCTACGGGGGGTGAGGAGCTGGTAGCAGGGCAGTGTTCATGCGGCCTGATCAGGAGCATCTAACCTGATCAGGTCCGCTGGCCTTCGGCAGCAAAAGGCCAGAAGTGAGGGCGCGCGTACACGGCAACCTGGGAGGCGGTGACGGGGACGGGCAGGGAATGCAGCGTGAGGAGCCGTGGTTGGTTGACATGCGCATGGTGTGTGGCCAGGCGGCAGGGTGATAGGGCCGTGTGGGTTTGCCAGCAGGGCCGTGGTGAGGTTGGGGTGCCGGAGGGCTGTTCGCCGGCAGCTTTGTGTTTGTGGGCAGCGAAAGCCCATAACGTATGCAGGCAGCTGTCCTGCGGCGCCTGGAGCGTCGACGGTACTGCTGCTGACCGCCTCGTACTGGTTGTGCGTTTGGATTAGGCATGTACTGAACGCATGTATGACAACTCCGTGGAGCATATGGGTTCCGTACAGCGGGGTTCGCGTTGACATGGTTTGGCGGCACGGTTCTTGTGCGGGCCCCCAACTTATCGCAACGTGTGTGTTGGCAACCTTGCCAATGGATGCAGACGCGTCTGATCCTGCATGGGCACAGAGGCGGGATGCCTGTTGCTGCGCGTGAGACAAAGAGTGTACTGCATGATGACGTGTTGGTGGCTGTGGGTGGTTAGAAGACCGTCCGTACAGGTGGGCATTGCAGTCCCGGACCTGAGGGCTTTGGTGGCCCTCGAAGGGGAGGCCGTGGCTTGTGCAGTGTACATTGCGGAGAGTGCAATCTGTGGCACTGGCATACATTACATATGTGAAGGTTAGGGCGGCTGATAGTGGCCAGGAGAGCATGCAACGAGCAAAGCATGCAGGTGTCCATGGCAACCTGTCCATCAGCAGGCATAGACGCTGAAGAAGTGGACGTGCCATCGATGGATGTAATGTTCGAACGACAGCTGAGCATGCTGCAGGGTCTTTGGCACAGTTACCGTGCAGTACGGCACATGTTGCCAGGGCATGCGAGGCTTGCTCGCATTCGGTTGGTATTTCAGAAATTACCACCCTACTGCCACGCGTAAGGCATGGTCCGGTTGCAAGTGCTTAGTAAAGCCGCGCTTGTTGCGGTGAATAAGCCAGCAAACTGTGCACACACTTCACGCACGTGGCAGGCAGGGCAGCGCAAGGGCTTTCACCAGGCGGCAGGTTGCATCAGGTTGCATGAAGTATAGCAGTGTGCCAACGGCAGGTATCTTTTCATTCAGCATGACAGTCTGGGCGGGACACTACTTTGCTATTCCCATGTTCCAGCCCAAGGGAGGGGTGGCCTGGCTGCGGTGCAGGGGCTGTGGCACGTGGTACCGAACACACGGTGACCGAACAGCCCATAGCCCCGTCGCTCCCTAGCTCCTCAGTGGTTGCACTTCCCCTTTCACCCCTCCCGCAGCCCTAATTCACTAGGTTGCTACAGGCACTGCCAAGGACATGAATCCCGCTACCTTTCGGCCACCGAACCCACTTGACCCGACCCGCGACAGACTGCAGGACGTGTCTAAACGCCGTGCGCAACATGTGGCCTAGTTCGCATAGCAAGTAAATGCAAATGGATATGTGTCTAAGGTGCACTGGTATGGCTGGGGACGCTTTCTGGGACATTTTGGGCATGCGCAACGCAGTACGGCAAGTTGGTCGGCGTCGCGAATTTGGGCCAGAGTCAGGGTTAGGCCTTTCCCTCTTTCACCTTAGGGAGGCGCATCTCAGCAAGGTGAGCATCTTGACCGCCAATACGCGGGGAAGGGCTCGGGGCGTCCTTCCATCGGCGGGGCAGTGAGCAGCCGTCACACTAGCAAGTACTATCTTACTGTCACTTGGGATGACTCAATATGGGCAGTAGCCTAACTTTAGCATGCTCCCAGCTCTTGGCGGCAGTGGCAAGGCGGCGGGCATCCTGCAGACCGCAGCGTTCGCAGCAGCTTGGTTTCATCGATGTGCAGCTGGGAGCTACAATGTCTTCACACAAATTATGGCAAATTGGCTCTGGGGATTAGGGTGCAGGGCTTCAAGCGGAAGGCGCAGCCGCAGTCGGGGACAAACAGCAGCGGCTGCAGACATAGTAAAAACCTCCGAGCTACGAGCAATTTCCTCGGTTGTCACTCAAACCTGCAGTCAGCTGATGCGCTCTCGCATACATCGCCGATTGGCTCAGCTGCTTACCTACAGGGCGAGTACTCCTCCATCCCACCCCTTGCAGAAGAATGGTGCTGAAGACGAACACCTGCCGCTTCAGCGGCCTGAGGATCTACCCTGGCAAGGGCCTGGTGTTCATCCGCACGGATGGCCAGCAGTACATGTTCCTCAACAAGAAGTGCAAGTCCTACTACCACAACCGCCTCCGCCCCGCTAAGCTTGCGTGGACTGTGACTTACAGGAAGCAGCACAAGAAGGACCAGGTGCGCATGCCGTGCAGGATCTGGCGGGGGGGAGAGGGTGTGGGAAGGGGGCAGGGGTTTCCTGCTGTCGAGGCGCACACCGTTCACGCCCTCGCTGCTACGACGGAAGCTCTCGTGGCCCATGTGCATGACCTGTGTCAGTGTCGCGGGCGTTAGGAATTTCCTGGGGAGCGATGACTGCTTTCTAACCACCTCGACGGAAGCTCGCGAGCATGCTACCTCCAGCGGCGGACCAGCGGCAGGCGAGGCGGCAGCAGCGCGTGACGTCGCAGTAGTGGCGCGCGCCAGCTGTCCAGTGCTGCTGGGCCAGCAGGCGGCAGCATGGGGCGGCATCCTGGGCGGCGTCAGTTGCATGCGGCTCAGAGGCATCACCATAATGGCACGCGGCTGACGGCATGGCAGCAGTTTCGTGCCACGGGCTACTGTCAGGGGCGCAGCCGCAGGGCCGCGTTCCCGTTGGCGACGGGAAGGCGACGGAGGGTGGGAGGCGGCCAAGGGCGGGCACAGGCGTGGGGTCTCAGCGGCGGGACGGCTGCGCTGCAAGCCTATAAGCAGCTCTGCCTTGGCGGAGGGACAGGGGCTGTGCAGGGTGCAGCCGCAGCTGCGGCGGGTCCAGGGTGCTGGGTGCTGCGGGTCCAACAGCAGCTACCAGGCGGGGGCGTTCCACGCTAACTGCATCTATGCCGAGGCAGCTGTTCCGCCAGGCTCGGTCGGGCAGTCGGCGGCGAATGGCAGCCACCCCCCGTGGGGGTGGTAAGCATGGCGGGGACAGGGTACAGCGCATGGGTGCAGCAGCGAACCTCCCCTCCTCAGCGCCACCCAGCCTTGCGCCACCAAGTTCAGCCACTGCAGCCCCGATGGCTGAAGTACTGACGGCCACCGTTCTCATCTGTCGTCCGCGTATGCTGACCGTGCTGCGCTCGCTCTGCGCGCTCTCCTCGCACCCGCAGATCAGCGAGGTGCAGAAGAAGAAGCGCCGCACTGCCGCCAAGTCCAACAACCGCTCCATCGTGGGCACCTCTCTGGAGGTGATCCAGAAGAAGCGGTCTGAGAAGCCCGAGGTCCGCCAGGCCAGCCGCGAGGCTGCCGTTCGTGAGGTCAAGGTGGGTCGCTCTAGGGCCGCTGGTGGTGGGGGACGGGCGGGCGGGCGGGCTGCTGTAGGGTGCATGGACAGAGGCTGCGGGTAAGCGGGGTGGCCGGGTTGCTAGGAGCTTGCTGCAACGGAGCCGCTGGGTTTGGTCCGGCGGGCTGGCTTGTAAGGAAAAAGCCTAGCTCGACTACTAGTCGAGAGGGCTCATAGCGAGGGTCGGGGGCCGACGTGTCTGTGTTCAACGGAGGCGGTGTATGCGGTGGCGGGCAGCGCACGTCTGGCGGTACTGCAAGATTTTCTGACCTTGCCGAATTAGGGTACGTTGGGCAAGCAGCAAACGGCAGTGGCCCTTTCAGGTCTGCACACTACCGAAATCGAGTTGGGGCAGGGGGTATGCTTGGCGCTCCGTGCCCTTGGGGCCCATAACAGGGCACACAGCGAGTAGTTGCGGCTTTTCATTGCATGACACGCATCAGCTGCCGCTGGCCACGTGTCTATTCAACATGGCCATACTCCAGTGGCTCTTCCATTAGGTACTGGGCACTGGGGTGCGTGCCAGGCCGTTGGAACGCGGGCTGGCTTAACTTACGAGCGTGGAGACGCCCCTAGCTGCCCCTGTGAAGGGGGCGCTTCGTAGCTAAGTACTATTTTTGCTACGACGGGTCGTGGGCTTTCGACTGACCTGGGCTTTGTACACCTGTGTGTCTTGCACCCTGCAGGAGCGCATGAAGAAGCAGAAGGCGGAGCGCGCCGCCGCTGCCAAGGCGGCGTCCGGCCCCTCCAAGGCCGCCCCTAAGGTTGTGGGCCGCGGCAAGCGCTAAAGCAGCAGGCTGTCTGCGCGCGCCCCGCCCACGCAGATGCCTTGTAAGCGCTTGGCACGTGTGTTCAAGGGCTCCAGGCTCTGGGTGTCTGGGTGGGTTGGCAAAGCAGCTGGTACCTGGCGGGCCTGCAGCGGGGAGCTAGCAGCATGGCGGCGTGCCCGAGCATGTGCAAGTCCTCAGCAATGCTAGGCGTTCGGCTTAAGCGTCAGCAACACCCTGAGCAGCAGTGCCAGCAGGGACATTGTACGGACGCGGTAGCGGTATGGAGGTGGTAGCGGTTTTGCGCCAAGTCAGAGCGCCATGGGGCAGTCTACCGGAAATTTCCACAACGCTCAAACTATTCTCCAGCCAACTTGACTCCAGCTCGACAGCAGGAGGAGAGTAATCAGTGCGGGCTAGTGTAGTTGGTGGAAGGGCGGGCAAGTCGTGCTTACGGCGTGCGGGTTATCGTCTGCATCCAGGCAGGGCCATGCCAGGGGGGTTGGTTCCGTAGGCTGCTGCGGTTGCACGGACCTGCTGTTGCTGTGCACTGCATGTCAGGGCAGGGGTCTCCACCGTGTCAGGGCGTGCGCCAACAGTTTGGCACTCCCGTGTACTGTCAGCTAAGCGCCTTAGCCCAGTGTGCAAACATTTGTTGATTACCACTGGTAGCTCTGCGCAGCTGCGGTCCTGCAACAGGCCCTTCGCCAGCCCTGTGAAGCACGCACACGTACAGTGCCAAGCCTTATAGGTCACCCCTCCTTTACCCAAGGACCCGAAAGTCGCGTTGTTCCTACCAGAGGAGTCCCTGGTCTCTACCCTGGCCATGAACCAGTCACTGCACATGCACATAGTTTACACCAATCAAAAACGAAGCCGAAGGGTACCAGAGCGGAACTTGGTCTTGCCGACGGTGTTGACATGTCCGTCTTCGGCTCCAGCGGCAGGCAAACAGAGCTCGTGCGATTGCGCCCAACACTCACCTGAGTGATACTCACCTTTCGCTACCCGACATGCACATAGTGTCTAACGAGGTCTAACCTACAGAGCCAGACAGATCATTGCATATCTGGGCAAGCATGCACGACACAGGACTGTAGGCCGCCACGTGACTGGTTGCGCTGCTGTCCAACTGACCCATGGGTCATGTCGCCTTTCACAGCTCGTCCTTTCGCGTAGCAGCGCCACCTGCGTGCGGCTGCCAGCTTCTGCCACGCAGTCAGCCGCCCGCCCGCCGACGATCCCTGCTACCACAACCCTGGCATCTGCAGCAGCAGCTGCTGCTGCCTTCACCAACTACCTGGCGGCGCGCAGCCTAGACATGTACGACCCCACCTCACCGCCCTGCCACCAGCGGCACCAGTCGTCCCATGCCCACGGCGAAGACCCCACGAGAGCCCCGCTACCCAGCAGCATTTCCAACCCAACAGCCCTGCAACTGCACCACCACCACCCAGCACTGTGCCCCGAGTGCTTCATCATGGCCCGGGAGGCCATGCAGCTGCCGTAAACCGCCGCGACCCACGGCTGCTGCGCCGTCGCCCGCCTGCTGCTGGAGCGGTTGGTGTACGGCGTGGAGGAGCCCGCCGCCACGGCGTAACCGCTTCCAGACTCGCACGGCAGGTGTACGGCGATGCCAGGGACCTCGCTCGAATGGTCCTGGCTCTGCTGGGGGGCCCCATGGAGGCGAAAACTGTGGCTCTGCTGGTGGTCGGGCTGGTGGTCGGGCTGGTGGCAATGGGCGCTATGGTGCTGGGGCTGGGACTCCTGTGGGCGGTGGTGGAGGTCTGGTGGCTGATGATGGAGCTGGCTGTGGCCGTTTTGTGGTGGTCTGTGCGGTGGGCGTTGGTGCAGCTGCTTTGGGTGGTCAGCGGGGGCTGGGCCAACTGCAGTGGGTGTGAGCAGGTGAGGGAGGGGACTGGTAGCGCCAACTGATTACAGCGGTGTTTGTGTTCTCTAAACTCGGTGGATGGTTGCATGTAGCTGGCGGTATACGTCGGGGGGTGGAGGAACGGGAGGAGGATGCAGGCGGGGACGGACCGGCGGGGCCAGCAAGCGAGCGAGGATCCAGTTAGCAGCCGCAGGATAAACCGAGTTCAGGCGAGAGCGCGAGACCCTTTTTTTTCTGTGGAAATGTTTACAGGTAAGGAGACGGGAAGGGACAGGCCAGCGGGAGTCCAAAGCCCAACCAGCACAGGCAAGCACCAGCACCACCAAAG
>VFQN01000656.1_pt1 | contig 62646 bp, 66 predicted proteins | sample 3512371 | NCBI WGS metagenome assembly VFQN01 (sample SAMN10412370, study PRJNA504923) | tailings metagenome | isolation source: Replicate 2 from Balatoc abandoned mine | place: Philippines: Itogon, Benguet | collected 2017-08-28 | reverse complement strand
GCCGATCAGCGTGCTCTTGCCGTCGTCCACGCTGCCGCAGGTGATGAAGCGCAGCGCGGTGGAGGTGTCGTTGGAGGATGTCTGTGTCATGGCAGCAATTCTTGATGAGGCACCACCGAGGCGCGGTAGCCGCGGAACCGGCTTCGCCGGGCCGCTGGCTGCGCCCCTCGAAGGGGGAGGCGGATCACGCAGTGAGAAGCCTGGGATGGTCTAAAAATAGCCGTCTTTCTTGCGCTTCTCCATGGAAGCGTCGGACGTCTTGTCGTCCATGCGCGTGGCACCGCGCTCGCTCACGTCGGCGGACAGGGTTTCGGCCACCACGTCCAGCGCACCCGCGGCCAGGCTGGGCACGGGGCAGGTGCAGGTGATGTCGCCTACGGTGCGGAAGCGCACGTCGCGGCTTTCGACCACTTCGCCCTCGCGTGCGGGCGTGAGCGGCGTCACGGGCACCAGCAGGCCGCGTCGCTCGACCACGTCGCGCTTGTGCGTGTAGTACAGCGAGGGCAGGGCCACGTTCTCGCGCGCGATGTACTGCCACACGTCGAGCTCGGTCCAGTTGCTGATGGGGAACACGCGGAAGTGCTCGCCCGGGGCCAGGCGCGTGTTGAACAAAGTCCACAGCTCGGGGCGCTGCGCCTTGGGCTGCCACTGGCCGAAGCTGTCGCGGTGGGAGAAGATGCGCTCCTTGGCGCGGGCCTTTTCCTCGTCGCGGCGCGCGCCGCCGATCAGCGCGTCGAAGCGGAATTCGTCGATGGCCTCCAGCAGCGTGACCGACTGGTGCACGTTGCGCGATTCGTCCGGCCGCGCCAGCCGCACCGTGCCGCGCTTCATGCTGTCTTCCACGCTGCGCACGATCAGCTCGGCGCCCAGTTCCTTCGCGCGCTGGTCGCGGAAGTCGGTCACTTCGTGGAAGTTGTGCCCGGTGTCGATCATCAAAAGCGGGTAGGGAATCCGGCCCACGCCAAACGCTTTCTCTGCGCACTTGAGCAGCACCAGCGAATCCTTGCCGCCCGAGAACAGCAGCGCCGGGCGTTCGAACGCGGCGGCCACCTCGCGCAGGATGAAGATGGTTTCTTCCTCCAGCGCGTCGAGATGCGCGTCGGAGAGAGGGGCTGCGGCGGTGTCGAGCAGTTCGGGTTCGGTGCGGGCGTTCATCGCGGGCTCTCTTGCGGGATGGGGTCGTATTCAGTGCGACAGGTGGAGGCCGCATTCGCGGTTGTCCTCGCCCTTGGTCGGGTCCACGTAATCGAAGTTGTTGGGCAGGCCGTGCTGCTGGCAGTACTCGTGCAGGTCTTTGGACGACCAGTGCAGCAACGGGGCGACCTTGACGAGCCCGTCGGGGTTGATGCTCACCGGCTCCATCTGCGCGCGCACGGCCGTGTCGGTGGCGCGCAGCGCGGTGAACCACACGCGGGGCGCCGTCTCGCGCAGGGCGCGCGCGAAGGGTTCGAGCTTCACCTCTTCGGTGAAGGCGGCGTGGCGCGGATCGTCCAGCGCGGGTGTCGGGCCGTCGACGGCTTCGCGGTGCGCGCGCGAGCGCAGCGGCAGGTAGATGCGCAGGTTCAGGCCCAGCTGCTTCGTCACCTCGTCGGCGAAGCGGTAGGTGGCTTCGGTGTTGTAGCCGTTGTCCATCCACACCACGGGCACGTCGGGCTGCACGCGCGTGACCAGATGCAGGATCACGGCCTCGAACGGGCGGAAGTTGGTGGTGACGATGGCGCGCTGGCCCAGGCCCAGCGCCCATTCCACCAGGGCGGGGGCGTTGCGGCCGAGGTCGGCGTTGATGCGTGCGAGATCGAGGCTCATGGGGCGGCGGAATCGATGAAGCCCGTACTTTAGGAACGCCCCTTATGAAAACAAACGATTAATTAATTCGCGCCTTATGCGGATAAGCAAATGCGCCAGTGTTCATGCGGGTTGCAGGGCGATCCGGGTGCAAGTCTGGATAAGGCCGGCCTGCACGCGGCGCGATGCATGGATGCATGGCGCCGCCAGAAACGACAACGACGCCCGAAGGCGTCGTCGATGCGGGCGGGCGCGAAAAGCGCGTCAGGCCGTCTGCGCGAAATGCGGCTTCACCTCGACCGCATCGCCCTGGTAGAAGCCGGCGAAGCGATCGAACTGGCGCTGCGCGTCGGCGGTGCCCAGGCCTTCCTTGAGCACGGCGCTGCTGAAGCCCGTGCGCTCCATCTGCACCAGCTGGTCGATCAGCACGTCGCCGGTGGCGCGGATCTCGCCCGTGAAGCCACGGCGGCGGCGCAGCAGGAAGGCCTGGCTGAAGGCGCGGCCATCGGTGAACTGCGGGAAGTGCAGGTCGATGCGGGTGACGCCGTCGAGCGGAAGGGCCAGCGGATCGGCATCGTTGGGCAGGGCCACCACGTGGGCGTCGCCCTCGGCCGGCGCGGCGTGGTCGGCGAAGGCCAGCAGGCGGAGCTTGGGGGCGGTGCTCATGCCACTTCCTCCACCTTGATGCGCGCCGCGTTGGCCGCGGCCTTGAACGGGTCGAGCCCCAGGCGGCGCACGGCGTTCTGGAACGTCTCGCCGGCTTCGCGCTGGTCGCGGTAGGTGGTGAGCACGGCCTCGATCACGTCGGGCACTTCGGCCGCCGAGAACGACGGGCCGATCACCTTGCCGGCCACGGCCGGGCCGCTGGGCACGCTGCCGTCCGAGCCGCCCAGGGTGACCTGGTACCACTCCTTGCCGTCCTTATCCACGCCCAGGATGCCGATGTGGCCGCTGTGGTGGTGGCCGCACGAGTTGATGCAGCCGCTGATGTGCAGGTCGATCTCGCCGATGTCGTCGAGCTCGTCCAGATCCTGGTAGCGCTCGGTGATGGCGGCGGCAATGGGCAGCGAGCGGGCGTTGGCCAGCGCACACAGGTCGCCACCGGGGCAGGCGATCATGTCGGTGAGCAGGTGCACGTTGGTGCTGGCCAGGCCCAGCTCGCGCGCGGCGTTCCACAGCGCGGGCAGGTCTTCGGCATGCACCCAGGGCAGTACGACGTTCTGGTCGTGCGTGACGCGGGCCTCGCCGGCCGAGAAGCGGTCCACCAGGTCGGCCAGCGCGTCGAGCTGGTCGGCCGAGGCATCGCCGGGCGCCTGGCCCACGCGCTTGAACGACAGCGTGACGATGCGCAGGTGCGGCTGCTTGTGCGGGGCCACGTTGCGCGAGAGCCAGCGCGCGAAGGGGGCGCTGGCGGCGGCCTCGCGGCGCAGCGTTGCCTCCACGGCGGCCAGGTCGGCCGGCTGGCGCCGGGCCAGCGCGGGCGGCACGAACGACGCGGCCACCCGGTCGAACTCGGCCTGCGTGATGAAGTGCGGGCCGCCATCCACTTCGACGATCTGGCGGAACTCTTCTTCCACGTCGTCGATGTACTTCTGGCCCTCGGCCTTCACCAGGATCTTGATGCGGGCCTTGTATTTGTTGTCGCGGCGGCCGTAGCGGTTGTAGACGCGTACCACGGCTTCCAGGTAGTTCATGAGCTGCTGCCAGGGCAGGAACTCGCGGATGACGGTGCCGATCACGGGCGTGCGGCCCATGCCGCCGCCCACCTGCACCTTGAAGCCGATTTCGCCGGCCTCGTTCTTCACCAGGTACAGGCCCACGTCGTGCCAGCTGGTGGCGGCGCGGTCTTCCTTCGATGCCGAGACGGCGATCTTGAACTTGCGCGGCAGGAAGGCGAACTCGGGGTGCAGCGTGGTCCACTGCCGCATGATTTCGGCATAGGGGCGCGGGTCGGCGATCTCGTCCACGGCCACGCCGGCGCGTTCGTCGGTGGTGGTGTTGCGGATGCAGTTGCCGCTGGTCTGGATGCCGTGCATGTCCACGCTGGCCAGCAGGTCCATCACATCGGCGCTTTTCGACAGCGGGATCCAGTTGAACTGCACGTTGGTGCGCGTGGTGAAGTGCGCGTAGTGCGTGGGCAGGTAGGTGGTGCCCATGGCGCCCTGGGTGGCCAGCGCCTGCTGGTAGATATCGGCCTCGGGCTGGTCGTACTCGCGCGCGATCCTGGCCAGCATGCGGATCTGGCGGCTGGCGATCTCGCCGTAGGGCACGGCCACGCGCAGCATGGGGGCGTAGCGCTGCACGTACCAGCCGTTCTGCAGGCGCAACGGACGGAACTCGTCTTCGGAGAGGCGGCCGTCGGTCCAGCGCTCGAGCTGGTCGCGGTACTGGTCCGCACGGGCGCGGACGAACTGTCGGTCGAATTCGGTGTATTGGTACATCGTGGGTCGCGTCTGGGACGCGGCAGGCAGGCGTCGGGGCGTGCGCGGGCGCGCAGGATAGGGCGCACTGTAGGCAGCCCCGGCCCCGAAACCAACTATTTTATTTTTTGCCGCTTATGCTCGAAACCCCATAAGCCAATGCTGGCGCGGCCTCGCGGGGTTTTGAAGTGTAGTGCCAACCCCGCCGCCAGGGCGGCATCGGGTCCCGCGCGGCAGGAGGCTGATAACATTTGCTGACAGCGCGGCCGTGCAATGCGGCTGCTGATTTGGGGGTTCCAGTTGTATTCGAACGCATGAGCCAGCAGCGCATATTCGTCAAGGTCACCGGATTCAGCGATGTGGAGCGGCACGCGCTCAACACCGTGTTCCGCCTGTCCGAGGGGCGCGAAGTCGTCTACGCCCTGTGGACGCCCGGCGCTCCCGACGAACCGCGCGTGGCGCTGGTCGACGGCCAGAGCTACGAGGCCGGCGTGGAGCTCACCGCGACGGGCGCCGCTGCCGGCCCGCGCCTGATCTGGGTGGGAGCCATCGCGCCCGCGCATGCGTGGCTCACGTTCGAGCGGCCCATGCGCTGGTCCGACGTGGTGCGCGCCATGGACGAGGCTTTCATGCCGCCGCCGCCGCTCGACCTCGACCTGGACGCGCCGCCCGAACTCGATCTCGACCTCTCGGTGTTCGATGTGGCCAAGCCCGCAGGCGATGCGCGCCGTGCGCTGGTCATCGCCGTGGACATGGAACTGCGCCTGTACCTGCGTGCCAAGCTGGCCGCCGTGGGCTTGACGCGGCTGCAGGAAGCCACCAGCGCCAGCGACGCGATGGAATTCGGCCAGACGGAGAAGTTCGACCTCATCCTGCTGGACCTGGACCTCACGGGCGCAGACGACTGGCAGCTCTACCGGGGCGTGCGCCTGCTGCAGCCCGAGGCGTCCATGGTGCTGCTCACGCGCCAGCGCGGGCTGGGCACGCGGCTGAAAGCGTGGTGGCTGGGCGCCACGGCCTGCCTGCGCAAGCCGCTGTCGCCCACGGCACTGCAGGAGGCGATCACGCGCGTGCCGAAGTCTCGGCGCCAGGCCTTGCCGCCGCCGGATCCGCAATGAAGCGTGCGGGCGCCAGCGCCCGCGCCAGCCGTTCTTCCACCGGCCACGGATCGCCGTCGATCTGGCTGGCCAGCAGTTCCGCGCAGACCGCCGCCAGGCTGAGCCCCCGCGAGCCCAGCGCGGCCAGCATGTGCAGGCCCGGGCGACCCGGCACCGGCCCCACCAGCGGCAGCCGGTCGGGCGAGGCGCAGCGCACCTGCACCCAGGCGCGCGCCACGGCGGGATCGAAGTCGCCTTCCACCTGACGCGCGAGCGCCGGCGCCAGCTGCCGGAACTTGTCGAGGTTGCCCGCATGCGCGGCGGCGCTGGCCTCGGGCGTGGCCTCGCCTCGCTCGAAGCTCGCGCCCACCAGCCAGGGCCATCCGGCGTCCTCGTTCAGCGCCGCGATGAAGTGGCCGTGGCCGCTGAGCGCGTGGGGCGGTGCGTCGGCCGGCGGCAGCGGCGTGCGGCCCAGCGTGATCTGGCCGCGCACCGCGCGCAGCACGCCGGAGGTGGACGGATCGCCCGGCGTGGCGAGTGGCAGGCTCGCGAGCGCGGTGGCGACGATGGCCACGGGCGCCTGCGCGATCACCACCGCGTGCGGGTCGAGCGCGGCCCAGCCGTCTTCCCGGCGCGTGAGCGACGCCACCGCGCGGCCCCAGCACGGTGTGACGCCCTCGGCCGCCAGCCAGTGGCGCACCAGCGCGCCGCCTTCGATGGCGACGCCGCCGGGGAAGTAGCGCGCCGGCTGGCCGGGCCGCGCCTCGCGCAGTTCGAACAGGCGCGTCGGCAGATCCAGTTCATCCCAGGCGGCGGGCGCGCGCGCCCGGTGGGCGTCGTCCACCTGCTGCAGCACGCCGGCCTCGCGCCAGTGGCGCGCGGGCAGGCTGTCCTGCCCGATCCAGTCGCGCAGCAGCGCGGCACCGGCGCGTGTGAGGCGGGACATCGGCGCATCGTCGGGCGACACGTGCGGCACCATGAGTCCGGCCGGCAGGCCTGACGCGCCGGCCGCCGGGCCCGTGGCATCGACGACGGTGACGTGCCACCCCCGTGCCCGCAGAGCGCGCGCGGTGGCCGCGCCGGCCAGCCCGGCGCCGATCACCAGGGCGTGGCGCTCGCCGGGCGCATCGGAGCGCGCCTCATGAACGGGCCAGCTGGCAGGTCGCGCCCAGGCCGGCGCATAGCGTGCGCGCAACGCGTCGCGCTTGGGCGGCAGGCCGGGCGCGCGTTCGACCACGAAGCCGGCCTGCGCCAGGCCATGCCGCACGGCGGCCGCGATCGTCCAGGTGGCCGCGGTGCCGCCCTCGCGCATCAGCCGCGCCACGCTCTTGAGCAGCGCGGGCGACCACATGTCGGGGTTGCGCGCGGGCGAGAAGCCGTCGAGGTACACGGCATCCGCCGACAGGTGCAATTCGCGCAGCAGCGCGGGCGCGTCGCCGATGGCCAGGGTCAGCGCCAGCACGCCGGCCTGCGGACCGTCGGCATGCACGAATTCGATGCGGTGCAGGCCGGGCAGGGGGAGCGGATGGCGCGCGATCAGTTGCCGCGCCAGCGGCGCGAGGGGCGCCTGCTCGGGCGATGCGGCCACGGCCCGGGCGATGTCGTCCGCCGATACGGGATGCGCCTCGATGGCCACGTAGTCCAGCCGCGTGCAGCGCGCCGGGTCGTCGTGCCAGGCCTGCCACGTGGCCAGGAAGTTCAGGCCCAGGCCGAAGCCGGTTTCCAGCACGGTGAAGCGCGCGCGTGCCTGCCAGCGGCCGGGCAGGCCGTTGCCGTGCAGGAAGACATGGCGCGCCTGCGCCAGGGCGCCGGCTTCGGAGGTATAGAAGTCGCCATAGCGCGGCGACGAGGCGCGTCCGTCGGCGGACCAGTGCACCGGTCCCGCCGGGCCGGTGGGATCGCGCGTGCTCATGGGGGGCGAAGGGAGAGGACGGTGGAAGCGCCGGGCAAATGAGCCCGGCCCGCGCGTTCAGCCGGCCGTGCCGGGCGTGGGCGGCACGAAGCCGGCGGCCTGGTCTGCGCCGCCTTCGAAGAAGTGCTTTTCCATCTGGCGGCGCAGGTACTCACGGGCGCGTTGATCGGCCAGGTTGAGGCGGTTCTCGTTGACCAGCATGGTCTGCTGCTTCATCCAGGCGGCCCAGGCTTCCTTGCTCACACTGTCGTACAGGCGCTTGCCCAGCTCGCCGGGGTAGGGGGGGAAGTCGAGTCCTTCGGCTTCCTTGCCGAGCTTGATGCATTGGATGGTGCGCGCCATGGGGTGTGCCTCTTGTGTGCGGGGGTGGTGAATCAGGGCTGAGATGTTTTGGATATATGGAACTGAAATCTTATTGGTTCCAGTTTGGTGGGGCGGTTCGCAGAATCCTTCCCATCCACTCAACCCGAGAGATTCTCAAATGACTGTTCGTCGCGACTTTATCAAGATTCCCGTGGCCGCCGCCCTGCTGGGGGCTCTGGCGTTCCCTGCTTTCGCGCAGCAGAAGGTCGAGCTGCTCAACGTGTCGTACGACCCGACGCGCGAGCTCTACGTCGAGTTCAACCAGGCCTTCATCAAGGCCTATAAGGCGAAGACGGGTGTGGACGTGACGATCAAGCAATCGCATGGCGGCTCGGGCAAGCAGGCCCGCTCCATCATCGATGGCCTGGAAGCCGACGTGGCCACGCTGGCCCTGGCCGGCGACACCGACGCGCTGGTCAAAAACGGCAACCTGCTGTCCGCCGACTGGCAGAAGAAGCTGCCGCACAACGCGTCGCCCTACACCTCGACCATCGTGTTCGCAGTGCGCCAGGGCAACCCCAAGGGCATCAAGGACTGGGACGACCTGATCAAGCCCGGCGTCTCCGTCATCACGCCCAACCCCAAGACGTCGGGCGGCGCCCGCTGGAACTACCTGGCCGCCTGGGAATTCGCCAAGCGCAAGTACGGCAGCGATGCCAAGGCCAAGGAATTCGTCGCCAAGCTCTACGGCAACGTGCCCATCCTGGACACCGGCGCGCGCGGCTCCACCATCACCTTCGCGCAGCGCGCGCAGGGCGACGTGCTGCTGGCCTGGGAGAACGAAGCCTTCCTGCTGGAAAAGGAATTCGGCGCCAAGTTCGACATCGTCGCGCCCTCGCTCTCCATCCTGGCCGAGCCCGCCGTGGCCGTGGTCGACAAGGTGGTCGACAGGAAGGGCACGCGTGCCGTCGCCACGGCGTACCTCGAATACCTGTACTCCGAAGAAGGCCAGGACATCGCGGGCAAGAATTTCTACCGCCCGGCCGTGTCCAAGAAAGCCATCGACAAGTACGCCAGGCAGTTCGCCAAGGTGAACCTGTTCACCATCGACCAGGCGTTCGGCGGCTGGGCCAAGGCCGACAAGGAGCACTTCGCCGACGGCGGCAGCTTCGATCAGATCTACACGCGCAAGTGAAGGCTGGCCCCATGACTGCGCCTGCCCTCTCTTCGCCCTCGCCTGAAGGTCCCAGGTTGTCGTCGCGGGCCCGGATCGTGATCGCGGCCACGGCGCGCGCATGGGGACTCGTCGCAAGACCCTGCCTGGGCGTGCCGCAGTTACCGCCGCTGGCGGTTGCCTTCGCGTCTGAGCGCCCGCGCGCGATGCCTGCGTTTATTCCGGCTCGTGCTTTCCTCAGAATTTCTTATTGTTTAAGCATCTAACGATTTGGCCGTAGCATCGCGGGCTTTCGTTTCGGAAGCCCGGCTCACACGGCCGGGCCCTGTTTTCATGATCGAACTCAAGGGCATCGCGCTCACCTACCGGGGCCAGCGCGGCCCGGTGGAAGCGCTCAAGGGCATCGACCTGCGCATCGCGCCGGGTGAGGTGTTCGGCATCATCGGCAAGAGCGGCGCGGGCAAGAGTTCGCTGGTGCGGGTCATCAACCTGCTGAACCGCCCCACCGCGGGCAGCGTGCACGTGGACGGGCGCGAGCTCACCGCGCTCTCCGATGCCGACCTGCGCACCGCGCGTCAGGGCATCGGCATGATCTTCCAGCACTTCAACCTGCTGTCGTCGCGCACCGTGTACGGCAACGTGGCGCTGCCGCTGGAGCTGGCGGGCCTGCCCGAAGCGGAGATCCGCGCGCGCGTGACGCCGCTGCTCGACCTGGTGGGCCTGGGCGCGCTGGCCGACCGCTACCCGGCGCAGATCAGCGGTGGCCAGAAGCAGCGCGTGGGCATCGCACGCGCGCTGGCCAACCGGCCGCGCGTGCTGCTGTCGGACGAGGCCACCTCGGCGCTCGACCCCGAGACGACGCGCTCGATCCTCGCGCTGCTGCGCCAGATCAACCGCGAGCTGGGCCTGACCATCGTGCTGATCACGCACCAGATGCAGGTGATCAAGCAGGTGGCCGATCGCGTGGCCGTGATCGACGCCGGCCGCATCGTGGAAGAGGGCGCCGTGGTGGACGTGTTCACGCGTCCGCGCGAGGCCATCACGCGCAGCCTGATCGACGAGATCGTGCCGCAGGAACTGCCGGCCAGCGTGCTCGCGCACGTGCAGGCGCTGCAGGGCGCCGCCTCCACCGGCGGGCTGCCGGCGGGCCGGCTGCTGCGCCTGTCGTACGCGGGCGAGAGCGCCTACCAGCCCATCCTGTCGCGCCTGGTGTCCGACCACGGCGTGCAGCTGTCCATCCTGCACGGGCAGATCGACGAGATCCAGGGCCAGGCCTTCGGCTCGCTGGCCGTGCTGGCCACGGGCAGCGATGCGCAGGTGGACGACGCAGTGGCCGCGCTGCGCGCACGCGGCGTGGCCGTGACCGAGATCGCGCCGCAAACCACCGCCCAACGTGCGTTCGCCGCGGCTGGCACCGACAACACCCCCGTGGAGGCCTGAGCCATGTTCGAGAATTTTTCGCAGGCCCTGCTGGAGCTGTTCGCCCTCTCGCTGTGGGAAACGCTGGTGATGGTGGGCGTGTCGGGCGTGCTGGGTGCGCTGCTGGGCATTCCGCTGGGCGTGTTCCTGCGCCTCACCGACCACGGCGGCGTGCTGCAGAACGCGGCGGCCAACCGCATCGTCGGCTGGATCGTCAACGCCGTGCGCTCCACGCCTTTCATCATCCTGCTGGTGGCCATCATCCCGTTCACGCGGTTGCTGGCGGGCTCGTCCATCGGTACGGCAGCGGCCATCGTGCCGCTGACCATCGCGGCCGCGCCCTTCGTGGCGCGCCTGGTCGAAGCCTCGCTGCGCGAGGTGGACAGCGGCCTCGTCGAAGCCGCCCAGGCCATGGGCGCGACCACCGGCCAGATCGTCTGGAAGGTGCTGCTGCCCGAGGCGCTGCCCGGCATCGTCGCGGGCCTGACCATCACCTTCGTCAGCCTGACCGGCTACTCGGCCATGGCCGGCGCCATCGGCGGCGGCGGCCTGGGCGACCTGGGCATCCGCTACGGCTATCAACGCTTCCTGCCGGACGTGATGCTGGCCGTGGTGGTGGTGCTGATCTTCTTCGTGCAGGCCGTGCAGAGCCTGGGCGACTGGGCGGTGCGCCGCCTGTCGCACCGCTGACCCGATTCCGTTTTTTTCCATTCCCCTGGAGGACTCACCCATGACCATCGCCATTCCCCGCCGCCTGCTGCTGCAGGCCACCGTGGCCGCCGCACTGGCCGCGGCCTTCCCGCTCACGGCCATCGCCGCCGACAAGGAAGTCACCATCGGCGTGACCGCCGGCCCGCACGCGCAGATCGCCGAAGTGGCCAAGCGCGTGGCCGAGAAGAACGGCCTGAAGGTCAAGCTGGTCGAGTTCAGCGACTTCATCCAGCCCAATGCCGCGCTGGCCTCCAGCCAGCTCGACGCCAACATCTACCAGCACGTGCCCTTCCTCGAAGCGCAGAACAAGGACCGTGGCTACAAGCTCGTGCCCGTGGCACCCGCCGTGCGCCAGCAGATGGGCGTGTACTCGAAGAAGGTGAAGAAGCTCGCCGACCTGGCCGACGGTGCACGCGTGGGCATCCCCAACGACCCGACCAACGGTTCGCGCGCGTTGCTGGTGCTGGCCGAGCAGGGCCTGATCCAGCTCAAGGGCGGGGCGGGCACGCGCGCCTCGGTGCTCGACATCACGGCCAACCCGAAGAAGCTGCGCTTCATCGAGCTCGAAGCCGCGCAACTGCCGCGCGCCCTGGGCGACCTGGACGCCGCCGCCGTCAACAGCAGCTATGCCGTGGCCGCCGGCCTTTCGCCCACCGGCGACTCGCTGGCGCTCGAGAACCCCAACACGCCCTACGTGACCGTGGTGATCGCCACGCGCGCCGGCCACGAAAAAGACGCCGACCTGCTGGCCTTCGTGAAGGCCTACCAGTCGCCCGAGGTGAAGCAGTTCGTCGACACCACCTTCAAGGGCGCTTACACAGTCGCCTGGTAAGCCAGGCGCCGCCCGGGCCGCCCGCGCGCGGCCGGGCAGACCCGGAGCCGCCCCGCGGGCGCGCCGGGCGATACTCGCGGGCTGCCATCCCATGCCAGAACCGACGGATACCGCCATGACCTCACCCCTGCCGTTCCACGCCTTCGACGCGGCGCTGTTCCAGCGCGCCCAGACGCTGCTCAACGAAGACTGGCTCAAGGGCGATGCCGACCTGGCGCCCGTGCTGCCCGTGGTGCTGGCACGCGGCGTGGGGCAGGACTGGCACAAGGCCGGCACCTTCCGCCACCACCTGGTGGGCGTGGCACGCTCGCTGGCGCAATGGGGCCAGCCGCGCGACGTGCGCCTGCTGGGTCTGCTGCACAGCGTCTACGGCAACGCCTTCGTCGATCTGGTGAAGTTCGACGCCGGCAGCGAGCGCGGCCGGCTGCGCGAGCTGGTGGGCGAGGGTGCCGAGCAACTGGTCTACACCTTCTGCACCGCCAGCCGCGTGCAGTTCACCCAGCGCGTGCTGGCCGGGCAGATCGACACCGACGGCGGCATGACCATCGACCGCATCGGCCAGGGGCAGGGCACCGTGCACCTGGGCGCGTACGAGGTGGCGGCCTTCATCGTGGTGAGCATGGCCGACACCATCGAGCAGTGGTTCAGCTGGCAGGAAGACATCTTCGCGGGCTTCCCGAACGTGGAGCAGCGCAGGCAGACGGTGCACTGGATGGCCTCGCTCTGGCCCGGCCCCATGCGGCCCAGCAGCCGCATGGTGGCCCAGATCTCGGCCATGGGCCGGGCGCTGCAGCACCCCGCACTGCGCGCCGTGCTGCCGCTGCCGCCCGTGTTCGCGGCTTGCACGCAGGTACTGGCCGAAGCCGACGAAGCGGCGGCCACGTCGCTCTACTGGTCCGTCATCCAGCAGGACCAGCCGCTGGTGCAGACCGATGCCGCCATTGCCGTGCTGGAGCAGGCCGTGCGCCACAACCCGTGGGTGGGCGAGCCGCAGATGGTGCTGGCCCAGCTGTATCTCTCGGCCGGCCGCTTGGGCGACGCGCGCATCGCCGCCGAAAGCGCGCTGCAGCTCTTCAGCCAGTGGGGCAACGCCTGGGACAAGCGCGTGCAGTGGGACGCGTGGGTGGCCTGGACGCGCATCCTGCTGCAATCGGCCACGCAGGACAGCTGGCCCGAGCGGCTGGACAAGCTCAACAACCTCGCGTTGCGCGGCTGACGGGCCGGGGCCACCGCACACCGCCATGCTCTCGTCCTCCCACGTCATCGAGATCGTGCAGACCGGCGTCGAAGCCGCTGCCGTGATCGCCTTCGCCATGTCGGGGCTGATGGCCGCCGCGCGCAAGCAGCTCGACGTGGTCGGCGCCTTCGTGGTCGCCGGCCTCACCGCCTTCGGCGGCGGCACGCTGCGCGACATCCTGCTGGATCGCCGGCCATTCTTCTGGGTGGAGCACCACGCGTGGCTGTGGGTTCTGCTCGCGCTGTGCAGCGCAGCGATGCTGTTCATGAGCAGCCGCCACATCGAGCCCACCGAACGCGCCATGCAATGGCCCGACGCACTGGGCCTGGGCCTGTTCACCGCCACCGGCACGCAACTGGCGCTGGCGCAGGACATGCCGCTGCTGGTGGCCGTGCTGCTGGGCGTGGTCACCGCCACCTTCGGCGGCGTGTTGCGCGACATCGTCTGCAACGAAATTCCCAGCCTCTTCCGCGACCGCCGGCCCTATGCGGTGTGCGCGTTCATCGGCGGCTGGGTGGCGGTGGGCGCGCACGCGGCAGGTGCGGCCGAACTCACGGTGCTGCTGCTGGCGGCCGTGGTGACGTCTGCGTTGCGAATGGGATCGCTGTGGCTGGGCTTCACGCTGCCGGGCTGGCGGCAGTGAGTTGGATGCGCAGCGTTCAAGCCGCTGCCTGCCTTATAGGCAAAAGTTCCGAGGAAATGAAAACGTATTCGTTGGTGAAATGAGGCGCTCCTTCTAGCATCACGGCACTTATCCATCGAAAGGTATTTCCGTGAACAAACGTGCCCTGCTGCATACCGCCATCGCCGTGGCCGCTGCATTAGCCATCGGACCGCTGCTCGCGCAGGACAAGCCGCTCAAGATCGGTGTGACCGCCGGCCCGCACGCGCAGATCTTCGAGCAGGTGAAGAAGGTCGCCGAGAAGGACGGCCTGAAGATCCAGATCGTCGAGTTCTCCGACTACGTGCAGCCCAACGCCGCGCTCGCCGCCGGCGACCTGGACGCCAACAGCTACCAGCACAAGCCCTACCTCGACGCGCAGGTGAAGGACCGCGGCTACAAGATCAGCGCGGTGGGCTACACCGTCAACTTCCCCATCGGCATCTACTCGAAGAAGGTCAAGGACCTGAAGGATCTGAAGGAAGGCGCGCGCGTCGGCATCCCCAACGACCCCACCAACGGCGGCCGCGTGCTGCTGGTGTTCCAGGACAAGGGCCTCATCAAGCTCAAGCCCGAAGCCGGCCTGAAGGCCACGCCGCTCGACGTGATCGACAACCCCAAGAAGATCCGCTTCGTGGAAGTGGATGCCGCCCAGCTGCCGCGCACGCTCGACGACCTGGACGCCGCCGCGATCAACACCAACTTCGCGCTGTCGGCCGGCCTCAACCCCGGTAAGGATGCCATCGCGCAGGAAAACGCCAAGAGCCCCTACGTCAACCTGATCGCCGTGCGTGACCAGGACAAGGACAAGCCCTGGGTGGCCAAGCTGGTCAAGGCCTACCAGTCGGCCGAGGTGAAGAGCTTCATCCAGACCGAGTTCAAGGGTTCGGTGCTCGCCGGCTTCTGATCGCCGAGCTTCCGCAGCCGGTTCGCGGGCCGGGGCAGACAGGGCGATGGGGTTGCATCGTCTCCTGAGGGGCGCCTTGCCCGCCCCGGCCTGCACCTTTCATGAAATCACGCCGGGCGCTGCGGCGTCGGCCGATCAGAACACCGACAAACCCGTCTTCTGCGCGAACAGCTCCAGCGCGCGCCGGCCCAGCAACGAATTGCCTGTCGCATCCAGCGCGGGCGACCACACGCACAGGCTCAGGGTGTCGGGCACCACGGCCACGATGCCGCCGCCCACGCCGCTCTTGCACGGCAGGCCGATGGAGAACGCGAACTCGCCCGCCGCGTCGTAGGTGCCGCAGGTGAGCATCAGCGCATTGATGCGACGCGTCTGCTTGTCGGTGAGCAGCGGCTGGCCGGTGAACGGGTGCAGCCCGTCGCGGCACAGGTAGCCCGTGGCGCGCGCGAGCTGGCGGCACGTCATCGACACCGCGCAGTGATGGAAGTACGCATCCAGCACCGTGGCCACGTCGTGATCGAGCTTGCCGAAGCTCTTCATGAAATTGGCCAGCGCGATGTTGCGGTAGCCGGTGGCCGCCTCGGATGCCGCCACCTCTTCGTCGAAATGCACCGGCTCGCCCGCCAGCCCCGACAGCAGATCCAGCATCGCGGCCTTGGGGTCGCAACTGTTCAGCAACCGGTCGGTGACCGCGATGGCGCCCGCATTGATGAACGGATTGCGCGGCGTGCCCTGCTCGAATTCCAGCTGCACCAGCGAATTGAACGCCGTGCCCGAAGGCTCGCGGCCGATGCGGTCCCACAGGTATTCGCCCATCTCGCGCATGCCCAGCGTCAGCGCGAACACCTTGGAAATGCTCTGGATGGAAAACGCCGTATCGGCCGCGCCGGCCGCCGCTTCGTGCCCATCGCAGGTGCGCAGGGCCATGCCGAACTGCGCGGCCGGCACGCGGGCGAGGGCGGGGATGTACTGCGCGACCTGGCCTTCTTTGCCGAGATCGGGGGTGAGGGTGTGGACGATGTCGGTGAGGATGGGTTGGAAGTCGCGTGCGGTCATGAGGGGATTGTCGGGGGTGGGGAGCGGTCTGCAGGGGTCGGCACGGGCGGTCGTCTCAGGTCGCTGTTGCTGTCTTTCGCCTACGCGGCAACGACTTCTCCAGCAGATCGACGAACGCCTGCGGGGCCGTGCCCAGCAGGCGCGAGGTCTGCCAGACGAGATGGATGGGGCGCTCCAGATCGGGAGAGGCCAGGGGCACCAGCGCGACCTTGTCCCGGTCGAAGAACGGCACCGCGATGCTGGGCACCACGCTCACGCCCAGGCCCGCGGCCACCAGGCCGGCCACCGTAGGCAGGTGTTCGACCTCCATGGCGTCGTCGACAGCGATGCCGCGCATGTGATACGCCAGATGCTGGCCGAAGCTGCCGGCCCGCGCGTAGCGCACCAGGTGCACGCCTTCCAGATCGCCCAGGTCGACGCGCTTGCGCGTGGCCAGCCGGTGGCCTTTCGGGCAGGCGAGCACGAACGATTCCTGGAACAGCACGCGGTACTGCAACCCCGCCAGCGGCCCGGGTGCGCTGACGATGGCGAAGTCGGCCTGGCGCTCCCGCACCAGCTCCAGGCAGCGTGGCGGCAGGTGGTCGAAGAGCTCGAAGCGCACGCCCGGATGCCGGGTGCGGAACTGCGCGATGAGCGGCGGCAGCCAGTGCGCCGCGAAGGGGGGTGAAGTGGCGACAGCCACGCGGCCCTTGCCCATGCTGGCGTGGTCGCGCAGGTCGGCACCGATCTCGTCGAGCTCCGCGATCATGCGGCGGGCCGAGGCGACCAGCCGCTCGCCGTCGCGCGTGAGGCTCACGCGGCGCCGGTCGCGATCGACCAGGCGCAGGCCGACGTCGGATTCGAGCTTGGCGATCATCTGGCTGAACGCCGACTGCGTGACGTTGCAGCGCTCGGCCGCCAGGGAGAAGTGGCGCAGCTCGTCGAGCGCGATCAGCGCGCGCAGCACACGGGTCGACACATTGATCATGTTTGCTAATCACAGGCCGCAAAGAATTAATTTTACGGGCGCAAGCAGGCTGCCTACGATTCGGCCCACAACAACGGCAAGGAGCCGAAAACATGAGACAAGCCAACCGACGTCAAGTCACTTCTGTCATCGCCGCCGCCGTGCTGGCCGTGGCCGCATCCACCGCCGGCAGCGCGCTGGCGCAGGCCTACCCCAACAAGCCCGTGAGGCTCATCGTGCCGTGGCCCGCCGGCGGCAGCACCGACGTGCTGGGCCGCGCGCTGGGCGTGGAACTGGGCAAGCAGCTGGGCCAGCCCGTGCTCATCGACAACCGTGCCGGCGCGGCCGGCAAGATCGGCACGGCCATCGCGGCCAAGTCGCCGGCCGACGGCTACACCATCTACCTGGGCACCATCGCCAACTTCAGCGTGGCCGCCGCGTGGGAGCCTTCGCTGCAGTACGACCCCGCGAAGGACTTCGCCCCCGTCGCCTACGTGGCCGATTCGCCGGCCATGCTGGCGGTGAACAGCGCTTTGCCCATCCACAACCTCAAGGACCTGCGCGAGTACGCCCAGAAGAGCGGCCGGCAGATGTCGTACGCCAGCGCGGGCGAGGGCAGCGGCTATCACCTGATGGCCGAGCTCTTCAAGCTGCAGGCCAAGCTGGATCTGCTGCACGTGCCTTTCCAGGGCACGCCGCCGGCGGCCACGGCCGTCGCTGCGGGGCAGGTGGACATGACGTTCGACGCGGCCGGCCTCAAGCCGTTCATCGATTCGGGGCGGCTGCGGCCCATCGCCGTCACGGGCAACGAGCGCTGGTCGTTCGTGCCGGACGCGGCCACCTTCGCCTCGCAGGGCCTCAACAATCTGGAGGGCAACAGCTGGTTCGCCATCTTCGCGCCCACCGGCACGCCAGCCGATGCCATCGCCACGCTGAACGCGGCCATCAACAAGTCATTGGCCGCGCCCGAGTTCGTTGCCGTGCTCAAGGCCAACGGCTTCGTGGCCGTGGGCGGCACGCCGGCCGCGCTGGGCGCCATGGTCACCAAGGACATGGCGAAGTGGAAAGACGTGGTGCAAAAGGGCAACCTGCGCGCCGCCGCCAGGTAGCCATCCGCCCGGCAGGCCGCACGCATGCTCAAGACCATCCCGCCGGTGCTCACGCCCGATCTGCTCTGGTGCCTGGCGGCGATGGGCCATGGCGACCGGCTGGTGCTGGCCAACGCCAACTACCCGGCGCATTCGCGGCACGAGCGGGTGGTGACGCTGGCCGGCGTCTCGCTACTGGCGGCCGCGCGGTCCATCGTGCAACTGATGCCCATCGACGACCTGGGCGGCCCGGCCGCCCACCGCATGGTGCCCGACGGGCGGCCCGACGACGTGATGGACGTGCACCGCGACGTGCAGCAGGAGCTGGACGCCGCCGAAGGCCGCCCCGTGCCTCTGCAGCCGCTGGAGCGCGCGGCCTTCTTCGATCTGGCCGCCAGCGCTTTCGTGGTTGTGGCCACCACCGACAACCGCCCCTTTGGCTGCTTCGTGCTCACCAAGGGCGTGGTGCGGGCCTTCTGAAATCCTGTCTACGGAGTGAACAGACGATGTCTCTCGATGAAGTCGCCGCGCTGAAAGCGCGCGTGCAAGCCCTGGAGGACCGCGACGCGATCCTCACCACGCTGATGCAGTACGGCCACGCGCTCGACTACGGCGACGTCGAACTGCTGATGGACTGCTTCACCGACGACGCCGTGCGCGAGACGCGACGGCCCGACGGCACGGTCAACCGCTGGGCCGGCCTGGAAGGCACGCGCGAATTCGCCACCACCCACACCCACGCGCCCGAGAAAATCCACAAGCACCTGGTGCTCAACAGCACCGTGCAGGTGAAGGGCGACACCGCCGACGTGGTGAGCTACATGTTCCGCTTCGACGCAGGCGAGGGCGACAAGTCGCACGTCTGGGGCATGGGCCGCTACTTCGACACCATGCGCCGCGGCGCCGACGGCCGCTGGCGCATCCAGCTGCGCGTGACCTTCATCGAAGACGACTGGCCCGGCCGCTCGCGCCCCGCCACCGGCCTGGTGACCGCGCCCGCCGCCGCGCCCGCGTGACCGACATCCTCATCGTGGGCGGCGGCACGGCCGGCGCCGTGCTGGCGGCGCGTTTGTCGCAAGACCCGCAGCGCCGCGTCGTCCTCGTGGAAGCCGGAGACGACCATGCGCCCGGCGCCGAGCCGGCCGACATCCGCGACGCCTTCCCCGCCGCCACGCTGAACGCGCGCTACTTCTGGGACGGCCTCACCGCGCGCGCCACCGACGCCAGCGTGCCCGCGCCGTACCCGCAGGCCCGCGTGATGGGCGGTGGATCGAGCATCAACGGCCTGTTCGCGCTGCGCGGCGTGCCGTCGGACTACGACCGCTGGGCCCAGGCCGGTGCGGGCAGCCACTGGTCGTGGGACGCCGTGCTGCCGCGCTTCCGCCAGATCGAGAACGACCTGGACCATCCCACCGGCAAGGCAGGCGCACCTGGCCCACACGCCATCGCCCGCACGCCGCAGGCGCAGTGGCCCGCCTTCGCGCGCGCCATGGCGCAGGCCGCGCAACGCGCCGGGCTACCCTGGGTGCCCGACATCAACGAACAGCCCGGCGACGGCTTCTTCGCCATGCCCAATGCCATCGGCGACGACGACGCGCGCGTGACCACGGCGGGCTGCTACCTGACGGCGCAAGTGCGCGCGCGCGGCAACCTGCGGATCGTGCCCAACACCTTCGTCACGCGGCTGCGCGTGCAGGGTGGGGCGGTGCGCGGCGTGGAGGCCATGCAGCGCGGCGAACCCGTGTTCATGCCGGCCGGGCGCGTCGTTGTCGCAGCCGGGGGCATCCATTCGCCCACACTGCTGCTGCGCTCGGGCATCGGCCCGGCCGACGAACTGCGCGCCGTGGGCGTGCAACCCGTGCTGGACCGAGCGGGCGTGGGCCGCAACCTGCAGAACCATCCCTACTTGTTCTTCGCGCTCACGCTGCCGCGCGGCAAGCGCGGCGCAGATACGCTGCGCCGCTTCGCGCTGGCCGGCATCCGCTCGTCGTCGCACCGGCGGGGCTGCCCGCCCAGCGACCTGTTCAATTTCATCATCGGCCGCGTGAGCGGCCAGGCCTTCGGCCCCCACTTCGCACTGGTGGGCAGCGCGCTCTACGCGCCGCAGTCTCGCGGCGCCGTGCGCCTGCGCAGCGCAGACCCGGCGCAGGGCCCCGACATCGCCTTCCGCTTCCTGTCAGACCCCGCAGACCCGCCGCGCATGCTGCAGGCCGCGCGCCTGGCCGAGCAACTGCTGCGCGACCCCGCCGTGGCCGCCGAATACAACGAAGCCTTCCTGCTGCCCGGCGCGCTGGCCATGAAGCAGTTCAACCGCCCCGGCCTGGCGGGCCAGGCGCTGGCCCTGGCCGCGCGCGCCGCCGCCAACTCGCCGCAAATCGTTCGCCGCCAGATCTTTGGCCGCGCGTTCAAGAGCGGTGCGCCCGTGGCCCACCGCCACGGCGGCCGCCCGATCACCGACGCGCAACTGCTGTCGTCCATCAGCCCCATGGGTCATCCCGTCGGCACCTGCGCCATGGGGCGCGCCGACGATCCGATGGCGGTGGTGGGGGAGGACTTTGGCGTGCATGGCATCGGCGGGCTGTATGTGGCGGATGCGTCGGTGATGCCGGTGATACCGAGTGCGAATACTAATTTGCCGACGATCATGGTGGCGGAGCGGGCGGTGGGGAGGATCCAGTAGTCGGGGGTAGGTCACCACTGCGCCGCCCGACCGTGAATCCTGCAGCTCTGCGACTCCTCAAGCGCCAGTCGACCAACGAATATGATGTCCCCGCGATCGGCGAGAAGCGGACATCGGGATGGCCAAGGAAATGATCGTCGGAATGTCAGAGCGAGAAGCCTATTTGGTAATGTTTCACTTCCTACAGCGAAAGTACGATCCGGGCTGCAAGGAGTTGGGTGCAATACTTGGCGGTATGTCCATCGTGCTAGGTGGTACTCCCGTAGATGCCGCACTTTGGGAAGACTGGGAGGACTCAGTTAGCGCTTCAAAAGCTGGAGAGGTCGACGCTCAACTCCTGTTTGAATAGTCAGCTACTGGCCATAGAGAGGCGTTCAGGCCTTCGCCCCTGAGCAGTCCGTCGTAAGTTCGAACAGAACCTACCTTCAGCTCAACGCTGGATGGATGCAGTTGTGTCGCTCGTCGTTTCTGGCAGCGGTGCGCCCAGATCTTCGTCTGCGCTGCTCGACACCATCCAAGGAGTTCGGCCCACTGCGAGGACCTTGATGCGGACAGGTCTGTCCTGCGCAGGACTCAGTGCCCACGCGTGCCCTTCCATCATTGCACCGACCAGATACTTGAGCCGCGCCTGTTTATCCGCTTGCTCCATCTCCTTCAGTGTTTGATAAGGGTACGGCGAGCCCTCTCCGAGCAAGACACTAACAAACTCTTCGACATCGTCCAGAATTTTCTCAGGACAGTCCTTGTGCCGCGTGAGACCTTCGAGGAGGTGACGCAGCAGTTCGGCCAATGCACCCATGTACGTGCATGAGAACGCAGCCGCCTGCACGAAATCCAGTGTCGTGCGGAACGCGCTCTCGAACTCTGTGCTGGGGTCTGCGAGGTATCGCTTGTAGCGCGCAATGCCGTGACGAGCCCAGTGAGTGCCCTGATGGCACATCAGCAAGAGGTCCTGCGGGCCCAGCGAGACGAACGAACGGTTTTCCAGGAACATCTGGACCGTGTTGTGCGAGTAGGCCCGTTGCGTTAGCTTTCCGACGGCAGTGGCGTGCATCAACAAGGCTTGGGGCCATACGCCGCGAACGTTGACGTGTCTCGCCACATTGCGCAGACGGCCATCGACAGTGACGAGGCATAGGTTGCGCTCCACGGCGAGCCGGAGCACTGCGTGCTCCTCATCCGAAATGGCCTTTTCGAGCTGTGTCAATAGCTCCATGCCCGATTCCGGGCCATATGCAGGGACCACCTCACATATCGACTCAAGCGCGTCGACCATCGCCTGCGCGGCCAAGCGCGCGCGTTCCCGGTCACGGTCTGTGTATTCGACAAGGCGCATGCGACCGTCGTCGTCGAGGAGCGTTCCACTCGCTCGCCCCAGCTTGGTTTCTTCCAGCCGACGCCGCAGGATGTCCCGCGTTTCGCTCGTGGCATAGACCTTTGGCAGCGCTCTTAGTGCTTCAGTTGAACCCAGCGCTGTCAGCTCCGCCATCGTCGCAGCGTCCACGACATAGATGGCGGTCGAATCGCCCAGTAGTGCAAGTGCGCCCTGCCGCTCTTCTAACGTGCCTGCTGTCACAAACATCGCTGGCGTTTCCTGGCTCGTCGGCCAGCCGCACACGACGTCAACCGGCCCCTTGCCAATCAGCCGGCCAAAGCCACCAAGCGTTATTGGGGCGGTGCTGTAGCTTTGGAACGCCTTCTTGATATGAGCGCTTTGCTTCTTCAGCTGCTCGTGGAGCTCGCTAAAGTCTGGCTCTCCGTCTGCCGAAGTGCCGATCGGTATTGAGGTGGCGTTCGGCACCGGCTCAAGTGAGCGGTCCATCTGAACGCGCGCTTGATCGAGAAGCCTGCGATACGCAGAGCTGATGCCTTCGACGCGCAGGACCCGTCGCATCCGGAACGAACCCTCGACGACCACCTCCTCGCCGACCTTCTTCCCGATGAGCTGAGCGACAGAAGCGGCTTGAGCACTGTGGTACTCCTCATCCGTCGGCAGTTCGCCGACCTCGGCCGGGTCTAGAGTCACATGAATCCGATCAGATCCATCGGCCAGCACGAAGTGCGTTCCCGCAGCAATGGCGGGCAGCGACTCCTCCATGTTGGGCAGCAGCTCAGGAATGGAAACGAATGCTAGGAGCAGTGCGGAGGCCGACTCGACATCAGCTGCCTTGCGCCGACGCAAGCGGTACATGCGCTGCATTCCCTTGGGCTGCAGCCCATATCGCAGTTCCTGCGCGGCGAGCTGCGTGGTCTGCTGGATGCTTCCTTCCAGCGCCAACGGGGCTTCAGCCAATAGCTGCTGAAGCTCGGCAATCGGCAGTTCCCGTGCCGCGACCATGAACTTGAAGAGCCAACTGCTGACCTGATTCGGCTCCCGCGCAAATTGGGCGCCTGCGAGAACCTTGAGCAGCGGCCAGTCTCCGACGTCTTGGGCGAGTTCGATTGCCAGCGCGCGTGCGTTGTCATCACGCACCCAACCGTCAGGGAAGCCTTCGATGAGCTTCTTTGCCTTGCGGCGATTACCAGTCCGGATGTACGCGTGGAGCAGTCGAGCGTGAAGTTCACTGAGCTGACCGGGGGGCACAACCTTTTCATATAGCTGCGAAGCCTTCACTGTGTGGATCTGCCTCAAAGTGCGCCGCTGTTTCCGTGATCGCGTGACCTCTGCTTCGAGCCACTGGGTCAGTTTGTCGGCATAGGGGTCAAGCCTGCTCGAGCTGGCCCGCTTGGCGTACTGCGGCTCCGTCTGATCCGATCGCAGGTACTTCTTTACTGTGTTGCGCGCCAGGCCTGTACGCCTGGCAATCTCGCGAATGGACAGCTGGTCGCGCAGTGCCCAGCGCCTGATGACATTCAATGTCGCCACGTCTATCACTCCTGATTACTCCCTGCTTTCAGAAGCAAGCAGGGTAGGGCTAACGTGGGTCAGATCTGAATGAAAACTAACGCGTTTAGTGGATCAGATTTAGACGGAATTCAACACCCTCGGTGCGCTGCAGCGTCACGAGGCCGCGCCAAGTGCAACCAGAACTCGGTCTCCGGCCGTGCTTGAAGAGTCAGCCGTCGCCTGTACGAAGACTCAGCCGGAGCCACTAACAGTCGTTGAGTTCGCTCATTCAAGGGCTGCCATTTCGTCAGCCGCCCCCGGCTGTTGCTTTAAGGTAGCAATAATCTGCGCGCCCAACTTCAAGGCTTCGGCTGCCTGCGTAGGTGGACTGATCTGCGCATGGACTGCGGCATACGGCCGGCGTCCTAAGGCAAGGCGTCTCAGACGGCCGCGCGATGACCGCTCACTGATATCAAGGATGTGGTCAGTCGCCAAGACCAACAGTCAGCTTTTGGCCGATACCAGACATCCTACTAGGCCTGCTCACACATGGTCAGTCGTCATGGTGGCAAGCAGTTCTGAAAGAGCACGCATTGCCATCCACGCTGCTCTGGTTAAACTCACGTCGTTCTGAAAAGAGCTCGGGCTTGGTCGCCCGGTATACGAGGCGCAGCGAGCCGCGCCATCCCTCAGGGAGTCGCGGCTTTTTCGTTGCTGCGCAGCATTGCCTGTTTTTGGCGGGCCATGCGGGACTCCCGCGAGGGGGTGCCGGACTCGTATCCGGTCGACCAACCTGCATGGTCCGCCACCCTCTCTTGGTCGGGTGAGTGGCGGGTTCAGATACCTGTCATACGAGAGTCATACATGACTGACACCTTCGCTAAGTCGGCGCCACATGGCGCAAGTCCCGAGCCACTGTCCCCCTCGCACCTCGCAGCCATCGACCCCGAGGCCGCGCTCACCATCACCCGCAACTTCCAATCCGCCGTCTTCCGTCTTCACGGCACCATCACGGCGATGAAGCTCGCGGCCGAGGCCGATCACGAACAGGCGGACGGTCCATCCCTCTTCTGGCCCGACCTGATCGACGCCCTCGCGCTGCTCACGCCCGATGCCGCCGTGCTCGATGCGGTGGTGGACGAATTGCGTATCCCGCGTTTGCGGGATGCGCGTGACCCATCGCACGCTATCGCCTGCTGACGGCTTCATCTCCCCCTGAACGCGGGGTGGTGTAACACCCCCGTCTTGCGCATCATCGCCGCCGACCTGTCTCGGTGGCCGAGGCGGGCACGGCCTCGACCACAACACATCAGACAGGGCAACTGCGATGCGCAAGACGACGACGAAGACGTTCATGAAGACGACCCGCCTTCGGGCGGCCACGCTGCTGGTGTGCGGTGGCGCGGGGTTGGCGCCGGCCTGGCTGGCGGCGGCGGAGCTGCAGGAGGTGTCGCCCACCGATACGCAGAGCCTGATGGCCACGGGCATTTCGGCCGATGGCTCGGTGATCGTCGGCACGATGGGGCCATCGCAGAGCCCGGAGTCGAACCTGGGCCGGGGCTTCCGCTGGACGCAGGCCGGTGGCCTGACCACTTTGGTGACGCCGGGGCAGTTCAGCCAGTTCACGGCCACGGGTGTTTCCAACAGCGGCAACTACATCGTCGGCACGGCGTCGGCCGATCTGTTCGGGCAGGGCGGCAGCGCGGCGAGCAGCCGCGCCTACCGCTGGAGCGCGGCGGGCGGCCTGGAGGACCTGGGTGCGCTGGTGGCGGGCACCAATTCGCTGGGCAAGGGCATCTCGGGCGACGGCAGCGTGGTGGTGGGCATCAGCGGCGGCAATGCGCCGTTCCGCTGGAAGCAGGGCGTGGGCATGCAGGCGTTGCCGGGCAATTTCACGGGATCGCACGAGATGGCGGTCAACTACGACGGCACGGTGGTGGCGGGCACGCGCATCAATTCGGGCATCCGCGCCATCCGCTGGAAGGAGGGCGAGGGCACGATCGATCTGCCGCTGCTGCAGCCCAACTCTTCGTCTTGGGCGCGTGACATTTCCGATGACGGCAACGTGATCGTGGGCATGTCGGGCATCAACGCGGTGCGCTGGGTGGATGGCGTGGTGTCGGGGCTGGGCTACATGGGCTCCGACCCGTACGGCTCGTCGGCGGCCTACGGCGTGTCGGGCAACGGGCAGGTGATCGTGGGCAATGGCTCGACGGGGCCGGGCGTGAACGACCCCTACCGCGCCTTCCGCTGGACGGAAGCCGGCGGCATGAAGACGGTGGAAGACTGGCTGCGCGACAGCGGCGCGGTGATCGCTGCCGATTCCACGTATCTCGCGCGCGCCGCCAATTGCGATGGCAGCGTGGTGGTGGGCGAAACGCGCATGGTGCACGGGCTGGTGGGCGCGCCGCCCAGCTCCCTCTTCATCGCGCGCGGGCAGGGCACGGGGCCGAACAACTGCCTGGCGGCCGACAACAGCGGTGGCAACAACGGCGGGAACAACGGCGGGAATAATGGAGGCAACAACGGTGGCAACAACGGCGGCAACAACGGCGGCGGCGGCGTCGGCCTGATCGTGGTCGACCAGTTCAACGCCACGCTCGCCTCGGCCGGCGCGGCCAACGTGGCGTCGCTGGGCAGCATGAACCTGCTGCTCAACGGCGCGGGCAGCCGGCCGCTGGATCGGCGCACGGCGCCCGGCCGCTCGGTGTTCTGGGCTGGCGGCGACGTGGGCCGCACCGACGTGCGCGGGGACGATGGCCGCGCGCGCCTGGGCGAGGTGGGCGTGGGCCGGAATTTCGGCAACGTGCAGGTGAATGCCGTGCTGGGCGCGACCCGGCTCGATCAGGATCTGCCGCTGGGCGGCCGGGCCGATCTGTCGTCCACCTACGTCAAGCTCGAAGCGCTGTCGCGCGTGGGCGGCACCGAGCAGCAAGGCATCTGGGCGGCGGTGACGGCAGCCGCCACGTGGGGCGATGCGCGCATGCGCCGCAACTACCTCAACGGCGGCGTGGTGGATTCGTCGCAGGGCCAGGCCGACACCGACGGCTACGGTATCCGCGGCCGCCTGCAGTGGGACAACCTGGTGCAGCACGTCTCGCCCTATGGCGAGCTGGCGTACTCGCGCGGCTGCCTCGATGCGTACAGCGAGGCCGGCGGCGGCTTTCCGGCCGCGTTCAACAAGCTGTGCGACAAGTCCACCGAGCTGCGCTACGGCTTCGACGCCGCGTACCCCGTGTCGCCCACCGTGCGCCTGATCGGCACGCTTGAAGGCGTGCACCGCTTCGAGAAGAAAAGCGCCAGCGTCACCGGCCAGGCCATCGGCCTGTATGCGTTCGACCTGGGCGGCGCGGCCTACCGGCAGAACTGGCTGCGCGCCGGTGTGGGGCTGGCCACGCAGATCGGCGGCTCGGTGCTGTCGGTGATGGGCAACGCCACCACGCAATCCGGCAGCACCAATGCGTGGCTGGCGGTGAACTGGCGCGTGGACTTCTGAGCCGACGCGCGCGCGGGGCGGACATCGGTGCCGCTGGGCGCAGCGCAAAGGTAGGATGCGCGCTTCGGCCCGCAGCGGGCATCGGAGACGGCATGCACCTTGATGACTCTCGCCCCACGTCAGGGGCCCGGCGGTGATGCGGCGCGGGCTGCAGCGTGCGCTACTGGTGCTCACGCATCTGGCCGCCGTGGCGGCCGGCTTCGCGCTCGGCATCTACGCGCTGCCCATCCTCACGGCCCCGCCCGCGCCCAGCGCCGACGAGGTGCGCCGGGTCCAGTCCGGCGCCACCTACAGCGCCACCTTCCGCCGTGATCTGAAGGACAGCGATGCGCTGCACTGGGGCGAGGGCACGGTCACGGTGTCGGCGCAGTCCATCGCGCTGTCGGGCGAGCTGGCGCCGGGGCCCGACTACAAGCTCTATCTCTCGCCCGAGTTCGTGGAGACCGAGGCCGATTTCCTGCGGCTCAAGCCGGCAATGGCGCGGGTGGGCGACGTGAAGACGTTCCGCAACTTCCTCGTGCCCGTGCCGGCGGGCGTCGATCCGGCGCAGTACCGCGCCGTCATCGTGTGGTGCGAATCGTTCGGGCAGTTCATCACCGCCGCGCGCTACCGCTGAACGCCGGGCCGCTTACTGCGGCACCAGGCCCGAGGCCTTGACCAGCTCGGCGTGCAGGGCGATTTCTTCGGCGATCACCTGCGCGAACTGCTCGGGCGTGGTGGGGGCCACGTCCATGCCGGCTTGCAGGAGCTGACTCTTCACTTCCTCGCTCTGCAGGATGGCGTGCACCTGGCGGTTGAGCTGGTCGATGATGGGGCGCGGCGTCTTGGCCGGGGCCAGCAGGCCGATCCAGGTCTGCATGACCATGTTGGGAATGCCGGCCTCGCGCATGGTGGGCACGTCGGCGATGAGGGACGAGCGCTTGTCGCTCATCAGCGCCAGCGCGGCCAGCTTGCCGGATTTGATGTGCGGCAGCGCCTCGGGCAGCGGGGCGAAGAGCAGATCCACCTGGCCGCCCAGCAGGTCGTTGATGGCCAGCGCGCCGCCCTTGTAGGGGATGTGCGTCATGCGCACCTGGGCGCGCGTCTCGAACATCAGCGCGGCCAGATGCTGCGGGCTGCCGTCGCCCGAGCTGGCGTAGGTCAGCGTGGTGGGGCTGGCCTTGGCGGCGGCCAGCACGGCGCCGGCGTTGGCGAACTTCTGCTTGTCGCGCACCACCAGCACCATGGCCTGGTTGGCCAGCTTGGTGATGGGCATGAAGTCGGCCTGCGGGTCGTAGGGCATCTCCTTGAAGATGGCCTTGTTGGTGGTGAGGAAGGAGGCCGGCGAGGCCATCAGCGTGTAGCCGTCGGGCGCCGACTTGGCCACCACCGGCAGGCCGATGCGACCCGAGGCGCCCGCGCGGTTGTCCACCAGGAACGGCTGGCCGGTGGCCACCTGCAGCTTCTGGCCGACCACGCGGGCGATCATGTCCACGCCGCCGCCGGCCGGCAGGGCCACGATGACTTTGACCGGCTTGTCGGGGTAGCTGCCCTGCGCCACGGCGGGCAGGGCGGTGGCCAGCAGGCCCAGGGCGCAGGCGATGACGGAAAGGCGACGGGTGTTCATGGTGGCGACTCCAGGGAGGGGTTCAGGAAAGATTTGAGGACGACGGGAGCAAGGAAGGTGCCGGCGCCTCGGCGATCAGGCGGTCGAGCCGCAGGCGCGTGATGGCGGCGATCTCGTCCAGCGCGTTCGCCATCTCGGCGGCGCGGTCGTTGCGCAGGCGCTGTTCGAAGGCCTGCAGTGCCGACTCGCGCGTGTGGCGGCGGATGCAGAGGATGAAGGGGAAGCCGAAGCGTTCGCGGTAGGCGCGGTTGAGTTCGTCCCAGCGGCGGGCGTCGTGCGCGCCCATGCGCTCCAGGCCCAGCGTGCCCTGTTCATCCACCGAGGCGGCCGTCATGGTGCCGCGGCGGGCGTCGTCGCCGGCCAGTTCGGGGTGGCCGCCGTAGAAGGCAATGCGCTCGTCTTCGCCCAGCGCGGCCACCACGGCCACCATGGCGCGGTGCAGCGCATCGGCGTCGGCGAAGGGGCGCTGGCCCGCCACGCTGCGGGCGACCCAGGGGGCGTGTTCCCAGATGTCGGCCAATGCGGTGCCGAAGGCTTCGGGCGGGCAACTGTTGAGGTGCTGGAGGCTGATGCGCTCTGTCATGGAAACGGATCGTAGGCAGCGCCACCATTGCCGTCCATCTCAGCTTTGGCAATGTTGCATTCGAGAAATTAGAATGCACCGATGCGCCACTCACTCATCCATGCCGGGCTGCGCTACGCCGATCAGGTGGCCCGCTCGGGCTCGATCCAGAAGGCCGCGCGCGAACTGCACGTGGCGGCATCGGCCATCAACCGGCAGATCCTGCAACTGGAAGACGAGCTGGGCATGCCCCTCTTCGAGCGGCTGCCGCGCGGCATGCGCCTCACGCCCTCGGGCGACGCCATCATCACGCTGGTGCGTCGCTGGCGCCAGGACGAGCGGCAGGTGGTGGCCGAGCTCAAGCGCCTGCAGGGCGTGCAGCAGGGCCACGTGTCGCTGGCCGCCATGGACAGCCACGCCACCAGCGTGCTGCCGCCGCTGGTGGCGGCGCTGGGCGAGCAGCATCCGCTGGTCAGCCTTTCCATCGAACTGGCCACGCCCGACGACGCCGAAACCGCGCTGCTCACCGGCCGGGCCGATCTGGCCGCCATCTTCAACCTGGCGCCCCGGCGCGAGCTGCTGGTGCTATGGAAGGCCGAGCTGCCGCTGGGCTGCGTGGTGGCGCGCGGCCATCCGCTGGCCCGCAAGAAGACGGTGAGCTTCCAGGAAGCCACCGCGTACCCCGTGGCGCTGCAAAGCCGCGCGATCACCATCCGGCGTTTCCTGGAGGCGCAGTACAGCTCGCTGTTCAAGGGCTCGCGCTCCTATGTCGAAACCAATTCCCTGCAACTGGTCAAGCAGCTGGCGCTGGGTGGTCAGCACGTGGTGTTCACGTCGGAGCTGGACGTGGCGCCCGAACTGGCCGACGGCCGCCTGGTCTTCGTGCCCGTGCGCGACAAGAGCGCCGAGCCCCAGGGCATCAGCGTCGCCGTGGACGCGGCCCGGCCGCCCGGGCCGATCGTGAAGCTGGTGGCGGAGCGGTTGATCGCCGAACTGCAGGCCGCGCTGGCGGCGGCGCGTATGGGCCGGGGCACCGAGCGGCGCGACTGACGTTCAGCGTACGGCGGGCGCTGGCCCGCAGCGTCATCGATGCGGATCAGGAGCGGGTCCGCTTCTTCACGACACGCCCCTGCGCGAGTGTGGAAGCTGCACGCTGCCGCACTTCGACGGCGTTCTTCGCGGGTACCACGCCGTCATCGGCTCCATAGGCTGGCGAATCCTCCTTGACCAGGTGCCTCGCATGCTGCGCCACATGCTTCTTGAGCACGCCATCCATGCGGGCTTGCCAGCCGGCGCCCGTGCCGCGGAAGTACTCCACGACTTCGGGGCTGTAGCGCACCGACAGAAGAACCTTGCTGGCGTCGGATTTCGGCCGCCCGCCTTTGTTGATCGTTGCACGCGACAGCATGTCGTCCGTCAGCTCCGGCAGCTCGGCGTATTCGTGCTTCTCGATCCGGTGGGCATCCACCTTCTTCAGATCAGAGCCCAAGGTGCGGGCCGATGCGATCTTTTTCGCGGTCATTGGCTTTCCTCATGCTGAATACGTGGCGATCCGCGCCACGCGGTGTGTAGCCGACGACCACCATGCGGCCAGCGAGCAGGCCGTAGCAGACGATGCGGGTTTCACCATAGTCGGCGCGCATGTCTTCGGCTTCCAGCGTCACACCCTCGAAGACCCGCGCTGCATCGGCGAAATCCAGGCCACGCTCTTGCAAGGTGCGATCCCGCTTGGTGGGGTCGAAGGTGATGCGCATGGGTTATTGTAGCTACATAAACCTATAGGTCTGGAGATGGACGTGTCGCGAAACCGCAGACGGTGGCGAGACAGTCCGGCGTTTCAAAGCGAAAAGTTTTCAGTGATGTGCTCGAGCATGTCCGCCGCGGCCTTGCGCTGCAGCGAGCGGGCGGCCAGGGTGGCGATCGCGTGCATGCGCATCGGGGCGCCGGCGAGCCGGATTTCCTTCAGGGCGCCACTGGCGAAGTCCGCGGCGAGCGTGGTCTGCACCGCGCACATGACGCCCAGGCCGGCCATCGCCAGTTCCTTCATCACCCCGGCATCGGTGGCGCGGGCCGAGATCCGCATGCGCTCGATGCCGGCGGCGCCGAACATCAGGCGCATCTCGCGCGAGAAGCCCGAGCGGTGGGCGACGCGCAGGAAGCTGTGTTCTTCCAGATCCTGCGCGGTGACGGTGCGAAGCCTGGCCAGCGGGTGGTCCGGCGCCACGGCCAGGGCAAACGGAACCTGTCCGATCACGTGATGCTGTGAGCCTTTGGGGATGGTGAAGCCGAGGTAGCAGGCGACATCGACGCGGCCGGTGCGCACTTCGGCCATCACCTCGTCCAGCGTGCCCGATGACAGCGTGAGCTGATAGCTCGGATGGTCGAGCGCGAAGCTGGAGAAAACCGAGGGCATGAGCGCGCGCATCAGGGGCCGTTGGCACGACACGCTCAACCGCAGATCTTCCTGGCCGGCGGCGGCCCGCATCTGCTGCTCCAGTGTCTGGGCCTCGCCCAGCAGCTTGCGCGCGTATTCGACGAGACGCTCGCCCGCCTCGGTGAGCGCTGCCCGTCGCCCCCGGGACCGCAGGAACAGCGGGGCGCCGATGCGTTCCTCCAGTTTGCTGATGTGCCCGCTGATGGAGGGCTGCGAAATGTCCAGCTGGGCCGCTGCGCCCGAGAAGCTGCTTTCGTCCACCACGACGAGGAACACCTGGAGCGAGCGCAGCGAGAAGTCGAGCATGGTCATCCAATAGCCAGATGGCTATTTATTTTATAGCCCGTCACCCCGTTGCTAGTTGGCTCTCCATGGGCAAACTGGCCGCTTCGGCCGAACGAGCCATAAGGAGACACAGATGAGATTCATACCCCGCCACGCCGGCTTGGCGCTCGCGTTGCTGATCGCGGCGGCGTTGCCGGGCCATGCCGCCGAAGATGCGAAGGACTTCCCGCGACAGGGGGTGCGCATCGTCAACCCGTTCCCGCCCGGCTCGCCGGTGGAGACGCTGGGGCGGCTGGTGTCCCAGTCGCTCGAGAAGGAGTGGGGCAAGTTCGTGATCATCGAAAGCAAGTCGGGCGCTGGCGGCACGATCGGGGCCTCGTTCGTGGCCAAGTCGGCGCCGGACGGCTACAACCTGCTGGTCAGCACCGCCTCGCCGATCACCTTCGCCGCGGCGATGTACAAGAAGCTGCCCTACGACCCCGTGAAGGATCTGGTGCCGGTCTGGGGCATTGCCACGCCGGGCCAGGTGGTCATCGTCAACGACGCGGTGCCGGCGCGCAACCTGGCCGAGCTGGTGGCCTATGCGCGGGCCAACCCGGGCAAGCTGGCTTACGGAAGCGCCGGCACCGGCACGGTCCAGCACTTCGCCGGAGAACTCTTCCAGGCCAAGACCGGCACCAAGCTCGTCCACGTGCCCTACAAGGGCGGCGCGCCGGCGGCGACCGATCTGGCCGCAGGCCACATCCAGGTGATGTTCGACTCGCTCACGAACCAGCTGCGCAACATCGACTCGGGCAAGGCCCGTCCGCTGGCGATCATGCGTGCGCGCCGCGACGCCAAGCTGCCGCAGGTGCCCACCGCGGCGGAGGCGGGCGTGCAGGGCGTCGAGCTCGTCAACTGGATCGCCGTGCTGGCGCCTGCCGGCATGGATCCGGCCATCCTCAGGAAGCTGCGCGACACCGTGCGGCGCGTCATGGCCACGCCGGAAAACCAGGAGCGGCTGCGCAACGTGTTCGGCGACATCCAGGCGCTGGACGGCGAGCAGATCGAGAAGATGATCCCGGTCGAGGCCAAGGCATACACCGAGCTGGTCGAGAGCGCGGGCATCGAGCGGCAATAAGCGGTGTCACGATGAAGATCGACCGGATCGAAGCTTTCCACGTGCGTCTGCCGCTGCCGCGGGACTTTCGCGGCAGCTCCTACAGCGTGCCCGAGAAAAATGCCGTCGTGACACGCGTGTTCACGGATGAAGGGCTGATTGGCGAGGCCATCAACGGCGAAGGCAGCGCCGCCATGCACAGCGCGATGCTGCGCATCCTGCGCGACGAGCTCATTCCCCTCATGCTCAGGCGCGACCCGGTGGCGATCGAGGCGCAGTGGCATGCGATGTGGCCGGCCACGCACCGGGGCGGCCGTGACAAATGGAGCGCGGTGCGCGCGGTGGCCTGCATCGACACAGCGCTGTGGGACATCGCAGGCAAGCGCGCGGGGCTGCCGCTCTACCAGATGTGGGGCGGCGCGCGCAAGGCGCTGCCCATCGTCGCCATCGGTGGCCAGTATCACGATGGCTGGGCGCCGCAGCGTTACGGCGAGGAGATGCACGACTACGTGGCCATCGGGCTGGCCGGATGCAAGTTCAAAGTGGGCGGCGCACCGCTGGCCGAGGACGTCAAGCGCATCGGCGCCGCGCGCCGCGCCGGGGGAGATGGCTTCCTGTTGTTCGCCGACGCCAATCGCGGCTGGGATCGGCGGACCGCGTACGACTTCGCCATGCGCGTGCGCGATCTGGATCTGGTCTGGCTGGAGGAGCCCTGCCACTGGGACGACGATCGCCGTGACCTCGCGCTGCTGCGCGCCCAGACCGGCGTGCCGATCGCAGCGGGCCAGTCCGAGATCACCGTGCAGGACTGCCGCGATCTCATGCTCGATGCGGCCATCGACATCTGCAACCTGGACGCCAGCTGGGGAGGCGGGCCCTCGGCCTGGCTGCGCGTGGCCCACATGGCGGCGGCCTTCGGCGTGCAGATGGGACACCATGGCGAGCCGTTGCTGGGCGCCCACCTGCTGGCGGCCGTGCAGAACGGAACGTACCTGGAGACGCACCATCCGGACCGGGATCCGGTCTTCCACCGGATGGCGGTCAACAAGGGCACCATCGACTCAGGCGCCTACGTTCTCGGCGAGGCGCCGGGCTGGGGCTTCGTGCTGGACCAGGAGTTCATGAACGCCCACGTCGTGGATCGTGTGAGCTCGGCCTGAGGGCGAGGCGGCCCCTGCGTCCGGCGCTCTAGCGCTGCGGCATGTCCCTGGCCGAATACCCCAGGCTGATCGTCGCGTCGTCCGGGATGGGCGGCATGCTCGCGTTCCAGGCCTCCCAGGCGTCGCGCATGCGGGCCAGGCGGTCGGGCTCGTGGCGGCCGAGGTTGGCGCGTTCGCGCTCGTCGGCGGGCAGGTTGAACAGGTAGTCGTTGCCGTCCACGCGCAGGTACTTCCAGTCGCCTTCGCGCAGCGCGCGCTGGCCGCGGTGATTCATGCGCCAGTGCATGGGGCGCTCGATGCGCGCGCCGGCGTCACGCCACACGGGCAGCAGCGACACGCCGTCGGGCGCGCAGGCGGCGTCGGGCGCCACGCCAGCGGCGTCCAGCAGGGTGCGCGAGAAGTCCATGCTCATGCCGTGCTGCGCGGTGCTGCCGCCGGCCGGCACCTGCGCGGGCCAGTGCACGATCCAGGGCACGCGGATGCCGCCCTCGGTGAGGTCCATCTTGCCGCCCACCAGCGGCCAGTTGTCGGAGAAGCGCTCGCCGCCGTTGTCGCTGGTGAAGACGATCAGCGTGTTGTCGAGCTGGCCCTGCGCACGCAGCGCATCGACCAGCCAGCCGATGCCTTCGTCCATGTGCTCGATCATGCGGCGGTAGGTGTGGATGTTGCCGCCGTGCAGGTGGAAGAGGTTGCTCTTCACTTCCTGCGCCAACGCTTCGTCGTCGCGCGTTTCCCAGGGCCAGTGCGGTGCCGTGTAGTGCAGGCTCAGGAAGAACGGCGTGCCGTTGCGCGCCCCGTCGGCCATGCGCTCGACGTAGTCCACGGCGCGCCGGGACAGCAGGTCGGTGAGGTAGCCCTCTTCCTTCTTCTCTTCCTCGCCGAACCACAGGTCGTGGTCGCCGCTGGAGGCGCAGTGGGTGAAGTAGTCCACGCCGCCGGACATCGGGCCGAAGAATTCCTCGTAGCCCGAGCGCAGCGGCCCGAAGGCGGGCGGGTAGCCCAGGTGCCACTTGCCGATCAGCGCCGTGCGGTAGCCCTGCGCGCGCAGCAGCGAGGGCAGGGTGGGGTGATCGGTGGGCAGGCCCAGCGTGGTGCTGCCACGGCTCTTGCTGTTGATGGGCTCTTCGGCAGCGCCGCGCAGCCGGTACTGGTAGCGGCCGGTGATGAGCGCGAAGCGCGTGGGCGAGCACACCGGCGAATTGGCATAGCCCTGCGTGAAGCGGATGCCGTTCGCGGCCAGCGTGTCGAGCACGGGCGACACCGGCACCCGGCCGCCGTAGCAGCCCAGGTCGGCGAAGCCGAGGTCGTCGGCCACGATGAAGATGATGTTCGGTTTCGTCATTCGCTCTCAGTCTGCTTTCAGATCCAGTTTCTTCACCAGGGGCTCCCAGCGCGCGATCTCGGCCTGCATGGTCTGGGTGGCCTGCGTATGTGTCGTGCCCAGCGCCACCAGGTCGGAGGCCTGGAGCTTGGTGCGCACCTCGGGGTCTTTCATGATGTCTGCGGCCAGGCGCTCGATGCCGGCGATGGCGGCGGGGGGCGTGCCCTTGGCCGTCTGCAGCACGAGGCGGAAGCTCACGTCCAGGCCGGGCTGATTCAGCGCCTGGGCCAGCGTGGGCACATCGGGCGCCAGTGGCGAAGGCGTGCCCGACGACACGGCCAGCGCCGTGAGCTTGCCGGCCTTCACGTGCTGCATGACCGTCGGCGTGGCCAGGAAGCCGCAATTCACCTCGCCCGAGAGCACGGCCAGCGTGGCCGGCGCGGGGCCGCGGTAGGGCACGTGTTCCATCTTCGCGCCCGAGGTCTGGATGAACATCTCGGCCGCCAGGTGGCCGGGCACGCCCGCGCCGCCCGAGCCGTAGGTGATGCGCGTGGCCTTCGACTTGGCAACCAGCTCGGCGGCCGTCTTCACGCCGGTGGCCGGGTTGCACACCAGCATCTGCGTGAAGCTCGTGAGGATGGTGGCGGACACCAGGTCTTCGCGCGCATCGAAGTTCTGGTTCTTGTAGATGAGCGGATTGACGGTGACCACCGTGTCGGGGCTGAGCACCAGCGTGTAGCCATCGGGCTCGGCCTTGGCCGCCACGCCGGCCGCCAGGTTGTTGCCTACACCGGGGCGGTTTTCCACCACGGCGGGCTGGCTGGTGCGCCGCTGCAGCGCTTCGCCGAACACGCGCGCCGTGATGTCCGAAGGCCCGCCGGGGGGCGAGCCCACGAGGATCTTCACCGGCTTGGCGGGCCAGGTGGCGGGCTGCGCCTGCTGGGCCTGCGAGAAGGCGGGCAGCGAGGCCAGCGTGAAGGCGAGGGCGGCGGGCAGCATGCGCTGCCCCGGACGAAGTGCGGTCATGGTGAGTCTCCTTGTGTCATGCGTCGAGCCAGGCCCGTGGCTTGTCCTGTGCGGCGTCCTTCCCGGGGGACGTTGCGGTACTCTAGGCGCCCGCCATTTGATTGATCAAATCAATCATTCACCGTACTAACCCGAGCATGGATCGAGCCGACCGCCTGAGCCATCCGCAAGCGCTGGACGACCTGCTGCTCTACCGCATCGCGCGGTTGATGGCGGCGGCCAGTGCGCCGGTGATCCGCCTGTGCGAAGGGCGCTTCGGCATCACGCGGCGCGAGTGGCGCCTCATCGTGATGCTGGCGCGGGATGGCGAGATGCAGCCCTCGCGCCTGGCCGAGCGCATCCAGCTGGACCGGGCGCGCACTTCGCGCGCGATCACCTCGCTGGTCGCCAAGAAACTCGTCGCGCGCAGCAAGGGCACCGGCGACCGCCGCCAGGCCGTGGTGGTCCTCACGCCGCAAGGGCACGCGCTGCACGACGAGCTCTTTCCGCTGGTGCGCGAGATCAACCAGGAACTGCTCGGCCCGCTGGCGGTGGCCGAACTGCGGCAACTCGACGCGGTGCTCGGCACGCTGCAGGCGCGGGCCGACGCGATGGTGCTCACGCATGCCGATCTGCCCAAGGCCAACCGGCGCCGGGGTGGTGGCCCGGCACTGCAGGAGCGCGCTGGCGCGCGTTGACGGCGGGCCACTGACGGGCTGCCAGCGCGTCTCGGCGACGAGAGCGAAAGGCTACCGATCGTGCCGCGCCGTATCTGGTTGATGCAACGGCTGCACGACGCCCGGTGCGCTTTCATAATGGCTGGCAGCGCTCGGCCCCTCGGGCTTTCACACACACCAGGACAGGAGTGTTTCGCATGAGCCAATCTCCCCAGACCCGCATCGCCGTCATCGTCGGCAGCCTCCGCAAGGATTCGTTCAACCGCAAGCTCGCGCTGGCGCTGGCCAAGCTGGCGCCGGCCGGCTTCAGCTTCGAGCATGTGCGCATCGACGACCTGCCGCTCTACAACCAGGACGACGACGGCAAGCCGGCCGAGTCCGTCAAGCGCCTGAAGGCCGAGATCTCCGCCGCGCAGGGCCTGCTGTTCGTCACGCCCGAGTACAACCGCTCGATTCCCGGCGTGCTCAAGAACGCCATCGACCACGCCTCGCGCCCCTATGGCCAGAGCGTGTGGGGCGGCAAGCCGGCGGGCGTGATCGGCGTCTCGGTGGGTGCCATCGGCACGTCGCTGGCGCAGCAACACCTGCGCAACATCCTGGCCTACCTGGATGTGCCCACGCTGGGCCAGCCCGAGGCGTTCATCCAGAACAAGGAAGGCCTGTTCGGCGACAACGGCGAGATTGGCGCCGAGGACACGAAGAAGTTCCTGCAGACCTGGGTCGACAAGTACGTGGCCTGGGTGAAGACGCACAACGGCTGAGCTGCGGGCCGGACGGCCGTGCGGCGTTTGTCGCGCTACGGACGCCCGGCCCTCCTGTCCTCTTCGGCTTCTTTGCGCAATTGAAGCTCCTCCTCGCAGAGCGCCTTGGCAACCTGTGCGCCGGTGCTGCTGGTGCCTGGCGCCCAGGCTCCTGGCCGTGAAGGGACGCCCAGGCGGGCAAACGCTTCTTCCGCCACCTTCAAGGAATCGTTGGGCCGTGGCGGTTTGAAGTTGCAATCATCGGGATCCAGATAGGACTGAGCGGGGTGATCTGTCAGGTAGTGCCCCGACACGTTGTCTCCTTGCGTGATGGTGCCGTCCTCATCGACCATGAATTCTCCGGCGGCGCCCAGCTTGCCGTGTCTTGCCATCTCCGGATGCCCGTATCCGTTTGCCGTGGCGATGAGTTCTGGCGCCATAGCAATTCCTCCGCTGGGCAGTACGGCAAAGATGTACTTCGTGCCCGGAATCAGGACGTCCCTGCCCGCGGACGACGTCAGCACGTGGACTCCGGGCAGATTCCGTAGCGGCGTGTTGTAGTGCCGGCGACCGCCAGACGCCGCACTTCGCTGGTCGAGATAGGGCAGCCTGTTGGGATACAACGGCGCATTCTGGAACTGCGGGTGAATCGCTTGGTCTTCTTCCGCCTGCATCCGCCAGGAAGTCACCGCCTGCATTAGCTGTGAAATTGCCGACTGCACGAACGGAGAAAGCACTGCGGCGAATACCGCCAGGGCCAGGATCAGTGCGGTTTCCAGCAGCCCCAGCGTAATTTCGGAAGACTCCGCCGGTTCGAACGGGGTGTGTTGATATGCGGTGCCAAAGCGCGAGTTGGTTTGATCCAGCGCCTCTTCCACCAGACGCGATAGAACGCCTGTTCCGTTGATAGTCTGCAGGCGGGGCAGACCGTGGTCGAGGAAGCGTTGCAGTGTGTAATGCGCGTGCTCCTGGGGCATTCCGGCTTGTTGGCAGTAGCTCAGCATGGCCGCTGCGATCCGGGGCGCTTTTAGCCGGGCCCATGGCGCTTGGGCGTCGCGCAGAGTTGCCTCGATGTGTTGAAGGTCCCTGCTGGCCGCGAAGGGCTCATACGCGCGTTTCGAATTCAGCTGTGTGACCCAGAAGGGGGTGCTCAGGGCCGGGTGCAGGGGTTCCTGCCGGGCGTTCGCGTTGACGGGGACGGGCGCACTGGTGGGGTCGTAGCTGGTGCGATAGTCGGAAAGTGCTGAGTTGACGTTGGTCATGGCAGTTGGCGGACGTTGATGTCCGCCAACTCTGCTGAATCCCGTCTGGCGCGCACGGCTCGGAGGCGCAGTGCTGCGCCGTCATCCGAATCAGGCAGCTTCGGCCACGATCTGCTGCTCTGCCGTCGCCAGCGCGGCGGTCTTGCTGGCTTCGCCCAGACCCACGCCTTCGGCACGCACGAAGCGCACGTCGGTGATGCCGAAGAAGCCGAACACCACCTTGAGGTAGCTCTCCTGGTGTTCGGCCGCCTGCCCGGCGTCGGAGGTGGAATAGATGCCGCCGCGGCTCGAGGCCACGATCACCGTCTTGCCGCCGGCCAGGCCCACGGGGCCGGTCTCGGTGTACTTGAAGGTACGGCCGGCCTGGGCCAGACGGTCGATCCAGGCCTTGAGCTGGCTGGGGATGGTGAAGTTGTAGAGCGGCGCACCCACCACGATCACGTCGGCCGCGAGGAACTGCGTGAGGAAGGCATCGGTCACGGCGTTCTCGCGCTTTTGAGCTTCGGTCAGCTGAGAGGCATCGATGCCCAGGCGGTAGCCCAGCGATTCGGGGCCGAAGTGCGCCGGGGCATTGGCACCCAGGTCCAGGTATTCGACCGTGGTGCCGGGATGGGTGGCTTGCCACTGCGCCACGATGCGGGCCGTGAGTTGACGGGAGACGGAATTGGCGGCGAGAACGCTGGAGTCGACGTGAAGCAGTTTCATGATGTGGGTTCCTTGGGGGGTCAGGCGCCGCCTGTTTTGCGGCGATGCAGTGATGGTGACGCCGAGAGAGGGCTTCGATAAGTCGCCGATCGCACGATGGATCGTTCTGTTGATGGGACAATCTGCGCCATTTCGGCGATTTTTTTGCCGAGTCAACCTGTCAATGTGTTGTGACGAGGGGCTTAACGATGCAGGATCTGAACGACATGCTGTTCTTTACCGAGGTGGTGGAGCGCGGCGGTTTCGCTGCCGCCAGCCGGGCCTTGGGCATTCCGAAATCACGCCTGTCGCGCCGCGTGGCCGAGCTGGAGCAGCGCCTGGGCGTGCGGCTGTTGCAGCGAACCACGCGCAAGCTGTCGCTGACCGAGGTGGGCGAGCAGTTCCTGCGCCACTGCCTGGTGATGCGCGAAGCGGCGCGGGCGGCCGAGCAGGCCGCAGCCCAGGTGCAGACGGCGCCGCGCGGCACCATCCGCATCGCCTGCCCGGTCACCCTGGCGCAGACCGGCGTGGGCGAGCTGGTGGCCCGCTTCATGGCGCTGTATCCGCAGGTACGGGTGGAAATGCTGGTGACCAACCGCGTGATCGACCTGGTGGAAGAGGGGGTCGATGTGGCACTGCGGGTGCGGCCGACCCTGGAATCCAGCGGCAGCCTCGTGATCAAGCAGCTGGGGCGCTCGTGCCCCCGACTGGTGGCGAGCCCGGCGCTGCTGGCCCGGCAGGGCGGCGCGCCCGCGTCGCCGGACGATCTGTCGCGGCTGGATACCGTGGCCATGTCGGTGAACGACGGCCAGGCGTCGTGGCGCCTGATCGATGCGTTCGGCGCCGAGCGGGTGGTCGTTCATCGGCCACGCCTGGTGGCCGATGACCTGCTCACGGTGCAGACGGCGGTGATTGCCGGCACGGGGGCCGGTGTCCTGCCCGACTACCTGTGCCGCGAGGCGCTGGAATCCGGGCTGCTGGTGCCGCTGCTGCCCGACTGGCGCAGTCCGGAAGGGATGGTGCATGCCGTCTTCCCATCGCGGCGCGGGCTGGTGCCGGCGATCCGCAGCTTCCTCGATTTCCTCGGCGAACACCTCAAGGGCGAGACGTTCGTCGCTTGAGGCGGACCTGACGCCGGGGGGGCGTTCAGATGTTCTGGTTATGCGTTTCGAAAGATATATGCATAGAAGAACATATTCGTTGGTCGCGGCGCGGGTGCGTTCCAGAATCCAGACCTCCAATCAGTTCCGGAAAGCGATCCATGGCCACCCTCCGTCTCGGCGACACCGCCCCCGATTTCCAGCAGGATTCGTCCATCGGTCCGATCTCGTTCCACGCCTGGGCCGGCGATTCGTGGGTGGTGCTGTTCTCGCACCCCGCCGACTTCACGCCCGTGTGCACCACCGAGCTGGGCCGCACGGCGGCGCTGTCGGGCGAATTCGCCAAGCGCGGCGTCAAGCCGATCGCCATCAGCGTCGATCCGGCCACCAAGCACACCGAGTGGATCGCCGACATCAACGACACGCAGAAGACGAAGGTCGATTTCCCGATCCTGGCCGATGCCGACCGCAAGGTGTCGGCTCTGTACGACCTGATCCACCCCAACGCTTCCACCACCGCCACTGTGCGCAGCGTGTTCTTCATCGACCCGAAGAAAACGGTGCGTGCGACGCTCACCTATCCCGCCAGCACCGGCCGCAACTTCGACGAACTGCTGCGCGTGATCGATTCGCTGCAGTTGACTGACAGCCACAAGGTCGCCACGCCAGCCGACTGGAAGGACGGCGACGACGTCGTGATCCTGCCCAGCCTGCAGGATCCGGTGGAACTGGCCCAGCGCTTCCCCAAGGGCTACAAGGCCGTGCGCCCGTACCTGCGCGTGACGCCGCAGCCCAACAAGTGAACGTATGACCCCCACGGTCGTCATCGTCCCCGGCTGGCGCGATTCCGGCCCCGGCCACTGGCAGAGCCTGTGGGCGGAGCGCATTGCGGGCGCGCGGCGTGTGGCGCAGGACGACTGGATCACGCCTTCGCGCTCCGCCTGGGTGGATGCGCTGGCCCGGCTGATCGACGACGTCGACGGGCCGGTGGTGCTGGCCGCGCACAGCCTCGGCTGCATCGCCAGCACCCACCTGCCCCCCGAGGCGGCGGCGCGGGTGCAGGGCGCGCTGCTGGTGGCGCCGGCCGACCCGGAGCGCCGCGCCGTGCTGTCGGACTTCGCGCCTGTACCATTTGCACCCCTGCCGTACCGCAGCGTGGTCGTGGCCAGCGGCAACGATCCGTATTGCCCCGTGAGGCTGGCGGGCGCCTATGCGCGGGCCTGGGGCAGCGAGTTCGTGCGGCTCAACGGCGCAGGACACATCAACATCGAATCGGGCCATGGCGAGTGGCCCCTGGGGCTCGCCCTGCTGCAATCGCTGACTGGCGACGCGGCCCTGGCGGCCTGAACCCTTTTTTCGGCACATCACCACTGAGGAAGAGAAGAGCATGAAGAACTTCACCATCAAAACGATCCTGGCGGGCGTCGTCCTCGCCGCCGGCAGCGTCGCCTCGGCGCAGACCCTGCTCAACGTCTCGTACGACGTGGCGCGCGAGTTCTACAAGGACTACAACGCCGCCTTCATCGCCAACTACAAGAAGACCACCGGCAAGGACATCAAGGTGGATCAGGCGCACGGCGGCTCGAGCGCCCAGGCGCGCGCGGTGAACGACGGCCTGGACGCCGACGTGGTCACGTTCAACACCACCACCGACGTGCAGTTCCTGGCCGACAACAACATCGTCGCCAAGGACTGGGCCAAGCGCTTGCCCAACGACGCTTCGCCCACCACATCCACCATGCTGTTCCTGGTGCGCAACGGCAACCCGAAGAACATCAAGGACTGGGACGACCTGATCCGCCCCGATGTCAAGGTCGTGGTGGTCAACCCCAAGACGGGCGGCAACGGCCGCTACGCCTATCTGGCCGCCTGGGGCTATGTGCGCGAGAAGGGCGGCACCGACGCGCAGGCCGCCGAGTTCGTGGGCAAGCTGTTCAAGAACGTGCCCGTGCTGGGCAAGGGTGGCCGCGACGCCACCAGCATCTTCTTGCAGCGCAACATCGGCGACGTGCTCATCACGTTCGAATCCGAAGTGATCTCGGTCGACCGCGAATTCGGCGCCGGCAAGGTCGATGCGGTGTACCCGTCGGTGTCGGTCACGGCGGAGAACCCGGTGGCTGTCGTCGAACGCACCGTCGCCAAGAAGGGCACGGCCGATCTGGCCAAGGCTTACCTCGACTGGCTCTACTCCCCCGAAGCGCAGGAGATCGCCGCCAAGCACGCGCTGCGGCCGCGCAACGAGGCCGTGCTGAAGAAGTACTCGAACCAGTTCAAGCCCCTCAAGCAGTTCACCGTGGCCAAGTACTTCGGTTCGCTGTCAGAAGCGCAGAAGGTGCACTTCAACGACGGCGGCCAGTTCGACAAGCTCTACACCGTCAAGTAAGCCAGTGAGCGCCGCCCGGCCGCCCGGCGGCGCTCGTTTTTCCTTGCAGTCCTCACGGGCGAACGTATTCCAATGAACACCGCGAATCCTGCGGCGCCTGCGGCCCCTCTGGCCCCGGCGCCGCGCCGTCGTGGAGGGGCCCGGCGCGTGCTGCCCGGCTTCAACCTCACGCTCGGCTACATGCTCTTCTACCTGTGCCTGATCGTGCTGATCCCGCTGTCGGCGCTGGTCTTCAAGACCTTCACGCTCACCTGGGACCAGTTCTGGGTGGCCGTCACGTCGCCGCGGGTACTGGCGTCGTACCGCCTCACCTTCGGCGCCTCGCTGCTGGCGGCGCTGGTCAACCTCGTCTTCGGCCTGCTGATCGCCTGGGTGCTGGTGCGCTACAGCTTTCCAGGCAAGAAGATCGTCGACGCGCTGGTGGACCTGCCCTTCGCGCTGCCCACCGCCGTGGCCGGCATCTCGCTGACCGCGCTGCTGGCCAGCAATGGCTGGATCGGCCAGTACCTGGAGCCCATGGGCATCAAGCTGGCCTTCACGCCCGCGGGCGTGGTGATCGCACTGATCTTCATCGGCCTGCCGTTCGTGGTGCGCACGGTGCAGCCCGTGCTGGAAGACACCGAGAAAGAGCTGGAAGAAGCCGCTACCTCGCTGGGTGCCACGCGCCTGCAGGTGTTCACCCGGGTCATCCTGCCCACCATCACCCCGGCGCTGCTCACCGGTTTCGCCATGGCGTTCGCGCGGGCCGTGGGCGAGTACGGCTCCGTCATCTTCATCGCCGGCAACATGCCCATGATTTCCGAGATCACGCCGCTCATCATCATCGGCAAGCTCGAACAGTACGACTACGCGGGCGCCACGGCCGTGGCCACCGTCATGCTGGTCATCTCGTTCATCCTGCTGCTCGTCATCAACGGCCTGCAGGCCTGGCAGCGCAGGCGCGCGGGAGCACCGGCATGAGCGCAGCGCAGAACCGCTTCAAGCAAGCGACGACCCCCTCGGGGGGCAGCGAAGGACACGAAGTGACGAGCGTGGGGGTCGACAAATGAGCGGCGCGACCACCTCACGCATCAGCGCCGGGCAACAGCGCGCCCGCACCCGCGCGGGCACCAGCGAGGCGCCGTGGGTGCGCTACACGCTGCTCACGATCGCGCTGGGCTTTCTGCTGCTGTTCCTGGTGCTGCCGCTGGCGGCCGTGGCCACCGAAGCGTTGCGCAAGGGCTTCGGTGCCTACCTCGAGGCGCTCAAGGAACCCGACGCCTGGGCGGCGATCCGGCTCACGCTGATCACCGCCGCCATCGCGGTGCCGCTCAACCTGGTGTTCGGCGTGTGCGCGGCCTGGGCCATCGCCAAGTACGAGTTCCGCGGCAAGTCGTTCCTGACGACGCTGGTGGACCTGCCTTTCTCGGTGTCGCCCGTGGTGGCCGGCCTGGTGTACGTGCTGCTCTTCGGCGCGCACGGCTGGCTGGGCCCGTGGCTGCAGGAGCACAACATCAAGATCATCTTCGCCGTGCCCGGCATCGTGCTGGCCACCGTCTTCGTCACCTTTCCCTTCATCGCGCGCGAACTGATCCCGCTGATGCAGGCGCAGGGCACCGAGGAAGAGCAGGCCGCCATCGTGCTGGGCGCCACCGGCTGGCAGACGTTCTGGCATGTCACGCTGCCCAACATCAAGTGGGGCCTGCTGTACGGCGTGATCCTGTGCAACGCGCGCGCCATGGGCGAGTTCGGTGCGGTGTCGGTGGTGTCGGGCCACATCCGCGGGCAGACCAACACCATCCCGCTGCACGTGGAAATCCTCTACAACGAATACCAGTCGGTCGCGGCGTTCGCCGTGGCGTCGCTGCTGGCGCTGCTGGCCCTGGTCACGCTGGTCATCAAGTCCATCGCCGAATGGCAAAGCGAACGCGAGCTCAACGCCTCGGCCGACCTGCCGCCCGAGCGGCCCCTGGGCGGGTACGCCCAGCCTGCGGGCACGACGACGGTCGCCTCGACTTCCCCGGCCACGCGCTGAACCCACGATTGAACGCATCACCATGAGCATCGAAATCCGCAACATCACCAAGCAGTTCGGCGACTTCCGTGCGCTGAACGACGTGAGCCTGGACATCGGGTCGGGCGAACTCATCGCGTTGCTCGGCCCCTCGGGCTGCGGCAAGACCACGCTGCTGCGCATCATCGCGGGCCTGGAATCGGCCGACGCGGGCAGCATCCTGTTCAGCGGCGAAGACACCACCGACGTGCACGTGCGCGAGCGCCAGGTCGGATTCGTGTTCCAGCACTACGCGCTGTTCCGCCACATGACCGTGTTCGAGAACGTGGCCTTCGGCCTGCGCGTGCGCCCCCGTGCCACGCGCCCGAGCGAAGCGCAGATCAAGGCCAAGGTGCACGAGTTGCTGGGCCTGGTACAGCTGGACTGGCTGGCTGACCGCTATCCGTCGCAGCTCTCGGGTGGGCAGCGCCAGCGCATCGCGCTGGCCCGCGCACTGGCCGTGGAGCCCAAGGTGCTGCTGCTCGACGAGCCCTTCGGCGCGCTCGATGCCAAGGTGCGCAAGGAACTGCGCCGCTGGCTGCGCCGCCTGCACGACGAGTTGCACGTCACCTCGATCTTCGTCACGCACGACCAGGAAGAGGCGCTGGAAGTGGCCGACCGCGTGGTGCTGATGAACAAGGGCAACATCGAACAGGTGGGCTCGCCGCAGGAGGTGTGGGACCACCCGGCCAGCCCCTTCGTCTATGGCTTCCTGGGCGACGTGAACCTGTTCCATGGCCGCGCGCACGAAGGCGCCGTCACGGTCGAGGGCATCCAGCTCGATTCGCCCGAGCACGCGGGCGCGCAGAACGCCAAGGCCTTCGCCTATGTGCGTCCGCACGATCTCGACGTGCAGCGGTGGGCCCCCGGCGGCAACGTGGATGGATCGGGCAAGCCTCGCGGCATCGTGGCCCAGCTGGAGCGCGCCATCGTCGTCGGGCCGATCGCCCGGCTCGAACTGGTGGCGGCGGAGGAGGGCGGCACACCTGGGAAGGAATCGCTGATCGAGGCGCAGATCCCGGCCGAACAGTTCCGCGAACTGGGCCTGAAGGAAGGTGAAACCCTGGTGGTGACGCCGCGCCGCGCGCGGGTGTTCGTCGAGGCGGGCGCAGGAATCTGAGCCGATAGTCTTGGCTGCGGGCGCCGCTGATCGGCGCCTGTCGCTGCGCAACTGACGGCCCGGGGGGCGACGCGCCACAGCCGGCCGGGTGTGTTGCAGGACGTGTATATTGCTGGCGCTGTGGCCTCTTCTACCAAACCACCTTCAGCCAATCTGTCGGAACTGCTGGGCGCCGCCGTGTCCAGCATGCAAGAAACGCCGCTACATGCTGAAGCCGTGGACGAGTGGGAGCTTCGGTACTTCAGGTCGTCGAATTCGCGAGGCGGCTACCTGATGCACGCGGTGCAGATGGTGCTCGCCGGCACGGTGCGCGCGCGGATGACGACAGTGCGGCCCGGGCAGGATGACGATGCGGTGGTGGACCATCTGCGCCACAAGGCGCTGGCGTGGATCGACGACTACGGCAAGCGCGATCATTCAGGCACGACGGATTTCGGTCCGCTCTAGGCGCCAGCGGCTTCGACCGCCCGTACACCTGCAACATTGACCCCGTCCGACAGGACATGCCCGCCGTCGGCGCGAGTCTTTCCCCTTTCTCGAAGGGAATTCCATGAGCGACGACACCAGCAAGACGGGATCTGACCGCAAATTCATCAGCCTGGAGCAGGACTACGAGCGCCGCGACTGGGCCAAGAGCTTCGGCGTGAGCGAAGAAAGACTCACGCAGGCTGTGCAGGCCGTCGGCAATTCCGCCGACGCCGTGCGCGAGTACCTGGGCAAGAGCCGCTGACGAGCGCCGTGGCAGAGCGAGGCCAGACGGCCAAGGTCACGGTGCGAATGGGCCGCTTCACTGCTGACGCGACCGTGCAGGCCACGCCGGCCGGCCTGCTGGCCGTGGGCGGTCTGGTGAGTTGCATCCTGCTGTCTACCGCGGTGTTGGTGTGGACCGCGACTTCGGTTCGGCGCCAGCACCCGATCGCTTCGCGCCTCGGCCGCTGATGGCGCAGCCGTTTCTGTTGTCAGATACAACGGAACGAAAGCAGGCGTGGCGATGGCTCGTGTCCGTGTACTGTTTATTTGTCCAGTATCATGGGTATGGCGGCAGGTGTGACACGTCCGGACACTGTCGTCCTACAACCCGTGCGTAGGCTGGCAGCCACGCTTGGCGCGATGGCAGAAGGAGCCTCCAAGATGACCTACAAACCCAACACTTGGCCGTTCATGGCGTCCGAGACCATGCGCAAGAGCGCCGGCGGCGGCGGGACCGGCGCCAGGCCGGCCGCGCCCTTGCATCAGCAGGACGAAGCGACGCCCGGCAAGGGCGAGAACCAGGCCGGCTTCATCAAGCCGCAAGCCACGCCGCTGCAACCGACCGGGCCGCACGAGCCGCGCTCGCCCCAGAAGCCCGATTGAGGGCGCGCCATGGGCAGCAAGGCGGCATGATGGCGCGCCGCAAACGCCTGGCGCTGGCCACCTACAACATCAACGGCATTGGCTCGCGCCTGCCCAACCTGATCGCCTGGCTGCGCGAGGCCCAGCCCGACATCGTGTGCCTGCAGGAGCTGAAGGCCACGCAGGCCGCCTTCCCCAAAGAGCAGCTGCAGGCCGAGGGCTACCACGCCGCCTGGGTGGGGCAGAAGGCGTGGAACGGCGTGGCCATCCTCTCGCGCGGCAGCGAGCCGCTGGTGGTGGCCACGCGCTTGCCGGGCGAGCCCGACGACGACCAGGCGCGCTATCTGCAGGCGGCCGTCAAGGGGCTGGTGGTGTGCTGCCTGTATGCGCCCAACGGCAACCCGATCACCGGCCCCAAGTACGCCTACAAACTGCGCTGGATGCGGCGGCTGATTGCGCATGTGGGGCCACTGGCGGCGGGGGAGTTTCCGGTGGTGCTGGCGGGCGATTTCAACGTGGTGCCGACCGACTTCGACATCTACAACCCCAAGTCGTGGCGGCGTGACGCGCTGCTGCAGCCCGAGGTGCGCGAGGTGTTCGCCGAGCTGCTGGCGCAGGGCTGGACGGACAGCCTGCGCGCGCTGAACCCCGACGAGCAGCTGTTCACCTTCTGGGACTACTTTCGCCAGCACTGGCAGCGCAATGCCGGGCTGCGCATCGATCACATCCTGGTCAACGGCGTGGTGGCCCCGTGGCTCAAGCGTGCCGGCGTGGACATGGCCGCGCGCGGCGAGGCCCATGCCAGCGACCACGCGCCCACGTGGGTGGAGCTGATGGTGCCGCCGCCGGCGGCGTAAGGCGTAGAGTGCGCCGCCCGCGCTCGCCGATCAGTGCGATGCCCAGGCCATGGCGGTGTATGCCGCCCCGTTTCGACCTGACGCCCTATGTGGTCAGTTCATCGCTACAGCGATGTAGCGCGAGCCGGTGATCAGGGATATGGCGCCAGTTGCCGCAGCCCGGCAGAGGCTGGTTCCTGCGTCGGGGGCGCAGCAGAGAGGGCCTTTTCAGGCGCAGTAGCCCCAGCCCTTGGCGCGGCAGATTCCGGCTCCAGGTAGTAAGCCGCGAAGAGGAAGCAAGCGCCCAGCAGAGCATAGAAGAGCTGCGCCACTTCCTTGCCCAATGCTTCGACGATCGGCCTGGCACGCCAGTTGTCGAAGAACCAGGCCCAGTCGAGCACCACGGCCAGCAGGCACAGAACACCGGCGCTCGCGAGGCAGATTTTGAACCACATCGACTCGGATGCTAACCGGCGCGGAGCTCATCTCCACCGAAGTGCGCCTATGTCCGATCTGGCCTGCCCGGACGGACTCGAACCGCCGACCTGCTGCTTAGAAGGCAGCTGCTCTATCCAGTTGAGCTACGGGCAGATACGCGCTGGGTAGGGCGGAAACCCTGCGGCGCGAAGGCCCGTGATGATACCGTGGGCCCGTTCAGTCGCCGCGGGCGCGCCCCGGGTCCTCTGCGTCGATGTCCTTGCCCTGCCCGCTGCCTCGGGAAGGGGAATCGATCCCGGCCTGGCGGGCCTGCTCGATGTTAGACGTGGACTTGCCGGAGCGCTTGCCCTCGCTGGCTTCCTCATACGCCTGCGATCCGCCAGGGTGGGGTGTCGTGGGTTGTGTCTGTGGCATGGCGACTCCTGGCGGGATTCAGCGGGGCGGCGGGGTCGGCAGATCGCTGGCGGTGTTCGCAGGCACCGGAGCGGTAGCGTTCGACTGCGGGCTGACAGTGACGTCGGGAGAGCCGGCTCCCGACGCACCGGGCGTGTTGCCAGTGCCCATGGGGCCTGTGCTGCCGCCCGGCGGCGTATCGGGTGCTGCAGGTGTGGCGCGGTCCGGCGTGGCGGTGGTGGCCGGTGCCGTCGGCGTGCTGTTGCCGGTGCCAGGATTGGCGCCTTCCTGGCGGTCGCATCCAGCGAGAGCCAGCACGATCGCGCAGGCGCCCAGAGCGGGCACGAGAATGGATCGAACGGAAGTCGGGGGACGGGGCATCTGTTTCTCCGGTGAGGGCATGAGACAACTCTGGCGCCCGGTCTGCCCGCCGCCTGTAGGACCGGCTCGGTGATACGTGTGGGCGCTGCCCGTCCACCGCGACTAGGCCTGCACCCGACCCATGCTCCAGTAGGCGACGAGCATCACCACCGCGCTGAGTGTGCCAACACCGAACAGTACCCAGGCCACCACGGCCGAGGCCTCCGCGGGTGCGTCGGCCGCCTGCAGCAGAGGCAGGCAGAGGGCGGCGAGTACCGCAAAGACGATGGAAAGGGCGCGCGCGAGCACAAAGGTCGAGGCGTACGGATGGCCCGAATCGGGAGAGGATGACAAGAAGGACGGCTCCACCGTGCAGGTGATGAGCGACCGTAGAAACATGGGGCCTGGGAGACCCACTCTCATACAACACCGCGGAGCACGATTCCGCAGCAGCAGGATTGGCAGTCGAGAGGAGATTGTCTGCCATAGCGCCGGGTCGGCCGGAATCACATGGCGATGCCCGTGCCGCGAGGACTGTCTTGTCGAGTGGTGTCGTCAGAGGCTGTGCCGGATCACGATTTCGTACGGGATCTGGCGCACTGCCGACTCCACGTGACCCGTCTCGATCTTCTGCAGCAGCATCTCTGCGGCAGCGCGGCCGATTTCCGCCCCGTTGGTCTTGACCGTCGTGAGCCCGGGCGGGACTTCGGCGGCGATTTCGTAGTCGCCATAGCCTGCCACCGAGAAACGCTCGGGCACGCTCCAGCCGCGGCGCATGCACTCGAACAGCGCGCCAGCCGCCATCACATCGGTGACGCAGCACAGGCCCTGCAGCCGGGGCTCCTGGCGCAGCAGGGCTTCCATGGCCAGCCGCCCGCCCGCGAAGCCGGACGACTCGGGCGCCAGGAACACGAGGTCGGCGCGCAGCCCCGCATCGCTCATGGCTTGCTGGAAACCCAGTTGCCGCTGCACGTAGCGCTCGCTGGCGGGCTCATCGTGGCCGGCCCAACCGATGTGGCGCAGACCCTTGCGCACCATCATGTGCGCGATGTCGCGCGCGGCGTCGAACAGTGAGAAGCCCACGGCCATGTCCACGCTGGGCCGGGCATGGCGCCAGGTTTCCACCACCGGCACGCCCGATTGGCGGATCAGCTCGATACTGAGTTCGCTGTGCTCGCCGCCGGTCATCACGATGCCGGCGGGGCGCCGGCCCAGCAGGCCCCGCAGCACCTTTTCTTCGCGCGCGGGATGGTCGGCCTCGGCCAGCAGCAATTCGTAGCCTCGGTTGTGCAGATGGTCGCCAAGACCCTTGAGCGTGCGTGCGTAGTTGGAGTTGCGCAGCGAGGGCACCAGTGCGGCGATCATGCGACTGTTGCCCGACGCCAGGCTGCTGGCGATCAGGTTGGGCACGTAGCCCAGCGCAGCCGCCGTCTCCAGCACTTTCTTGCGCGTGGCGGCCTGCACCTTGTCCGGGTGCTTGAAGCAGTTGGAAACGGTCATCGGCGACACGCCGGCGGCCGCGGCCAGATCGGCCATGGTGGCGCGCGGACGGCGCTCGGCCTTCATTGCGCAAATCTCCTTGCGTATGAAAATTGTAGCGCTACAATTTGCCAGCCGTGCTGGTGTGAAATCCTCATGGCGGTCTCCTTCTGCAGCCCGACGCTTCGAACCTTCGGGCAGCAGGATTTTATAGCGCTACAACCCAAACCCTCGGGAAAGCCACCCATGAAACCGTTCGCCCGTGCCATTGCGCTGATCGCGCTCGCTGCTTCCTCCGTCGTCGCCCATGGCGAGCCGTATCCCAACAAGCTCATCAAGATCGTGGTGCCGTTCCCGGCGGGCAGCGACCTGGATCCGATCGGCCGCAGCCTGGGCGACCATTTCCGCACCGCGTGGGGGCAGCCGTACATCGTGGAAAACCGCGCTGGCGCGAGCGCGCAGATCGGCACTGGCCATGTGGCCAAGCAACCCGCAGACGGCCACACGCTGCTCATCTGCTCGCCCGGGCCAATGACGATCAATCCCCATCTGTACGCCAAGCTGCCCTACACGGTGGGCAAGGACATCGTGCCGGTGTCGCTGATCGGCACCACGCCGATGGTGCTGGTGGCCAGCACGCGCATGCCGGTGAAGAACTACGCCGACTTCGTCTCGTACGCCAAGGCCAACCCCGACAAAGTCTTCTATGCCTCGGCTGGCGCGGGCAACATCACCCACCTGACGGCGGAACTCTTCCTGCGCCAGGCCGGCCTCACCGCCACGCACACGCCGTTCAAGGGCGGGCAGGCGGCGATCAACGACCTGCTGGGCGGCCATGTCGACTTCTACTTCAACCCGCTGCCCTCGGCACGCACGTATGTGCAGAGCCAGACCGACAAAGTCGTTCCGCTGGCCGTCACCTCGCTGGAGCGCTCGCCCTACCTGCCCAATGTGCCCACGCTCAACGAGCTGGGGCTCAAGGGCTTCGAGGTGATCTCCTGGTATGGCCTGTGCGCGCATGGCGACACGCCGCGAGAGATCCTGACGCAGCTGTCCGGCGAGACGGCCAAGGCACTGGCTGGCGGCGAGCTTCCAGAGCGCCTGCGCAACGTGGGCACCACGCCGCGCGCCAGCACGCCAGAGCAATTCGCCGAACACGTGCGCCGGGAAAGCGCCAAGTGGGCTGCGATCATCAAGGACAAGGACATCCGCGCCGACTGAGCCACAGCCGCGTTCATCCGACAGCATTCCATGGAGACACCCGACATCGCCGGCGGCTTGCCCGCCATCGACCACCACTCGCATGCGTCGATGGCGCGCTTTCGCACGGTGGACCAGATCGAACGCCATTTCGCCACCGACCACCTCGAGGGCAACGTGCCGGCCGGGGTGTACGACGCCTTCATCGCCGCGCGCAACCGTGGCGACGCGGCTGCGTTGCAGCAGCTCGATGCCGAACACGGCACCGAGGCCCTGATGCTCCGGGGTGTCGAATTCCGTTCCACCACGTTCTTTGCGCGCGCGCTGCGGCTGGGTTGCGCGCAGCTCTACGGTCCCGATGCAGGCTGGGACGAGCAGATGGCACGCGCGCTCGATTGGGGCAGCCGCGGCCCTGCGTTCAGCTACGACCAGGCCGTGCGCGTGGCCAACACCCCCGTCGCGCTGGCCGACGTGCCCTACATCGACCGCTCGGTGTGGAGCCCCGCGCACTACCGGCAGATCATGCGGATCGACCCGTACGTCTACCCCTTCCACAGCGGGCAGACGGACACGCTGCGGGGCACGGAGTTCCAGCGCTTCCATGCCGGCTTCGCGGCTGTGCTGCGCCGCGAACTGACGCACTACGGCATGGATGCGCCGCCGGCCACCTTCGATGCGTACCTGCAGTTCGTCGATGCCTCCATCGAACGCCGCGTGCGGGAGGGCGCCATCGGCATCAAGGTGGCATCGGCTTACGTGCGGCCGATCGACTTCCGCCCGGCCTCGTTCGATGACGCGGCGGCAACCTACGCGGCGCTGGCGGCCGGCCGGGACGTGGAGCGCCGCCCCCTCGAGGATTTCGTGGTGCGCCGCGTGGCGCAGTACGCAGCCGACCATGCCCTGCCCATGCAGTTGCACGTGGGCATGGGGCATCCCGAGCCGGGCATGCTGATCGGCAACAGCGGACCGCTGTTGCTGGAAACCTTCCTCAACATCCGCTCGCTCAACCGGCTGAAGATCACGCTGCTGCACGGCGGCTATCCGTTTTCCAGCGACATGGCGGCGCTGGTGCAGACCTACGGCAACGTGTTCCTCGACTTTTCCTGGATGCCGTACCTGCACCATTTCTACCTGCGGCAGAAGCTCACGGAATGGCTGGAGATCCTTCCGGCCAACCGCCTGCTCTACGGCTCCGACGCTGGCGCGCCCGAATTCCACGTGGCCGCTGCCGCGCAGGCACGCGATGCGCTCAACCACGTGCTGAACGACGGCCACATGCGCGGCGTGTGGAACACGCGCCAGGTCGATTGGCTGGCCCGCCGTGTACTGCTTGACAACGCAGCCGAGTTGTACGGCCTGGAGGCCCGGGCCGTGGAGCGCATGGAAATGCCGGCGGCTGCCTAGCGGAAGCCCAGCAGCTGCAGCGGCGGCCCAGCAGCAGCCACGCGCCGCCCAGGGTGAGCGCGAGGATGACGATCGTGGCGAGACCCTGGCTGCGTGGAAACAGTGCGCCGGCGGCCATGAACACGAGCAAGGCATAGATGCCGATGGCGGCCAGCAGCCCCCAGGGGCCAAGAGCGTTCTGCAGGAATTTCAAGTCGGTTTCCTTCGATGGTGTCGTTGTACATCGGGCGCGTGGGCCGGGAGCGCGGGGCCGCATCGCCTATCCTCTGGGCCCGGCTTTTCGCCGTGATCCGCTGCAATTTCCATGAGCCTACCCCGAACCCCTCTCTTGCATGGCGCGTTGGTGCGTGGCATGCGCACCGCGTTGCTGGCACTGGGTGTGGCCGGTACGTGCCTGCCCGCCGTGGTGGCCGCACCGGTCAACGCCGCCACCGTCCAGCAGTTCGTCGATGACTGCGCTCTGCGCCCGCGCGAGAACGCGCAGGATGTCTGCACCAGCTACCTGCAGGGCGCTGTAGATCAGATCGTGATGCACAGCGGTCATCCGGATTGTGTGGGTGCCTTCGATCGGCCCGAGAAGATGGAAGAGATCTGGAGCCGCGTCATGGAGCAGGCCCGCCATCCGCTGGGCGGCAAGGCTGCCATCTGGACCGCGGTGCGCGAGGCCGCGTGGCTTGCCGTACCGGCATGCCGCTAAGGAATTCAGAGCAACTGGACAGATATCCAGTTTGTGCTATAGTTCGCACTTCGCCGGCAAGCAGTTGCAGCCTCTGCCGGGTGCCTGGCCAGGCAAGCCGTTATCTCACGGCGGCACGTCGACAGAGAACTCACGACGAGAAAAACAAACGGGTTCTCCTGCATGTGAATGTGCCGTAACGTGGGTCGCGTAAGAGCCCACGACCAATCCCCGAAAGCCCGCCTTGCGCGGGCTTTCTTCATTGCAGGTTATCTCGCGAAGAAACCTCGCCGTGCGCCGATAAGAGTTCGGATGAAAGAAAAAGCCCCTTGCCGCGAAGCAAGGGGCTGAAGCCCCATCGAGGATGAGGGCGGGAGGTTTGCAGGGAGGAGTGTCAGTTCAGTTCTGATCGCGACATGTAGGAAAACTTCGCCATCGCCTAGATCGAGCTGTTCGCTGGACGAGGCACCGGCTGGAAATGTGACGCGGTAGCGTCCTACGAAGGCATCACGCGCGCTGCTCCATGCTGTCGGTGTCAAAGAATGGGGGTCCAATATGTCCGATGTGTTTCCTGCTGCCGGCAAGCGCATGCCCAACGTCAACGCGCCTGGTGCCGCATTCGGCAACCGTTCTCGGAGGTCGTGGGTCTACTATTCTTCAGTGGGGTCCGCTCCCGGCAAGTCGCGTGGGGCGGTGATGCCAAGCGGCCAATTGCAGGCGGGCGACATCGTGGCTACGCATTCTCCGGGCGGCCAGATGCGTTAAGTTGCCCATGACCACGGTTTTCTATCGCCGTGGTTGAGTGCTGCTGATGCCCTGCGACTCGCATGCCGCGCGGATGATGCGTTCTGCAGGATTGGGTTCCACCCCTCGAAAACGCATCACCGCCTGAGTCTGCGGTCCGAATTCCATTGATCGAAGGGGCTGGCCCCGCCAGATGGGTTGACTCCAGTACGTCACTTCCCGGTAGCGCGCCGTACGACTCACGCAATCGAAGTGCACCAGTGCTGCGAAAGACCGGAATTGCAGCTCGGCCCATGGAGAAATGCGCAACGATGCGCGGCTGACTCGGATCACCGCTGTGCGATCAGCGTCATTGCCCAGGATCGAAGCCACGTCCACCTGGATGGTGTCGGCATCAGCCTGGTCGGGATCCCCAACGATGGTGAACCACGACCGCTCTGCAGCATTCACGGAGACCGCGCACGATGCTGTCAATGCAAATGCCGCGAGGAAGCGGGCGAGAGATTCCATGCAGGATGCAGTATGGCTTCACGCGCACTATTGACCAACGAGTCAGTTTCATCGGCACCTTCTCCAGTGCATCGGAGCAGGGCGGGAGCAAATGGGTACTACGGCAGTTCAACGCTGGGACTGCTTGTCTGTATCTGGACGTGGCACCGTAGGTGAAGTGGGTGACGTCGGATCGCCAATCCGGGAGTCTTCACATGCGCTCAAAAGTAGAGCCATGGCAAGGGTGGCGAAAACCGCGACGGCATGTGGAGGATGCATGACAGCTCCTTGAGATGGCCTCTCACCTTAAGACTCCGGGTAAGCCGAGGCTGTAGGACATCCGCGCCCGTATTGCACAAGTCGTACCGTTCAAACCGCGGGCGGCTCCTTGCCCAGCGTGCGCCAGCCGAGTTGGGTGATGCCATGGACCACCACCTCTGTCGTGTCCGAGCTGATGAGCGGTGGCACAGCTTCGATGCAACCTGCGCCCAGCAGCATCCGCAGTCGCGGGAAACAGCGAGCATCAGAGATGGTCACAGGCAGGCTTTCGGTGGACAAGGCTTTGAGCAAATCGAGCGGCACGGCGAATCTAAGCAGGAGCTGGGAGACCGATTCACTGTAGGAGTGCGCTGACAAGCCTCCACCACGCGATACCTTTTGCAATCGCGTTTTCACATGGATGTCGCAGGAAGGAATGCTTTAGTCGGCGGCTGCGAGAGAAAAACTTCGCGTTCCTGTCCTACGCGAAGGGCATTCGTATCCTGCGACCATTTCGTCAGTTTCAGGAGACACGATGTCAACCAACGACCGCGACCTCGACGATGGCAAAAGCCCGGATGAATACACCGACCCGGATCTACGCGAAGCCAGCGAAGCCGTGATGGAAGACACCATCGAGGCAGTTGTTCCCTATATGCCGATCGTGTTGCCCGTCATGGGCGGTGCGATGATGTTCCTGCTCGCCTTCATTGCTGTTTTCATGGCATGACCTGACCCCTTGCGAGCATCCTCCGGGACGGCCGTCAGGCACCCGGGCCGGGTGCCCCGTAACGTGGGCCGCGTAAGAGTCCACGACCAATTCCAGGCCCGCCGCGTGCGGGCTTTCCTGTTCCTCGACGTGACACCCCTTGTTGCGGCACTTCGAGGCTGGTTGCAGTGCGCGGGCGCTCAACGGCATCTTCCGACATGCAGCTGCTTTCTGATGGCCTACAAACGAGTCCAGCCAAGCACAGGAGACGAATCGATGTATGAAAGAAGCCGCAAGGGCGCGCAGCCAGTGATGGCAGGGTGGTGTCCCGCAGATAAGTTTGATCCGGCCTCAGGCCGGTAACCGGATCGCGGGTGGGTGCTGGCGAGGCAGCCGCCCGTGATGTTTCCCTTCCTCCTCCGGGAAACTGCTTCCCTTCGGTCTTCGGGCCGAAGGGTTTTTTATTTGGGGGCTCCAGGCCCTGCGCCAACAGCTGCTGACGGGAAGGTGTGACAGGCGTGACAGTAATTGGCGCGGCGTCCTACAGGCCGCTCGGAGCCACAGCCCGAAGCTTTCAGGCCCAACCACTTCTTCTTACAAGGAGTAGCCATGGATGAGCCCGACTGGAGCCGAAGCACCCATCGTGACGACACGATGCCGGAGCAGGCGCGCTCCGTGGGAGAACGCCGTATGCCAGACGCCTTCTCCATGCTTACATCGCCGGCCAACGGCCTCGGGGAAGCTGGCCTTTCCGAGGTGTGGGACTATCTCGGCAAGCACTGAACTTGTCGGTGCGATGGTCATCCCATGCACATGCCGCAACTGCCAACGCCCAACGCCGGTGCCCGCGTTCAGATGATTGCCCGCGCCGTGTTCTACATCCTGACGCTCACGGCGGCCGTGCTCGCTATCGCGGCGAGTTCGGTAGGGGGCCGCTCGGGCAGCGTGCTGATGAGCCTGAGCTGGTATTTCATCGTGGCAGGCGTGATTGCGTTCCTGCTGATGCTGGTTTTCAATGCCCTGTTCAAGGAAGATGTGCCGTCGGCGCGCGCAGGCTCGCCGCGCAACGACGCGCCGCAGTAGAGCCGGATGGCTGAATTCCCACTCGTTACCGAGATGCGCAGCGCTGCGGCTCGGGCTGCCCGGGGCCTGATGGCGCCGCTGCTTCTGATAGCCGGGCTCGCGGGCTGCAGCGAGGGGGTATCCCACCTGGCGCTTGCCGAAACCCAGGGGCCCGAGCCGCACTTGCCGGAGGCTCGCGCCCAGGTGCTGCCCACGCTTCTGGTCGCGCCTGCGGCGGGCTGGACCGACACCGCAGCGCCCACGCCTGCACCGGGACTGACCGTGACTGCATTTGCCCGCGGGCTCGATCATCCTCGCTGGCTCCATGTCCTCCCAAATGGCGATGTGCTCGTCGCCGAGGCCGCCGCACCGCCGAAGCCCCCGGGCGAGGGCGGTGGCTTCAAGCAATGGGTGATGGGAATGGTGATGAAGCGCGCAGGCTCCAATGTCCCCAGCGCCGACCGCATCACGTTGTTGCGAGATGCCGATGGCGACGGTGTCGCCGAGACTCGGCACGTGCTGCTCGACCGCGAGGGCGGGTTGATGTCGCCGTTCGGCATGGCGCTGGTGGGTCCACACCTTTACGTGGCCAATGCCGATGCGCTGGTGCGCTACGACTACGTGCCCGGCAGCCAGCGGATTGCGGGGCCTGCGACTCGTGTCGCTTCGCTTCCTGCAGGCCTCAACCACCACTGGACCAAAAACCTGCTGGCGTCGCCAGACGGGGCTCGCCTGTACATCACCGTGGGCTCCAACAGCAACATCGGCGAGAACGGGCTGGAAGCGGAACACAACCGCGCCGCCATATGGGAACTGGACATTGCCAGCGGCCGCCAGCGGCTCTTCGCCACAGGTTTGCGCAATCCCAATGGCATGGCATGGGAGCCCGTCACCGGGGCGCTCTGGACTGTGGTCAACGAGCGTGACCTGATCGGCAACGACCTGGCGCCCGACTACCTCACTTCAGTGCGCGATGGGGGCTTCTACGGATGGCCATGGAGCTACTGGGGGCAGCACGTCGACACACGTGTCCAGCCGCTCGACGCAGCCCGCGTGGCTCAGGCCATCCGACCCGACTATTCGCTGGGCAGTCACGTCGCGCCGCTCGGGCTCGCCTTCGCGCCTGGGCCCGCCAGAGCTGATGGGCAACAGACGATGCGCTGGCCGCAGGCTTTTGCGTCGGGTGCCTTCGTGGGCCAACACGGCTCTTGGAATCGGCGGCCGCGCTCGGGCTACAACGTGGTTTTCGTGCCGTTCAGGGAGGGCCGGCCCGCGGGTCTGCCGATCACTGTGCTCGACGGCTTCGTGGGCGCGGATGGCCGCGCGCGCGGTCGTCCGGTCAGCGTGGCCATCGACGGGCGTGGCGCGCTGTTGGTGGCTGACGACGTGGGCAATGCGATCTGGCGGGTGAAGCCGGACTCCTAGCCGCGCCCACGGCCCTCCGCAGCTGGGTCTGATACATATCCGAATAGCCTTTTGCTGGTTGCGGAATGGGTATGCCTGTAGGATGGTGCCTACAAACGAGGCAGTCCCAGGCGGAGGTAACGGGACTGACCAAGCCGCGGCGCTGCAGCACGCGGCATTCCACGCACGTCTGTCGCGTGGCCTCGGTTCCAGGCTTTCATGTTCCCGGCCGTCCCGCAGCAGGACGCCATTGACAGGCCGTATTGCCCATGAGCGACTCCTCCACCCACGCCGGTTCCCCAGTCTCCGAAGCCTTCGAGGCCCAGGCGCACGACGCTGCGCCGCGTCCTGGACGTTGGCAGCGCGCCAGGCAGGCCGCACGCCATGCGGGCTCGCGCGTGGCCGACTGGTTCTCGGTGCAGCTGCCCGTGACCCAGGTGCTGGTGGTGCTGGCGCTGCTGCTGATTCCGGCGTCGGCGATCTATGCGTGGGTGTCGATGGAGCGCTCCACCTCCATGGCCGAGCAGGTGATGGCGATGAACGATACCGCGCCCGGCGCACAGGCCGTCTGGGCACTCGATACCTCCAGGCCCGTGGTTTTCGGCGGCGGCTCGCTGCTGTCGTTCCTGGCGTCCAATCCGGTCGACCGTGTGACGGTGATCTACAGCCCGCTGTCCTGGAGCGTGTCAGAACGCTTCGTGCTGATCGAATCTCAGGGAACGCAGTACGCCTACTATCCCTCCGACATGGAGACTCGGATCTTCACCGAGCAGGCGCTGACCGCTCCCTGGGCCGGCAAGCTCAACTTCGTGCCGCGCGCCGAACTGCAGGGCGATGCCGCGGCGATGGTCGATCGCCTGGAGAAGCGCTTCTCGGGCGCGCGTCCGCAGGCCGGCGACAACTGGCGTTCCGGGCTGTCGGCCGCGTTTTCGGCGGCGCTCACGATCGGCCTGCTGGGCTTCCTGTGGTTCCAGCTGAGGGGCCAGATCAAATCACTGCGTTTCATCGAGCCAGCGCAGATCAAGGGCAGTATCGACGACCTGGTGGGCATGGACGACATCAAGGCCGAAGTCGCACAGATCAAGGACCAGTACCAGCGGCGTGCCGAGTACGCCGAGTACGGTGTGACCAAGCCGTTCAACGTCATGTTCAGCGGACCGGCCGGCACCGGCAAGACCAAGCTCGCGAGCTACCTGGCCAAGGAGCTGAAGCTGCCGATCCTGTTCCATTCGGCCGCCAACCTCGAGACCGGCTTCGTGGCCGGCGGCTCGCAGACGCTCAACCGCATCGTCTCGATGGCCAAGCGCCGCAAGCGCTGCATCGTCTTCCTCGACGAAGCGCAAGACCTGTTCATGAAGCGCGGTGGTCACCGCAAGTTCGACGACGACACGCAGAACATGCTGCTGGCCGTGCTCGACGGTGTGCGTACCCAGGGCGAGACGGAGATCATCTGGATCGTCGCCTCCAACTTCAACCAGCAGAACCAGCAGATGGATGAAGCCATGCTGCGGCGTTTCCAGATGAAGGTGGACTTCCGCACGCCCAACCGCGAGGAGCGGCTGGCCATCATCGAGCACTACCTCTCGCTGCGCGCGGCCAAGGTGGCCCCTGATCTCGATCTGGGCCACGTGGTCGCCGTGACCGAAGGCATGAGTCCGGCCGACATCGAGACGCTCGTGAACCAGGCGGGTATCAGCGCCGTGCAGACCGGCGAGCTCATCGACACGGAGACACTCATGCTCGCGGCCGAGCGGGTGCTCGTGGGCAACACCACCAGCGCCACGACGCAGGAGCGAGAGCGCGACCGCCGCATCATCGCCATCCACGAATGGGGCCACTTCCTGGTCGATCTGGTGCGCGAGCGCAAGCTGGCTGACGGCGACTGGGAGAAGCTGCTGGCGTCGATGAAGACGCTCAAGATCTCGCTCAAGGCCAATCCGCGCAGCAATGCCTTGGGCTTCGTGTTCCACCGCCAGGGCTCCAACCTGCTCAAGACCAAGGGCGACCTGGAGCACGAGGTGCGCGTGTTGCTGGGCGGCATGGCCAATGAAGAGCTGTTCTTCGGCGAGGATGGCACCACCAACGGCGCGCACAACGACATCACGCGCGTGACGCGCATCCTGCACCACGCCGTGGGCGAGATGGGCATGTACCGCAAGACGCGCCTGAACTTCGGCGCGCTGGAGCAGGGCGGCCAGGCCAAGTCGGTCGACGAGGAAACCCGCGCGGTGATGGAGGCCCAAAGCGAGCGCCTCTATGCCGAAACCCGCGCGCTGCTGGCGCCGCTCAAGCCGCTGACCGAACACCTGGCCGGCAAGCTGATGGAAACGGGCGAGATGAGCCTGACGCAGGCGGTCGAGGAAATCCGCCGGTTCGAGCGCGACTGCGAAGCGTTCGACAGTCAGTTCGGTTCGGTGCCTCCGGCCGTCGCAGAGCCGGCCTGAGCCTCTCCGGGTGCAGCCTCAGCCGAAGAGGCCGAGTATGCCGACGATGATCAGGTACAGCGCCACGATGTAGTTCAGCAGGCGCGGCATGATCAGGATGAGGATGCCTGCGATGAGGGCGGCGAGTGGCCCGATCTGGACGAGTGTCATGCCGTGTGTTCTCCACGAAAGGTGAGTGGCTGCGGCCGCCTGGCCCCGCCTGAGCGCATTGTGGAGAGCGACGGTGCATTCGGGTGACGGCTGCTCCCCCGAGCCGAAGCCGGTGCCGTCCTACGCAGGGTGCACATCGTTGGCGGATCACTGCGCGCAAGCGTTGCGTTTGTTGCAGCCAGAAGCGGTTGCGACGTGGGTCTTTCACCGACAGCCGGCCCGCTCTGCCACCGACAGGTGATGCGCCGTTGGAGCTCCAAGATGGGGCTCTTCAACGAAAGGAGCTACACCATGGCAGCTGACAAGCGAGACGCGAACCGCGACCCGATTACTGACGAACCCGGCGCACACCCGGTCGGTACTGGCCTCGGCGCTGCAGCGGGGGGCGCCGCTGCAGGTGCCGCAGTGGGAATGGTCGGCGGCCCCGTCGGTGCCGCGCTCGGCGGTATCGCGGGCGCCGTGACGGGCGGACTGGCCGGCAAGGCCGCAGCCGAGGCCGTCAACCCGACGGCCGAAGAGGCCTACTGGCGCGACGCCTACCGCGATGAGCCGTATTTCGAGCAAGGCCGGCAGTACGAGGATTACCACCCTGCCTACGCCCTGGGCTGGTCCAGCGCCGGGCTGTACGGGGTTCCGTTCAACGAGGCCGAAGAGCGCCTGCGTGCCGACTGGGAGTCGCGCCGCGGCTCCTCTTCCCTCGACTGGCAGAAAGCTCGGCCGGCCACCATGGCTGCCTGGGATCGTGCCGCGAAGATCAACGCGGGGCCCGAGCGCGCCGTCGATGTCGTCGATACGTTGAACGACCTGCTGGAGAGCTGCCGCGACGGCGAGTATGGTTTCCGCACCAGCGCCGAACAAGCCAAGTCGCAGGACATCAAGACGGTGCTGCTGCGCCACGCCAGCGAATGCAACGAAGCCGGTCTTGAATTGCAGCGCGAGATCCAGCGGCGCGGCGGCAAGCCGGCCGAGGGGGGCACTGTGGCTGGCGCCATGCATCGCGGCTGGGTGGCGGTGCGCACCGCTCTGACCAAGTACGACGACAAGGCCGTGCTCGAAGAGTGCGAGCGCGGCGAGGATGCCGCCCTGGCGCGGTATCGCAAGGCACTCAAGCATGACAGCCTGCCGGCCGACGTACGTTCGCTGATCGAACGCCAGATGCAGGGTGCGCAACGCAACCACGATCAGATCAAGGCCTTGCGCGACGCGTACAAGGCCAAGTGATCTGCGCGGCGCCGCGAACTGCTCGC
>VFQN01000655.1_pt1 | contig 62705 bp, 60 predicted proteins | sample 3512371 | NCBI WGS metagenome assembly VFQN01 (sample SAMN10412370, study PRJNA504923) | tailings metagenome | isolation source: Replicate 2 from Balatoc abandoned mine | place: Philippines: Itogon, Benguet | collected 2017-08-28 | reverse complement strand
GCAAGGGCCTTGCCTACCTCGCCCATGCCGACGGAAAGATCGTCGGCTTCATTGTAGGCCGAGAGGGCTCGCCCTCTCTGACGACGCTCCGCTGCCTTCACAGCACCTTCTTCTATGTCGACCCGGATTACAGGGCCGGTGCGCTGCCGTTGAAACTGTTCGACGCCTTCTCGGCCACCGCGTGTCAGCGGGGCTTGGCTGGGGCACTCCTCGGTACGTCCGGCGGCATATCCGTGGACCGCGTCTGTCGATTGCTGGAACTGCGCGGGTACTCGCACTGGGGAGATGTCTTCTCGGTACGGGTGGATCGAAGAGAGCGCCTGTGACGGGTCCCATCCTGCAGCGGCCTTCCCGTTGGATGCACGCCGCGTGGCTCTGCGCGCTGACGACCATCATGGCTTCGATCGCCTGTGCCACCGCCATCGAGGTGGAGAAAGTGGTACGGGCCGAAGGTCAGGTTCGATCCGTGGCACAAAGCGCACACATCGTCGCGCCGCTCGCTGGTCGCATCCAGAGCGTCCAGGTCAGCGAAGGCGACTTCGTCCACCAGGGGGATCGCCTCATGACCATCGAGCCCGACGCGAATGGCCTGAGCGTCCATCAGGCCCGGCTCAACATGATCCGCCACGCCTCGGCCTACGGCGCGTATTCGGGGCTTTCGGTCCCTGTGGAACCGCTGGACAGCGCCGAGATCGAGACTCAGCGGATTGTTCGGCGCGCCGTGGAGGCGGAGTTGCTGGCGGCGAACGCACGCCTCGAAACCGTGAAAGGCGAACTGATGGAAAGCCTAGCGCAGGAAGATGTCGAAGCCGCGACACTGCGCCGGCGCGAGGCCCTGCAGCCCATTGCGCGCGAGCGCCTGGAGCGGCATGCGGAACTGGTGCGAAAAGGATTCCAGTCACACGTCTCCCTGCTGGCGATGCAGCAGGATGCCGTCGACGCGGGAGAACAGGTCCTCATTGCCAGAAAACGACTCGCTCACGCCAAGGAAGACGTGGGGCTTCACCGCGCGGCATTGTCCGCTGCGCGGATGGAGGTCGACCGGATCCGGCGTCAGAAGGCCGCGGAAACCCACGCGCAGTTCCTGCAAGCGTCTGCCGAATTCCAGCGCCTGACAGACCTGAGCCGAAACAGCGCCATTGAATCGCCCGCCGACGGCGTGATCGAGCACGTTTCGGAACAGGTCGCTGGCAATGCGGTGCGCGCGGGAGAACGGCTGATGTCGGTCGTCCCTGTTCGCACACCGCTGGAGCTTCAGCTGCGCGTGCGCAATGAGGACTATCCATTCGTCAAACCCGGCCAAGCGATCGACGTCAAGTTCGAGGCCTATCCGTTCACGATCTACGGCAGCCGTCCCGCCGTGGTCGTTCGCGTCTTGAGGGAGGTGCTCCCTGGCGACGAAAGACTCGCGGACTACGTCGCCATCGCACGCCTGACGCCAGCGTCGGACGATCTGCAGGCGCTCGACATCCGGCATGGCATGAAGCTGATCGCCGATATTGAAGTGGGCAAGCAACGCCCCATCGACATCTGGCTCGACCCCTTCCTTCGCTTCGGCAACGAGGTCTTTCGCGAAAGAAGGTGAGGCGGCATGTCCGAACCGGCCCTCGATGCCTTCACGCACTGCCGACGCGAACTCGCCGCCTGCATGGTGCTCACCGTTCTTCTGGCCTTGATTTCGCTCATTCCGGCCCTGACGGTTGGCGTGATCCTCGATCGTGTGATCCAGACCCGGGCATTCGCCACCTTGCTGGCCGTGCTTCTGGCCTTCGCCATCTTCTACGCCTGCGAAGCCGTTTTCACCTATGTCCACGATCGCCTGATGCTCTACATCACGCACTCCGCCGTGGTCCAGGCCGAAACCGGGTTCTGGAAGATGTTGGCCGCCGCCCCCTACCCCGAACTCGAAAGGCTTGCAAAGGACGATGGATTGGCGCGCTTCCTCAGCATTGGCACCGATGTCCGCTTCCGCAGCGACTGGGCCGTGGCTTCCGCCGCCATTCCACTGTGCCTGTTCGTCGGCATGTCGGCGCTGTTCCTAGTGAGCTCGACACTGTGCCTGCCGATTGCGGGCCTCACGGTGGTCTTCATGGCGGCCCACTTCGCGATGACCCGAACGCAACGCCATGCCGCGCGCGGCCTGCAGCGCACGCGCGAGCAAGAACTGGCGTCCGTCGAAGAAATGCTTCGCGGCGCCCTCAGCCTCAAGGCCCACCATGCCTTCGACTTCTGCATCAACCGGTGGCAGGCCAGCAAACACGCTTACGAAATCGCGCTGCAGCGCTGGAGCACCGCGTCGGTTGTGCAAGGCTTGGTCAGTTTGTCGTTCGAGCGGATCTCCCTGGCCATCGTGCTGGGCGTGGGAGCGTATGAGGTGGTGGCCGGGAAATTGTCCGTCGGGCAACTGGTCATGGCCAACATGCTGCTACGCCAGATTTCGGCGCAGGTTCGGCAAATCGCGCCACTGCTTCAACGACGCACCGCCTTCCATGAGTCGCAGGCACAGATGAGGAAGTTTCTTGCCGGCAAACAAGCATCCGCGCCAAGGAATACCGTACTGCCTGCGCGCACCGAATCGGCCGTCGTCGCACGCCATCTTTCGTTTCGCACACCCCAGGGTCGGCCCGTCCTGGACGGCATCAGCTTCGAGCTTCCACCGGGCAAGTCGCTGGCCATCCTCGGAGAATCCGGCTCCGGCAAGACCACGCTTCTGAAGCTTCTGAGCGGTTGGTACGCACCCAGCTCAGGTGTCGCCCTGGTGCATGGGCTTGCACCGGCCACCCGGACCGACCTGGTCTACCTCTCTCAACAGGAACACCTCTTCAACTGTGGGATCGTCGAGAACGTGATGCTCGGTCGTCAGTCACCGAATGCCGCCGAGCAGAGCCTGCACCGACTGGATCTGAACGCGCTGCTCACGGCGCAGCCCAGCCCGATGGAAGGAGTGGGCCAGTTGTCCGGCGGGGAACGCCAAGGCGTCTGCATCGCGCGCGCCATGGTGCCACCAGACGCGGCCTTGTTCCTCGACGAACCCACCACCGCCCTGGATGCCGGACGGCGCGCCAACATCGTCTCCTGGCTTCACGCGAAGGCTCGCGAACGCCAGGTCATGGTGTTCGCCACGCACGACAGCGACCTGGCGCAGATCGCCGACTACGTACTTCGCCTCTCTCAAGGTCGCCTGGTCAGCTTCACTCCGCAGGAGGACAGCCTCCATCGGGTCAAGCAGCAAGCCTAGGCTGGACCGCGGCCACCGGCCAATCTGGCGGATGACAGGCCGCCCGGTCGTTCGGTGCGCTATCGACCCACCAACACCCGCTCCACCGCCGCATGAAAGCGCGCCGCGCTGCACTCCGTCGCGCCCAGGTGCCAGTGCGCGTTCGCCCCGCTGGCCAGGGTCGATTGGCAGCTCACCCCGAGCGCGAAGTCCTCGTCCAGCGCTCCCCAGAAGGACTCGACGTTCTTCTGCCAGTGGCGGGCCGCTTTCTCGCTCGTGGGCTTCTCGGGGATCAGCGTGACCGCGCGCACCGTGCTGTGGCCCACGCTGTCCGGCAGCACGGTGAACAGGTTGGCGTGGTCGCCCTCGTGCAGGATGAAGGTGGCCGGGAAGAAGAAGTAGATGATGTTTGAGTGCGGGCCAATCGCCCAGCGCTCATGCGGCTGCTCGCGCAGCCCCGCCATGCTGCGCTTGGGTAGCAGCAGCCGCTGGTGGTCACCGTCGTGGTCGGCGATGAGCAGGTTGTCGTGGAACAGGTGGGCGATGCTCTGGCGGTGCGCATACTGGAAGTGGTAGGTCTCCAGGTTGCCTTCGAAGGGAATCTTCCAGTTCGCGGCATTGGGAAAGCTGCGCTCATGGAAGGGCACCCAGCCGTCATAGCCCCAATGGCGCAGGTCCTGGCCGAAGCGGCCCAGGTGGCGCTCCAGGTCGATGCGATCGGACTCGCCCTCGCGCCGTGCGCGCGGCACCACCCACACCAGACCCAGCGCTTCGCCCACCGGCACGCGGACGAGCGCGCAGCGCTCGGGCGGTGCGTGCGGGAAATCCGCGGCGTGCGGACGGCCGCGCAAGGCGCCGTCCAGACCATAGGTCCAGCTGTGGTACGGGCAGACGATGGCGCGCTGGTGGTGCGCTCCCGCGCCCAGCAGGCGCGCCCCGCGGTGGCGGCAGGCATTGATGAAGGCGTTCAGTTCGCCGCCCTCGCCGCGCGCCAGCAGCAGCGGCACACCCGCCACGTCGAGGGCCAGGCTGTCGCCGGCGGCCGCCAGGCTGCCCGAGGCGCAGACCGCGATCGGCAAGGCGCGGAACAGCCGCTCCCGCTCGGATTCGAAGCGCGCCGGGTCCAGGTAGCGGCTCACGGGGCTGAACGTGGGTTCACCGCGCTCGCTGGCGCCGGCCTCGATGAGCGCGAGCGCGCGCTGGATCAGCCGAACCTGTTCGTCGTGGTGCATGCGGTCTCCTCTGCCCGTGTGCGGTGCACGGGTGCGGGGCATTGTGCATGCCGTTGCGCGCAGCGGACGCCGCCTGGGCGACGCGCCGCGCCCGTTCGGATCAGCCCGCGCTGGCCTTGGCGCGCGCGCGGGCCATCACCCGATCCAGCGCCTCGCGCGTGAGCGGCTTGACCAGGAAGTCCTCGATGATGGGCAGATCCTGCGCCGCGCGGCGGTCGTCGCGCCAGGTGGACGAGGTGAGCACGCTCACGAACACCGGGCGGCCCTCGCCCACCAGGGCCTCGATCTGGCGCGCGCAGTCGAAGCCATTCATGCCAGGCAGGTTGATGTCCAGCAGCACCAGAGTCGCCGGGCGCTCAGCGTCCTGGCGCAGGAATTGCAAGAAGTCCTCGGCCGATTCGAAGGCCCGGATCTCACCCGCGAAGCCGGTCTTGCGGATGGTGATCTCGTGGAACAGGTTGTCGTTCTCGCTGTCGTCGACGAGCAGGATGCGTTCGGTATTCATGGCGGGCGGGCCAGGGATGGGCCCGAAAAAGCGTCACCACCGCGCCCTCGTGGGGCACCGGCGGGATGAACGGAACGGAAAACGAAAAACCCGTGGGGCACGCCGGGTGGGCGCGCTCGCGCGGTGTGGACGCCAAGGGGCGGCGATGTGGCGGTGCGGTGTTCGCCCGACCGGCGGACCGCGCCGCGAGGGCGTCAATCGCATCGGATGACCTGGGAGACAGGTCGGCGGGAAGTTCCCGCTGGAGGACGCGCAGAAACGCGTCCCGTCAACGAACGCGCGGAATTTTGCACGCTCATGACCCAAATAACTAGGGTAAACCCTTAGTTCTCGGCGGGAACGCTTGGGCATTGCGGCCGGGTCTCCTGGATCCGTGCCTGTCTATGATCGCCACGCCCTCCCGCGCCCTCCCCCCTTGAAAGTCGACGTCGCCAAGCTCAAGCTGTTCATCGAGGTGCTCGACGCCGGGTCCATCACAGCCGGTGCCGGGCGCTGCCACCTGTCCGTGGCGGCGGCCAGCAGCCGGCTGCAGGAGCTGGAATCGGCCCTGGGCGTGCGCCTGTTCGAGCGCCGCGCCTCCGGCGTGCGGCCCACCGACGCGGGCATCGAGCTCGCGCGCCACGCCCGGTCGGTGCTGGTGGAACTGGACCGGTTGCAGCGCGAGATGGCGCCGTTCGCGCACGGCGTGCGCGGCCGCGTGAGCCTGCTGGCCAACACCGCCGCGCTCTCGGGCTACCTGCCCGAGCCGCTGTCGCGCTTCCTCAGCGAACACCCCGAGGTCGACGTCGATCTGCAGGAAATGTGGACCGGCGAAATCCTCGAGGCCCTGCACCGCCGCAAGGCCGATGTGGGCGTGCTGGCCGACACCATGGACACCAGCGGCCTGCACGCTATGCCGCTGGCCGACGACCATCTGGTGGTGGTGGGCACCCTGCACCGCCTGGCCGCGCTCGGCGATGCGCCGCGCTTCGACGAGTGCCTGGATCACCCCATGGTAGGCCTGCCCGCGCAGAGTGCGCTCTACACCTACCTGCAGGTGAAGGCGGCCGATCTCGGCAAGGTGATTCGCTACCGCGTGAGCCTGCGCACCTTCGAGGGCGTGCTCAAGATGGTGGCGCTCGACGTGGGCCTGTCCATCGTCTCCAGCCTCGCCACGCGCGAGCTGGTGCGCCAGTACCCCGGCCTGCAGTGGCGCCCGCTGCGCGACAGCTGGGCCAAGCGCCGCCTCCTCTTGTGCACGCACCACGCGCACGACACGGCACCGGCCTCGGTGAAGTCACTGATCGGCTTTCTGCACGAGCAGTCCGCGCGCGGCTGAACCGCGCCACGGCCCGCGCGGCCTCCGGTTTTTTCGAACGCCCCCTCCGCTTCTTTGCGATGGCTCTGCCCGCGCGGCCTCGACAGAATCGCGCCGCATGGAAATGCAGCAACTGGTGGCGGTGGCCGCCGTGTTTGTGGTCGCGGGCACCGTCAAAGGGGTGACCGGGCTGGGCCTGCCCACGGTGGCCATCGCCGGGCTTTCGCTGATGCTGCCGCTCGCGCAGGCCGCGGCGCTGCTGGTGTTGCCCTCCCTGCTCACCAACGTCTGGCAGTACCTGCGCTGCGGCGTGGCCTGGGCGGTGTGGCGCCGCACGCACGGCCTGTGCCTGGGCATCGTGGCCGGGGCCTGGCTCTCGCCGCTGCCCGAGGTGGCCAGCGCAGGCCCCTGGGCGCAGGCGCTCACCGGCGGTCTGCTCACGCTCTACGGCCTGGCCGGGTTGCTCGGCCTGCGCCTGCCCCCGCCGGGGCGCCACGACACGTGGATCGGTCCCGCCATGGGCCTGGCCACGGGCGCGCTCACGGTGGCCAGCGGCGTGTTCGTCATGCCCAGCGTGCCGTACCTGCAATCGCTGGGCCTGAACAAAGACGCCTTGGTCGGCGCGCTGGGCCTCACCTTCACGGTCTGCACCCTGTGCCTGTGGATCAGCCTGGGCGCCGGTGGCGTGCGCACGGACGCCTTCGCGGCCTCGGCCGCCATGCTGCTGCCCGCGCTGGCGGGGCTGGGCCTCGGCGCCTTCGCGCGCCAGCGGCTCAGCGAGGCCGCGTTCAAACGCGGGTTCCAGATCGCCATCGGCGCGCTGGGCCTCACCATGGTGCTGCGCGCACTGCCATCGATGGGGGGCGCATGAACCCGCTGCAAGACCTGTCCGCCCGACTGGAGGCGCTGCACGCGTCCGCCTTGGCGCTGCGCTCGCTGATGGAAGACCTGCAGCCCTGCGCCGCGCTGTCCGAGCGGCGCTGGTTCGTGGGCCTGCACCTGGCGCGCCAGCTCACCGAGGCCAGCGACGAGGCGCGCGCGCAGTTGGTGCGCTGGTCGAACGCCGACGCCGCGGCGCCGCGCGTGCCCCACTGAACACAGGCGACCCGGGGCATGGCAGGCCTCGCATACACTGCCGCGCCATGGCTTCGCGCGCGACACCCCCCTCACGCACCGCCGGCGGCGGTGGCCGCGCCCGGTCCGCGAAACGCGCGCTGCTCTCCACCGAGAGTTCGCCCTATTACCGCATCTGGGTGCTCACCAACGTCACGGGCAAACCCTTCGGTCTGCGTTTTGGCGAGCGCTTCGACCTCAACCTCACCGAATGGCGCGTGCTGCTCACCGTGGCCGACAAGCCCGGCATCACGGCGCAGACGCTGTCGGATTTCACCGGCCTGGACAAGATGAGCGTCTCGCGCGTGGTGCGCAAGCTCGAATCACAGGGCCGGCTGGCGCGCGAGAACAGCGAGGCGGACCGCCGCAGCTTCCACCTCAGCCTCACCGACGAGGGCTGGGCCGTGTATGGCGAGATCGCGCAGGCCGCAATCAAGCGCGAGGCCCATGTTTATGCGAGCCTGAGCGAGAGAGAGCTCAAGACCCTGCACCAGTTGCTGGGCAAGCTGCTGCTGCAGGCGCGCAATGACCCGGCGGGCGACGAGCCGAACGGGTGATCCGGGTGCGTCTTGCTTCTCGCTTCTCGCCTCGGCGTCGCGCTGACGGCTGGCGGGGTCCGCGTTCTCCGGCCCACGCTCGCGGACGTCTGCCCGGGTTCACCAAGGCAGTTGGCGTCAATACCTTGACCGGCGCGCAGCCTCTGTGGCCACGGCGAATGGGGCCTGCGCCCGCGAACCCCACCATCCGTCGAGAGTGACACCCAAGCACTCCAGCGAAAGTGGGGTCACAAAAGTGGGGTCAGATTCCATTTGCCGTGTTCGGTCTTCGTTGGCCAGCCTGTCCGTCTCGGGGACGGCGGTGTGGGTGCCTGGGCGCAGGCCTGCCAGCGCAGCAGCAAGAGCAACAACGGCCCCCGAAGCGCAGAACCGCCAAGACTCCGGATCAGAAGCCGTAGGGCTCAAGCGCCGGATCCCCCCCAGCGTGCGCGGGCGCTTCGGCCCAGGCCAGCAAGGAACAGCCGAAGGTGGACGACACGTCCACGCGCGACCCCGGCTCGATCACCACCACCGACGGCCCCGCCACGCGCGTGTCGCCGATGCGCAGGTCGCCCGCCATCAGGAACCAGTCGGTCAGGCCCTGGTGCTGCAGATCGGGCAGGTGCGCGCCGGGCCACAGCTGCAACATGCACAGGCGCCGGTTGTGCCCCGTGCCCGCGTAGTCGAACACCGCGCGGCGCGACACGCGCGCAAACGGCGAAGCCACCGGCACCACCTCGTCGAGCACCACGGTGAGGTCCGGGGGCGTGAACGGCGATTCGTTGACCACCGTGGTCTTCTTCGCGTGCGGGTGGATCGCCGCGCCATCGGGCTCGATCGTCACGGGCGCCTCCAGGCGCGAGAACAGCGTGCAGCCGCCGTAGGTCACCGCATCGTGCGTGGCGCCCGCGAGGTTGATACCCACCGCGCCCGCGCGCGTGGTGCACTGGAAGTCGACCAGCTCACCCGACAGAAAGTAGCTGCTCGCGGTGCCCCGGTGCTGGTGCACGCCCGATCGGCTCATGGGATCGAAGGCGATCAGCCCGAGGAACAGGCCCGCGGCTTCGTCGCGGCGCACCGCCTTCTCGCGCGCGGTGCCGCGCGGCGTGGTGCGCCAGGGCAGGCTCTCCAGGTCGTAGGCGTACACGCCGGGCAGCGCCTGGTGACCGGGTATCCAGCCGGCGCTTTGGCCCTTCTGCGATTCGTGGACGGCGTTCATCGAAGCTCCTTAGGGTAAACGAGAGGGTTCGGTATTTGGTAACGATCGTTACTATATGGCCGAACCAAGGATGCTGTCATGTCTTTTGTTTCGACCTCCGACGACGCGCCGGTGAGCGTGGTCACCGGCGGCGCCAGCGGCATCGGCGCCGCCACCGCCGCCCTGCTCGCGCGGCGCGGCCACCAGGTGGTCACGCTCGACCGCGCCGCCGTGCCGGACGCCACGCTCGCGGGCGCGGTGGCCGACGGGCGCCTCACGCACATCGCCTGCGACCTGGCGCGCGAGGACGCGGTGTGCGCCGCCTTTCTTGCCATCGCGCAGCGCTTCGGCCGCATCGGCGGCCTGGTGAACAGCGCCGGCATCGAATCGCGCCACCTGCTCGACGACATGACCGTGACCGACTGGGACCGCGTGCTCGACGTGAACCTGCGCGGCACCATGCTCTGTCTGCGCGAGGCCGCGCCGCTCATGCGCGACGGCGGCTCGGTGGTCAACGTGGCCTCCATCGCAGGCAAGCGCATGTCCTATTCGGGCGACGCGGCCTACACCGCGTCCAAGGGCGCGGTGCTTGCCTTCACGCGCCACATGGCCTTCGAACTCTCGGGCCGGCGCATCCGCGTGAACGCCGTGTGCCCCGGCCCCACGCTCACGCCCATGATCCACCGCAGCCTCAGCGCCGAGCGCATCGCCGCCGTGGCCGAGACCGTGCCCCTGGGCCGCTGGGTCGAGGCCGCGGACGTGGCCGAGTCCATCGCCTTCCTGCTTTCCCCCGCCGCCGCCATGATCACCGGCAGCACCATCGACGTTGATGGCGGCATGCTGGTGTCCAACGGCACCCCTTACCGGGACTACGTGGCCGCCCGGCAAGCCCAGCGCCCCATGCCACCCCAACAGGAGACCACGCCATGAAACGCATCCGCCCCTTGCTGGCCGGGCTCGCGCTCGCCAGCCTCGCCTTCGCCGCGACCGCGCAACCCGCGCTGCGCATGGCCTACGTCGCACCACCGCCGGTGTGGGGGCCCATTGCCGACCACTACGCGAAAGAAGTGGCCGACCGCAGCAACGGCGAACTCAAGGTGCAGTCCTTCGGCGCCGGGCAGCTCGGCAGCCTGCCGCAGAACTACGCGGGCCTGCGCACCGGCCAGATCGACATGATGCTGGCCGACACCGGCACGCTGGCGCTGGCCAAGGGCGGCAAGGACTTCAACGCCCTGTTCGCGCCCTATGTGTTCCGCGACCACGCGCACTTCAAGGCCTTCATGCAGTCCGACACCTTCCGCCAGATGCTGGCGCCGGTGGAGAAGGAAGCCGGCTTCAAGTACGTGGGCTACGTGTCCGACCGCTCGCCGCGCCAGCTCACCACGTCCAACCGCAAGGTGCTCAAGCCCGATGACATGAAAGGCCTGAAGGTGCGCGTGCCCGAGACGCCCGCCATCCTGGAAGTGATGAAGGGCTGGGGCGCCGCGCCCACGCCCGTGCCCGCGGCCGAGCTCTACCTCGCCATGAAGCAGGGCCTGGTCGACGGCCAGGACAACGGCTTCGACGCCATCGCCGGCGCCAAGTACTACGAGGTGCAGAAGTACGCCATGCGCATCGACTACATCCAGTCGGGCCTGATGGTGCTGATGGCCGCGGACAAGTGGTCGCGCCTGTCGCCGGCCCAGCAGAAGGCCATGACCGAGGCCGTGGCCGCCACCGAGAAGTGGGCCAGCCAGATGACCTGGGACGTGGCCACCAAGTCCATCGACACGCTCAAGGCCAATGGCATGGAGATCGTCGAGCCCGACCTCGCCGCCTTCCGCCAGGCGGCCGACAAGGTGATCACGGGCTTCGACGGCCAGCTCTGGTCCAAGGGCACGATCGAGAAAATCCGGGCCGTCAAATGAACCGGCTGCTCGGCTGGCTCGACCGGGTGATGCTGGCCCTGCTGGGCGCCTGCCTGCTGGTCCTCGTGCTGGTGGGGGGCGGCCAGATCCTGCTGCGCGAGCTCGCGGACATCCCCCTGCCCTGGGCCACCGAATTCAGCGTGGTGCTCATGATCTGGGCCACCATGCTCACCGGCTACGTGGGCGTGCGCCGCGACAGCCACCTCTCGGCCGACTTCCTGGGCCTGGCCATGTCCGAGCGCAAGCGCGCCCTGATGCGCACATTGGCGCTGCTGCTCTCGCTGGTGTTCGTGGCGGTCTACGGCTGGGAAAGCCGCCTCGTCATCGATGCCATGGAGGGCATCCCCTTCACCTCCATGCCGGCCAAGCAGCCGCTGCTGTACTGGTCGCTGCCGGTGGGCGCGGCGCTGATGGCGCTGGCGCTGCTGGACAAGCTGTGGCAGCAGTGGAGCGGCGTTCGCGGAGCGGCCTGATGCAACAGCTGATCCTCTTCGGCATCCTGATGGCCGCTTTCATGGCCTTCGCGGTCATCGGCGTGCCGGTGTTCTTCGCCATGGGCCTGGCGGCGCTGGTCTTCATCGCCTGCAGCGGCGGGGCCGTGCCGCTCAACATCGTGGCCTCGTCCATGGTGCAAGGCATGGACTCCTTCGCCTTCCTGGCCATCCCCTTCTTCTTCCTCGCGGGCGAGCTCATGAACACCGGCGGCATCACGCGCCGGCTGCTCAACTTCGCCTCGGCGGCGGTGGGCCACATCCGCGGCGGCCTGTCGCACGTGGCCATCCTGGCGAGCATGGTGTTCTCGGGCGTGTCGGGCTCGGCCGTGGCCGACGCCTCGGCCATCGGCTCCTCGATGATCCCGGCCATGAAGGACAAGGGCTACCCCGGCGCCTACGCCGCCGCCGTGGTGGCCGCCGCGTCCACCATGGGCCCCATCATTCCGCCCTCCATCGCCTTCGTGGTGTACGCCCTGGTGAGCGACGTGTCGGTGGGCCAGCTGTTCCTGGCCGGCGCCATCCCGGGCCTGCTGATGGGTGTGTACCTGCTGGCCGCGGCGAGCTGGGTCGCGCACCGGCGCAACCTGCCCTACTCCGAGCGCACCTCGCTGCGTGCCGTGGGCCGCGCCGCCTGGGACGCGCTGCCCGCGCTGGCCATGCCGGTCATCATCATTGGCGGCATCGTCGGCGGCGTGGTCACGCCCACCGAGGCCGGCATCACCGCCGTGCTCTACGCCATCGTCATCAGCGTGCTGTTCTACCGCGAGCTGACGTGGCGCCAGACCTGGCACATCTTCCGCGAGTGCATGGTCAGCTCCGGCATCATCCTGCTCACCATCGCGGCTTCAGGCATCTTCTCGTGGCTGGTGGCCAACCTGGCCATCGGCGAAACGCTCGCCACCACGCTCAAGACCCTCACCGACAGCCCCTGGGTGATGCTGGCGCTCATCAACATCGTGCTGCTGCTCTGGGGCCTGGCGCTGGAGCCCGCCGTGGCGCTGGTGACGCTGGTGCCGGTGCTGGTGCCCATCGCCAACGCCTACGGCATCGACCTCGTGCACCTGGGCGTGATCGTGGTGCTCAACCTCATGATCGGCCAGCTCACGCCGCCCTCGGGCGTCATCACCTTCCTCACCGCGCAAATCGCGGGCTCGCCGCTGCACGCGGTGTTCAAGGAGGCCCTGCCGTTCACGCTGGCACTGATCGCGGTGCTGCTGATCGTGACCTACGTGCCGCTGGTGTCGCTGTGGCTGCCGGCGGTGTGGATCGGCGGCTGAGCACCGCCGCGACCACCCCCGCTCACGCCACCTTGCCCAGCGCCCGCAGCAGCTTCTGCGGCGTGATCGGCTGCGAGTGCACCAGCGCGCCGAAGGGCGCGATGGCGTCGTTGATGGCGTTCATCACCGCCGCTGGCGCACCGGCCGTGCCGGCCTCGCCCGCGCCCTTGGCCCCCAGCTTCGAGCTGCGCGTGGGCGTCATCACATGCGCCAGCTCGATGTCGGGCATCTCCGCCGACATGGGCACCAGGTAGTCGGCCATGTTGGCGTTGAGCATGAGGCCTGCCTCGTCGTACAGGCACTCTTCGAACAGCGCGCCGCCGATGCCCTGCACGATGGCGCCGCGCATCTGCTCGTCCACCAGCATGGGGTTGAGCACGCGGCCGCAGTCCTCCACGGCCCAGTGCTTGAGCAGCCTCACGAAGCCCGTTTCGGGGTCGACCTCCACGTAGGACGCCTGCACGCCGTTGGTGAAGATGAAGGGGTAGTCGCGCTGCGCGTAGTGGCGCGTGACCATGAGCTCGGGCGTGAAGCCCGCCGGCAGCGTGTCCGATCGGAAGTAGGCGATGCGGCCCAGTTCCTGCAGCGGCAACAGTTCCTGGCCATCGCCGGCGTCGACGACCCGGTCGCGGCGAAGCGCCAGCGTGTCCGGCTCGCGCTTCAGGATGGCCGCCGCCACCTTGAGGATGTTGTCGCGCAGCGCCTGGCCCGCGAGCAGCACGGCCTCGCCGCCGATGCCGGCGCCACGCGAGGCCCAGGTGCCACCCCCGTAGGGCGTCACGTCCGTGTCGCCGGTGATGACCTTGACCTTGGTGATGTCCACGCCCACCGCGTCCGCCGCGATCTGGCGGTAGATGCCCTCGGTGCCCTGGCCCTGCTCGCCCACGCCCACCAGCACGGTGATGTCGCCCTCCGGGTCCAGGCGCACGGTGGCGCCGTCCTGCGAGGCGATGCGCGCGCCGCCCACGCCGTAGAACGCGGCGCTGGGGTTGGTGAGCTCGATCACCACCGCGAAGCCGATGCCGCGGTGGATGCCCTGCTGGCGCAGCGCGGTCTGCTCGGCGCGCAACGCGTCGTAGTTCATCAGCTCGCGCAGCTTCTTCAGACTGGCCTCGTGCGACAGCACCTCGAGCTTGATGCCCGAGGCCCCCGTGGCCGGGTAGGCGTCGTCGGGGATCACGTTGCGGGCGCGGATGTCGAACGGGTCCATGCCGATCTTCTGCGCCGCCAGATCCACCAGGGCCTCGGTCACGGCGCAGGCGATGGGGTGGCCCACGCCGCGGTACTGGCAGGTGGGCGTCTTGTTCTGGAACACCACGTCCAGCTTGGCGCGGTAGTGCTGGTGCTTGTAGGGCCCGCCCACCAGGTTGACGACCTGGTTGCCCTCGATGGCGCTGGTGCGCGGAAACATCGAGTAGGGTCCGATCGCGGTGAGGTCGTCGATCTCGAAGCCGAGGATCTCGCCGTCTTTGTTGGCCGCGATGCGGCCGCGCACGCGGTGGTGGCGCGCGTGGATGTCGCTGGTGAAACTCTCCAGCCGGTCGGCCACGAACTTCACCGGACGGCACAACAGGATGGACAGGGCCACGGTCGCGAAGTCGTCGGGGTAGGCGTGCACCTTGATGCCGAAGGAGCCGCCCACGTCCTTGCAGATCACGCGGATGGCGCTCGCGGGCAGGTCGAACTGGCGTCCGTACAGGTCCTGCATCATGTGCGGCGCCTGGCAGGAGTGGTAGACGGTGAGGCGCTGCTCGGCCGGATTCCAGTGCGCGATCTGCCCGCGCGGCTCCAGCGTCACGCCGGTGTGGCGGCCGAACTCGAACGTGGCCTCGGCCACCGCATCGGCTTCGGCGAACACCCGGTCCACCTCGCCCACGTTCAGGCTGCGCGTGAAGCACAGGTTGTCGCCCAGCTCGGCGTGAATCGGTGGCGTGCCGGCGTCCAGCGCGGACTCCATGTCGGTGGCCAGCGGCAGCTCCTCCCAGTCCACCACCACGTGCTGCAGCGCGTCCTCGGCCTGCGCGCGCGTTTCCGCCACCACCGCCACCACGGGCTCGCCCTGCCAGCAGGCGCGTTCCACGGCCAGCGCATGCTGCGGGGCGGACTTCATGCCCGCCAGGTGGCCCAGCACCGCCACCCAGGGCTTGCAGACCTTGGCGAGATCGTGGCCGTCGGCCACCATCAGCACGCCGGGCATGGCGCGCGCGGCATCGGCCTGCACGGCCTTGATGCGCATGTGCGCCACCGGGCTGCGCCAGAACACCACGTGCGCCAGGCGCGGCAGCTCGATGTCGTCGATGAACTGACCCAGGCCTTGCGTGAGACGCTCGATGCCGCCGCGCGGCACCGGCGCGCCGATGTAGCGCTGGTCCTCGGTGACGGGCGCGATCGGCGCGGCCTGTTCGACGCCGGGCTCCAGATTGACGATGTCGCGTTTCACAGGCCCGCCTCCTTGCGCTGGCGCAGCACATCACAGATCGCGTCGACGATGGCGTGGTAGCCGGTGCAGCGGCAGTAGTTGCCCGAGATCCAGTCGCGCACCTCGGCGCGTGTGGCCTCGGGGTGCGTCTCCACCAGCTCCTTGGCCGCCATCAGCATGCCCGAGGTGCAGAAGCCGCACTGCAGCGCGTTGCGCGCAACGAAAGCCTGCTGCAGGTCGCGGATCGCGCCACTCTGGCTCAGGCCTTCGATGGTCCTGACCTCGCCACCGTCGGCCTGCACGGCCAGCGTGAGGCAGCCGCGCACGATCTGGCCGTTGAGTTCGACGGTGCAGGCGCCACAGACGCCGTGCTCGCAACCGAGGTGGCTGCCCTTGAGGCCGAGGTCTTCGCGCAGGAAATCCACCAGATGGGTGCGCGGCTCGACGCGGCAATGGCGCGTGTGGCCATTGACGCTGACTTGGATGGGGTGCAGGTCCGACATGGGCGGGGGGCTTTCGGGTCAGGCGCGCGCCGCGGCCAGCAGGCGCTGCAACAGCACGCCGGCCAGGTGGCGCTTGGTCTCGGGGGTGTTGGTGAGGTCGGGCAAGGGATCGATCTCGGCGCGCAGACTGGCCACGGCGAGCGCCAGCGTGGCCTCATCGGGCGCCTTGCCCTCGAGCAGGGCTTCGGTGCGGCGCGCGCGCCACGGTGTGGTGGCCACGCCCATGAAAGCCAGCCGCGGCGACGACAGCGCGCCGCGGCTGCGTCGCGCCGAAGCCGCCAGGCCCACGATGGCGTAGTCGCCGTGGCGGCGCGCGAGCTGGGCCATGCCACTCCACCCATCGGGCGCCGCCACCGGGACCTCGCCCGCGACCACGATCTCGTCGGGCCGCAGCGCGGTGGTGTACAGGCCGGTGAAGAAGTCGTCGGCCGCGATGCGGCGCTCGCCCGCCGGCCCTTGCGCCACCACCGTGCCGCCCAGCGCCAGCAGGCAGGCGGGCCATTCGGCCGCCGGGTCGGCGTAGGCGATGGAGCCGCCCCAGGTGCCGCGGTTGCGGATGGCGCGGTGCGCGATGTGGGGCGCGGCCTCGACGAGCAGTGGCGCGTGCCGCGCCACCAAGGGGCTTTGCTCGATCTGCGAGTGCGTGGCCAGCGCGCCGATGCGCAGCACCTCGCCGTGATGCTCGATGCCGCGCAGCGTGGCGAGGCCAGTGATGTCGATCACCAGCGCGGGCTCGGACAGGCGCATGTTCAGCGTGGCCATCAGCGTTTGCCCTCCGGCCAATACGCGCGCGTCGTCGCCATGGCGGGACAGCAAGTCGACCACCTGCTCGATCGAGCCGGCCTTGACGTAATCGAATGCAGCGGCCTTCAAGGCATCCTCCTCAAGCGGACAACAGGGAAGCGATCCACACGCCGAAGCCGGTGGCCAGGGCGCCAAGCGCGAACCACAACACGCGCACGCCCTCGCCGAGCGGCGCCGGCGCGGCGACCGACGCGGTCCGGGGTGCGGGCGCGACGGACGCAGTGGCCGTGACCGGCGCACCCGCCGCCGCCGCAGGTGGCGCAGCGTCAGCGGACGCGGTCTCTTGCGACACGGTTTCGGCCAGCGGCACCGCCGCGCCAGGCGCCAGCTCGCCCTGGAAGGCCGCGAAGAACTGGTCGGCCATCTGCTTGGCGGCCGCGTCGATCATTCGCCCGCCCACCTGCCCCAGCTTGCCCCCCACCGAGGCCTGCGCCGTGTAGCGCAGCCGCGTGTCACCGCCTTCGTCGGCCAGCGACACGGTGGACTGCCCCTTGGCCATGCCGGCCGCGCCACCCGAGCCTTCGAACTGCAGCGTGCAGCCTTCGCCCGGGCGCACGTCCTGCAAGCGAAGCTGGCCCGTGAAGCGCGCGCGCACCGGCCCCACCTTCACCGCCACGCGCGCCGTGCGCTCGGTGTCGCTGGTGGCCTCCAGGCTTTCGCAGCCGGGAATGCAGCGCGCCAGCACCTGCGGGTCGTTGAGCGCGGCCCAGACCTTGTCGCGAGGTGCCGCGATGAGGATGTCTCCGTTGAGTTCCATTCGATTTTTCTGCCCCCGGGTTTTCACGGGTGCGCTTGTTTACCAACCGTTCAACAATGCTATGTCTCATTGACCGTTCGGTAAATAGCGTGCGCATACAGAAAAACCCTGAGCGAGCAAAAAAAGTCGACGCGACAGCGGCCGAAGGCGCACCCGCGCGCCGCCGGCTCAGCGTGTCCGAGCGCGAGCGCCAGATCGTCGACGGTGCGATCCAATTTTTCGCCTCCAACGGCTTCGGTGGCCAGTTGCGCGACCTGGCCAAGAGCATTGGCGTGACGCACGCCCTGCTCTACCACTACTTCCCCACCAAGCAGGCGCTCATCGACCGCGTGTACCTCGACGTGTTCGAGGGCCGCTGGCGCGACAGCTGGGACGAACTGCTGGACGACACCAAGGCCGACGTCGAGGACAAGTTCACCACCTTCTATGCGGACTACGTGAACAACGCGCTCTCGCGCGAGTTCGTCCGCATCCTCATGTTCTCGGGCCTGATGGACCACGCCATCTCCGACCGCTTCTTCGCCATGCTGCGCGAACGCCTGTTCCCGCGCCTGATCCGCGAGACGCGGCGATTCCGCGGCTCCACTTCGCGCGCCAAGCCCAGCGAGCGCGAACTCGAGCTGCTCATGGGCCTGCATGGCGGCATGTTCTACATCTCGATCCGCCGCTGGATCTATGGCCAGGACGTGCACAGCGAAGCCATGCACGACACCTGCGACGAAGCCCTGGTGCGCGACCGCGTGCGCGGCTACCTGCAAGCCAGCCGCGAACTGCTCACCCAGAAGAACCCGGCTCGATGAGCCACCACCCCAAGAGCAACAGAAGGAGACACGACAGATGAAGCTTTCGACCCTCGCCGTGGCCAGCGCACTGGCCCTGGGCGCCGGCCTGGCCGCGCTGCCCGCCGCCGCGCAACAGCGCATCACGGTCAACATCGGCTCCAGCCACCCCACCTCCAACATCTGGGCCTATGCCATGAAGGAGGTGTTCCAGCCCGAGGTGGACCGCATCCTCAAGGCCGGCGGTGGCAAGTACGAGATCCGCTGGCGCGAGAACTACGGCGGCACGCTCTACAAGTTCACCGACACGCGCACCGCCGTGCGCGACGGCATCGTTGACGTGGGCATGGTCGGTACGGTCTGGGAAAACTCGGCGATGCCGCTGCAGAACGTCACCTACTTCACGCCTTTCGCCACCACCAACCACGAGCTGCTGATCGAGATTTTCGACAAGCTCAACACCACGGTGCCCGCACTGCGCGAGAGCTGGACCGCACAGAACATGGTGCCGCTGTCTTCGCTGATCACCGACAGCTACGACATCTACGCCAACTTCCCGATCCGCACCATGGCCGATCTTCACAACAAGAAGATCAACGCGCCCGGCACCTCGGCCAACTGGCTGCGCGAGACCGGCGCCACGCCGGTGGACGGCGCCCTCACCACCTACTACACCAACATCCAGACCGGCGTGACGCAGGGCGCGCTGTCCTTCGCCAGCGGCATCGGGCCGGCGCGCGTATATGAAGTGGCCAAGTACCTCACAAGGGTGGACGTGGGCTCCATGTACTTCGGCAGCGTTGCCGCGAACAAGAAGTTCCACGACGCCCTGCCCAAGGAAGTGCAGGACGCCTTCGCCCAGGCCGGCAAGGCCACGTCCAAGGCGCATGGCCAACACGTCACGAAGACGGCCAACGCCGCGCTGGACACCATGAAGGCCGCGGGCTTGCAGATCGCCGACCTGCCAGCGGCCGAGAAGGCCAAGTGGGTCAACGGCCTGCCCAACATCGTGCAGCCCTGGCTGCAGGCCACGGGCGACAAGGGCAAGGCCGTGCTCAAGGCCTACTTCGACGAGCTGCGCGCACACGGCGTGAAGCCGCTGCGCGACTGGGACAGCCAGAACCGCTGAGCCCCGGCGCCCGCGCCCGGCGCCACGCGGCGACGGGCGCCCCCGCGAAAGTGAACCGTGCACAAGCAAGCTGAACCCGCCGCCGAGGGCGGCGCCCCCGCCCCGGCCGACCCGCACCCGCTGCAGGGCATCGCGCGCACGCTCGCGGCCGTTGGCACCATGTGGATCTTCCTCATGATGATGATGGTCGTGGCCGATGTGGTCGGTCGCAACTTCCTCGACAAACCCATCACGGGCGTGGCGGAGTTCGCCGCGCGCTCGGTGGCCTCCATCGTGTTCCTGCAGCTCGCCGCCGCCATTTGCTCGGGCCGCATGACGCGCAGCGACTTCCTGCTGCGGCTGATCGGCGCGCGCTCGCTCGGCGCGCTGCGCGTGCTCGAGGTGGGCAACGCCCTGCTGGGCTGCCTGCTATTCGTGGCTCTGGCCTTCATCGCCTGGCCCGAACTCTCCCAGGCCTGGAGCACGAACGAGTTCTTCGGCGTGCAGGGCGTGTACACCGTGCCCACCTGGCCCTTTCGCGCACTGATCGTGGGCGGCTCGCTGGTGGCCGCGGGCGCCTACCTGCTGCAGATCCCTTCGCTGTGGCGTCACGCGGGCGAATTCGGAGATCCGCATGAGTGAACTGGTCTTTGGCGGGCTGCTGATCGGTGCGCTCGTGGTCTTCGTGCTGCTGGGCGTTCACATCGCCGTGGCGCTCATCGGCATTGGCTTCGCAGGCATCTGGCTCATGCGAGAGGACGTGGAGATGGCCATGCGCCTGCTCTACCTTTCCGCCTACAACGGCGTGGCCGACTACATCTTCGCCACCATCCCGCTGTTCGTTCTGATGGGCCTGTTGGTGTCCATATCCAACGTGGGCAAGGACACCTTCGAGGTGGCCGAAGCCCTGCTGCGCCGCGTGCGCGGCGGACTGGGCGTGGCCACGGTGGCGGCCAACACCGTGTTCGCTGCGGTCACGGGCGTGTCCATCGCCTCGGCCGCCGTCTTCACCCGCGTGGCCGTGCCCGAGATGGCCCGACACGGCTACCGCACGGCCTTCGCGGCGGGCACGGTGGCGGGCAGTTCGGTGCTGGGCATGATGATCCCGCCCAGCCTGCTGATGATCATCTACGGCGTGCTCGCCGAGCAGTCCATCGGCACGCTGTTCATCGCCGGCATCATCCCGGGCTTCATGCTCGCCGCGGTGTTCGTCACGATGATCGTGCTGATGGCCACCTTCGCGCCCGGCATGGTCTTCGACCTCAAGCGCCAGCGCGACATGGCCCTGCAGCGCGCCAGCGGCCCACTGCTGAGCGGCGCGCAGATGGCCGGCAAGCTGGTGCCCATCGTGGCCCTGGTGGCGCTGGTGCTGGGCGGGCTCTACAGCGGCTTCTTCACCCCCACCGAGGCCGGCGGCATCGGCGCGTTCGGCGCGCTGGTGGTGGCGCTGGCGCGGCGCAGCCTGGGCCAGGGCCGCTTCTGGCGCGTGCTGCACGAAACGGGCAGCGTCTCGGTCACCATCCTGATCCTGCTGATCGCCGCGAGCTTCTACAGCCGCATGCTGTCGGTGGCGGGCGTCCCGGTGGCCATCAGCGACCTGGTGCAGGACGCCGGCCTGGGGCCCTATGGTTTTCTGCTGATCTACGTGTTGATCGTGCTCTTCCTCGGCATGATCCTGGACTCCAGCTCCATCCTGCTGATCATGACGCCCGTGGCCGTGCCCATCGCCAGCGACCTCGGCTTCAACCTCATCCAGTTCGGCGTGCTGACCGTGCTCGCGGTGGAGATCGGCTTGCTCACGCCGCCCTTCGGCATCTCGGTGTTCACGGTGAAGTCCACCTTGAACGATCCGCGTGTGTCGGTGGAGGCCATCTTCGGCGGCACCCTGCCTTACGTGGTCGCGATGCTGTTCGTGCTGCTGTTGGTGGCGGTGTTTCCGGTGCTGTCGCTGGCGCTGACCTGAGGCGCCCGCGCGCGGCGGACTCAGCCCGCCGGGCCGGGCACGAAGATGTCGGCGTGGAACCGCTCGGCCGGCAGTTGCATCGCGTCGACGCAGGCCGCACGCACGGCGGACACCATGGGTGGCGCGCCGCAGCAGTAGACCTCGCCGCCGCGCGGCAGCTCGCTGGCCAGGGCCCGCACGGCGGCGTCCACCCTGCCATGGAAGGCGCCCAGGGCCTTCGCCTCTGCACCGTCCTCCAGCGCCGCCACGAAGCGCCAGTTCGGCAAGGCCCTGGCCCATTTGGCGGCGTGCTCCAGCAGGTAGAGGCCAGCGCGGTCGCGTGCGCCCCAGATCAGGGTCACGGAACGCGCCGACTTGCGTTTCGCGAGGTCGTCGAGCAGGGATTTCACCGGAGCGAAGCCGGTTCCGCCACAGACGCACAGCAAGGGGCCACCGGCTTCGGGATCGAGGTCCACCTGGCCGAACGGCAGCTCCACATCGAGCAGGTCACCGGGCTGGAGGTCCGCCACCAGGGCGCTGAAGCGCCCACCCGCGACGTGCCGCACGTGCAATTGCACGCCGTCGCTTTCATGCGGCGGGTTGGCCATCGAGTAGCTGCGCCGTTCGCCATCGGGCAGCTGGACCTGCAGGTACTGTCCCGCGCGGAACTTGGCGCGCTGACCCGCCGGCAGGCGCAGCTGCAACAGGCTGACGTCGGGTGCGGCCAGGGTGTTGCGGTAGACCTTGAGCTGCAGGCGCTTGCGCGCGCCGGGCTCCAGGCGCCGCCAGCTCGACGGCGCGATCGCCAGGTCGGCGCGCGGGCGGCATTGGCACAGCAGTTCCTGACCAGGCGGCGTCGCTTCGGCGGACACGGTGCCGCGCTCGAAGTCGCCGCCCTCGACGCGCGCGGCGCAGTTGCCGCACACGCCCTTGCGGCAGGAATACGGCATCTCGATGCCGGCCTTCAACGCGGCGTCGAGGATGGTTTCTCCGGGCTCGCATCCGAAACACACGTCGGAGCCCACGATGCGGATCTGGTGGCTCATGGCAAATGAAAGGAGAAGGTCAGTCGCGCAACGGGTCCAGCACCAGGCGCAGGCTGCGCAGCAAGGCATCGGGCCGCGCCCGGCCGGTGCCGGCGATGTCCATGGCGCTGCCATGGCCGGTGCTGGCCAGCAGCACCTCGGCGCCGATGGACAGGGCGCTGGCGCCTTGCGGGGCCAGCAGCTTGATGGGGATGTGGCCCTGGTCGTGGAACATGGCCACGTACAGGTCGTGCGGGCGTCGCGCGTGGTCGGCCAACAGCACGTCGGCGCCTTGCGGCTCACCCACGTCCAGGCCCTGCTCGCGCAGCGCTCGCGCCGCGGGCACGGTGCAGCGCGCGTCGTGCGGACCGAACAGCCCCCCTTCGGAGGCGTGCGGATTGATGCCGAACAGCGCGACGCGCGGCTGAGGCAGGCCCAGCCGCTGACAGGCGCGCACGCCGGCGCGCGCGGCCGCCGCCACCAGCTCGGGACTCAGCCGCGACAGCGCGCGCTCCACGCTTTCGTGCAGCGTGGCGTGCACGATGCGCAGGCCGCCGCCCATGAGCAACAAGAAGACCTCGTCTTCGCCGAGTCCGCACACCGAGGCCACCAGGCTGGGGTAGCCGCTGAACGCGATGCCGGCCTGCGCGATGGCGGTCTCGTGGTGGGGGCCGGCCACCACGGCTTGCACCTCCCCCGCACGGCAGGCCTGAATGGCGGCGCTGGCGCTGGCCACCGCGCTGCGGCCGGCGACGGCGTCGATGCGACCGGGCCGGTGCGCGCCCCTCGGCAGGCCGCCCACCTGCACCTGCTTCAGGCCGGCCAGCATGCCTTGCAGACCCAGGCTTTGTGCCGTGGCGCGCAGCACCTCGCCCGGCCCATAGACCACGAGGCGCTCGCGCGCTTCGGGCGCCAGCTCGGCCAGGGCCTTGAGCGCGATCTCCGGGCCGACGCCGTTCGGATCGCCCAGGCTCAAGGCCACGCGCGGCTTGTTCATCGCTGCCCCGAAGCCGTTCACAGCGGCAAGGCCATGAGCGTGTCGGTGACGGTGCTGTCGCACACCGCCACGCGCTCGGCCAGCAGCAGCTTGCCGTCCAACCGAATGAAACGGTCGTGGTAGACGCCGGTCGCGAAGAGCTGCGTTTCGCCGTGCGCCATGATGCGCGCCACCATGAACGGCGTTCGGGCGCGCGCCGATGGCGCCTCGGCCGACTCCAGCACCGGCACGCCCAGCAGGTGGCGGTAGCGCTGGCGCTCGTAGATGTTGGCCTCGCGCAGCGCGGCCACACGGTCTTCGAGCATGGCTCGCGAGTCGGCCCAGACGATACCGGCTGGCAGGCCCTGCTGCTCGTTCTCCACATGGGTGATGCGGTAGAGCGCATCGGGCGCGAAGAAGTCGGGCCACTGCTCCAAGCGGTCGCTATCGATGGTGTCGGCGTAGGCCGCGTGAAAGGCCATCAGGCTCAGCAGGTCGATCACGACGCCACCCCCATGTGCTGGCGGTAGGCTTTCCAGAAGCCGCGCACCGAGGTCTCCGTGGCACGGCCTTCGCCCGAGGCCACCACCTCGCCGCCCATGGCCACCACGGCCTGCTGGTCTCGCGCGCCAGCGATGCCGCGCTGCACGAAGCCGCCCACGGCGCCGTCTTCCATGGAGATGAAGCCCGCCGGGCCCACCAGGTTGCACTGTTTGAGCCGCACGCGCAGCCGCTCGGGCGTGTCGTCCTCGAAGCCGAGGTAGACCCAATGCAATTCGGCGCGGTCCTTGCCCTTGGTCACCACCTGGCGCACGGCCAGGCAGTTCTGGATCTGCTGCAGCACGAAGCCGGGGAACACCGACAGGATCTGCAGCGTGACGCCATCAGGCCATTCGTCAAAGCCTTCGAGCAGGCTCGGGTCCTTCAACCGGTAGCGGTCGTGGTCGGAACGCAGGCCCTGCTCCTTGTACGACGCGTCCTTGGCCGAGGGATCGATCATCGAATAGCTCACGTGGTTGCCGCCCGATTCGTCCACGATCACCCCACCCTTTTGCGAGAGGCGGTTGATCTCGAAGGTGGTGAAGAACAGGTGCAACAGGCTCGCGTGGTAGCTGTCGCGCACGTTCTCCACGTAGAGCTTCCAGTCGTTGGGCAAGGCCTGCGTGAACCGGCCGATCACCTTCACTGGCTTGTGCAGCACGCGCTCGATGCGCGCGCAGATGTCCTCCCCCAGGTACTCCTCGATCGGCGGCACCTCTTCGCTGAAGCTGCCAAACACCAGGCCGCAGAACACGGCCACGCGCAGCTTGCGCGGCCCGTGGTCTTCCTTGCAGAAATCCGGCGGCATGCCACCCTGGCCCTTCACACCCTTCTCGAAGGCCACGCCGGTGAGGTCGCCCTGGCGGCTGTAGCTCCAGGCGTGGTACACGCACTGAAAGCTCTCGGCCTTGCCTGACTTCTCCAGCGCGATCAAGGCGCCGCGGTGCGCACAGCGGTTCTCGAAAGCGTAGACCTCGCCATCGGCGTCGCGTACCACCACCACCGGCGTCTCGCCCACGTGCGTGGTGCGGTAGCTGCCGGCCTCGGGCAACTCGGCGTCCAGGCAGAGGTAGTTCCAGGTGGCGCCTCTGAACACGCGCGCCTGCTCTTGCTCGTGGACGCCGTCGTCCGCATAGACCGCGTAGGGCACGCGGCTGAGCCGATCGGTCCACCGGATGGTTTGCACGTCTGGCATGGCTGGCATTACTCGAGGGTCACGTTGGCGGTCTTGATCACGCGGGCCCACTTGTCCGACTCGGCCTTGATGAAGGCGGCCGTCTGCTTGGGCGTCTGTCCACCGGGTTCGGCGCCTTGGGCGGCGAACTTCTCGCGCACGTCGGGCAAGGCCATGGCTTCGGCGAAATGCTTCTGGACCTGCTGGGCCACGGCGTCGGGCGTGCCGGCGGGCGCCACCACGCTGAAGAAGGTCACGGCCTGCATGTCGGGCAACTTGAGCTCGGCAAAGCTCGGCACGTCGGGCAAGGCCTTGGAGCGGCGACTGTCGGCCACGGCCAGCACCTTGATGCGCTTGCCCTGGTGGTACTGGGCCGACGACGCGATGTTGTCGAAGAAGACGTCGACCTGGCCACCGACCAGGTCCGTGAGCGCGGGCGCGGTGCCGCGGTAGGGGATGTGCACCATGCGCGTGCCCGTGAGCTGCATGAACAGGTTGGCGGTCAGGTGCGAGGTGGACCCATTGCCTTGCGAGGCATAGGTCACCTTGTCGGGGTTGGCCTTGAGGTAGGCGATGAACTCGGCCAGGTTGGTCACGGGCAGTCGGTTCGACACGCCCAGCACATTGGGCACCGTGGCCACCACGGTCACCGGTACCCACTTGGTGGGGTCGAACGGCATGGACTTGTAGAGGTGGTGGTTGATCGCGATCGGGCCCGGGGGCGATACGAGCAAGGTGCTGCCATCGGGCTCGGCGCGCGCGACGAACTCGCCGCCGATGTTGCCGCCCGCGCCGGTGCGGTTCTCCACCACGATGCCGGCGGGATAGGCGTCGCGCATCTTCTCCGCCAGCACGCGCGGTAGCACGTCGGCCGTGCCACCGGCCGGAAACGGCACCACCAGGCGCAGCACCTTGGGTGCCGCTGCCGATTGGGCCTGCGCGTTGAAGGGCAGCACGGCGCTGAGGCCGGCGGCGACCGACGCCGCGGCCAGCGCGCGTCGCGTGATTCGTGGGGAGTTCATGTCATTCCTCTACTGGGGGTGGGCAGAACGTGGCGGCCAAACACCGGCACGGCGGCGCAGTCTAGGCGCGTACTTGATGCACATCAACGAATTCGAACAAAATGTGCGCCATGCGAACTTCAACCAAACCCTCTCCTGACACCCCTGCCGACGGCGCGAGCCATGAAACGGATGAACGCGCCGAACGCGGCGAGCGCGACTACGTCATGGCGCTGGAAAAAGGGCTGGCCATCATCGAAGCCTTCGGTCAGTTGCGCAGCGGGGCCACGCTCACCGAGCTGGCCGACGTCACAGGCCACACCAAGGCGTCGGTGCGCCGTTCATTGCATACCCTGTGCCACCTGGGCTACGCCACGCAGGACGGCCGTCAGTTCCAGCTCGCCGCGCGCGCGCTGCGCCTGGGCTCTGCCTTCGTGGTGTCGGACGCGCTCACGCGATTGGCCCAGCCCATCCTGGAAACCACCGCCGAGCGCACGAAGGAATCGGCTTCGATCGCGGTACTGGATTCGCAAGACTCGGTGTTCGTGGCCCGCGCCACGCACCGGCGCAGCCTATCGGTGGGACTGGGCGTGGGCGCGCGCCTGCCGGCCTACGCCAGCGCCACCGGGCGCGTGCTGCTGGCCGGGCAGCCGCGCGACGCGGTGCGCTTCATGCTCAGCCGCATGGGCCGCCCCGCGCTCACGGTCAAAACCATCACCAGCCTGCCGAAGGTGATGCAACAAGTGGAGCTGGCGCAGCGCCAGGGTTACGCGCTGTGCGACCAGGAACTGGAGATCGGCCTGCGCTCGATCGCGGTGCCCATACTCGACCGCCGTGGCCGCACCATCGCGGCCATGAGCCTGTCGGTGGCAACGAGCCGAATGGACATTCCGGCCATCATGGACAAGCTGTTGCCCGAGCTGGAGCGCGCGAAGCAGAAATTTCCGGCGCTGTTGTGAAGCGGCGGCCTACGCACAGCTGCGTCCCCGACCTCATCAGCCTGGGCCTCTTCACAGGGGCCCGCGAACAGGAACTGTGCAGCTTGACTGCAGCCCAGGTCGAGGCCAGGTGCGGCAGCTACGTCTGTCTTCGCGCCCAGCCCGTCGCCCATGAGGTCAACGGCTCAAGGGCCACTCCCAGCTTCCGGCCTTCTGCAGTCAGTTGATAACCCCCAGCGACGTGCTCCACGAGCCCCGCCTCCTTCAACTCGGCGAGCCGCGTGTTCAGCAAGCGCGAGTTGGTCTCGCATGCGTCCTGTAGCGCCCTGAATGTCAACGGGTCTCCGCGCAGCTCCCACAGGATGCGCAGCGCCGTACGCCGCCCCAGAAGGTCGAGCGCGACCATGATGGGACGCCCAGACTTAGAGCCGCGAGCGGGGGAGCCGATGCGAGGTACCATGCTTTAAAATATACAGCAACTCTGGAGACGCCATGCCCACGCGAGTAGCCCCCGCCGTTCCGCCGTTCGAGCCCGAGGTCGCCACCATCATCGACCGCACGATGAAAGGGCAGCCCCCGCTTCACCTCTTCGCCACGCTGGCCCGTGACTCGCGCCTCGCCAAGAAGTTCTTCGCGGGAGGGCTGCTCGACAAAGGCAACTTGACCATCCGCCAACGAGAGGTCGTCATCCACCGGACCACCGCCCTATGTCGATCGGAGTACGAGTGGGGAGTCCATGTCACGGCTTTCGCGCAACACGCAGGACTGACTCCCGAGCAGGTCCACTCGACCGCTGCGGGCACCGCCGAGGATGCCTGCTGGACCCCCGAGGACCGTGTGCTGATTCGCCTTTGCGATGCGCTCCACGAAACCTGCGACATCGACGACGGCCTGTGGCAGGACCTGAAGGAGCGGTTCAACGAGAACGCCATCATGGAGCTGCTGATGCTCGCCGGGTTCTACCGGACCGTCAGCTACCTCACCAACGGGCTGCGGCTGCCGCTGGAGTCCATCGGGGCGCGGTTCCCGGTGTGAACGGAGTACGGGGAGGGCCTACCGACAGCGCTTCCTTCGCGTCCGGCTCTTGAAGCCCCCGGGGGTGGGCTTTCTCGGTGCGCGTCCTTTGCCACAAGGTATCGGCGTCCGCAACGGGCCGCAGGTGTGCGCAGGGCCTGGCGGAGTCGACCCAACTGAGCCGCTCGATCAAGCAGGGCATTCCGAGCAGGCCATGACGGCGAGCCAGCACCGCGCCTCAGCCATCATCGGGCCTCGCTTGTCGCCTACGGGATTCAACGCACCGCCACAACGAAAAAGCCCCGCGACAGCGAGGCTCTTATCGTGCACCCCCAGCACGCACCCACACCAGCCTGGAGGCCGCATGAATGCTGGGGTTCAAAAGGTGGGGTGGCTGATGGGACTCGAACCCACGACAACAGGAATCACAATCCTGGACTCTACCAACTGAGCTACAGCCACCGCAAGCCGCGCATTATAGCCTCAGCTGGAAAGCGCTTCAGCGCGCGGCCACGGTGGCCGCACCGGGCTTGGGCACCTTGATGCTGGCCTTGTAGCGGGCCTTGAGCGTCTCGTAGTAGGCCAGGCCTTCGGCGCCCGACCACCACTGCGACACCTGCTGCACTTCCTGGCCCAGGCGCTGGGCGTTCACCTCGCCGCGCGGCAGCACCTGGCTGACCTGCACCACGGCATAGCCCTGCTCGCCCAGGTTCACGCCGGCCCAGGCCGGCAAAGCCTTGGGATCGGCGCTGAGGGCGGCGTCGAGCACGCGCGGATCCAGGTCGAGCGGGGCGTCGCGCGACACGGTGACCGCGGCGCCCAGCGCGCCCGCATCGGCACCGCCCTTCCAGGCCGCCAGCTGCTTCTCGCCCTCCTGCTTGGCCAGTTCGGCGGCGCGTTGCGCGACCAGTCGGGCGCGCACATCGTCGCGCACCTCGGCCAGGCTCAGGGTGCGCGCGGGGTGGTATTCCACGATGCGCGCCGACACCAGCTGGTTGCTGCCGGTGTCGATGGCCTCGGTGTTGCGCTTGCTGGCGGTGGACTCGGGCGCGAACAGGGCTTCGAGCAGGCGGCGGTTGCTCAGCACGCCCTGGGCACCAGGGGCCGGCACGCGGTGCAGGCCCTTGGCGGTCTGGATCGTGAGGTTCAGGCGTTCCGCGGCGGGCTTGAGCGAATCGGGCTGCTCGTAGACGAGGTTGGTGAAGCTGTCGGCCGACTCGGCGTAGCGCTGCTGGGCCTGCTGCTTGCGCAGCGCGGCCTCGATCTGCGGGCGCAGTTCCTCGAACGAGCGCTTGGGTGGCGCCTTGATGTCCGTGAGCTGAATGATGTGCAGGCCGAAATCGCTCTCGACCAAGTTGGAGATTTCGCCCTTCTTGAGTGAGAACACGGCCTGCTCAAACGGCGGCACCATGGCGCCGCGACCGAAGAAGTCGAGGTCTCCGCCGTTCGCAGCCGAGCCCGGGTCCTGCGAATGGGCCTTGGCCAGTTCGGCGAACTTGGAGGGATCGGCCTTGACCTTGGCGAGCAGTTCCTCGGCCTTTTTTCGAATCTCCGCCTTCTGCTCGGGCGTGGCGCCCGGGGGCACGCTCAGCAGGATGTGTCTGGCGCGGCGCTCCTCGGCTCCACTGAGCTGCGCGGCGTTCTGCTCGTAGTAGGCGCGCAGGTCGGCCTCGTTGAGCTTGACCGATTGCTCCAGCGCCGCGGCGTCAAGCACGAGGTACTCGATGTCGGCCTGCTCGGTGGCCTGGAACAACGCCTGGTTCTGGTTGTAGAAGGCCTCGATGTCGGCGTCGCTTGGCGCCACGCGCGAGGCAAAGTCCTTGGCCGCGAAGGTCTTGACGCGCACCTGGCGTTTCTGGAAGAAGGCATCGAGCGACATCCGCGCCATCGCGCTGCCGGCGAAGCCGCTGTCCTGCACGCTCTGCAACACCTGGCGCTGCGACAGGTCGGCGCGCACGGATGCCTCGAACATCTCGGGCGTCATGCCTTGGCGCGAGAGCAGTTGCCGGTAGGCCTCGACGTCGAGGCTGCCGTCGGGGCGGCGCATGGCGGCGATGGTGGGGTTGGACTGCAACTCGCGCGCGAGGCGCTGGTCGCTGGTGTAGAGGTTCAGCTTCTGCGCTGCGGCGGCCAGCACGCGCTCGCGCACCATGCGCTCCAGCGTGCCGTAGCGCGCCTCGTCGGAGTCCAGCATGGCGGGGTCGATCGTCGGCATCATCTCGCGCAAGCGCTGCGATTCCTGGCGGTGCGCCTGCTCCCACTCGGTGCGCTTGATGCTCTTGCCATCGACCGTGGCCACCGCTTCGCCACCCTCGCTGAACCGGGTGTAACCCTCGACCCCGAAGAGCACGAAGGAGGGAATGATCAGGATCAGCAGGAAGCCCATGAGGTACTTCTTGTGATCGCGAATGGAATCGAACATGCGAACGTCCTTGAGGTGGCGGGTCGAGTGCCGGATTCTGAGGGACAACAAAAAAGGCGAACCCGGGTTCGCCTTTTTGTGGTGGGTGCTGACGGGGTCGAACCGCCGACCTACTCCGTGTAAGAGAGCCGCTCTACCGACTGAGCTAAGCACCCATGTACTTGAATGGCCAGGTCAGTTGACCGCGTCCTTCAGTGCCTTGCCGGGGCGGAACTTCGGCACCTTGGCGGCCTTGATTTTAATCTCGGCGCCGGTGCGCGGGTTGCGGCCCTTGCGAGCGGGACGTTTGCTCACGCCGAACGAGCCGAAGCCCACCAGGGAAACGGTGCCGCCCTTCTTGAGCGTGGTGCGGATGGCGGCGATGGTGGAGTCGAGAGCACGCGTCGCAGCGGCCTTGGAGATGTCGGCGTGCTTGGCGATGTGTTCGACGAGTTCGGTTTTGTTCACGAAGAGCCCCTCTTGAAATGGATTGGGTGAAGCGTGTATTGGGCCGGGTGCGACGGCCGCCGCGGGGGCCGGCCGGTGTCTGCCCGGGAGCGCAGGCCCTGGCGGAAGTGCCGGAATCCATGCGCCGAACGATTAGACCCATGTGCCGCGGCGCGTGTCAACAAGACATCGGGCGCCGAGGCCCATGGGCCACACGAGCGGCGATTCTAGACGCAGATGCCCCACACAGGCCTCCTTCGTCTGGGGCATCGGCGCGTCGGCGAGATCAGCGGTCAGAGGAGCGAGGCGATCGCGCGGCCCACGTCGGCCGTGCCCGCGCGCCCGCCCAGATCGGCCGTGCGCGGGGCACCACTGTTGGGCTCCAGCGTGGCCTCGATGGCGCGCAGCACGGCGTCGTGCGCCTCGCGGTGGCCCAGGAAGTCGAGCATCATCGCGCCGCACCAGATCTGTCCGATGGGGTTGGCGACGCCCTTGCCCGCGATGTCCGGCGCCGAGCCGTGCACCGGCTCGAACAGCGACGGCTGGGTGCGGTCGGGGTTGAGGTTGGCGCTGGGCGCGATGCCGATGGTGCCGGTACAGGCCGGCCCCAGGTCCGACAGGATGTCACCGAACAGGTTGCTGCCGACGACCACGTCGAAGAAGTCGGGCCGCTGCACGAAATGCGCGGTGAGGATGTCGATGTGGAACTTGTCCACCGTCACATCTGGATACTCTTTCGCCATTTCGGCCACGCGCTCGTCCCAGTACGGCATGGTGATGGCGATGCCATTGCTCTTGGTGGCGCTGGTCAGGTGCTTCTTGGGCCGCGAACGCGCCACCTCGAAGGCGTAACGCAGCACGCGGTCGACGCCGTGGCGCGACATCACGGTTTCCTGCATCACGATTTCGCGCGGCGTACCGGCATACATGCGCCCACCGATGCTGCTGTACTCGCCCTCCGTGTTCTCACGCACGATGACCATGTCGATCTCGCCCGGCTGGCGCGGACTGCCGTCGCGGCGCACGACCGGCGCGACCACGCCGGGCATCAGGCGCGCGGGTCGCAGATTGATGTATTGGTCGAACTCGCGGCGAAAGAGCAGCAGCGAGCCCCACAGGGACACGTGGTCGGGCACCTTGGCGGGCCAGCCCACGGCACCGAAGTAGATGGCCTCGTGCCCCCCGATGAGGTCCTTCCAGTTGTCGGGCAGCATCTGGCCGTGCTTCTCGAAGTAGTCACAGCTACTGAAGTCGAAGTGGTCGAACTGCAGGTCGATGCCGAAGCGCGTGGCCGCGGCCTCGAGCACGCGCAGGCCCTCGGGCATGACTTCGGTGCCGATGCCGTCGCCGGCGATGACCGCGATGCGGTGCTTGCTCATGGGGGGTCTCCTGGTGGTGCCGTCGAATCGGTGCGCCACTGTAACGAATCCATTCGCAATAATCCGTGCATTGATTATTGAGCCAGGAGCAATTCATGGACCGCGCCGATCTGGAGATGGTGCAAGCCGTTCGCCAGCACGGCAGCCTGGCGCAGGCTGCTCAGGCCCTGGGACTCACGCCGTCGGCCATCACGCGGCGGCTGGCGGCGCTCGAGGCCTCGCTCGGCGTGCGCCTGTTCCAGCGCACCACGCGCCGCGTCAGCCCCACGGCCGACGGCGAGACCCTGTCGCTGCGCGCGGTCGAGCTGCTGCGCGGCTTCGAGGCGGCGGAGGCCGAGCTGCGCGAGCGCCAGGCCGAGCCCGCCGGGCCGATCCGCCTGGCGGCCACCTTCGGCTTCGGGCGGCGCTGGCTTGGGCCGGCGCTGGCGGCCTTTCAGGCGAAGCACCCGGCGGTGTCCATCCAGTTGCAGCTCACCGAGCGCCTGCCCGACCTGGCCGCCGAAGGGCTGGACGGCGCCGTGTGGCTGTGGAGCGCGCCCGACCAGCGCGCGGGCGAGTGGGTGTCGCGCCGGCTGGCGCCCAACCGGCGCGTGCTGGTGGCCGCCCCCGCCTACCTGGCGGTGCACGGCGCACCGCACACGCTGGACGACCTGGCCATGCACCACTGCCTGGTGGTGCGCGAGCACACCGACGCCGACCCGAGGCGCCACGACCACTGGGCGCTGCAGCACGAGGGCGACGCCGCCCTGCGCCGGGTGGCCATCGCCGGGCCGCTGTCGAGCAACTCGGGCGAGCTGGTGCGCGACTGGTGCCTCGCGGGCCAGGGCATCATGCTGCGCAGCCTGTGGGACATCGCGCCGCAGATCGCCAGCGGCGAGCTGGTGCACGTGCTGCCGGCCTGGAGCCACCGCGACGCCGACATCCACTGGCTGGCGCCCTGGCAGGCGCAGTCGCCCAAGCGCATCCGGCTGCTCGTGACCGCCCTGGCCGAGGCCTTCCGCGACGAGCCCTGGCGGCCCGCGCCGGCGCTCAGCGCGGCGAGCGCACGACCAGGCTCACGCCGAAGGCCGTGACCGCGATGCCCGCCACCGTGAGCGGCGTGATCGGCTCGCGAAACAACAGCCAGGCGATGACGGCCGTGGTCGGCGGCACCAGGTACATCAGGCTGGCCACGCTGGCCGCGGCCCCGCGCTGGATCAACAGGTAGAGCAGCGAGCTGCCGCCCAGCGTGAGCCCCAACACCGACCAGGCCATGGCGCCGATGAACTCGCCCGTGTAGTGCATGGGCTCGGACTCCAGCAGGGCCAGGGGCAGCGTGACGATGAAGGCCGCGATGAGCTGCACCGTGTTGGCGGTGCGCACGTCGCAGGCCTGAACGAAGCGCTTCTGGTACAGGGTGCCGGCCGTGATGGCGAACAGCGCGAACACCGCGTACGACAGGTTCTCCGCATTGGCGTGGTCGCCCGGCGAGCCGTCGACCAGCTTGCGCGACACCACCAGCACCAGCCCCGCAAACCCCAGCAGCAGGCCCAGCCACTGCCGGCGCGACACCTGTCCCTGCGCGCCGCCCACGGCGCTGAGCCAGATGGCGGTGAGCACCGGCTGCAGACCGACGATGAGCGAGGACAGGCCCGAGCCCATGCCGGCCTTCACCGCCGCCCACACGCCGCCCAGGTAGCCCGCGTGCATGAGCACGCCGACGACCGACAGGTGCAGCCACTGCGCGCGGTTGGCCGGCCACTTCACGCCGGCCCAGACGATCCACGGCAGGAAGCACAGGATGGACAGCGCGTAGCGCATCGCCAGGAAGGACAGCGGCGGTGCGTGCGGCATGCCGTAGCGCGCGACGATGAAACCCGTGCTCCAGATCAGCACGAACACCCAGGGCATGGCGCGCAGCCAGGCGTTGTCGGTCGCGGGAGGACTCACGGGCTCGCTTTCAACGGGAACGCGCGCGGATCTCGGGCAGCGCCTTCTGCAGGTAATAGACCATGGACCACACCGTGAGGACGGCCGACATCCACAGCAGCCAGGTGCCCCACAGGCGGGTGTCGATCAGACCGAACAGCCGGCCGTCGAACAGCAGGAAAGGGATCGCGATCATCTGCACCATGGTCTTGACCTTGCCGATCATGTGCACGGCCACGCTCTTGGTGGCGCCGATGATGGCCATCCACTCGCGCAGCGAGGAGATCGCGATCTCGCGACCGATGATGATGAGCGCCGCGAACACGTCGGCACGGCCCATGTGCACCAGCACCAGCAGGCTGGCGCAGACCAGGAACTTGTCGGCCACCGGGTCGAGGAAGGCGCCGAAGGCCGAGGTCTGGTTGAGCTTGCGCGCCAGATAGCCGTCGGCCCAGTCGGTGAGCGCGAAGACGATGAACATGGCGGTGGCCACCAGGTTCTGCTCCGCCGGGCCGAGATGGCCCACGTAGAACACCCCCACGATCAGCGGAATCGCCACGATGCGGGCCCAGGTCAGCAGGGTGGGGAGGTTGAAGAACATGGGCGGATTATGCGGGCTGGTCCGCGCGGGCCAGGACGGGGGCCGCAGCCACCGAGCGCCACTGCATAATTGACGTTTACGTCAACGTCAACGCCACCCCGGCGCACCCATCCCCTCAGGAGCACAAGCATGGAGATTGCAGGCAAGGTATTCATCGTCACCGGCGGCGCCTCGGGCCTCGGCGAAGGCACGGCGCGCATGCTGGCGGCCAACGGCGGCAAGGTCGTCATCGCCGACATGCAGGCCGACAAGGGCGAGGCCGTGGCCAAGGACATCGGCGGGGTGTTCGTCAAGTGCGACGTGAGCAGCGAGGCCGATGGCCAGGCCGCGGTCGCGAAGGCGGTGTCGCTGGGCAAGCTGATGGGCCTGGTCAACTGCGCGGGCATCGCCCCGGCCGAGAAGACCGTGGGCAAGAACGGCCCGCACGCGCTGGCCGTCTACACCAAGACCATCATGGTCAACCTGGTGGGCAGCTTCAACATGATCCGCCTGGCCGCCGACGCGATGTGCAAGAACGATCCCGAGTCGACCGGCGAACGCGGCGTGCTCATCAGCACCGCCAGCGTGGCGGCCTACGACGGCCAGATCGGCCAGGCGGCCTACAGCGCCTCCAAGGGCGGCGTGGTCGGTATGACGCTGCCGATCGCGCGCGACCTGGCGCGCAACGGCATCCGCAACATGACGATCGCCCCCGGCATCTTCGGCACGCCCATGCTGTTCGGCATGCCGCAAGAGGTGCAGGACGCGCTGGCCGCCAGCGTGCCCTTCCCCAGCCGCCTGGGCACGCCGCAGGACTACGCCAAACTGGCCAAGCACATCATCGAGAACGACATGCTCAACGGCGAGGTGATCCGCCTGGACGGCGCGATCCGCCTGGCGCCTCGGTAAGCCGGCGCTTCGGGCGTAGAGTCGCGCCATGAAGCGCTGGCTCTCCCCCCTCCTCCTGACCTTGCTGCTGGCGGCCTGCGCGCAGCCGCCCGCCGCCCCCCCTCAGCCCGAAGCCGCCTCCGGCTACACGGCGAAGCCGGGCTGGTCTTTCGAGCGCTTCGCCGTCGCTGCCGCCAACCCGCTGGCCACCGAGGCGGGCGCGCGCGTCCTGCACGAGGGGGGCAGCGCGGTGGACGCCGCGATTGCGGTGCAGATGGTGCTGACGCTCGTAGAGCCGCAGTCCAGCGGCATCGGCGGCGGCGCGTTCCTGCTGCATTGGGACGGCCGGCGCGTGCAGGCCTTCGATGGCCGCGAGACCGCGCCGGCCGCCGTCGACGAGCGCCTCTTCCTCGACGCCCAGGGCCAGCCGATGCCCTTCGCGCAGGCCGTGGCCAGCGGCCGTTCGGTGGGCGTGCCGGGCACCGTGGCCATGCTGGCGCTGGCGCACCGGCAGCACGGCCGCCTGCCCTGGGCGCGGCTGTTCCAGCCCGCCATCGACCTGGCCGAGCGCGGCTTTCCCGTGAGCCCGCGGCTGCACACGCTGCTGGCCGCCGAGCAGGCACTACCGGCCGACCCCGTGGCCCGCGCCTACTTCTACCGCGCCGATGGCACGCCGCATCCCGTCGGCCATGTGCTGCGCAATCCCGAGCTCGCGGCGGTGCTGCGCGACATCGCGGCCATCGGGCCACGGGCCCTGGTCGACGGCCCGGTCGCGCGCGCCATCGTCGACAAGGTTCGCCAGCACCCCAGCCTGCCCGGCGCGCTCACGCTGGACGACCTGCGCCGCTACCAGCCGCGCGAGCGCGAGGCCTTGTGCCACCCGCTGCGCACCGGCGGGCGCTGGGTGCGCCTGTGCGGCTTTCCGCCGCCCAGCTCGGGCGGCATCGCGGTCGGGCAGATCCTGGGCCTGCTCTCGCGCACGCCGCAGGCCCTGGCCGGGCTGCGCGACGGCCGACCCGGCGCCGACTGGCTGCACGCCTACACCGAGGCCTCGCGCCTGGCGTTCGCGGACCGCGCCCAGTACGTGGGTGACCCCGACTTCGTGCCCGCGCCCGGCGGCGACTGGAACAGCCTGCTGGCCCCCGAGTACCTCAACGCACGCGCCCAGCTCATCGGGCCGCAGCGCCTGCCCGAGGCCCGACCGGGCCGGCCGGCCGGCGCGACGCTGGCCTTCGCGCCCATGCCCGCGCAACCCGAGGCCGGCACCAGCCACATCAGCATCGTCGATGGCCGCGGCAACGCACTGGCCATGACCACCACCATCGAATCGGCCTTCGGCTCGCGCCTGATGGTGAGCACCGATCCCTCGCGCCCCGGCGGCTTCCTGCTCAACAACGAGCTCACCGACTTCAGCTTCGCGCCCGCCGATGCCCAGGGCCGCCCCATCGCCAACCGCGTGCAGCCGGGCAAGCGGCCGCGCTCGTCCATGGCGCCCACGCTCGTGTTCGACGCGCACAGCGGCGAACCCCTCATGAGCGCGGGCAGTCCGGGCGGCGCGCTCATCATTCACTACACCGCCAAGGCCCTGCACGGCAGCTTGCACTGGGGTCTGCACCCGCAGGCCGCGCTGGACCTGCCCAACTTCGGCACCCTGGGCGGCCCGCTGATGCTGGAGCAGAACCGTTTCCCCGACGCCACCGTGCAGGCGCTGCGCGCCCTCGGCCACACGGTGCAAACGGTGGAGATGACCAGCGGCGCGCAGGCCCTGGTGCGGCGCGGCGCGCGCTGGCTGGGCGGCGCCGATCCGCGGCGCGAGGGCATCGTCGCAGGCGATTGACCGCCACCCCCGTCGGCGCGAGAGGTCCCGTCCACACAGGCCACGGACCTGGCCGTGCCGCTCCGTCGGCCAGGCCTCCTCGAGGGGGCCGCGCGCGGCGCGGCGGGGGTGCTTCATACTCTCCCCCTTCCCCATGGCCATCCCCCAGAGCTTCATCCAGGAACTGCTCACCCGCGTCGACGTGGTCGACGTGGTGGGCCGCTACGTGCAGCTCAAGAAGGGCGGCGCCAACTTCATGGGGCTGTGCCCCTTCCACGGCGAGAAATCGCCCTCGTTCAGCGTCAGCCCGTCCAAGCAGTTCTATCACTGCTTCGGTTGCGGGGCGAACGGCAACGCCATCGGCTTTCTCATGGAGCACACGGGCATGGGCTTCGTGGAAGCCGTGAAGGACCTGGCCGCCCAGGTCGGCCTGCAGGTGCCCGACGACGCCGCCTCGCCGCAGGACCGCGAACGCGCCGCGCAGCAGCGCCAGCAGCAGGCCACGCTGACCGACGTGCTGGAGAAAGCCGCGCGCGACTACCAGAAGCAGCTGAAAGCCTCGCCGCGCGCCATCGGCTACCTCAAGGGCCGCGGCCTGTCCGGCCAGATCGCCAAGGTGTTCGGTCTGGGCTACGCGCCCGAGGGCTGGCGCCACCTGGCCGGCGTGTTCCCGGACTACCAGTCGCCGCTGCTCACCGAGTCGGGCCTGGTGATCGAACACGCCGACGAAAAGGGCCAGGATGGCCAGGCCAAGCGCTACGACCGCTTCCGCGACCGCGTGATGTTCCCCATCCGCAACGTCAAGGGCGAGTGCATCGGCTTTGGCGGGCGCGTGCTCGACAAGGGCGAGCCCAAGTACCTCAACTCGCCCGAGACGCCGGTCTTCAGCAAGGGCCGCGAGCTCTACGGACTGTTCGAGGCGCGCACCGCCATCCGACAGCACGGCTACGCCCTGGTCACCGAAGGCTACATGGACGTGGTGGCGCTCGCCCAGCTCGGTTTCGGCAACGCCGTGGCGACGCTGGGCACGGCCTGCACAGCCGACCACGTGCAGAAGCTGTTCCGTTTCACCGACGCCGTGGTGTTCAGCTTTGATGGCGACGCCGCCGGCCGGCGCGCCGCGCGCAAGGCGCTGGACGCCGCCCTGCCCTGGGCCAGCGATACGCGCAGCGTGAAGTTCCTCTTCCTGCCCACGGAACACGACCCCGACAGCTTCATCCGCGAGCATGGCACCGAGGCCTTCGCCGCCCGCGTGAAGGAAGCCATGCCGCTGTCGCGCTTCCTGCTGGAGGCCGCCGGCGCCGATTGCGAGCTCGACACCGCCGAAGGCCGCGCGCGCATGGCCAGCCAGGCCCGCTCGATGTGGAGCGCCCTGCCCGACGGCGCGCTCAAGAGCCAGCTGCTGGCCGACATCGCCCACACCGCCGCGCTGGACGCCCAGGACCTGCTGCGCCTGTGGGCGCCGGCGGGCGGCCGCGGTCAGCCGGGCAGCGCCTCGCCGCGCACGGCCCGCGCCCGCCAGGAACCGCGCGACCACGGTGCGGGCCCTGAGCGCGATCATGGGTACGAACACGGTGGCGGATACGGGCCCGGTGCCCCGCGCCGCCGCCAGGGGCAGGCCGCCACCCAGCACGCCTGGCATGGCCGCTCGTCGGCTTCGCGCCGCGGCCTCATGAGCCGCGAGGACCGGGCTTTGGGCCTGCTGCTGTCGCATACGCCGTCCTGGGACCAGCTCTCTGCCGACGACCACCACCTGCTGGCCGAGCTGCCTGCGCCGCACGGCCCCCTGTTCGCCTGGCTCGAGGCGCAACTGCACGAACACGGTCACCAGCCCTGGGCCGCCCTGCGCGAGGCCCTGCGCGGCCACGAGCACGAGGCGCTGGCCTGCCAGCAGGTGGAGCGCTGCGCCCTGACCCCGGGCGCCGAGGAAGACGCCGAGGAACTGGGTGGCGTCATGCTGCGCCTGCGCATCGAGCACCTGAAGGCCCTGGAGGTCGAGGCCATCGCCCGCGCCGGCAACGACCCGGCCGAACTGCGGCGTTATGCCGACATCCAGGCCCAGCGCAAGGCGCTGGAGCACCAGATCGGGGCCGCGCCGGTATAATCCTCGGTTGCACCGCAAGCGCGACAGCAGCACCTCCGGCACCGGCCCGGCCCTCCTGCAAGGGCTACATGGCAACACCGCCTGGCCACCCCGCCCTCCCCGGGCGCGCGGAACCCCGCAAGGACTGCACACCAAATGATCGCCCCACAGCTTGCAGGCCCGCCCGCACCGGCCCGTGGCGGGTGCCGTGCTCTTCCAAAACCACCGGTTGACCCCAAGTAGGGTTTTCTGGCGGCTGTTGGGTGTTCTGCCGGTTCCATCGACGTTTTTTTGAGGTTCCCATGCCCGCGAAGAAAGCCAGTCCGTCCGCTGCCGCCACCAAGACCGCCGCCAAGAAGGCCGCTCCTGCCAAAGCCCAACCGGTGGCCGCTCCCAAGAAAGCCCCTGCAGTGACGACCAAGACCACCCCCACCAAAGCCGCCGCCAAGGCCGCGCCGGCCAAGAAGGCCGCCGCCAAGACCACCGCCAGCAGCACCGCGAAAAAAGCCAAGCCCGAGGCCCTGGCCGAGGAGCTGCTGGAAGGCGAAGCCCCCGCCAAGAAGAAGCCTGGCCGCCCCGCCAAGGCCGCGGCCGACAAGCCCGCCGCCAAGCGCGGCCGCAAGCCCAAGGCCGACGCCAAGGGCAAGGGCGAGGACGATCTCGACGACGCCGACCTCGGTGACATCGACGAGGACCTCGTCGGCGACGACGTGCCCGAAGAGGCCAGCACCGAGGAAGCGCAGCCGGTCGAGAAGGCCAAGCCGCTGCGCATGAAGATCAGCAAGGCCAAGGAGCGTGCGCTGATGAAGGAATTCGGGCTGGACGAGACCGTCCTGTCCGAGGAGGAGGCGCGCGCCCGTCGCGAGCGCCTCAAGACCCTGATCAAGCTGGGCAAGACACGCGGCTACCTCACGCACGGCGAGATCAACGACCACCTGCCCGACAAGCTGGTCGAAGCCGAGACCCTGGAAGTGGTGGTCTCGCTGCTCAACGACATGGGCGTGGCCGTCTACGAACAGACGCCCGACGCCGAGACGCTGCTGCTCAACAACACCGGCCCCACCGCCGCCACCGAAGAAGAGGCGGAAGAGGAAGCCGAAGCCGCCCTGTCCACCGTGGACAGCGAATTCGGCCGCACCACCGACCCGGTGCGCATGTACATGCGCGAGATGGGCACGGTGGAGCTGCTCACGCGCGAGGGCGAGATCGAAATCGCCAAGCGCATCGAAGGCGGCCTGCACAGCATGATGGAGGCGATCAGCGAATCGCCCGCCACCATCGCCGAGATCCTGGCCATGGCCGAGGAGATCCGCGAAGGCAAGGTCGTGATCTCCACCGTGGTGGACGGCTTCGCCGACGCCGACGAGGCCGACGACTACGTCGCCGAGGAAGACTTCGACGACTACGACGAGGCCGACGACGACGATGGCAAGGGCGGCTCCAAGGCACTCACGCGCAAGCTGGAGGAACTCAAGCGCGAGGCGCTGGAGCGTTTCGACGCCATGCGCGGCATGTTCGAGAAGCTGCACAAGACCTACGACAAGGAAGGCTACGGCAGCCCCCACTACGCCAAGACGCAGCAGGCCATCACCGAGAAGCTGATGACCATCCGCTTCACGGCCAAGGCGATCGAGAAGCTGTGCAGCACCGTGCGCGGCCAGGTCGACGAGATCCGCAAGAAAGAGCGCGAGCTGCGCCGCATCATCGTGGACAAGTGCGGCATGCCGCAGGAGACCTTCATCAAGGACTTCCCGCCCAACCTGCTCAACCTCAAGTGGGTGGAGAAGCAGGCCGCCGCGGGCAAGCCCTGGAGCACGGTGCTCGAACGCAACATCCCGCCGGTGCAGGAACTGCAGCAGGGCCTGATCGACATCCAGAGCAGCGTGGTGGTGCCCATCGAGCACCTCAAGGACATCCACAAGCGGATGAACAACGGCGAGGCCTCCTCGCGCGACGCCAAGAAGGAAATGATCGAGGCCAACCTGCGCCTGGTGATCTCCATCGCCAAGAAGTACACCAACCGCGGCCTGCAGTTCCTGGACCTGATCCAGGAAGGCAACATCGGCCTGATGAAGGCGGTGGACAAGTTCGAATACCGCCGCGGCTACAAGTTCTCGACCTATGCCACCTGGTGGATCCGCCAGGCTATCACGCGCTCGATCGCCGACCAGGCGCGCACCATCCGCATCCCGGTGCACATGATCGAGACCATCAACAAGATGAACCGCATCAGCCGCCAGCACCTGCAGGAGTTCGGCTTCGAGCCCGATGCGTCCATCCTGGCCGAGAAGATGGAGATGCCCGAGGACAAGATCCGCAAGATCATGAAGATCGCCAAGGAGCCGATCTCCATGGAAACGCCGATCGGCGACGACGACGATTCGCACCTGGGCGACTTCATCGAGGACACCACCAACACCGCCCCCATCGAAGCGGCCATGCAGGCCGGCCTGCGCGAGGTGGTGAAGGAAATTCTCGACAGCCTCACGCCGCGCGAAGCCAAGGTGCTGCGCATGCGCTTCGGCATCGAGATGTCCACCGACCACACGCTGGAAGAAGTGGGCAAGCAGTTCGATGTCACGCGCGAACGCATCCGCCAGATCGAGAGCAAGGCGGTGCGCAAGCTCAAGCACCCGAGCCGAAGCGACAAGCTGCGCAGCTTCATCGACTCGCTCTGATCGGGAGGGTTGAGCAGAAAAAAGGGAGCCATTGGCTCCCTTTTTTTCTGGTCGCGTGGATCAGGTGCGGCGGGGCCGCACGACCAGCTCAAGGTAGCCCGTCGCCGCATCGGGCTCGCGCGCGAAGTCCCAATCGGGCAGCCAGGCGATCAGCAGCTCGGCCGTGGTGCGCACGCAGCAACCCGCCATCACATGCCCGCCCCACACACGGCCCTGGGCGTCCGCCACGCTCATGTGAAGGTGCGCGTGGTCTGTGCCCAGCGAGCCGCTGAGCGTCAGGATCTCACTGGGCCCGGGCACGAGCAGCACATCCTCCGCCGCCGCCAGGCGCAGGCGAGCGTCCACCAGGCTGCCGATGCCCGCGACCACGAAGGCCGCGCGCTGCCGGCGCTCGCGCGCCGCCGATTGCAGCGCAGCGCGCAGGTCGTCACCGGGGCTCAGGCGCAAAGGCAGGTGGTCCATGGTCGCGGTCTACATCAGCTCATCGAGAAATCCGCGCGCCGCCGGCGACAGCGGATGGCCGTTGCGCTGGTAGATATAGAACGCGCGCTCGATCGCGGGCTCGACCAGCGGGATGAAGCTCAGCTTGAGGTCGCGGCGCAGGGCCCTGGCGTAGTCGGGGGCGGTGGTAACGCCCAGGCCCTGGCCGACCAGCGCGAGCGCCGTGGGCAGGTGCTCGACGACGGTGGCGTCTTCCATGCGCTGGGTGCGGCCGTGCCGCCACAGCGCCTCGCGGATGTCTTTCTCGAACGTGCTCGGGTAGCAGATCCAGGGATCGTCCTGCGTGTCGCTCCACCGGATGGACCGCTTGCGCGCCGAAGGGTGCGCGGACGAACAGACGAACTGGATCGCGACCTTGCGGAAGAAACGGCGTTCCACGCCGGGATCGCATGGCCGGTCCGGACCGATGCCGAACTCCACCGCACCGCGCGAGACCGCGGCGGGAATGTCCTCCAGCGCCGTGTCCATGATCTGCACGCTGACCTGCGGGTGCCGGGCCGAGAACGCGGCCAGCGCCGGGGGAATGAGCGTGCAGGCGAGCAGGCTCGGCGCGCTGAAGCGCAAGGAGCCCCGCTGCAGCTGGCGGACGTCGGCCGCGCTGATGGCGATGCGGTCCAGATCGTCGAGCATGCGCTTGGCGATGGGCACCAGCTGCAGGCCCATCTCGGTCGGCGTGATGCGTTTGCCCTCCCGATTGAACAAGGGCAGGCCGACCTCGGCCTCCAGCTGGCGGATCACCATGCTGACGGCCGACTGCGTCAGGTGCAGTCGGTGCGCGGCGCGCGTGAAGCCGCCGGTCTCGACCGCGGCGATGAAGGCCCGCAGTTGCCGGAGACTGATGTGCATCAGCTGAACTTATGGGTGGGTCAAAAAACAGCGTTTGAATCCTAGCACCGGGGGCCGCAGACTCCAGCGCCAGCACACACCCCATCCACGACGCCCATGCCCCGAATCACCTTTGTCAGCCCCGATGGCGGGCGCAAGACCATCGACGCACCCGATGGCGAAACCCTGATGCGCGCCGCGACGCAGCACGCGGTGGACGAGATCCTGGGCGAATGCGGCGGCGCCTGCTGCTGCGCCACCTGCCATGTCTACCTCGACGACGCTTCCCTGGCCAGGCTGCCGCCGGCCAGCGAGATGGAACGGCAGGTCCTCGAATTCACCGCCGCGCCGCGGCGAAAGGGCAGCCGGCTGGCCTGCCAGGTGCTGGCGGACCGCTTGAGCGACGGGCTGATCGTTGAACTGCCAGCGACCCAGATCTAGGCGCCCCCAGACACCCATCCACCACCCCCGCCATACCGCCATGTCACAAGTCCCTCGCCCCCGCTCCTTCCAGCTCCATCCCGACGACAGCCCCTGGGAGCCCGCGGACTACAACATCCTCTGGGAGGACGGCCGCGAATACGGGCGCTTCCGCCGCGTGCTGCGCCGCGACGCGCACGGCCTGACCGTCATCGCCCGCTTCGTGGCGCCGCCGGGCAAGGCCTGGAAGATCATGGGCCGCGCACCCGAACTCGGTGAAGAGGTCTACATCATGAAAGGCGCCTACTACGACACGCGCGGTCGGGTCGTGGCCAGGGAAGGCAGCTTCATGTACAACGCGCCGGGCGCGCTGCACGGCGGCATCTCCACCGACATGACGCTGTACCTGCACTGGTGCAGCGGCAAGCCAGACGAGATCGTGTCGGTGGACCTGATCGACTTCGAGGTGGCGCCCGGCGCCTGATGCCGCGGGGCCGCAGCCCTCAGCCCATGTGCAGGCCGCCGTTGACCGAGAAGTCGGCGCCGGTGGAATAACCCGCCTCGTCACCGGCCAGCCAGGCGATGATGGATGCGATCTCGCTCGGCTCGCCCAGGCGCTTGACGGGCACGGTGGCCACGATCTTGTCCAGCACGTCGGGGCGGATCGCCTTGACCATGTCGGTGCCGATGTAGCCCGGGCTCACGGTGTTCACCGTGACGCCCTTGTTGGCCAGCTCCTGCGCCAGCGCCATGGTGAAGCCGTGCATGCCGGCCTTGGCGGCCGAGTAGTTGGTCTGGCCGGCCTGCCCCTTCTCGCCGTTGACCGAGCTGATGTTGATGATGCGGCCCCAGCCCTTCTCCACCATGTCGGGCACGACCTGCTTGGTCACGTTGAACATGGAGTTGAGGTTGGTGCTGATGACCGCGTCCCAGTCCTCACGCGTCATCTTGAGGAACATGCGGTCGCGCGTGATGCCCGCGTTGTTGACCAGCACGTCGATGGAGCCATGGTCGGCCTTGGCCTTGGCGAACGCGGCGACGGTGGAATCCCACTCGGCCACATTGCCCACGCTGGCGTGGAACGTGAAGCCCAGGGCCTTCTGCTCGTCGAGCCACTTCTGGTAGTCGCGCGTGGGCCCGCAGCCGGCAACGACCTTGAAGCCCTCCTTGTGCAGGCGCTGGCAGATGGCGGTGCCAATGCCCCCCATGCCCCCCGTGACGTATGCAACCTTCTGACTCATGGTGACCTTTCCAGGCGATTGTTGTTGAACACGTTCATGCTAGCCGCGCGCTCAGCGCTCGACAGCAAGGGAAACCCCCATCCCGCCGCCGATGCACAAGGCCGCGAGGCCGCGCTTGGCGTCGCGGCGCTGCATCTCGTGCAGCAGCGTCACCAGCACGCGACAACCCGAGGCACCGATCGGGTGCCCGATGGCGATGGCGCCGCCGTTGACGTTGACGCGCGACGGGTCCAGCTCCAGCGCCTTGTTCACCGCGCAGGCCTGGGCCGCAAAGGCTTCGTTGAGTTCGAACAGGTCCACGTCGGCCGCCTTCCAGCCCGCGCGCGCCAGCGCCTTCTTCGACGCCGGCACCGGACCCATGCCCATGGTGGCCGGGTCCAGGCCGCTGGTGCCGAAGGCGGCGATGCGCGCCAGCGGCTTCAGGCCCAGCGAAGCCGCTTTCTTCGCGCTCATCACCACCACGGCGGCGGCGCCATCGTTGATGCCGCTGGCGTTGCCCGCCGTCACCGTGCCCGCCTTGTCGAACGCGGGACGCAGGCCAGCCAGCGCGTCGGCGCTGGTCTTCTTGTTGATGAACTCGTCGGCGTCGAAGACCAGGGCGTCGCCCTTCTTCTGCGGGATGCTCACGCCCACGATCTCGTCCTTGAACCGGCCGGCCTCCTGCGCGGCCGCGGCCTTCTGCTGGCTGCCCAGGGCCAGCGCGTCCTGCATCTCGCGCGTGATGCCGTGCGCCTTGGCCACGTTCTCGGCGGTGATGCCCATGTGGTACTGGTTGTAGACGTCCCACAGGCCGTCCACGATCATGGTGTCGGTCATCTTCCAGTCGCCCATGCGCTGGCCGTCTCGGCTGCCGTTGAGCACATGCGGCGACGCGCTCATGTTCTCCTGGCCGCCGGCGATGACGATCTCACTGTCGCCGGTCTGGATGGCCTGGGCCGCGAGCATCACGGCCTTCAGGCCCGAGCCGCACACCGCGTTGATGGTGAGCGCGGGCGTTTCCTTGGCGATGCCGGCCTTCATCATGGCCTGGCGCGCGGGGTTCTGGCCCACGCCGGCCGCCAGCACCTGGCCCATGATCACTTCGCCGATGGCGTCGTTGGGCAGGCCGCTGCGCTCCAGCAGCGCCTTGATGACGGTGGCGCCGAGTTCGGTGGCGGGCGTCTTGGCCAGCATGCCGCCGAACTTGCCGACGGCGGTGCGGGCGGCGGCGACGATGACGATGTCTTCCATGGATGCTCCTGTGTGATGCAAAAAGTGGGTCAGGCCTTGGCCTTCACATAGCGGCCCGGCGCGGGCTCGATGGCGCCGTAGGCTTTGCCTCGGCCATAGGTCTTGGGCGCGGGAATCTGCTTGCCTCCCATGGGCTTGAGCCAGGCGGCCCAGTCGGTCCACCAGCTGCCCGGGTGCTCGGTGGCCTGGGCGATCCAGTCCTTCACGTTCTCCGGGAAGGCGCTGGAGCCGCTGGTCCAGTGGCTGCGCTTGCCCTTGCTCGCGGGGTTGATGACGCCGGCGATGTGGCCGGAGGCGCCCATGACGAAGCGCTTCTTGCCCGGGAACAGCTGCGTGCTGCCGTAGGCGCCGCCGATGGGCACGATGTGGTCCTCGCGCGAGCCGTAGATATAGACCGGCAGCTTGACCTGGCGGAAGTCGATCTTCTGCCCGCAGACCGTCACCTCGCCGGGCTTGATCAGGTCGTTCTGCAGGTACATGTGGCGCAGGTACCAGGCGTAGTAAGGGCCGGGCAGGTTGGTGCTGTCGGAGTTCCAGTACAGCAGGTCGAACGGCGGCGGCGTTTCGCCCTTGAGGTAGTTGCCCACCACGTAGTTCCAGACCAGGTCGTTGGGCCGCAGGAAGCTGAAGGTGGTGGCCAGGTCGCGCCCGGGCATGAGGCCGCCATGGGCGAACTGCATCTCGCGAAAGCGCACGAAGTTCTCGTCGATGAAGACGTCGAGGATGCCGGTGTCGCGGAAATCGAGCAGCGTGGTGAGGAAGGTGGCGCTGTGCACCGGCTGCTGGCCCCGGCCGGCCAGCACGGCGAGCGCCGTGCCCAGCATGGTGCCGCCCACGCAGAAACCCAGGGCGTTGATGTCCTTGGCGCCGCTGATGTCGCGCACCACCTCGATGGCCCGGATGACCGCGTCCTCGATGTACTGGTCCCAGGTGGCCTGCGCCAGAGACTCGTCGGGGTTGCGCCAGCTCACGACGAAGGTGCGGTGGCCCTGCTCCACCGCGTAGCGGATCAGCGAGTTGTCGGGCTGCAGGTCGAGGATGTAGAACTTGTTGATGCAGGGCGGCACCAGCAGGAAGGGCCGCTCGTACACCTTGGCCGTGAGCGGCTTGTATTCGATGAGCTGAAACAGCTCGTTTTCGAACACCACCGCGCCTTCGGTGGTGGCCACGTTCTTGCCGACCTCGAACACGCTTTCATCGGTCATGGACACGTGGCCCTGCTTGATGTCGTGCAGCAGGTTGGCCACGCCCTTGGCGATGCTTTCGCCCTGGGTCTCGATCGCCTTCTTCTGCGCCTCGGCATTGAAGGCCAGGAAATTGCTCGGCGCGCTGGCGTCGATCCACTGCTGCACGGCGAAGCGCACGCGCGCCTTGGTCTTGGCGTCGCCCTGCACGGCCTCGGCCATGGCCATGAGGGTGCGGGCGTTGAGCAGGTACGTGGCCGCCGTGAAGGCCGCCAGGGGGTTGCCGCCCCAGGCCTCGGACGCGAAACGGCGGTCGCCCTCGGGCTTGGCCGCCAGGCCCTGGTTCCACAAGGCCGCGGCGTCCTTCAGGTAGGTCTGCTGAATCTCCAGCAACGTGGCCGGATCGAGCGAGGCCTGGGCGCCACCGGCCTGCTGGAACAGCTCGGTGAAGGCCGGCATGCCCATGGGCGCGGCGCCCTGCGCGGGGGGCATGAAGGCGCGCAAGGCCGCCATGGGATCGGGCGTGGGCCCGGCCGCCGCGGCCGCGGCGCCAGGAAACGACTGGGCCATTTGCGTCCACTGCCGCACCAGGCCCTGCTGGAACTCCTGGGCCGCCTGCGCCCAGTCGGCCGTGTCGTTCTTCTTGCCCGATGCCATGCCAGTCTCCTCAGCTTTCACGCTAGGCCTACAGTGTCGGCCCTTGTCTTCAGGAATGTCCCAGTATCCCTGCGCCGCCCAATGCGGGGCTTGACGCCAATCAACGAGAAAGCAAGCCGTGTACCTGGTCGTGATCGCTTGGATGTACGTCGTGCTGATGATGTCGGTGGCCGAGGCCACGAACACGACCGGCTCGGTGCTCGGGGCCATTGTGACCTTTTTTCTGTATGGGGTACTCCCCCTGGTCGTGGTCGTGTACCTGCTGCGCACGCCGCAGCGGCGCCGCGCGATCAAGGCGCGCGAAGCGGCCGAGGACGCGGCGCACGCGGCCGGTCGGGCGGCTCCCTCAGCCCAGCCAGACGCAGGCGGCGAAGCGGCCGGCGCCGCCGAGGCGGGCAGCGTCGCGCCGGTGCGAAAAGAACCTTGAGCGCTCGCTGACGGTGCACCAGCCGGCGCTGCCGTCGTTGCCATACAAGGAGCGCAACCCGGCCGCCGACAGGCGCTGGCGCGCGAGCGCGGGCAGGTCCGCCCACCACTTGCCGCGCGTGGGGTGGGCGTGGAAGTGCGCGGCGGCCGCGCGGTCGGCGCTGACGAAGGCTTCCCACACCTCCTCTCCCACCTCGAAGGCCGTGGGGCCGATGGCCGGCCCCAGCCAGGCCATCACCTCGCCCGGACCAGCCACCTCGCGCAGCCGCTGGAGCGTGGCCTCCAGCACCCCGCCGTGCAGGCCGCGCCAGCCCGCGTGCGCGGCGGCCACGGCACGGCCGCTGGCGTGGGCGAACAGCACCGGCAGGCAGTCGGCCACCATGATGGTGGCGGCCAGGCCGGGCGTGTGCACCACGGCCGCGTCGGCCTCGGCGCCGTCGGGCGTGCCGGCGTCCAGCACCGCGACGCCCGTGCCATGCACCTGGCGCAGAAACACCGGGCGCGCCGGCGCGCAGAACGCGGCCAACCGCTGCCGGTTGACGGCGACGGCGGCGGGATCGTCGCGCACGTGGTCGCCCAGGTTGAAGCTGTCGAAGGGCGGCGCCGAGACGCCGCCCGCGCGCGTGGTGCACAAGGCGCGCACGCCCGCGGGCGCGGGCCAGTCCGGCGTGAAAACGGCGGCGGGGGTGTCCGGCGCCATCAGGCCGCGATGCCGCAACAGCCCTGGGCCATCAGGCCTCGGCGTCCGGACAGGCCGAGGGCTGCGCCTTCTGGAAGGCGTCCAGCGCCATGCAGGCCTCGAACGCGGCCATGGTGCGCGGCAGGCCACTGAAGTCGGCCTTGAAGCGCTGGCCGTTAAAAATCTGCGGCACCAGGCAGCAATCGGCCATGGTGGGCGTGTCGCCGTGACAGAAGCGGCCCGAGGGACCGGCGGCGAGCTGTTTCTCGAAGGCCTCGAGGCCGACGCGCACCCAGTGGCGGTACCAGTCGTTCTTCGGCTCCTCCCCCACCTTGAGCTCGTTGACGAGGTACTTGAGCACGCGCAGGTTGTTGATCGGGTGGATCTCGCAGGCCACGATCTGCGAGAGCGCGCGCACGCGGGCGCGGCCCAGGGCATCGGTAGGCAGCAGCTTCGCGCCGGCCTGGGTTTCGTCCAGGTACTCCATGATGGCCATGGACTGCGTCAGGCGCGTGCCGTCGCCGAGTTCCAGGGTGGGCACCAGGCCTTCGGGCAGCTGCTCGGACCAGGCCGCCTGCTTGTGCTCGCCGCGCGCGATGTGGATCGGCACGTACTCATAGGGCAGGCCCTTGAGGTTGAGCGCGATGCGCACGCGAAACGAGGCCGAAGAGCGGAAGTAGTTGTAGAGCTTCATGGCCCCCGAGGATAACCCCCGGGGGCTTCTGCACCGTGGCGCTCAGGCGCCGGCCAGCGCCGGGTAGTCGGTGTAGCCCTTCTCGCCGCCGCCGTAGAAGGTGGCCCGGTCGGCGGGATTGAAGGGACCGCCCTGGCGCAGGCGCTCCACCAGGTCGGGGTTGGCGATGAAGGGCTTGCCGAACGCCACCAGGTCGGCGCCATCGTTCAGCGATTGCTCGGCCAGCGCGAGGTCGTAGCCGTTGTTGACCATCCAGGCGCCCTGGCCACCGGCCGCGCGCCAGGCTTGGCGCAGCGCGGCGTAGTCGAAGGGCCGGTCCTCGATCTGGCGCGGACCGCCGGTGGCGCCCTCGATGACGTGCACGTAGGCCAGGCCCAGCGGGCCGAGCTCGCGCGCCACGTACTCGAAGAGCGGCTGCGGGTCGGCGTCGACGATGTCGTTGGCCGGCGTCACGGGCGACAGACGGATGCCGGTGCGGCCCGCGCCGATGGCGCCGACGACCGCCCGCGTGACTTCCAGCAGCAGGCGCGCGCGGTTCTCGATGGCACCGCCGTAGGCATCGTCGCGCTGGTTGGCGCCGGTCTTGAGGAACTGGTCGAGCAGGTAGCCGTTGGCGGCGTGGATCTCCACGCCGTCGAAGCCAGCCTCGATGGCGGCGAGCGCGGCGCGGCGGTAGTCGTCCACGATGCCGGGCAGTTCGTCGGTGCGCAGCGCGCGCGGCGCGGAGGTCTCCACGAAGGTCGGCACGCCGTCGACGATGAGCACGGTCTTGGTCTTGGCCGTGACGGCCGAGGGCGCCACCGGCGCGCCTTTGCCCGGCTGCAGCTCGGTGTGCGAGACGCGGCCCACATGCCAGAGCTGGGTGACGATCTTGCCGCCGGCCTGGTGCACGGCCTCGGTCACGCGCTTCCAGCCGGCGATCTGCTCGGGCGCGTACAGGCCCGGCACGTCGGCGTAGCCCTGCCCCTGGTGGCTGATGGCGGTGGCCTCGGTGATGAGCAGGCCGGCGCTGGCGCGCTGGCGGTAGTAGGTCGCCATCAACGGCGTGGGCACGGCGCCGGGCGCGCGGTTGCGCGTGAGCGGCGCCATCACGATGCGGTTCTTGAGTGCGATGTCGCCCGCGCGGGTGGGCTCGAACAGGGTGGTCATGGGCGGATTCTCCGGATGAAGGGGCGCGGCCCACAGGCCGCAGACACCCGCATTCTCCGGCCGCGCCGCAAAGGGCCTACGCCCCGTACGGCCAAGCGATTGGCGCTAACCGGCGCCGCCCCGCCAACCGCCTCAGCCCACCACCAGCTTCATCAGCGGCATCACGCGCTCGCTTTCGCTGCGCCGCTCCAGCGCCAGGCGCATGTTCATCTGCGCCACCTGGGTGTGCTCCACCGCCAGGGCCTGGGCGCGGGCGCCCTCGCCGCGCTTCAGGGCATCGAACAGCATGTGGTGCTGGCGGTGCGCATAGAGCATCCAGTCGCGGTCCATGGCCACGGTGCCCTGCATGGGCAGCATGGCCGAGGCCGGCGCGAAGGGCAGCTTGTCGTTCAGCACCACGGCGCGCTGCAGGGCGCGGTTGCCGCAGGCCTGCAGGATGAGCTCGTGGAAGCGGTCGTTCATGCGCGCGTAGGCCGCGTAGCTTTCCAGCGTGAGCGGGTCGTCGGCCAGCAGGCGGTCGCCTTCGTCCAGCACGGCCTGCAGGTCGTTCTGCAAGGCTCGCGGTATCCCGTGTTCGGCCACCAGCCGCGCGGCCATGCCCTCCAGGTGGCCGCGCACGGCGATGGCGTCGACCACCTCCTGCGCGGTGAACTGGCGCACCAGGTACTTGCCGGTCTCGTTCGCCTCGACCAGGCCTTCCTGCTCCAGCGTCACCAGCGCGGCGCGCACCGGCGTGCGCGAGGCGCCCAGGCGCTCGGCCAGCTGTTGTTCGGCCAGCCGCTGGCCGGGCTCGAACTGGCCCGACAGGATCCAGTCGCGCAACTGCATCAAAACGGTTTCTTGCAAGCTCATGGTCGAAACTGTACACTGCATTTTCAAAACGGGATACCGTTTTAGACAGAACCCCTCACCCAAACCTTCCAGAGCCCCATGAAAGCTGAACTGAATCAACGCCTTACCCAAGTCGGCCCCGGCACGCCCGGCGGCAATCTGCTGCGCCGCTACTGGCAGCCCGTGGCCCTGGTCGACGAGTTCAACCCGGCGATCGATCCGGCCATGGCGGTTCGCCCGGTCAAGCCGGTGCGGGTGCTGGGCCAGAACTTCGTGCTGTTCAAGAACAGCGAGGGCCGTTTCGGCCTGCTCGACCGCGATTGTCCGCACCGCGGCGCCGACCTGGCCTACGGCCGCAACGAAGGCGACGGCCTGCGCTGCCCCTTCCACGGCTGGAAGTTCGACGTCGAGGGCCGCTGCCTGGAGACGCCCGCCGAGCCCGCCGGCAGCACCCTGTGCAAGCGCGTGACGCAGAAGAGCTATCCGCTGATGGAGCGCAGCGGCGTGCTGTTCGGCTGGTTCGGCCCCGAGGGCATGGAGCCCCCGCCCCTGCCCGCGCTGGATTGCTTCAGCGCGCCCGACACCCACGTCTTCGCCTTCAAGGGCCTGTGGAACTGCAACTGGCTGCAGTCGCTGGAGGTGGGCATCGACCCCGCGCACGCGTCGTACCTGCACCGCTTCTTCAACGACGGCTCGCTCGACGACGCCTACGGCAAGCAGTTCCGCGGCGCCAGCGCCGGCGAGGTGGACGGCGAGCGCTGGCCCATGACGCGCGTGATGCGCGAGTTCGGCCAGCCCGAGATCCTGCACGAGCCCAAGCCCTGGGGCCAGCAGCTCACCGCGCTGCGCCGCCTGAACGACGAGCTCACCCACGTGCGCGTCACCAACTGCGTGTTCCCCCAGACCTTCGTGATCCCGCTGTCCGAGACGATGACGATCACGCAGATGCACGTGCCGGTGGACGACACCCACAACTACTGGTACGCCTTCTTCACCAGCTTCGACAAGGCCGTGGACAAGGACGCCATGCGCAAGCCGCGCCTGGACGCCGTGACCCTGCCCTTCTTCCAGCCCAAGATGGGCCGCCACAACGACTGGGGCTTCAATGCGAAGGAGCAGGTGGAGCGCACCTACCTGGGCATGGGCGAGGAAGACATCAACGTGCACGACCAATGGGCCTGCGAGAGCATGGGCGCCATCCAGGACCGCACGCGCGAGCACCTGGGCACCAGCGACAAAGTCATCATGGCCCACCGCCGCATGTTGCAGCAGGCCATCGACACGGTGGAACAAGGCGGCACCGCCCCCGGCATCGCCGACGCGGCCAAGCATGGCGACATCCATGGCCCCGACACCATCGACGGCTTCGCCCCCACGGGCGACTGGGACGCCTGGTGGCGCAAGGCGGTGAACGACCGCCGCGAGCGTTCGCCCTGGAGCGCGAAGGACGCGGCCACGGCGGGCGCCAAATGAGCTTCGCCGAACGCTGCGGACTCCACACCCCCGAGCGCGAAGCCGCCTGCCAGCGGCTGGAACGGCTGATCGCCGAGCGCGGCATCGAGCGCGTGCGCGTGGGTTGGTGCGACGCGCACGGCCTGCTGCGCGGCAAGACGCTGATGCCACACGCCGCCGTGCGCGCGCTGCGCCAGGGCGTGGGCATGGTGGGCACGCTGATGCTCAAGGACACCGCCGACCGCACCGCCTGGAAGGTGTTCGAGCCCGGCGGCACGGCCGACCTGCCCGGCTTCGCCGGTGCCTCCAACCTGCTGCTGCTGCCCGACCCCGAGAGCTTCATCGAGTTGCCCTGGTCGCCCGGCACCGCCTGGCTGCGCGCCCAGCCCTGGCATGAGGACGGCCGGCCCGTGGCCTTCGACAGCCGGCGCGTGCTGCAGGCCGCGCTGGAGCGACTGGCGCAGCGCGGCCTGGGCTTCACCACCGGGCTGGAAGTGGAATTCCACATCTACCGCCTGACCGACGCCACGCCCCAGCTCGACCCCGAACTGGCCGCCTGGCCGGGCCTGCCGCCGGCGGTGCAGATGGTGCACCCGGGCTACCAGCTGCATGGCGAGGCCATGACCGACATGGCCGAGGATGCCCTGCGCATCGTCGAACGCACCGCGCTGGGCCTGGGGCTGCCGCTGCAGTCGCTGGAGATCGAACTCGGCCCGAGCCAGGTGGAGGCCGTGTTCGACGCCACCGACGCGCTCACCGCCGCCGACCAGATGGTGCTGCTGCGCAACGGCGTGCGCCAGGCGCTGCGCCGCGAGGGCTACCACGCCACCTTCATGTGCCGGCCGCCCTTCCCCGGCATCATGTCCAGCGGCTGGCACCTGCACCAGTCGGTGGTGGCGCTGGACGGCGGACGCAACGCCTTCATGCGCGACGCGCCCGCGCCCGGCACCGACCCGCGCGACGCCACCCACACGCTCAGCGAACTGGGTGCCGGCTGGCTGGCCGGTCTGCTGGCGCACGCGCCCGCGCTCACGCCGCTGTGCACACCCACCGTCAACGGCTTCGGCCGCTTCCGCCCGAACGCGCTGGCGCCGCAGGCCATCCTGTGGGGCCGCGACAACCGCGGCGCCATGCTGCGCGTGGTGGGCGGCGCGGGCGACGGGGCCACGCGCATCGAGAACCGCCTGGGCGAGCCGGCGGCCAACCCCTACGTCTGCATGGCCGGCCAGATCCACGCCGGCCTGGACGGCGTCGACCAGCGACTGGCCGCCCCCCAGGGCACCGAGGCACCCTACGCCGAAGGCAGCCAGCGCATCCCCAACAACCTGGGCGACGCCCTGGCCGCGCTGCGCGCGGACGCCGCCATGGTCAAGGGCCTGGGCGAGACCGTGGTGAACCACTTCTGCCGCATCAAGCAGAACGAGTTGGACCGCCACGCCGCCGCCGAGGACAAGACCGACTTCGAACGCCGCGAGTACTTCTCGCGCTACTGAACCCCACGCACCATGATCAAGATCCGAATCATCAACGCCGACCAGAGCGAGACCGAACTCAGCGGCGCGCCCGGCAGCAGCCTCATGAAAGTGGCGGTGGACGCCGGCGTCAGCGGCATCGCGGCCGACTGCGGCGGCACCCTCACCTGCGCCACCTGCCACGTCTACGTGGACCCCGCCTGGGCCGACAAGCTGCCCGCGCCAGCCACCGACGAAAGCGACATGCTCGACTTCGCCGCCGCGCCGGTGCGGCCCGAAAGCCGCCTGTCCTGCCAGATCGTGCTGACGCCCGAACTGGACGGCCTGGTGGTCACGCTGCCGGCCAACCAGTATTGAAGTGGCACACTCCGGGGTCATGAACGCCTACGTCATCACCCCGCCCCCCACCGTCTCCGTGCCCGTGGTCGGGCGCGCCGAGCGCTTCCCGGTCCACCGCATCTACTGCGTGGGCCGCAACTACGAGGAACACGCCAAGGAGATGGGCTTCACCGGCCGCGAGCCGCCCTTCTTCTTCCTCAAACCGGCCGATGCCATCGTGGTGGCCGACGCCGGCCAGACGGCCAGCATCCCCTACCCGTCCCTGACCCAGAACCTGCACCACGAGATCGAACTCGTGGCCGCCATCGGCACCGGCGGCAGGAACATCAAAGCCGCCGACGCGCTCCAGCACGTCTTCGGCTACGCCGTGGGCCTGGACATGACCCGGCGCGACCTGCAGGGCGAGATGAAGAAGCAGGGCCGCCCCTGGTGCATCGGCAAGGCCTACGACCAGTCCGCCCCCATCGGCCCCATCACCCCGGCCGCCCAGGCGGGCGACATCGCCAAGGCCGCCATCTGGCTGCAGGTCAATGGCGCCGACCGCCAGCGCAGCAACGTCGGCAAGCTGATCTGGAACCTGGCCGAGACCATCGAACACCTCTCCGCCGCCTGGGAACTGCAGCCCGGCGACCTCATCTACACCGGTACCCCCGAGGGCGTGAACGCCGTCGTCAGCGGTGACACCCTGCACGGCGCGGTCGACGGCTTGGTGCCCATCACGGTCAAGATCGCCTGAAAACCGCCGATCTTGGGGTTTGACCTCTGATACAGGGGCACACCCAAGGTTTAAGCTTGAACCAGTTCACCAACCCCGGAGACCCTCCCATGATCCAGCGCAGAACCCTGCTTCAATCCGGCGCGGCCATCGCCCTCGGCGCCCCGGCGCTCACCGGCTTCGCCCAGCAAAGCGTCACGCTCAAGTTCCACACCTTCATGGCGCCCCAGTCCAACGTGTGGCTCAACATGCACAAAGCCTGGATGGACAAGGTCGAGAAGGACTCCGGCGGACGCATCAAGTTCGAGGCCTACCCTGCCATGACGCTGGGCGGCTCGCCGGTGCAGCTGTACGACCAGGCGCGCGACGGCGTGGTCGACGTCGTCTGGACCCTGCCGGGCAACACCCCGGGCCGCTTCCCGCGCATCGAGGTCTTCGAGCTGCCGTTCATGATGAACAACGCCGAAGCCACCTCCAAGGCCTACTGGGAGTACGTGCAGACGGTGGCCCAGGACGAGTTCAAGGAAACCCAGCCCATCGCGCTGCAGGTGCACGGCCCCGGCATGTTCCACATGCGCAACAAGCTCATCAAGACCGCCGACGACCTGCGCGGCTCCAAGGTGCGCGGCCCCACCCGCCAGATCACCAAGATGCTGGGCCTGCTGGGCGCCACGCCGGTGGGCATGCCGCTGCCGCAGATTCCCGACTCCCTCTCCAAGGGCGTGATCGACGGCTGCGTGATCCCCTGGGAGGTGGTGCCGTCGGTGAAGGTGCACGAACTCACCAAGTTCCACAGCGAATTCGCCCCGGCTGGCGGCGCGCTGTACACCACCACCTTCGTGATGGCCATGAACAAGGCCAAATACAACAGCCTGGCACCCGACCTCAAGGCCGTGATCGACAAGAACTCGGGCATCGAGACCTCGGGTTGGCTCGGAAAGACCCAGCAGGCCGGCGACGCCGCCGGCCGCAAGGCGGCGGCCGACCTGGGCAACACCATCTACCAGATTCCCGCCGCCGACGCGCAGGAGTTCAAGCGCAAGGCCCGCCTGGTGGAGGTGGAGTGGATGCAGGACATGGACAAGCGCGGCTTCGACGGCAAGAAGCTGTTCGAGACGGCCAAGGCCCTGATCGAGAAGCACGGCAAAAAGGCTTAAGCCGCCCGATTGCTTGACCAGCCGGGGACATCCCCGGCTTTTTTTTGCGTTCCGCCCACTACACTGCCCCGATGCTGCGTCCGCCCGCCAAGTTCTGCCGCCACTGCGGCACCGCTGTGCAGATGCGCCTGCCCGACGACGGCGACACGCGCGAGCGCGCGGTCTGTCCGGCCTGCGGCACGGTGCACTACGACAACCCACTCAACGTGGTGGGCACGGTGCCCGCCTGGGGCGCCGAAGGGGACCGGGTGCTGCTGTGCAAGCGCAACATCGAGCCGCGCTGGGGCAAATGGACCCTGCCCGCTGGCTTCATGGAGCTCGGCGAGACCACCGCCGAGGGCGCGCTGCGCGAAACCGACGAAGAGGCCGGTGCGCAGATCGAGCTGGGTGAGCTCTTCACCCTCATGAACGTGCCGCGCGTGGGACAGGTGCATCTGTTCTACCGCGCGCGGCTGCTCAGCGAACGCTTCAACCCGGGGCACGAGACCATCGAGGCCCGGCTGTTCCGCGAAGACGAGATCCCCTGGGACGAGATCGCCTTTCGCACGGTGCGCGAAACGCTGCAGTGCTATTTCGCCGACCGCCGGCAGGGCCGCTTCGGCTTCCACACCATCGACATCGTGTGAGGCATGGCCAGCAACACGCCACTCGTGTTGCGCCTGGGGACGGCCCAGACCCTGGCCTGGGCCTCCAGCTACTACCTGCCGGCCATCCTGGCACGGCCCATGGCCGAAGGCGCGGGCGTGTCCGAGGGCATGGTGTGGACGGCGTTCTCGGCAGCGCTGCTGCTGTCGGCCGCCATCGGCCCGTTCGCCGGCCGCGCCATCGACCGCTTCGGCGGCCGGCCGGTGCTGGTCGCCAGCAACCTGGTCTTCGCCGCCGGCCTGGGCCTGCTGTCGCTGGCGGATGGGCCGGCGCCGTTGTTCGCTGGCTGGCTGCTCATTGGCGTGGCGATGGGCGGGGGCCTGTACGAAGCGGCCTTCTCGGCGCTGGTGCGCTTGCAAGGTGAGGCCGCGCGCGACGCCATCACCGGCATCACCCTGCTCGCGGGCCTGGCCAGCACGCTGGGCTGGCCCCTGTCGGGCTGGATGGAGGCGCAGTGGGGCTGGCGCGGCGCCTGCCTGGGCTGGGCGGCGCTGCACCTGCTGCTGGGCCTGCCGCTCAACGCCCGCCTGCCGCGCGCACTGGCCTTGCCACCCCCCCGGCCGCACAGCGACGGCCAGGAGACGGGCGCGCCACCACGCGCGCCCCGCCACGTGGCCTGGGTGCTGGCCTATGTGTTCGCCGCCACCTGGTTCGTCAGCACCGCACTGGCCTCGCACCTGCCGGCCATGCTCATGGCCAGCGGCCTCAGCCTGGCCGGCGCGCTGGCCGTGGGCGCGCTGGTGGGGCCGGCGCAGGTGGCCGGCCGCCTGCTCGAATTCGGCGGGCTGCGGCGCTTTCACCCGCTCGTGTCCGCGCGCGTGGCCGCCGCCATGCACCCCGCGGGCGTGCTGGTGTGGATGGCGGCCGGCGCGGTGGCCGCGCCGGTGTTCGCCATGCTGCACGGCCTGGGCAACGGCATCCTCACCATCGCCAAGGGCACGCTGCCGCTGGCCTATTTCGGCCCGGTGGGCTATGGCCGCCGGCAGGGCTGGATCGTCGCGCCCTCGCGCGTGGCCCAGGCCTTCGCACCGCTGCTGTTCGGCGCGCTGGTGGAGCGCTGGGGCGCGCAGGCGCTGTGGGTGTCGGGGGCGCTGGTGGCCAGCGCGCTGCTGTGTCTGCTGTGGCTGCACCCTTCACCGGCCACCCCCAGGGCCTAAGGGTTCGCCCTGTCATTCCAAGGCGGGGGCTCCCACCGGCCGGCCCCGCGCTTGGACCGGCCATTGGCTTTAGTGCCTAGGCGTCTCATGTGACTGGAACATGAGCTGATGACTCCGTCACCCATGCAGCGTCGTGGTGATCACTGGAGTCGACATGGAAGAACCCGATCTGTCCACCTGGCTGCAGGACTGGCGACACGCCGCGCGCAGCGAAACGGCGCTCGGCATACACAGCCTGGACCCGATCGTCGTGTCGATCGACGACGACAACTGGGTCGCCCTCTCGGCCACCGCGTCGCCCGAGATGCTGCGCCTGGACATGGTGCTCGACGCGGACCTGCCCGACGAGGTCATTCCCTGGCTGGTCCGCCAGATCCTGCACTGGACCTTCGACCACCCCTACGCCGACACCGCCCTGCAATTCGCCCTCGCGCCCGACGCGACGCTCCTGGCCTACACCCACCTGCGCGTCTCGCCCGAGGACGACGCGCCGGTGGTCATGGACAGCATCCACGCCGCGCTGGACCAGGCGGAGGACGCCTGGGGGCAGATCCTGGTCGACGCCCTGCTCAAGGCCCATCTGGACGAGCGCGTCCCGGCCGGCGAACCCGCCGGCCTCGCCGCCTGAGGGCGCCACGCCCATCACCCAACGCCCTCGCGCACGCATCGACATGAAGCACTGGACGCGACAGCCCTACGAACAGCACCGCCATTTGTGGTCGACGTCAGACTCGAGCACCCGCCGCCAGAGATCGGGCAACACCCCGTCCGACGAAGCATCGTCGGAGGAGCTCGCCACCCCCCTGCTCCAGCAACAGGCGGCCCAGCACATCGCCTTGGCGCACGCCTGTCCGTCCTGGCGCCACCCAAGGGGGAGCGCCAGCTTCGGTGCGATTCACCCGCCGGACGGTGCCATGCCCGTGCACACCCCGCTGGCGCTGCCCGCCCTGCCAGACGCCCCCGGCATGGCCGGCACCCAGTCTCTGATGCCCTGGGCGCCCCAGCCACGGCTCCCCGGGGACATGGCGGCGGAGATCACGCAGAACCAGCGCCACCGCGTGGCATTGACAGTGCACAACAAGAGCGTGGTCTATGGGCTGTGGGCGCTCACGGCGATTGGCCAGGTGATCCTGGCCAGCGTGAGCGCGGGCGCGGGCGTGGGCGGCCAGGCCTCTCCGGCGCCCGCCTTCCTGAGGAGCTTCTTCTCCTTTTACGACGGCTTCATCGTCAACAGCGACCACCGCTACGCCCATCGCGACTACCAAAAGGTGCAGGGCCTGCTCGAACAGGCCCTGGAGGACTGGCGAACCATGGCCCGGCAGGTGAACGGGCAGCCGCTGGACGAAGCCTCCGAGCAGCTGCTGGCCGCGACCCGCTACGCCGTGACGCTGCTGGCCGAGGTGTTGAGCGGGATCGAGTCGACCTTCCTCACCATCCCGCAGGCCAAGCTGCTGAAAGCCCATCGCGATCTGTCGCTGGCCGCCGAAGACAAATGGCTGGAGCGCCAGCGACTGCCCGATACGGTTCTCAACGCCCCCCAAAGGGCGGCGCTGGACCAGGAGATGCACGACCTCCTGGATCAGCTCCATGCCTTGCCACACCTGCGCCACCCCCCTGCGACGCGCCGCGATCTCAAGCGCCTGCAGCTGGAGGTCCGTCAAGGGGAGCGTCGGATTCGCCGTCTGGAAAAGACGGCACCCCACGATCCCCAGCTGACCGCCCTGCGCGCCGAGCAGGCCGATCGGCAGCACCGGCTCGACCAGCTGCGACCCTTCTTCAGTCGAGGCCAGGGCATCGCCCTGCTGGGCGACCCCCGCGATATGGGGCCGCGGCAATTGGTGGAGATGCGCGATTGGGAGATCAACAAAATCACCGTGCCCGCCTCGGTGGCCTCCACGCTCACCGGCCTGATCGTGTCGAACCTGCACCTGGGCGCTCTTGCCTCACAAGGAACAGGCATTGCCGGCTCCCTGCTCGGCCTGCTGCTGACGCCGATCAGCTTCCGGTTCGCCGAACTCGACATGGAGGTCGCCCAACGGGAGCGCCTGAGCACCGCCGCCGGCATTCGCAGGGTGTTCGGGCGACTGGCGCACGCGGTCGCCCTCAAGAACAACATCGTCGGTGAGTCCGCCCAAGCCACCATCGGCAGGTACCTGGTTGACAACCAGATCACCACCTTGCGCGGCGAGTTCAAGGCGCACAAACAAACCCAGTGGTACACGGGCATTCGCGCGCTCAGGGCGCAGTGCGTGTTCCTGGTGACCACGCCGGTGGCGGCCATCGTCCTGGGCAGCGTGGCCCTGGCCCTGATCATCGTGGCCAACGTGGCCACGGCCGGCCTCGTGAGCGTGGTGGGCCTGGGCATCACCGCCGCGGTGCTGGCGCCGTTCTATGCCAGCATCTGGCACCGGCTGCGCAAAGCCAAGCAGGCCAAGGACCACGACAAGCAACAGCTGCGCATCGAGCAGCACCTGCAAAAGGTGCTGGGCACGGACTACACCCAGTGGATCTACACGCTGTCCGACACCGAGTTCGATCGGCGCATGCAAGTGGCGAGGCTGAGCGCGCCCAAAGGCTTGCGCCAGGGGCTGGAGCGCCAGGCCTTGCTCAAGCACAACAAATTCGTCGCCATCGAATGCCTCTCGCGCGATCTCTTGGGCGCCGCGCAACAGGCCGGCCTCAAGGGCGAGGCCGTGCGCGAGTGCTTCGCGGCACAGATGCTGCGCAAGATGGGCATGTCCGACGACGATGTCGACTACCTGCGGACCTGCCTCCCCCACTGCCGTGATGAGCAGCACTACCTCAGCGTGTGCCGCAGCACCATCGCCGCCAAGGTGTACAAGACCCGTCACTTTCAGTCCGATCGCCTCCCGTTCCACAAACGGGCGGCCTCCGTGGAAGACACCCACCAGGCGCTGCTGGCCCTTCTGGACGATCCCGCCCATGCGGGCCTTCGGCAAGACCTGATCGGCGCGACCTCGCGCGATGCCCTGCATCCCTGGGGTGCGGCCACGACCCAGAAACGCCTGAACCGCGAGGAGCGCCTGGCCCGGTTCAGGGCCGCGCTGCTTGAAAAGAACATCGATCCGGACGACCTCGAGCGGTTCAGAACCGAGCGCACCGCCTTCCACATGGACTTGTCCGACCAAGTGACGACGACGGCGACGACGGCCACCACCACCATCACCACGACAACAACGACGACAACAAGGGTCATGGGCCACCAGCTCCAATGGCTGCTGGAGGTGCTGATCGACCCCAGCGAGCACGTACCGTCGCCGCGTTATCTGCAGCCCCTGGCCCAGGCCCCCCAGGTCCAGGCGCCGTTGATGGGCCACGAGGTGCTGGTCGGCGCCATCCAGGAAGTCGGCCACACGAAACTGAAGCCCTGGTTGGTCAGAGAGCTGGAGGGCTCCAGCTTCCGCACACCCAATCCCATGGGCACGGCGGGACAGTTTCTGAAGCGGATCGATCAGCGCCCCGAGCTGATCGACGAGGTACTGATCGCTCTGAAGGCGTGGAAGCTGCGCGAACTGGACAAACTGCCCGGCCCACCCACCACCCCCCCGGGATTCAACAGCATGGACGACTGGTTGCTCGCGGCGTTACGGGAACGCATCGACCACTCCCTGAAGCTCAGCGAAGGCATTGAGGCCAGCCTGGCCGACGGGCACAAGCACCAGGGCAAGCGGCTCCACCGCCACCTTGCCGACGGGTATCTGGCGGCCAAGGCCTGCGCGCAGCGCCAGGAGGCCCTGATGAACGGAACGGCCACCGCCCTGCATCCCGTCACCGGCTTTCAGCGCTGGATCCCCGTCGAGTAGAGGCCATGGACCTCGCCCATGGCGCGCTTCGGCTGGCACCACCGGTGCGGGCCTTCGCAAACAAAAAAGGCCTTGCGATCACTCGCAAGGCCTTTTTCTGGAACGGGGTTCCTGGTGGGCGGTGCAGGGTTCGAACCTGCGACCCCTGCCGTGTGAAGGCAGTGCTCTACC
>VFQN01000654.1_pt1 | contig 62740 bp, 43 predicted proteins | sample 3512371 | NCBI WGS metagenome assembly VFQN01 (sample SAMN10412370, study PRJNA504923) | tailings metagenome | isolation source: Replicate 2 from Balatoc abandoned mine | place: Philippines: Itogon, Benguet | collected 2017-08-28 | reverse complement strand
CTCTGCCCCTCATCTGACGATCTCCTTCGGTGTCATTTTTCCGTGAGGCAACGGGGGGGGGTTGGGCGGGTGCGGGGTGGGGCGGGGGGGTGTCTAGCGGTAGAGGCTTTCGGTGGTGATGACTTCGGCGACGGCGGGGGGGACGAGGTTGCGGAGGGTGAGGCCGGCGGCGGCGCGGGCGCGGATTTCCGAGGCGGAGAGGGAGAGGGGAAAGCCCTTGAGGTGATGGAGGCGGAATCCCTGGGGCGGGGTTGCGGGTTCGACTCCGGGGCGTGGGATGACACCGAACTCCACGAGGCTCGCGAGGCGGGAGGCGTCGCGCCAGAGGTGGAGGGAGCGGAGGTGGTCGGCGCCGATGAGCCAGGTGAGGGCGGTGCCGGGGAGGAGGCGGGAGTATTCCTCGGCGGTGTCGACGGAGTAGGACACGCCGCCGCGGCGGATTTCGCGGTCATCGACCTCGACGCGGTCCATGCCGGCGAAGGCGAGGCGGAGCATGCGGAGCCTGAGGTGGGGTGGGGCCGGGGTGGTGCCTGGTTTGAAGGGGGACTGGGCGGCGGGGATGACGAAGAGGCGGTCCAGCTGGAACTCCTCGAGGGCGGCCTGGGCGACGAGGAGGTGACCGAGGTGGACCGGATCGAAGGATCCGCCGTAGAGGCCTGCGCGGGTCATGGGCGCGGCGGGGCTAGGGTTCCTCCGGGCGTCGGCGGACGACGACCTTGGGGATCTTGGATTTTCGGCCCCTGGAGGTGCGGGCGGGGGTTGCGACGATGGCGATGGGGGCGTGGGGATCGTTCTGGGCCTGTCGGCGGGCGGCCATGACCAGGTCCACCTGGGCGCGTCTTGGGGCGACGTGGGGCAGGCGATCCGCGCGGACGTAGGAGCCATCGGAGCGGAGCACGCGGGCGCGGGTGTTGTCCGCGAGATTGGCCTCGAGGACCTCGGAGATGACGCGTTCCCGGAGGGTGCCGTCCTCGACCGGGAAGACCACCTCGATGCGGCTGAAGAAGTTCCGGGGCATCCAGTCGGCGCTGCCGAGGAAGACCCTGGGGTTGGCGGCGTTCTCGAAATAGAAGACGCGGCTGTGTTCGAGGAATCGGTCGACGATGCTGCGGACGCGGATGTTGTCGCTGAAGCCGGGGATGCCGGGGCGGAGGCAGCAGATGCCGCGGATGATGAGGTCGATGGAGACGCCCTTTCTGGAGGCGGCGTAGAGGGCGTCGATGGTGGCGGGGTCGACGAGGGAGTTCATCTTGGCGACGATGCGTGCCGGCAGGCCGCGTTCGGCGTTGCGCTGCTCGTTGCGGATCAGTTCCAGCATGCGGTCGTGGAGCTGGAAGGGGGCGACGAGGAACCGGCGCATCGGCTGGAACTGGCAGATGCCGGTGAGGAGGTTGAAGAGCTGGGTGGCGTCCTCGCCGAAATCGGGGCGGCAGGTGAGGAGGCCGAGGTCGGTGTAGAACTTGGCGGTGGTGGCGTTGTAGTTGCCGGTGGCGGCGTGGACGTAGCGGCGGATGCGGCCGTCCTCGGCGCGGACGACGAGGGCGACCTTGGAGTGGATTTTGTAGCCGAGGAGGCCGTAGACGACGTGGACGCCGGCTTGTTCGAGGCGGCGGGCCCACTTGATGTTGTTGTGTTCGTCGAAGCGGGCCTTGAGTTCGACGATGGCGGTGACCTGTTTGCCGCTTTTGGCGGCTTCGCCGAGGGCGTTGATGATGCGGGAATCGCCGCCGGTGCGGTAGAGGGTCTGCTTGATGGCGAGCACGTCGCGGTCGGCGGCGGCGGTTTCGAGGAAGTCGATGACGGTTTCGAAGCTCTGGTAGGGGTGGTGGAGGAGGATGTCGCGTTCGCGGATGGCGTCGAAGATGTTGCGGCGTTCGCCGAGGGGGACGGCGACGGGGGCGACGTGGGGCGGGTCGCGGAGCTCGGGTTTCTGGGGGCCGTCGGCGATGCTGATGATGCGGCCCGGGTGGAGGGGGCCGTCGATGCGGTAGAGGTCCTCGGGTCCGAGGGCGAGGTGGACGAGGAGGCTTTGGCAGACGTCGTCGGGGCAGTCGTGGCTGACCTCGAGGCGGACCGCCTGGCCGCGCATGCGGTTGTGCAGTTCCTTCTCGATGGTTTGGAGGAGGGATTCGGTCTCCTCGGTTTCGAAGTAGAGTTCGCCGTTGCGGGTGACGCGGATGTGCCAGTGGCCGAGGAGGTCCATGCCGGCGAAGAGGCGGTCGAGGTAGCGGCCGATGATGCGACCGAGGAGGATGTAGTCCTGTCGGGCGTCGGAGCGGGGCAGACGGATCAGGCGGGGCAGGTTGTCGGGGACATGGATGACGCCGAGTTTGTCCTCGGGCGTGCCGGAGCGGTGGTCGACGAGTTTGACGACGAGGTTGAGGGAGCGGTTGCGGAGGATGGGAAACGGGTGGGATTGGTCGATGGCGAGGGGGGTGAGGACCGGGTGGACCTTTTCGCGGTAGAAGGACTCGAGCCAGGCGCGGTCGCTGTCATCGAGGTCCTCGACGCGCAGGAAGCGGATGCCGTGGCGTCCGAGTTCCGGGACCAGGTGATCGCGCCAGCAGGCGTAGATCTGTTCCACCTGGGAGCGGATGCGGGAGCGGACCTGGGGGAGGGCGACGTGGGCGGTGAGGCCGTCGGGGGTGGTGTCGGTGGAGCCGGCGGCGACCTGTTGGCGGAGGCCGGCGACGCGGACCTCGAAGAACTCGTCGAGGTTCGAGTGGGTGATGCAGAAGAACTTGACCCGTTCGAGCAGGGGATTGGAGGGGTCGAGGGCTTCCTCGAGGACGCGCTGGTTGAAGGCCAGCCAGCTCAATTCGCGGTTGAGGAAGCGGGACTCGGGGATATGGGGCGCGTCGGGCGTCGGGCTCATCCGAAAGACGGGGCGGACCATACCGCCGGGTGGGGCGGGGGCGAGCCTTTCCTGAGTGAGGCGGGGGGGGCGGTTAGCGGCGGGGCCGGAGGGTGAGGAGGTGGAGGACGGTGAGGATGGCGACGGCGATGCCGGCGTAGCGGTGGGTGAGGTAGAGGAAGTGCTGACCTTCGGTGCCGAGGAGCGGGGTCATGGGGAGGACGCCGGAGAGGACGACGACGAGGCCGGCGAGGAGCATGAGCCAGAACAGGCGCCAGGAGAACGAGCCGTAGCGGGCCTCCCTGGAGGGCCAGGTGAGGGCGACGAGGGTGAGGCCGACGGCGTAGGTGGGGGAGGCGCCGACGTGGGCCATGAGGATCCAGTGGGTCATCGGGGCCTGGCCGAGGGCGAAGGTGCCGATGCCGGTCGCGGCGACCGGGAGGAGGCCCAGGAGCATGATGAAGTAGGCGATGCGCGGGGCGAACCCGAGGCTGGGGATCGCGGCGGCTTGGGACGGGCTGAGGGTCGCGCTGTTGGCCATGGGAATACCTTTCACTTGGAGCCGCGGGTGGAGGCGGATCGGGCGCCGGAGAGCACGTAGAAGAACCGGCCGACGACCGCGCCGAGGAGGATGACGGCGCAGGTGAAGGTGATGACCTTCAGCATCGGTCGGAACTTGAAGGTGAAGGCGAAGGTGGAGACGAGGGTGCGGTCCTCGCCGCGGAGGTCGATCTGGTCGCGGGTGTCGGCCAGTTTGGGATCGACGGGTCCCCTGGGGGTGACGGTGCTGAAGTAGATGGGTGAATCCGCGTCGTGGCAGTCGGAGCAGCCTTTGGCGCCGAGGGACTGGCTGGCTGGGCGGACGTCATGGCCGATGGCCCAGGAGTAGGGTTTGGCGGCGGCGTGTTCCTCGGACTGGAGGGTGCCGTTGGCGAGGCGGTGGAGTTTGCCGCTGGCGATGAAGACCGGTTCGGCGTTGGTGCGGGTGGAGGCGAGGGCGGTGAGGACGTCGCGGATCTGGGGTTCGGTGAGCGGTTTGGTCTGGTAGGGATCGCGTTCGACGTCGGCGGTGGACTGGGAGGGGAACTTGTCGCCGGCGGCCTTGGCGACGGCATCGGGGAGGAGCGGGGAGACGACGCCGTTGGAGAGGACGGCCCAGTAGCTGGGCCAGACCATTTTGTGGGGGGCGATTTTGCCGGTGGCGTCCTTGAGGAAGACCGGTTGGAGGATGGCCGGGGCGGTGTTGGCGCCGCGGACGGGAGCTGGGAGGCCCAGTTTATGGGCGAGGGAGGTGTGGACGATCTCGGCGGCATCGCCGGGTGTGGGGCCGGAGTGGCAGGCGGTGCAGGACAGTTTTTCGAAGTGGATGGGTGGGAAGCCGGGGTGATGGGGGTGGGGGGCGCCGAGGCGACCGGCCAGTTCGCCGTCCTCGCTGCCGTAGTGGCAGCCGGCGCAGGAGAGGGTTTCGACGCGGCCCAGTTCCTTTTTCAGGGCGGACTCGGCCTGCTGGCGGGCGTCGGTTTCGGAGAGGGCGGGGTCGTCGCGGAGGAGCAGTTTGGCGCGGAGGGCGACGGCCTCGGGGGTGACGATGCGGTCGGCGGATTCGCCTTCATAGCCGCGGACGATCTGGTGATCGATGCCGTTGCGGTGGCAGTCGACACAGGACATGCCGGCGCGGATGTGGACATCGGCGTCGGCGTGCCAGCGGGAGTCACCGAGGTGGGATTCGCTGGTGTGGCAGAAGTAGCAGGTGTTGGGGGAGGGTTTTCGGGTGACGCTGACGGCGACGTGGTTGCCGGAGTCGAAGCGGTGGCGTTCGTATTTGACGGGGGGGAGGTTGGTGGGGGCGGGGCGGGGGAGGCGCCAGGCGTCGGCGAAGGCCTTGGCGGAGCGGCTGGCGCCGTAGACGCCGAGTTCGGCGGCGATGGTGGGGGCCCATTTGAAGTTTTCGGCGGTGATGGCCTTGTAGCGGGCCTCGTGGTCGTAGTGACCGTCCTTGGTGTGGCAGACGAGGCAATCGATCTCGAGGGCTCCGGTGATTTGCATGCGGCGCATGCGGACGTCATTGGTGCCGATGCGGTCGGCGGGGGGTTCGCCGATGCCGCCGCCGGGCATGTGGCGGGCGAAGGCGACGAGGAAATCGAAGTCGGAGAGACCGACTTCGGGGGGGCGGAAGGTGCCTTCCCAGCCGCGGTAGGAGAGGGGGAGTTGGGTGCGGGTGGAGGGGTCGGTGAGGATCCAGGGTTCACCGGGACGGCCGGCGGGGACGCCGGGTTTGGCGGCATTGAAGTGCCAGCCCTGGGAGATGGAGGGGTAGTCGTGGCAACGGCCGCAGGTTTGGGCGACGGAATAGGGTTTGCCGCGGGGCTCCTGCGGTTTGCCGTTTTCGTCGAAGGCGGCGGGCGGGGTGATCATTTCGCCGTCGTGATCCCGGAGGGGGATGACGTGGCGGTAGGGCATGCGGCTTTCGGTTCCGAGTGCGTCGGCGGCCCGGGTGGATTCCGCTCCCAGACCGGCCAGGAGGAGAAGTGCGGACCATAGGGTGGGTAAGTGGTTCTGGAGTATCAAGACGCGTGGGCTTTTGGGGGTGAGAACGGGACCGGCCGAAGCGTGGATAGGACTCATAGGAGTGAGCCGAGTGTCCAAGGCCGGAGAGTATCCGGCGGACGGGTTGGTTCAAGGCGTATTCCGGAGAACGTTGACGACGGCGCGGCCGGAGTTCCAGAGGCGGTCGATGAGGGTGGTGGTTCCCGGGCCGAGGACGTGGGCGACGCCGAGGCGGCGGTCGTCCTTTCTGAAGGAGATGAAGCTGAGCAGTTCGAGGCCGAGTTCGCGGGTGTTGGCGACGAGGAAGTCGAGGGCGTGATCGTCGCGGGTGAGGTCGAAGGTGATGCGTGTGGCGTTGTGGGAGCCGGCGAGGAGGCGGCTGAGGGTGCGGAAGATGTCGGACTCGGTGAGGATGCCGACGAGTCGGTGGTTGAGGGTGACGGGGAGGCTGCCGATGTGATGGCGGGTCATGCGTTCGGCGGCGAGTTCGATGGGTTGATCGGCCTCGATGGTGATGACGGGGTGTTTCATCACGCTGGCGATGGTGCCCGGGCAGGCGGCGGCGTCCTGGGCGACGGCGGAGAACGGGTTGATGTGGGGTGGGAAGGCGGAGACGATGTCGCGGTGGCAGGCGATGCCGGCGATGGCGCGGCCCTGGGTGACGACGAGGCGTCGGATCCGGCGTTCGGTCATGCGTCGGATGCCCTCGAAGAGGGAGGCCTCGGGCGGGATGGTTTCCACGTCCCGACTCATGCACATCTCGACGATCATGGGGTGGGGGTGTGCTCTGAACTTTCGGGGATTCCGCCGGGCGGGACGCCCGGCTCTACGGCAGGCGGGACGCCTGCCGCTACAGGGGCGCGGGTCAGTTGTTTTCGGGCAGGCCTTCCTGGTGGCCGATGTTGTGGACCGGTTGGAAGACGCGTTGGACCTCGGCGAGCAGGTCGTGGTCGATGGGGGAGCGGATCCAGTCGGCCCAGCGGCGGATGTTGGCGGGGTTGGCGCTGCCGGCGACGGTGGTGGCGATGTCGGGGTGGGCGACGCTGAACTGGAGCGCGAGCTGGGCGATGTCGACGCCGCGGGCGGCGCAGAGGCGTGCGGCCTCGCGGGCGGCGTTCTTCACGGACTCCGGTTCCTTGAGCCAGGCCGGGAGGGGGGCCTGGGTGAGGAGTCGGGCGCTGAAGGGGCCGGCGTTCATGGCGCCGATTCCGCGGGCCTTGAGCAGGGGCAGGGTTTCGTCGGCGAACCGGGTGTTCTGGAGGGTGTACTGGTTGTAGCTCAGGACGCAGTCGACGTCGGACTGGCTGAGGATGAAGCGGAAGATCCTCTGGGGGTAGCCGCTGAAGCCGATGAAGCGGACCTTGCCTGCGGCCTGGGCGCGGCGGAGGGCGGGGAGGGTTTCGTCGACGATCTGCTGCATGGGGACGAACTCGATGTCGTGGCAGAGGGCGATGTCGAGGTGGTCGGTGCCGAGGCGGTGGAGGCTGACGTCGATGCTTTCGGCGACGCGGCGTGGGGAGAAGTCGAAGTGTGCGAGGTCGTAGCGGCCGAGTTTGGTGCAGAGCAGGTACTGGTCGCGGGGGATGCCGCGGAGGGCCACGCCCAGGAGGACCTCGCTCATGCCGCGGCCGTAGAAGGGGGAGGTGTCGATGAGGGTGAGGCCGCAGTCGAGGGCGACGCGGACGCTGTCGAGGGCTTCGTCGATGGTGACGGAGCGGAATTCCTGGCCCAGGGAGCTTGCGCCGAAGGACAGGATGGGGACTTGGAGGCCGGTGCGGCCGAGGGGGCGTGTGGGCAGGGTGGACGGCACGGGGAGATGAGAAGGGTGGGGGCGGGGTGAGGGAAGCGGATTCTTCGTGGTGGAAAACGGGCTTTTTTCGGGGGTGCACCTCGCGCAATCTGGGGCAGATCCATGAGTGCACTATTTGATCTACGGGGCGAGGTGGCGGTGGTGATTGGAGCGACGGGGGTGCTGGGGGGTGCGATCGCGGAGGGGTTGGCGCAGGCGGGGGCTGCGGTGGCCGTGCTGGGGCGCAATGCCGAGCGGGGCGGGGAGAGGGTGGGGGCGATCCAGGCCGGGGGCGGTCGGGCGGTGTTCGTGGCTGCGGACGCGTTGCAGCGGGAGAGTCTGGAGGCGGCGAGGGAGGCGGTGACGGCGTCGCTGGGCATGCCGACGGTGTTGGTGAATGCGGCCGGGGGGAATGATGCGCGGGTGACGGTGACGGCGGAGCGGCCGTTTGAACAGATCGCCCTGGACGATTGGCGGGCCAATTTCGATTTGAACCTGGTGGGCGGGGTGGTGTTGCCGTGCCAGGTGTTCGGGCCGGGCATGGTGGCGCGCGGCGGGGGATCGATCATCAACGTGGCGAGCGCCTCGGCGCGGCTGCCGCTGTCGCGGGTGGTCGCCTACTCGGCATCCAAGGCCGCGGTGTTGAACCTCACCCGTTTTCTGGCGCGGGAATGGGCGTCGGCGGGGGTGCGGGTGAACGCGATCACGCCGGGTTTCTTTCCGGCCGAACAGAATCGCAAGCTGCTGTTCAACGCGGACGGCACACCGACGCCGCGGGCTCAGGCGATCCTGGGGCACACGCCGATGCGGCGGTTCGGGGAGGCCCGTGAGTTGGTGGGGGCCGCGGTGTTCCTGGCGAGTTCGAAGGCCAGCGGATTCGTGACCGGCACGGACGTGGTGGTGGACGGCGGGTTTCTTTCGCAGACAATCTGAAGTGGGTTCAACGGAAGGCTGTACGAACGATGCAAACGACGGTCGAGACCATCATGGCGCGGAGCGGGGTGACCTTCGGCACCAGCGGGGCGCGCGGGTTGGCGGAGGCGATGACGGACCAGGTCTGCTACGCCTATGCGCAGGGTTTCCTGAGGTATCTCCAGGGGGTTGGTGAGCTGGGGGTGTCCGGAGGCGGGGTGGTGGTCGGTGGTGACTTGAGGCCGAGCACCGGGCGGATCCTGGCGGCCGTTTGCCGGGCCATCCGCGACCTGGGGCACCGTCCGGTGCATGCCGGCCGGGTGCCGTCGCCGGCGGTGGGTTGGTACGCCCAGCAGCATGGGATGCCGGGGATCGTGGTGACCGGGAGCCACATTCCCGACGACCGGAACGGCATCAAGTTCTTCAAGGTTTCGGGCGAGGTGTTGAAAGAGGACGAGCCCGGCATGAAGGCGCAGGAAGTGTCCTGGGACGACGGGTGGTTTGAATCGGGCGGCGCATTTCGGAAGGCGGAACCCTTGCCCGAGGTGGAGGTGGCGGTGGAGGCGGGGTATCGGGAGCGGTACCTGGGGGTGTTCACCGGGCGGCCGCTGGCGGGCTTGAGGCTGGGGGTCTACCGGCATTCGGCGGTGGGCGGCGATGTTCTGGCGGGGATTCTGGAGGGGTTGGGGGCGACGGTGGTGCTTTCGGAGAAGTCATCGGCGTTTGTGCCGGTGGACACGGAGGCGGTGAGGCCGGAGGACGAGGAATTCGCGCGTTCGTGGGCGGCATCGGAGCCTTTGGACGCGGTGGTGTCGACGGACGGGGACAGTGATCGGCCGTTGATATCGGACGCGCAGGGTCGGTGGTTGCGGGGGGATGTGGTGGGGCCGCTGTGCGCGCGGTATCTGGGGGCGGACACGGTGGTGACGCCGGTGAGTTCCAACACCGTGGTGGAGCGGTGCGGATGGTTCGGGCAGGTGCGGCGGACGCGGATCGGCTCACCGTACGTGGTGTCCGCGATGGCCGCGGCGGCTGGGGAGGGACGGCGGCGGGTGGTGGGGTACGAGGCCAACGGGGGGTTCCTGCTGCAATCGGACGTGTCGTTGGAGACCGGGGTGTTGCGGGCACTGCCGACGCGGGATGCGGTGCTGCCGATCCTGGGGGTGCTGTTGCTGGCGCGGCGTGAGAAGTGTCCGGTCGCGAACCTGGTGGAGGCGTTGCCGGCGCGGTTCACAGCCAGCGACCGGCTGAAGGATTTCGCGGTGGAACGGAGTCGCGCGCTGCTGGCGCGGTTCGAGGGGACGGACGATGCGGCGGTGGCACGGGCGATTGACGGGGCGCTGGGCGGGCTTGTGGGCGGGAAGGTGACCGTCGTGGATCGGACCGACGGGTTGCGTGCGACGTTTTCGAACGGGGAGATCGTGCATCTGCGTCCGTCGGGGAACGCGCCGGAGTTCCGGTGTTACACGGAGGCGGGTGAGTCCGGTCGGGCGTCGGATTTGTGCCGGCGGGTGTTGGGCTGGGCGGCAGGCGCGGCTGATCGCTGAGGGAGGCCGGGCGGAGCGCGATCAGGGCGAACCGGCGGGGGGGTCTGGGGTGGAGGTTCGGGGAGGTGGCGGGCGTAGACGGTGCGGATGGCGGACCGCCAGCGGGCGATCTCGGCGAGGAAGGTGGTGGCGTCGGGGTAACCGCAGCGGACGGCGACCCGGTGTTGCGCCGCGGGGTCGTCGGGCAGGACGGCCTCCCCCTCGAAGCTCCAGCGGCGGAGGATGGATTCCATGCGTCGCAGGTGACGGAAGGGTGGGATCAGGGTTTCGGCGTCGGCGGCGGAGAGGGCGTCGCGGTTCCTGGCCAGGGTGAGGGACTGGAGGGTGTTCGGTTCGAACCAGCCGCCGTGCATCGCGCAGGTCTGGGCCAGGAACTCGGCATCGACCAGGCCGCCCGCACCGGTCTTGAACGCCAGGTGTTCGCTCCCCGGCGGGGTGCGTTCGCGTTCGATCCTTCCGCGCATGCGTGCGATCTCGGCCTTCCAGTCCGGGCGGAAGGCGGCGGGAGGCCGGGAAGGATCGCGGAAGTTGGTGAGATCGCGGGCGAGGTCCACGAACGCGCGGCCGGCTTCGGGGTGTCCAGCCACCCAGCGGGCGCGGGTGAGGGCCTGGATTTCCCAGAGCATCGCGCGCCGGCGGTAGTAGGGGTCGAAGGTCTTGAGGACATTGACCAGCAGGCCCTTTTCGCCGTCGGGGCGGAGGCGCGTGTCGAGGGTGAACACGGAGCCGTGGTCGGTGCGGGCGGAGAGCAGGTCGACGACCTGTGCGGCGAACTTCTGGAGGCGGGGCAGGTTCCGGGTGGCGTTGGGCGCGACGAAGACGACGTCGAGGTCGGAGCCGTAGACCAGTTCCGAGCCGCCGAATTTGCCGAGGGCGATGACTGCGAACGGGGGTGTCCGGAGGCGATTGCGGCGCATGACGACGCGGACGGCGTATTCGACGCACGCCTCGGCGAGGGCGGACAGTTCGCGATTGGCGGTTTCCTCCCCGACCCAGCCGAGGATGTCGCGGAGGCCGAGGCGCATGAACTCGGTCTGGAAGTATCGGCGGAGCCAGAGGTGTTGATCGGCGTCACCGAGTCCGTGGAGGAGGTCCGCGAGGGTCTGGTCGGCGGTCTTTTGCCGGCGGAGGTGACCGCCGCCCTCCAGTTCGTCGACGAGGTCGGGGGCGCGGATGGCCAGTTCGGCGAGGAATTCGGAGCGGTCGAAGAGCCGGATGAGGTGATCGAGGACCATGGGGCGGGCGGTCCACAGTTCGTAGAGGGAGGCGCGGGCGCCGTAGGCGGTGATGTAGCTGTCGAGGCGGGCGAGGACGCGGTCGGGATCGGAGAGGATGAAGGTCGGTGGTTGGTTTGGTGGATGGGACGGGTCGGAGGCGGGGTGGGGGAGTTCGGCGCCGGGGCAGGCTTCGAGCAGGCGCGGGATGAGGTTGAGGCCGAGTTCGCGGGTTCGGTTGGAGACATGGACGAAGCCCGGGCCTACGACGAGGGAGCGGAGGAGGCGGACGCCGGCGTCGGGATCGCGGAAGCCGCGCTTTTGGAGCAGGGTGCGCCAGGCCTGGGGGTTGTCGTCGAAGCCGGCGGGCGGCTGGGGATGGGACGCGGGGCCCGGTTTCCGGTCATCGCCTCCACCGGGGAGTTCGAACACCCGGGCGTAGACCGCGCGGACGGCCTGCATGTGGGAGGACAGCGTCGTGTGGAAGGGGGTGGCGTGGGGGAAGCCCATGAGGCGGGCGATGCGGGTGACCGCGGGTGGGTCGTCGGGGAGGGTGTGGGTTTGGCGATGGTCCTCCATCTGGATGCGGTGTTCGACATCGCGGAGGAAGGGGTAGGCGAGGGTGAGGGCGGAGGTGTCGTCGTTGGGGAGCAGGTTGTAGAGCGCCAGTTTCGGGAGGGCGACGAGGGTTTGGGCGGATTGGAGGAAGGGGTTGCGGCCGCCGTGGAGGATCTGGAAGGCCTGGACCACGAACTCGATGTCGCGAATGCCTCCGCGGCCCAGTTTGACGTTCCGGTCCAGTTCACCCGTGCGAACGATCTCGCGTTCGATGCGGGCCTTCATCTCGGACATTTCGCGGAAGACGCCCGGGCCGAGGGAGCGCGGGTAGCGGAACGGTTGGACGCGCTCGAGGAATTCGCCGGCGAGGGAGAGGTCGCCGGCGACGCCTCTGGCCTTCAGGAGCATCATCCGCTCCCAGGTCTGGCCCCATTCGGCGTAGAAGTTCTCGTAACCGTCGAGGGAACGGGCGAGCGGGCCGGAATCCCCTTCCGGTCGGAGGCGCATGTCGATGCGGAGGGCTCCGGCGTCGACGCCCCGACCGGAGGCTTCCCGGATGAGCGCCTCGCCGAGGCGCTTGAAGAACGCGTGGTTGGAGAGGACCTGGCCGGGAGGCTGGCCGGTCCGGCGTCGGGGCGGGTTGCGGAAGGTGGCGCCCTCCTCGGCGTAGACGAAGAGGAGATCGACATCGGAGCTGTAGTTCAGTTCCTGTCCGCCGAGTTTCCCGAGGCCCAGGACGGAGAACGGCGTGGGATGCCAGGCACCGTCGGCGTCCTGGTGCCAGGGCGCTCCGAACCGGCTGGTGTGCTGGGCAAGCACGATACGGAGCACGCCTTCGAGGAAGACATCGGCGGCGTCCGACAGCTCGAGGGTGATGGTTGGAAGCGGAGCGAAGCGCGCGAGGTCGCGGATGGCGATGCGCAGGAGGGTTCGGGAGCGGTTGGCGTGGAGGAGGTCGAGGGCGCGGGCGGCGCCGGACGACGTGGCCGGGTCGAGTCCGAGAAGGGCCTGTTGGCGCTCCTGTTCCTGGGCGGCCCTGAGGATGGGGCGGCGGAGGCTGTCGGGTTCCTGAAAGAGTTCGAGGAGGTGTGGGGAGCGGATCAGCCACTCGGACAGCGCGCGCGAGCCCGAGAGGAGGACGGCGAGGACGGCGCGACCCTCGGGAGGGATGCCATCGAGGGCCTGGCGTCCGGCGGCGGCCAGCAGGCGGTCGAGATGTTCGCGGGTGCGGGTTGGATCGGGGGCGTTCTCGACGGTTGCGCTCCAATCGGGCCCGGGGTCCATGGGGGAATCAGGCGGTCAACGGCGCCGGGAGGCACGCCGAAAACCGGGGTTAAAACCCCTTTGACAACGCGGGGCCCGGAAACCTACCTTGTCCGCCGCCCGAGCCATGGGGTCGTAGCTCAGTTGGTAGAGCACCACAATGGCATTGTGGGGGTCAGGGGTTCGAATCCCCTCGGCTCCACCATCTCGGACGGCAAAAAGCCCCGAAATCCCAGTGATTTCGGGGCTTTTTCCGTCTGCGGGGTCGGAACCAAACCGACAAGGCGCGTCCGAGCGCACCACCGCCCGCGAGGGAACGGCACTGGCGTGGCACCGGGAGAGGCGGGGGTGAAGGTGGCCCCGGGGGTACGGGTTTGCGGTTGAGTCGAGGGGGGAGGTCCGGGAATGTCGGGCACGATGAAACCGCTGATGACGATGTCCCGGGTTTGGCGGGTCTGGGTTTGTGGCGCCGTGGTGTGGGTGTTGGCGGGGTGTTACACCGTGCCGGAGACGGGGCGGCGTTCGTTCAATTTCATTCCGGAGTCCGAGGAGATGCAGTTGGGGTTTTCGGAGTTCGAGAAGATGAAGAAGGAGGTGCCGATCTCGAAGGATTCGGCGGCGAACGCGCTGGTGCAGCGGGTGGGGAAGCGGATTGCGGCGGTGGCGCCGTTGCCGAACGCGCAGTGGGAGTTCGTGGTGTTCGACAGCAAGGAGGCGAACGCCTTTTGTCTGCCGGGGGGCAAGGTGGGGATTTACACGGGGATTCTGCCGATCACGCGGGACGAGGGCGGGTTGGCGACGGTGATCGGGCACGAGGTTGCGCATGCGGTGGCGCGGCATGGTGGCGAGCGGATGAGCATGGCTTTGGGAATCCAGGGGGCGGGGAGTGCGGCCTCGGCGGTGTTGGGTGCGAGCAAGTACGCGAGCTGGGCCCCGGCGTTCGATCAGGTGTATGCGGTCGGGTCGCAGGTGGGGGTGGCGCTCCCGCACAGCCGCAGGAACGAGTCGGAAGCGGACCGCATGGGGCTGAAGTACATGGCGATGGCGGGGTACGATCCGGAGGCGGCCATCGGGTTCTGGCAGCGGTTCGCCGAGTACAACCGGTCGGCGGGCGGGGAGGGGACGCCCTGGTTCCTGCGGACGCATCCGTTGGACACGCAGCGGATCGACCAGATTCGGGCGTGGCTTCCGGAGGCGCGCGCCGCGGCGAGGAAGCCGTGAGCCGAACCCAGGCTTGGAAGCCTGGGCGGCGGGGGGTGTAATCCGGGGGTGCGGATCATTGGAGGAACGGCAGGCGGGCGTCTGCTCGAGGCGCCGAAGGGCATGACGGTGCGGCCGACGCCGGATCTGGTGCGGCAGGCGGTGTTCAACAGCCTTGGGGGCGTGGTGGCGGGGAGCGCGGTGCTGGACCTGTTTTCCGGGACGGGCGCGTTGGGATTGGAATGTCTGAGCCGGGGGGCGAGGCGGGTGGTGAGTGTCGAGCTTTCCTCGAAGCACGCCCGGTTCATCCGGGACAACGTGCGACGGCTGGGGTTGCCGGGGGAGCGCCACGCGCTGAGGGTCCAGGACGTGTTTGTCGCGCTACGGCAGCTCGCGCAGGAGGGGGAGCGTTTCGATCTGGTGATGGCGGATCCTCCGTTCGGGCCGAAGACGGCCGGTGGGCGGTCCGCGTCGGCGTCCCAGCGTCTGATGGAAGCGGAGGAACTGGGCGTGCTGTTGGCGGAGGGCGGGTTGCTGGTGCTGGGGCATGCCCGCCGGGACGGGGTGACCGTTCCCGGGGTGTGGGAGGAACGGCGGGTGTTGGAGCACGGGGACTCGGTCTTTCGAATGCTGAGGCGGAAGGCGGCGGATTCAGCGTTGCTGCCGGGCAACCATGGCGTTGATCCAGATCGGGGCGAAGGGTGAGGTGCAGCCCTTCGGCACGGGGTAGTCGCGGTAGATGCCCAGTTTTTCGCCGATGGCGATGGCGCGGCTGCGGAGGGCCGGGATGTGGATGCCGATGGCCGCGAGGGTGTTGTTCATCGTCCACTGGCTTTCCGGGGTGGCGTTGGCCAGTTCGGCTTCGATTCGGTCGAGGATAGCAGGCAGGTCGAGGCCCGTGGGGTCCTGTGCGATCCGTTCGGCGGTGAGGTGCCAGCCTGAGCGGGCGGCCCAGCGGTCTTTGGAGGCCAGCCAGGCCACCCGAAGGGATTCCTTGTCGGGGTGTTTGGCGACCACGTAGCTGTTGAGCCAGTCGGCCACGCGCACGAAGGAGATCGAGCGCACCATTCGGTCGAGGGCCTTGGACGGGAGCTTTGCCGGTTCGACGAGGAGGGCGGCGAGGAACTGGGCGTCGATGTTCCCGGTTTTCCACAATTCGAGGGCCAGTTCATGGTTGGTGCGGATGGTTTTTGCGAGGGAGCGGATCCCGCCGAGGCTGACCCCGAACTGGTTGTCGCCGGCGCCGTGTTTGGCGTTTTGGGCGCGGACCTTGGGGTCGCCGAGGGATTTGAGTCGCTGGAGGGTTTCGTCGAGGGTCATGGGTGGGGATTTGAGCGTCGGGTGGCTGGGGCGTCGAGTGTCTCCGCCGACGGGACGTTGTTGCGGGTGGTGGGGTGATGTTGGTTGAAGGTTGCGGAGAATGCGCGTGACAGGGGGTGGGTATGGCCGGGAAGCTGAGGATGTCGTGCAGGCTCGAGGTTTTTCGTTTCGGCCCAAGCTGGTTGAAACGCTGAAGGGGTACACACGCGCGGATTTCCGTGCGGATGCGAGTGCCGGGTTGACGGTGGGGATCATTGCGTTGCCGTTGGCTCTGGCGTTTGGGATATCCTCGGTGGCGGATCCGCGGGCGGGGTTGAACACGGCGATTGTGGCGGGGCTGTTGATTTCGCTGCTGGGTGGGACGCGGGTGTGCATTGGCGGGCCGACGGGGGCGTTCATCGGGATCGTGTACGGGGTGTATGCGCAGTATGGTCTGGCGAACCTGGCGGTGTGCACGATTCTGGCGGGGCTGATGCTGGTGGGGATGGGGTGGGCGAGGCTGGGGGGACTGATCAAGTACATCCCGTATCCGGTGACGGGAGGATTCACCGCGGGCATAGCCGTCATCATTTTTTCGTCGCAGTTGCGGGATCTGCTGGGATTGGCGCTGGGGCCCGGGGAGAAGGTGCCGCCGGAGTTTGTGCCGAAGGTGATCTTCGTGGTGCGCCATCTGGGTACGGCGAACCTGGTGAGTGTGCTGCTGGCGGTGGGTTCGCTGGGTTTGATTCTTGGTTGGCCGGCGCGGTGGCAGCGGGTGGTGCCGGCGAGCGTGGTGGCGATGGCGCTGGGGACGGTGGCGGTGGTGGGTTTTGGGATGGATTCACGTTTCGGTGTGGCGACGGTGGGGACGGTGTTCGGGGCGATCCCGCAGTCGCTGCCGCCATGGAGCCCGCCGGCGATACCGTGGGCGGAGCTCCCTTCGCTGTTCCGGCCGGCGTTCACCATTGCGATGCTGGCGGCGATCGAGTCGCTGCTCTGCGCGGTGGTGGCGGACGGGATGATCGACGACCGGCACGACTCGGATCAGGAGTTGGTGGCCCAGGGATTGGCGAACGTGGCGTCGGGTTTTTTGGGGGGTATTCCGGCGACGGGCGCGATTGCGCGGACGGCGGCGAACGTGAGGAGCGGGGCGCGGACGCCGGTGGCGGGGGTGTTGCATGCGGTGGTGCTGCTGTTGATCGTGTTGGTGGCGGCGCCGCTGGCGCGGAACATTCCGTTGGCGACGCTTGGGGCGGTGCTGGTGAACGTGGCGTTGCGCATGGGTGAGTGGCACAACTTCCGGCGGTTGCGCCGGTGGCCGCGGGGGGACGCGCTGGTGTTCCTGCTGACCTTTGCGCTGACGGTGCTGTTCGACCTCACCTTCGCGGTGGAGGTTGGTCTGTTGATGGCGGCGGCGCTGTTCATCCATCGGATCTCGTCGACGACGCAGTTGGTGGCGGCGGACGAGCGGGAGACCTCGGACACCGTGCCGAACCAGGTTGCGGGCAAGACGATTCCCGAGGGCGTGGTGACCTTCCGGATGGTGGGGGCGTTCCTGTTCGGCGCGGCGGACAAGCTCGAGACCGGCTTGAAGCGGCTCAAGGAACGTCCGCGGGTGTTGATCCTGCGCATGCAGGACGTGCTGGCGATCGACGCCACGGGTCTGAACGCGTTGGAGGAGATTCAGGAGAAGTGGGAGAGCCACGGCACGCGGATCCTGATCAGCGGAGCGCACACGCAGCCGTTGATGGCGATGAGCCAGGCGGGGTTGATCGAGAAGTGGGGGGCTGGTTCCTTCTGTGAGAACTTCGACGCCGCGCTGGTGCGGGCGGGTGAGATCCTGGCGCAGCCGCCAGCGGGCCGATCGGCGCGGGCCGGGCACAAGCACGGGTAGGCGTAAGCCGTGGCGGTGAGGGGCCCGGGGCCAAACGCGGGTTTGCGCCGGTGCGTGGGGGGCACGTAGGGTTGCGGGGTGTCATCCCTGCAAAGCATCAAGGTCACGGCTCGGTGTGCCCGTGCGGGTCGTCGGGTGGGTTGGGTGTGGACGCTGGTCTCGGGGTTGGGACTTGGGACCGGATTGGTGCAGGCTGCGGACGGCCCCTGGGTGATTTCAGGGAACGAGACCAAGCTGGATCTGGTCACGGGGGCGGCGAGGCGGGTGGAGCCGCAGGGGCCGGATTCGCTGACCCTTCTGGATTTCGGGCGGTTTCCGCCGTTGGTGACGCATGTGATGGATGTCCCGAACACGGTCATCGGGCCGCCGTCGAACATCGCGATTGCTCCGGGGGGGAGGGTGGCCTTGATTGCGGATTCGATCCGGATGGATCCCGGGAACGCGACGAACTGGTTACCGGCGGACCGGGTGCATGTGTTGGACCTGGAGGCGGTTCCTCCGCGGGTTGTGGGGCAGGTTGGGGTGGGATTGCAGCCTTCGGGGATGTCGATCAGCCGGGACGGAAGCGAGGCGCTGGTGGCGAACCGGGCGTCGGGCACGGTCTCGGTGCTGGGGCTCGACGGTTTGCGGGTGTCGCGGCGGTACGACGTGCGGGTGTGCGAACCGGCGGACAGTGTGTCCGACGTGGCGATATCGCCGGATGGGCGGCGGGGGTTGGCGAGTGTGCAGAAGGGGGGATGTCTGGCGGTTTTGGAGCGGCGAGGGGACGAGTGGGTGGCGACGGGACGGAAGGTGTCGGTTTACGGCCAGCCTTACCGGGTGGTGATCACGCCGGACGGGGAGCTTGGGCTGACCGCGGGTGCGGGGCTGGGCAACGGGCTGGATCGTGACGCGCTGACGGTCGTGGAGCTGGGATCGACGTCCGTGCGGGCGGTGGACCACGTGGTGTTGGGAGCGGTACCGGAGTCGTTCGAGATCAGTCCGGACGGGCGGTTGCTGGCGGCGGTGCTGATGGAGGGGTCCAATCTGCCGGACGGTCATCCGGATCGGGCCAGGGAAGGTCGCATGGTGATTCTGGAACGGAAGGGATCGACTTATCGGCGGGTCTCGGAGCATGCCATTGGAGCGATTCCGGAGGGGGTGGCGTTCACCTCGGATGGTCGGCACCTGGTGGTGCAGGGGCATCCGGGTCGGGAGTTGCGGCTGTTCTCGGTGAGGGGAACGCGGGTTCGGGACACCGGGCACCGGGTGGAACTGCCCGGGTATGGGTCGTCGCTCCGGGCTTCGCCGTGACGTGGGGTGGGGTGGCGAGGGAGGAGGGCGAGGCGGCGTGGGCCCCGGGGATGACGCGGTGGAGGAGAGCCGGGGAGCGGGCAGTGGGCAGCGAGGGATCCGGAGGGGGGGTGATGGAATTGGCGGAGAGGGGGGGATTCGAACCCCCGGTGGGGTATTAGCCCACTCACGCTTTCCAGGCGTGCGCCTTAAACCACTCAGCCACCTCTCCGCCGAAAGGGGACGCGCATGGTGGACGTCGGGAGGACGGGGTGCAACGCGATTTTGTGGGGAATCAGCCCTGGATGAAGTAGCTGAGGTTCTCGAGTTCGATGGCGAGGTTGACGTTGTTCACCATGACGTCCTCGGGGGCGTGGATGACGATGGGGGCGAAGTTGAGGATGCCGCCGATGCCTGCGGCGAAGAGGCGGTTGGCGACGGCCTGGGCGACGGCGGCGGGCACGCAGAGGATGGCCATGCGGACGGATTTCTCGCGGATCACGGTTTCGAGGCGGTCCATGGGCAGGATGGGGACCGGGGTGGGGGATCGGTGGCGGGCGGGGTCGGAGTCGAAGGCGGTGACGATTTCGAAGCCTTCCTGGGCGAAGCCGCCGTAGGAGAGCAGGGCGGTGCCGAGGTTGCCGGCGCCGATGAGGATGACGGGCTGGAGGGTCTGGTTGCCGAGCACATCGGAGATCATGTGCTCGAGTTGGGTGACCTCGTAGCCGAGGCCGCGGGTTCCGAACTGGCCGAAGTGGGCGAGGTCCTTGCGCAACTGGGTGGGTTTGACGCCGGCGGCGCGGGCGAGGGCTTCGCTGGAGACGGTGTCGATTCCGTTGTCCTTGAGGCGTTGCAGGCAGCGGAAGTAGACGGACAACCGGTAGATGGTCTTCCGAGGGATCGTGGCCCGGGTTGGTCGGCGGCGGGGCATGGTTTACGCGACTCGGATCAAGGAGACTCCCCGGTGGGGGATTCGGCAAGCAGCGTGACCAGGGAATCCATGGCGGCGCGGCCTGAAGGGGCGTCGGGCTCCGGATCGTAGGCATTGAGCAGGGCGGCGAACACCAGTTCACGGCCCGAGGCGGTGGTGAGGAAGCCGGAGAGGGCGGTGACGTGGCGCAGGCTGCCGGTTTTGGCGCGGAGATTGCCCTCGACCGGCGTGTTGCGGAAACGGAGGCGGAGGGTGCCGTCCCTGCCTGCCACCGGGAGGGACTCGCGGAACACCTTGCGGGCGGGGTGGCGGTCCATGTGACGGAGCAGTTGGACGATGGCCGCCGGGGTGACCAGGGCGCTTCGCGACAGGCCGGAGCCGTCGTCCAGGCGCACCTCCGACCCTGGGATGCCGGCGGCTTCGGCGAACCGGATCAGGGCGGCGATGCCGGCGTCCTCGGTGGTGAACTCCCGGGCTGGCGGGTTGGGGTTTCGGGCGCCGGCCTGGAGGAGGAGCATCTGGGCGTAGAGATTCTGGGAGGGCTTCATCATTTCCGTCACCAGGTCGGACACGGGAGGGGAGCGGAGGGTGAGGGCCGGGGCGCGGTCGGGGGTGTTGACGCGGGAGGCTGCGCCCGGTTCATGACGGGCCGTGCCGGCGACGCGGATGCCGGCGATGGCGAGCGCCTCGCGGAGGCGATGGACGAAGAAGAGGGCGGGGTTGGGGACGGGGATGGTTTCGGTCCAGGCGTCGGAGCCTGCGGGGAGTGAACCGGAGAGGCGGACGAGGCGGGAGCCCGGAGGGAGGTCGGCGGTGATATGGCGCGGGCCGCCGGCGGGGACGGTGGAGACCTGGGTGGTGTCGAACCGGAGGTAGGAGGAGCCGGAGGGGATGGAGACGCTGGCGGGGGTGCCGGGGTGGGGGCCTGGATGGATGACGGCGGTGAGGGTGTTGTCGTCGAGCGCGAGGGCGGAGACCTCGGCGCCGTAGGCGTAGCGGTGGTCGTCCTGGGTCCAACCGGTGCCATAGGCGGGGCCGGTGAAGTAGGCGTCATCGGCGACCAGGTCGCCCTGGATGCGGCGGAGGCCGGCGGTGCGGAGGGCTTGGACGATCGAATCGAGGGATCCGGTCGGGGAATGGCGGTTGAAGCGGTGGGAGAGGGAGAAGTCGCCGAGGCCGCGGACGATGAGGGAGCCGCGGAGGGTGCCGCGTGGGGAGATGGGGCCGGAGGGGATGAGATCGGTGGCGAGGCGGGTGGAGGGTCCGAGGAGGTCGAGGCAGAGGGCGCCGGTGAACAGTTTGGCGTTGGACGCGGGTTTGAGGAGGCGATGGGCGTTGGTTTCGACGAGGACGGAGCCGGAGGGGTGGTCCTGGACGAGCAGGCCCCAGGTGGCGTGGCGGAAGGCGGGCTGTTGGAGGAAGCGGTGGACGGCGGCGGGCAGGGAGGGGTCGGACCAGGAAGTGGGGGTGGCGGCTGGGGCCGCGCCGGGGAGGGTGAGGAGCGTGAGGAGCGTGAGGGCCTGCCTGAGAACCCGGCTGAAGCCGGGGCCGGATGGGGGGATCAGGCAGGCTTGGTGAGCGCGGCGGCCGCGGCGGCTCATGGTTCGATGGTGATCTTCCCCCATTCCAGGCCGCTCCATTCGGCGTAGGCGGCGAAGGCCTTCTCATTCTGGATGAGGACGGCGCGGACCACGCTGGAGTCGTCGGAGCGCCCGGTGTTGGGGATGAGGTCGGGGATGATGTCGACCTTCTTATGGGCGTAGGTGAGGGCGAAGACCGCCTGGGCGGCGGCGTAGAGGGGGAGTTCGCGGTAGGCGCCCTCGGCGAAGTCCTCGACGGCGTCGGCGAGGAACTCCAGTTGATCGACGAGGTGGGGGAAGTTGGGGGCGGCGATCTGGGTGAACTCCAGTTTCCAGGAGGGCAATTGGCGGGCGACGCGGACGACCATGGCCGGGGTGACCTTGGCGGCACCGTGATTCACGTAGGCGGCGAACTCAGACATGGGGGTGAGGATAGGAACGGCGGGCCGGCGTCGCCAGTGCCAAACAGGGTGGAGGGGCCGGAGAGCTGGAGAGGCTGAACGGGCCGATGCCGACCGGGCTGACCGGGGGGAGGTCCGCGGTCGGGGGTGGCTGGGGGTGAAGAAAAAGAGGCTGGTCTCTCATCAAGGGAGACCAGCCTCGAGCAAGATGCGGACGGGAGGCTACTTCTTCTTGGCCGCCTTCTTAGCTGCCTTCTTGGCGACTTTCTTGGCTGCCTTCTTTTTCGCTGGCATCGATTTCACCCCCAATCTCGGTTAGGGCCTTAGGCCCGGGCCTTCCCGGATGACGGCTGCATTTGGAGCCCTGCTGCACGCGGGACTGCCAGGAGGTACGACGACAATCGATGTGCGTGCGCGCGGATCATCGGGTTGGTGTCGTGTTTGGGTTCGGGCTCCGAAGATGGTTTAGCCTGCCGAGGGTGAGGATTTCACGACATTTTTTCGTTCGCCCGGCTTTTTCGCGCAGTTAACGTCCCGTCCCCGTGTCCGAATCCGCGCAGTTATCGCCCATGATGGCGCAATACCGTCGACTCAAGGAGGGGCTTCCGAAGGATGCGCTCCTGCTGTTTCGGCTGGGCGACTTCTACGAGTTGTTCTTCGAGGATGCGCGGGTTGGGTCGGCGGTGTTGAACCTGGCGCTGACGCGGCGGCAGGACGTGCCGATGTGCGGGTTGCCGTACCATGCGGCGCACGGGTACATCGCGCGGCTGTTGAAGGCGGGGCACAAGGTTGCGATCTGCGATCAGGTGGAGGAGGCGCGGCCCGGGAAGCTGGTGAACCGGGAGATCACGCAGATTCTCAGTCCGGGCACGCACTTCGACGAGCGGATGCTGAGTGCGGAGCGGCACAACTATCTGGCGGCGGTCTGCCGTCACGGGCGTCGATACGGCCTGGCGTTCCTGGATCTGACGACGGGCTCGTTTCGGGTGACGGAGGTCGAGGGCGAGGGTGGGATGCTGGCGGAGGTGGACCGGGTGCGTCCGGCGGAGCTGATCTTTCCGGTGGAGGACGAGGGGTTGGGGCGTGCGTTGTCGGGGATGTCGCCGGCGATGCACGGGCATGAGGGTTGGGCGTTCGAGAGGGCGACAGCGGAGCCGGCGTTGCTGGAGCATTTCGGGGTGGGGACGCTGGACGGGTTTGGTTTGGGGGTGCGGTTGGTGGGGATCGGGGCGGCAGGCGGGGTGCTGCACTATTTGAAGGACCATTTGCGGCGGGATCTGGCGCACGTGGTATCGCTGTCGGCGTACGAGACGGGGCGATTTCTGCATATCGACACGGCGACGCTTCGGAACCTGGAGGTTTTGGAGCCGTTGCACCGGGACGTGCCGGGGGCGCGGTCGTTGCTGACCGCGTGGCGTCGGACGGTGACGCCGATGGGGGCGCGGCTTCTGCGGGATTGGTTGAGCCAGCCTTTGGGGGATCGCGAGGAGATTGTGCGGCGTCAGGAAGCGGTGGCCGACTGGCTGGCGTTTCCGGCGGAGCTGGAGGCGATGCGGGTGGCGTTGTCGGAGGTGCGGGATTTGGAGCGGACGCTGGGGAGGCTCAGTTCCGGGTCGGGCAGTGCGCGGGATCTGGTGATGCTGCGGTCGGGTCTGGAGCAGGTGCCGGGGCTGGTCGCGCGGGTGCGTGCGGTGGCGCAGGGGGAGGGATCGCTGCTGCTGGAGCTTGCCTTGCGTCTGGAGCCCGAGCCGGAGCTGGTTGATCTGATCGGGCGCGCGATCGTGGACGAGCCGCCGGCGCTGGTGAAGGAGGGGGGGATGATGCGGGACGGGTATTCCGCGGAATTGGACGAACTGCGTGCGGCGCGGCGGGACGGCCATGAATGGATTGCGCGGCTGCAGAAGGAGGAGATCGAGCGGACGGGGATTCCTTCGTTGAAGATCCGGTTCAACTCGGTGTTCGGGTACTACATCGAAGTGACGCGGGCGAATCTGGACCGGGTGCCCGGGGAGTATGTGCGGAAGCAGACGGTGGCGGGTGGGGAGCGGTTCATCACGCCGGCGCTGAAGGAGATGGAGGCGAAGATCCTGGGGGCGGAGGAGCGGTCGATGAAGCTGGAGTACACGCTGTTCCAGGACGTGCGGGAGCGGGTGCTGGGGCGGCTGAGGAGCATCCAGGCCACGGCGGGGGCGATTGCCCAGATCGACGTTCTGGCGTCGTTTGCCGAGGGGGCGCGACTCGGGGGGCACGTGCGACCGGAGATGGTGGAGGACGGCGCGCTGACCATCGAGGACGGGCGGCATCCGGTGCTGGATGGTTCGCCGGGCATGGAGGCGTTCGTTCCGAACGACACCGATCTGGATGTGTCCGCGGCGCAGATTGCGTTGATCACCGGGCCGAACATGGCGGGCAAGAGCACGTACATCCGGCAGGTCGCGTTGCTGGCGCTGCTGGCGCACACCGGGTCGTTCCTGCCGGCGAAGCGGGCGCGGATCGGCATGGTGGACCGGCTTTTCACGCGGATCGGGGCGAGCGACAACCTCGCGCGGGGTCAGTCGACGTTCATGGTGGAGATGAGCGAGACCGCGAACATCCTGAACCATGCGACCCGGCGGAGCCTGGTGATCCTGGACGAGATCGGGCGTGGGACGAGCACCTTCGACGGGTTGAGCCTGGCGTGGTCGATCGTCGAGCATCTGCATCACGTCATTGGTGCGCGGACACTTTTCGCCACGCACTACCATGAGCTCACGGAGCTGGCTGCGCGGCTGCCGCGGGTGCGGAACTTCAACGTGGTGGTGCGCGAGTGGAACGATCAGATCGTCTTCCTGCGGAAGATCGCGGCGGGAGGCACGGACAAGAGCTACGGGATCCAGGTGGCGCGGCTGGCCGGCGTGCCGAAGCCGGTGATCGAGCGGGCGAAGTACATCCTTCAGGTGCTGGAGGAGGCCGAGTTGGACCTTCAGCGGCTGACCGGGGGAGGGGTGGATGCGGCGCATCCGAAGGAGGAGAGGGCGTTGTCCGGCGAAGGATCCACGGCGGCGGCGGCCGGTGCGCCTGCCCCAACGCCTGTCGATGCCCCTCCGTCGGCGCGGGCGCGAGGTCCGCGGCAGCGGGCGGAGAGGGACAAGCTGCGGGGGCTGGAGCCCGTTCGGCAGCTGGACCTTTTCGGGGGTTAGCCGAGCGTTTCGGACGCGAGGGCGTCGAGGCGGCGGGCGAGGTCGAAGTCCTTCGACGTCAGGCCGCCGGCGTCGTGGGTTGTGAGGGAGAGGCGGACGCGGTTCCAGCGGATGTCGATATCGGGGTGGTGCCCGGCGTTCTCGGCCTCGTCGGCGAGGCGGTTGACGAAGCGGATGGCTTCGGGGAAGTCGGGGAACTCGAACGCGCGCACGATGGTGTTCCCCGTGAGCGTCCATCCGGGGACTGTAGCGAGGGCGGAGTGGATCTGCGTGGAATCCAGGGTTTGCATGGGTGGGATTCGAGCAGGATTGGGTTTGGGCGCAAGCGGGTGGGCCTGGGCGGGGGTTGGCCCTGGCGCCGGGGACGCGGGCAGGTCCGGGGGGAGGCGTCTGCGTTCGTGCAGGAGCTGGAAGCTTGTGATCAGCGCCCAGCACCAGGCGATGGCGAGGACGAGGAGGGCGCGTTTGAGGGAATCGGTGGGGAAGGTGGGGTTATCGAGATCGCCGAGGGCGACTTGGATGAGGCCGGCGATGAGGAGGGCGAACTGGAAGAGGAAGTCCGCGAAGGCGACCAGGCCGACGAGCAGTTGGCCGGCGCCGGCGATGCGATGGCCTGCGATCCAGGAGCCGAGTCCCGGGGTGGCCAACTGGTTGAGGACGACGGCGAGTTCGAGCAGATCGCGGCGCTTACGCGGCCATTGCATGGGGAGGGGCGAACAAGCGGTCGTGGACGTGGGCGCGCGCGCCGAGGATCCAGGGGAGGGTGAAGCAGAGGCCGAAGCCGGCGAGGAGGAGTCCGGAGGTGGCGAGGATGGCGCAGGAGGCGGCCAGGAGGAGGTTGCGGAGGGGTTGGCGCAGGGTGGTGCGGCGGCTCAGTTGGAGGGCGGCGGCGGCCGGGAGGTGGTGATCGAGCACGAGGGCGGGAGCGAAGCCGTAGAGCGCGGTGGGGATGAGGGCGAGGGTGGAGCCGAGGAGGAGTCCGGTGGCGAGCAGGGTGGCGGACGCGGGGGTGAGGTCCTGGGCGTGGCTTCCGGCCTGGAAGCCGAGAACGATGAGGGTGGCGCCGGGGACGAGGGCGAGGCCGGTGAGGAGGATGAGGAAGGCGACGGTGGTGGCGAGGGGGCGGAAGGACGAGCGGGCGTCGTGGAACAGGTCGCGCACGCGGGGTTTCTGGCCGCGCCAGGATTTGAGGGCGAGGTGGGAGAGGGGGCCCCAGACGGGACCGGCGGTGAGAAGGAGGAGCGGGAGGGTGATCCAGGCGGCGTGGGGGATCAGGGAAGCGGCGAGGACGAGGATGAGGCCGGTGACGCTGAGGAGGGTGGCGCCGAGGATTGCGGCGGGATGTCGGAGGGTGGGGCGCAGGCCCTGGGCGAAGGCGTCGAGGACGTGGAAGGCGGGGGGGGGCGGGGGTGTCAGGGCGGTGGGCGGTGGCGGGACATCGACGCTGCGATCCTCGGGGAGCATGGGGGCAGGTCGTGGTTGGGGGTGGCGGTGGCGGGGGTGGGGATGGTTCAGCGTGGTTTCTGCTGGGTGAGGATCACGAACCAGGCGTCGTAGTCCTTGTCATCGCCGGCGATGACCACGGTTTCGCCGGGGACGAAGCGCTGGCGCTTTTTGACAACGAGTTTGCCTTTGCCGAAGAGCTGGATTTCGACCTCACCGCCGGGGTCCTGGGCGATTTCGATCCGGCACTCGCGGCTCATGTCGACCTGGGTGGGTTTGGAGGCGGAGACGATGAAGTTGGTGCGGGTGACCTCGAAGTAGTTGTGCCATTTGAAGATGCGGCGCAGGCGTTTATCGAGGTCGGGCGGGATCGGTTTGAGGGATTTGTCGGCCGGTTTCTCGGAGTCGGTGCCCCAGATCAACTGGGCCTGGAGGGCGAGTTTGGCGGGGTCCGCGGCGAGGGCGGGGGCGCCGAGGAGGGGAGCGAGGAGGGAGGAGCCCGCCACCAGGGCGAGGGCGAGCAGACGCTGGGTGGTCATTGCGGTTCAGAGAATATCGGCTGTGCCGACCCAGACAACGGTCATCGCGTCGGCGGCTGAGTAGAAGGTGAGAGTGGAGACCTCGGTGGAGGGGGCTTCGACGGTATGTTCGACGAGGACGGGGGCCGGGTTGGTGGAGGCGGGCATGGCGGTTGGGAGGCCGTCGGGGCGGAGAGCGAAGAGGGCGACGGTGGCGACCGCGGCGGTGGGGATGAGCCAGGCGAGCCACTGGGCCGGGTTGAGCGGGGAGGTGCGGGTGCCTGTGGCGTTGTCCCTGGCCCTGGCGTTGGCATTGGCGTTGGTTTTTTCGGCCTGTTCGATGCCGTGGCGGATGCGGGACCAGTAGAAATCGCGGGAGGCGTCGACGGTGGGTTCCGGGGGGTGGTTGCGGACGAGGGTTTGGAGGCCCCGGAGGTTGTTGGCGAGGGCTTGGACGGCGGGGTCGGACTGGGCGGTGGCGGCGATGTGATTGGCCTCGGAGGGATCGAGTTCACCGTCGACCCATGCCTGGATTTTTTCCTGGAGTTGGGGGTTCATGGCTTTGGCTCCTGGGGTTGGAGGTCAGCGAGGAGGGCTGCGAGGCGGCGGCGGGCGTAGAAGAGGCGGGACATGACCGTGCCGATGGAGATGCCGAGGGTGCTGGCGATTTCCTTGTAGCCCATGTCCTCGAACTCGTGGAGGGCGAGGACGGTGCGGTGGGCGTCGGTGAGTTTGGCCATGGCGGCGTCGATGCGTTGGCGCAGTTCGGAGCGTTCGAGGCGTTCGGTGGGGTTGGTCCAGACCGGGGGGAGGAAGCGGTCGAGACCGGTGGCGTCCTCGGGGGCGTCCGGGAGGGGTTCGACCCGGAACCGCATGTGACGGCGGAGGTGGTCGAGGCAGAGGTTGATGGTGATGCGGGTCATCCAGGTGGCGAAGCTTGATTCGCCTTCGAACTGTCCGATGCGTTGCCAGCCTTTGATCCAGGCTTCCTGGGAGAGGTCCATGGCTTCCTCCTGGTGGTGCACGATGCGAAAGGCCCGGGCGTAGATTTTGTCTCGGTGCCTGGCGACGAGTTCCTCGTAAGCCGCCATGCTGCCGTTCTTGGATTCGTGGACGAGCTCCTCGTCGGTCTGGCTGGCCATGTCACGGGTAGCCGACATTGGGTGGACGGAGGAGGATGCGGGGGTATTCAACCCGCATCAAAGTTTTCCTTTGGTGCTGGGGATCTGGCCGGCGATGCGTGGATCGGCCTGGCAGGCGAAGTCGACGGCCTTGGCGAAGGCCTTGAACAGGGCCTCGACGATGTGGTGGGGTTCGTCGCCGTAGAGGCGTTCGAGGTGGAGGGCGCAGCGGGCTTCGTTGGCGAAGCCCTGGAAGAACTCGCGGGCGAGGCCGAAGCGGAAGGCGGAGGACATGTCCTGGGAGCGGTCCTCACTGCATATCTTCTTCAGGCTGAGGTCGTTCATGCCGCGCCAGACCAGGGTGGGTCGGCCGCAGAAATCGACCACCGCGCGGGCGAGGGTTTCGTCCATGGGCACGAAGGCCTCACCGGTGAAGGGGTTGTGCGGGTGGAAACCGGCGCCGTAGCGGCGGATGCCGCGTTTGTCGCCGAGGGCTTGAAGAAAGGCCTGACCGAGGGCGATGCCGCAGTCCTCGACCGTGTGGTGGGCGTCCACCTCGAGGTCGCCGCGGCAGCGGAGCTTGAGATCCACGACCGCATGCTTGGCGAAGAGCGTGAGCATGTGGTCGAAGAAGGGGATTCCGGTCCGGATGCTGGACCGGCCCTGGCCGTCGACGACGAGGTCGATGGCGATGCGGGTTTCCTGGGTATCGCGGCGAATGCGCGCCTGGCGCGGAACCATGGGGAGGGCGGATAGCACAGGACGGGCCGCGGGCGAAGGCAATTCCTCGGCCTGCGGAACCGGGGCGGGTTGGGCGCGTGGGTGTGGCTGCGGGGCCCGGGGCGGTCTGGTCGGTTCAGTAGCGCGGGGTGGTGGGATCGGCTTCGACGGACCAGCGGTCGATGCCGCCGCGGAGGTTGATGAGGCGGTCGAAGCCGGCCTGGCGGAGCATTTGGATGGCGTGGAGGCTTCGGACGCCGTGGTGGCAGTAGACCACGACATCGCGGCCGTGCCAGTCGGTCAGTTCCTCGCAGCGTGCGGGCAGCTGGCTGAGGGGGAGGAGGCGGGAGCCAGGGATGGAGGCGATGGCGGCCTCCTCGGGTTCACGCACGTCGAGCAGGCTGGGGGCGTCGGGGGACGCGAGTCGGCGGGCCAGCTCGGAGGGGTCGATGTGCTGGAAAGGGTTCACGCGTGGAGGGTGGCGAGGTGGCGTTCGCAATCGATGGCCGCGGCGCAGCCTTCGCCGGCGGCGGTGATGGCCTGGCGGTAGACGGAGTCGTGGCAATCGCCGGCGACGAACACGCCGGGGATGTTGGTCTGGGTGCCGCGCTGGGTGCGCACGTAGCCGTTGTCGTCCATGTCGATCTGGCCCTTGAAGACCTGGGTGTTGGGGACGTGGCCGATGGCGATGAAGACGCCGGCGCAGGGGATTTCGGATTCGGCCTGGGTTTTGACGTTCTTGACGCGGACCGCGGTGACCTTGTTTTGCTGGACGTCGTGGATGTCGGTGACGACGGAATCCCAGACCGGCTTGATCTTCGGGTGGGTGAGGACGCGGTCGGCCATGATTTTGGAGGCGCGGAGGGTGTCGCGGCGGTGGATGAGGTGGACCACGGAGGCGAAGCGGGTGAGGTAGACGGCCTCCTCGCAGGCGGAGTCGCCGCCGCCGACCACGACGAGTGGTTGGTTGCGGAACATGGGGAGGGCGCCGTCGCAGGTGGCGCAGTAGGTGACGCCGCGGGTTTCCAGTTTGTGTTCGCTTTCAAGGCCGAGATGACGGTGGCCGGCGCCGCTGGCGATGATGAGGGTGCGGGTCTGGACTTTCTCGCCGTCGACGGTGAGGACGAGCGGTTGTCCGGAGAGGTCGGCGTTTTCGAGCACGCCGTATTTGATGCGGGCGCCGAAGCGTTCGGCCTGTTTCTGCATGCGGGTCATCAGTTCGTAGCCATCGACGCCTTCGGGGAAGCCGGGGTAGTTCTCGACGATGCTGGTGGTGGTCAGCAGGCCGCCTGGCATGGGGCCGGCGAGGACGAGAGGGGCGAGGTTGGCGCGCGCGGTGTAGATGGCGGCGGTGAGTCCGGCGCAGCCGGTACCGATGATGACGACCTTCTCCATACTTTGGGCTGGGCAAGCTAGCGTGGGGACCGGCCGAGGCAAGCCCGCGGGTGGGCGGATGTGATCGGCGCCGGCGGTTGCGGGTCAGGGTGCGGGTGCGGGCGAGGGATTGGGGTTGGGGTTGGGTGTGTCGCGGATGAGGGCGTCGGCGAGGAGGGCGGTGAATTCGCGGATCCCCTGGGTGTTGAGGTGGGTGGCGGTGGCGAAGCGGGTGTCGGGCCAGACCGCGGGCCAGTTCGTGAGCGTCCGGGCGGGTTGCAGCCAGGACGCCCAGGTTTCGAGGAGGCTGCGGCTGCGTTCCGCGTGCTGGGTCGAGGTGAGGGACTGTGGGAAGGGCGTGAGGCCGACGCGCAGTGTGATGGTGGGCGGGATGGCGGATCGGAAGCTGCGGGAGGCGGATTCGAGGCCTGAGCCGGGTGTCAGCTCGTAGCGGCCCTGATGTTGTGCCGGATCGAAGGTCGACGGGTCGGCGAGGCTGCCGGCCTGGGCGAGCAGCGACCGGCGGATGCCGCGGGTGGAGCCGTAGGCGGTTGCGAAGTCGCCGCGGAGGATGGAAGGCACCCAGGGTTGGATCAGGCGGTCGCGGACCACGACCCCGGCGAGCGCGGATTCGGCGGGATACCGGGCGGGGGACAGCATCCCGGCGGTTTCGCCGGACAGGCAGGCGGAGAGGAAGCGTTCCGCGGCTGGTTCGGAGGAGGAACGCTTGAGGGAGGCGGGGTGCATGAGGAGCACGACGACCGCGGGGGGCAGGGTGCGGGTGCGGAGGGTTTGCTGGAGCAGGGCGGCGTGGGAGTGCAGGTCGAGGTGGCTGAAGGTGCCGAGGTTGAGAACGCGGCGGTTGAGGCGGCGGGACAGCTCGGGGGCATCGACGTTCATCATGCAGGATGAATCGCCGAGGAGGAGGACATCGACGGGGAGGGGTTGGGAGGCCAGTTCGGCCTTGGCCGCGAGGATGGTGCGGTCGAGGTCGGCGGGGACGGGTTTGGGGAGCAGGTCGAGGCGGGAGGCCGTGAGCAGGAGGGCGGCGATGGCGGCGGTGCCGAGTGCCAGGGGGAGGAGGCGGCGGGCGAGGGCGGCGGGGGTGAAGGTGGTTTGGAAGCTGGGGTTGGGCACGGGCGGTGTCGGTGGGTTGGGGCTGGGGGGGGTGGAGCGGTTGGGCTAGAACTGGAAGTAGAGAAACGGGACGGCCTGGCGTTCCCAGTGGGCGGCGACGGCGACGAGGAGGAGGCCGGCGAGCATGGCGCGGGCGATGGGGGGGAGGGTATGGGACGTGGTGGCGCGGAGGCGTCGGACGGGGTTCAGTTCGGCGAGGAAGAGGGGAGCGGACCAGGCGGCGAGGGCGAGGGCGACGTCTCCGATCCAGGGAGGGGCGGACCAGGAGAGGAGGCTGGCGTGTGTGGCGGCGAGGGCGCCCGGGGTGGCGGAGCGGAAGAGGATCCAGCCGTAGCCGACGGTGATGGCGGTGAGGGACCAGGAGAGGGGGGTTGGCAGGCGGCGGGTGGAGCGGAGGGTCCATGCGCGTTGGACCGCGAGGGCGAGTCCGTGCCAGGCGCCCCAGAGCACGAAGTTCCAGGATGCGCCGTGCCAGAGTCCGGCGAGGGTGAAGGTGAGGAGCAGGTGGAAGGCGACGCGGTGTTCGGGACCGCGGTTGCCGCCGAGGGGGATGTAGACGTAGTCGCGGATCCAGGTGGAGAGGCTGATGTGCCAGCGGCGCCAGAAATCTCGGACCGAGGTGGCGGTGTAGGGGCGGTCGAAGTTGCGCATGAGGTCGAAGCCCAGGGCGAGGGCGAGACCGCGGGCGACATCGGAATAGCCGGAGAAATCGCCGTAGATCTGGCCTGCGAAGGCGAGGGTGCCGAGGAGGAGGAGGGGAGCGGAGCGGAGGTCGTGATCGAAGGCCAGTTCGGCGATGGGAGCGAGCTGGTCGGCGACGACGACCTTTTTGAACAAGCCCCAGAGGATGAGCCAGAGGCCGGTTTCGATATCGTCGAGGCGGAGGGTTCGGGTTTGTTGGAACTGGGGGAGGAGGTGAGCGGCGCGTTCGATGGGGCCGGCGACCAGTTGGGGGAAGAAGGAGACGAAGGCGAGGAAGGCGAGGGGATCGCGGGTGGGTTCGATGGTGCGGCGGTAGACGTCGATCGTGTAGCCGAGGGTTTGGAAGGTGTAGAACGAGATGCCGACGGGGAGGATGACGTTCCAGGACCAGGACGGGTGGGTGACGCCGAGGGAGTCGAGCACGGCGAGGAGGGAGTCGAGGAAGAACCCGAAGTACTTGAACGCGGCGAGGGTGCCGAGGTTGAAGGCGAGGCTGAGGCCGAGCCAGGCGCGGCGGGAGCGGGGATTGGTGGAGCGGCCGAGGGCGAGGCCGACGCGGAAGTCGACCACGCTGGAGAGCAGGATCAGGCCGAGGAACCGCCAGTCCCACCAGCCGTAGAACAGGTAGCTTGCGGCGACGATGAGGGCATTGCGGAGGTGGAGGCGGGACCGGGTGAGGCCGTAGAGCAGCGTGAAGGCTGCGAGGAAGAGCAGGAATTCGGTGGCGTGGAACGACATGATCCCGGGCGGCGGCAGGGTTGGCCGGTCGACGAAGGCGAGGCAAACCGGAATTCCGTGTGGACCATCGCGCGGGCTGGGAGGGGGTTGGGGAAAAGTCGGGGTGCGGACTTCGCGGATGCGTGATAGGATGGGCGCCGTTGGACCGCAGCAAGGAGGATCAGAAACACATCATGCGAGACGGTGGTCGTTGCGAGGAGGGGTTCACGTTGATCGAACTGCTGGTGGTGATCGCCGTGATCGGGATTCTGGCGAGCCTGCTCATGCCGGCGCTGGGTCGGGCGCGGGAGAAGGGGCGTGCGACGCAATGCCTGGGGAACCTGCGGCAGGTGGGCATGGCCTCGCTGATGTACGCGGAGGATCTGGACGGCGTGCTGCCGATCGATTCGCCGCTTCAGAAGGGGATCACCTGGGGTGCGATCATTGGGACGAACACCGGGGTGAGGCCGTTCGACGTGTTCGTCTGTCCGTCGTATCGGCCGCACCGGTTCACCAACTGGATCCGGATCTATGGTGTGCGGCTGGATCCGCCGACGAACGCGGTGCGGGGGGCGTTGCGGGAGCGTCTGGCGGTCAGCGCGATCGAGGGGCCGTCGGAGTATGTGCATCTGGCGGACACCACGAGCCGGGGGCGGGAGGGGCTGGGGGCGCAGCAGTTCTATTTCTTCCGGGCGGCGAGCGAGAAGGAGGTTCACGGGCGGCACGGGCGGGTGGCGAACGGGTTCCTGATGGATGGCCATGTGGAGGGGATGAACGCCAACCGGCTGGAGCGGCTTGGGATTCTGGGGCTGTTCGAGGCGGACACCGTGCCCGGGTATTTTCCGTGATGCGGGGTCTGTTTGGAGGAGAGGAACGGATGAGGATGACCATGGTGATCCGAAGGAGGCGGTGGTTATGGCTGGTGGGGGTGGGGTTGGGCCTGGGTGGGGTTTGGGGGTGTGGGCCGAGGGAGTCGCGGTTGTCGGGGGCGCGGCGGGCTTTGGTGCTGGAGCGACTGACCCTGGCGGCGGTGGAGCGTGCGACCGGGGAGGGGGTGTTGGTGATTGGGAATCCCTTTGCCCATGGGTCCGGGGCGAACGGCGGTTTGAGGGAGGCGGACGACGAGGCGGTGGATGGGGTGAAGCGGGCGTTGGAGCGGGTGGGCGGAAGGTATGTGGGATTGGCGGTGCCGCGGTTGCGGGAGGAAGCGCGGCGGGATCCCACGCAGGTGGCGTTGCCGCCGGGGGCGAGCACGCCGCTGAGTTTCATGACCGAGGCTGGGGCGTGGGATGGGCTGCGGGCGGCGCATCCGGACGCGGGATTATGGATCAGCCTGATCGGGGTGCCGGCTGATTTGGCGACGACGCGGGCGTGGACGGAGGCCGGGGGGCCGCGGTGGGCGCTTTACCTGCCGGATTTGCGGCTGTTGGGGGGTGGGGACGGGGTGGGGGAGGCGTTTCGGAGCGGGCGATTGGTGGCGATGGTGCTGGCGAGGCCGGGAGCGCCGCCGGAGTCGGAGCCCATGAAGGCGGATGCGGGGGAGGAGTTCGACCGGAGGCACATTCTGGTCACCGCGGACCGTTTCGAGGCGGTACGCCTGGAGTGGCCGGGGTTGTTTGAGTGAACCCCGGGGCTGTCACGGTGAGGCGGGTGCGGGGCCGGGAGCGGTGGGTGGGAGGCGTGGGCTGGACCGGCGTCGGGGGTTGGGCATGCTCTGCGGCATGGTGGTCACACGACGAGGGGGAGGTTGGGTTGGATGAGTGCGCTGCTGGTGTTTCTGGGTAGCGGACTGGGGGGGGTGGCGCGGTGGTGGCTGGCCGGGTGGGTGGGGGAGCGCACCGGGCATGCCTTCCCGTGGGGCACCCTGGTGGTGAACATGACGGGGTCGTTCCTGATCGGTTTGTTTGCGACGCTGACGGGGCCTGGGAGTCGGTTTCCCGGGACGTTGCATCTCCGGCAGTTTGTGATGCTGGGGGTGTTCGGCGGGTACACGACCTTTTCCTCGTTCAGTTATCAGACGCTTCAGCTTGCGGGGGAGGGGCAGTGGTTTCGGGCGGGGCTGAACGTGGTCGCCTCGGTGGCGGGGTGTCTGGTGGCGGTGGCATTGGGGCACGGCATGGGGTTGATGCTGGGCGGTTCGCGGGGGCCCGGTTGAGGTGCTGGGACGCGGCCATGAAAAAAGCGTGCGGCCCTTGTTGGGGCCGCACGCTTGAGGAAGGGAGGGACGCGGGGCCCGGTGGGGCCGGGGCCGCGTCCTGTGATGAGATGAGCCGGGCTAGGGTTTGCGGAGGCGGTAGAACCGGCCTGGGACGGCGCTGTTGACCGCCTCGGTGAACGGCGAGGTCGGGGCGGGCGTGACGGGGGTCCACTGTCCGGTGATGGACGGCGCGGACTCGAGGACGCCGGAGCCTTCCCAGGTGAGGGTCAACTGGCCGTTGGCGACGCGGGAGGTGACGAAGCGGGGGGCTTCCCCGGTGTCGCCGGCTGCGTGGAGGCGGATGTAGTCGAAGCCCATCCAGTTGCCGCCGCCGTCGGCGCTGTAGTTGATGCCGCGGAGGCTGACGATGTTGTCGGCGCCGAGGCCGAGCTTGGCGTTGACGCTCGCGAGGGTGAAGGCGGGCGTGGTGATGGCGGAGCCCAGTTGGTTGGTGCCGACCACGATTTCGGGTTGGACGAGGACGCCGTTGAAGTAGACCTCGACGCCGTAGCGGGGGTTCTCGGCGCTGTCGTCGAGGTTGAACGGGTCGAAGGTGACGGCGACCTGGTTGGTGAGGTTGAGGGTCGAGGGCAGGTTGAAGTGGTAACGCAGTTCGTTGTCGCTTCCTGCGAAGGCGCGTTCGGCGGCCTCCTCGTTGCGGGGGATGATGCCGACGGGGGTGTAATCGCCGTTGGCCGGGATGACCTCGGTGTAGGAGCCGGCGAGGTAGTAGTCGTTGTCGGCCTGCTGATTGACCTCGCGGCTGAAGGCCGAGCCGGGGAGGTCGTTGACCGAGCCGTTTTCCTGGACGAAGGAGGCGTTTTCGCCGCCGCCGTTGCCGAGGGGCCAGCCGTCGTCATCGGCGCCGACGGCCCAGGGGAAGACCGGCTGGGGCATGGGATCGAGGTTGACGTAATCGATACCCATCCAGGCGCCGCCGCCATCGGCGCTGTAGCTGAGGCCTCGGAGGGTGATGATGTTGTCGAAGCCGGGACCGATGCCGGCGTTGACGCTGGAGAGGGTGAACGGCGCGGTGATGAAGTCGACGTCGAGGCGGTCCGGGGTGATGACGATCTCGGGCTGGATGAGGACCTCGTTGAAGTAGATCTCGATGCCGTACATCGGGTTGCCGCCGCTCTCGTCGAGGTTGTTGGCGTCGAAGGTGACGAGGAGTTGGTCGGTGGGTTTGAGGGTGGCCGGCAGGTTGAAGTGGTAGCGGAGGGTGTTGTCCGAGCCGGAGAAGGCGCGTTCGGCGGCCTCCTCGTTGACGAGGACGGTACCGACGGGGGTGTAGTCGCCGTTGGCGGCGATGACCTGGGTGTATTCGCCGGCGAAGTAGTAGTCGTCGTCGGCCTGGCCATCCAGTTCGGGGTTGGCGGGGTTGCCGGGCAGTTCGTTGATGCCGGCTTCCTGGACGAAGGAGGTGAAGGGTCCGCCGCCGTCGCCGGAGGGCCAGCCGTTGTCATCCATGCCGACGGACCAGGGGAAGGGGGCCGGGGAGACGGGGTTGAGTTGGATGTAGTCGAAGCCCATCCAGTTGCCGCCGCCGTCGGCGCTGTAGTTGATGCCGCGGAGGCTGACGATGTTGTCGTAGCCGGGGCCGAGGCGGGCGTCGACCTGGGCGAGGGTGAAGGGCGGGGTGTTGATGGTGACGTTGAGCATGTCAGGCCGGATGACGATTTCGTCCTGGACCTTGACGTTGTTGACGTAGACCTCGATGCCGTAGCGGGGGTCGGCGGCGCTGTCGTCGAGGTTGAAGGGGTCGAAGCTGACGGTGAGCTGGGTATCGGCGGGGAGGTTGGCCGGGAGGTTGAAGTGGTAGCGCAGGTCGTTGTCGGCGCCGGCGAAGGCGCGTTCGGCGGCCTCTTCGTTGACGTGGACCTCGCCGACCGGGGTGTAGTCGCCGTTGGCGGGGATGACGGTGGTGTAGACGCCGGCGAAGTAGTAGTCGTTGTCCGCCTGCTGATCGAGTTCGGGGCTGTTGGGGACGCCGGGGAGGGGGTTGGTGGTGCCGTTTTCCTGGACGAAGGAGGTGGCGGGGCCGCCGCCGTTGCCGGTGGGCCAGCCGTTGTCATTGCGGCCGACGGACCAGGGGAGGACCGGGGGTGGGATGGGGGCGGCGACGGGGACCAGTTCGACGGAGTCGAGGCCGAGGGAGGTGCCGCCACCGGCGGCGGCGTAGCTGATGCCGCGGAGGGTGACGATGTTGTCATGACCGGGGCCGACGCGGGCGTTGACGCTGGCGACTGTGAACTGGGGGGAGGAGATCGGCTGATCCAGTTGCGCGGGGCGGATGATGGCCTCGGGCATGACGCGGACGCCGTTGACCAGGATCTCGATGCCGTAGCGGGGATCGGCGGCGGCGGCGTCCAGGCTGAGGGCGTCGACGCGCACGGCGAGCAGGTCGTTGGGCTGAAGCGAGTTGGGAAGATTGAAGTGGAATCGCAGTTCGTTGTCGTTGCCCGAGAATCCGCGTTCGACGCTTTCCTCGTGGGCTTGGACGAGGCCGACGGGCTCGTACTCTCCGTTGGCGGGGATGGCGGTGGTGTAGGACCCGGCGAAGTAGTAGTCGTTGTCGGCGGCGGTGGCGCTGCCCGGGAGGGCGTTCACCGTGCCGTTGGCCGCGACGAAGTTGGCGTCGGCGCCGCCGCCGGAGCCGGTGGGCCAGCCGTCATCGTCCCGCCCGACGGCCCAGGGGAAGGTGGGTGCGGGGATGAGGACGGTTTCGAGGTTGAGCTGGACGTAGTCGATGCCCATCCAGTTGCCGCCGCCGTCGGAGTTATAGGACGTGCCGCGGAGGCTGACGATGTTGTCGTAGCCCGGTCCGACGATGGCGTTGACGCTTCCGACGGTGAACTGGGGGGTGGTGTAGTCGGTGTCGAACTGTGGGGGGCGGATGACGATCTGGGGTTGGACGAGGACGCCGTTGACGTAGACCTCGACGCCGAAGCGCGGGTCGGCGGCACTGGTGTCGAGGCTGAGGACGTCGAAGGTGACGGACAGAAGGCTGTCGGGGGAGAGGTTCTCGGGGAGGTTGAAGTGGTAGCGCAGGTCCAGGTCGTTGCCGGCGAAGGCGCGTTCGGCGGCCTCTTCGTCGACGTCGACGATACCTACGGGGTCGTATTCGCCGTTGCCGGCGATGACCACGGAGTAGTCGCCGGCCAGGTAGTAGTCATTGTCGGCGCCGCCTGGGGTGGAGGTGCTGAAGGGGCTGCCGGGGAGGGGGGTTGTGGTGCCGTTTTCCTGGACGAAGCTGGCTTCGGCGCCACCGGCGAAGCCCATCGGCCAGTCATTGTCGTCGAGGCCTACGGTCCAGAGTACCTGGGCGCTGGCGATCGGAGCGGCTGCCGATGCCACGAGTAGGCAAAGCGACACCCCGATGGGTTGGATAACCGGGTTCATGGAGGCGGAGCGTTGCGAAGGCAACGAAAGTGTGTCAATAGCAAAGCCCTAGCCCCTCCTGCATGAACCTGCCCGCACCATCGTGTCCTCATTCCATCCACCGACGGGAACCCGCCGGAGTCTGTCCACGACCCGGGTTGATGCAGCGGTTGAGGGGCGCTGATGTCGGTGTCGGGCTTGGGTGGCACGGGGTGAGGAGCGGGTGGCTTGCGGGGTTGATGGTTTTGGGCTGGGTCGGTTCGGTGATGGGGGCTGGGCCGGTGGGTGGCGCGGGTTTGGCGCGGGCGGGTGGAGTCGGGGTGGGGCCGGGGGCGGCGGACCAGGCGCTGGTGCGGTCGCTGGTGACCACGGAGGAGACGCTGTTGGCGGTGGGGCGGAGGCTGCGGGTGCTGTCGAGGGCGGCGATGGATCTCGGGTTGCCCGGAGTGGCGGAGGGGGCGGTCGGGGTGTTTGCGGCGGAAGTGGGCGGGGTGGATCTGGGGGTGGCTCCGGGGGTGGGCGGGGCGGTGGGGAGCGGGGCGGAGCCGGTGGCCTGGCCGCTGGTGCCGGTGGCGCCGTTGGCGGGGGCTGGAGGTCGGCCGGCGGCGTTCTGGGGGTCGCTGTGGGGCGCGCTGGCGCTGATGGAGACGGCGGAGTTCAGGGCCGTTGAAGGGGAGCATCCCGACGGCGATCCGATGCGGTTCCGGAGCGAGGTGGTGTTCGAGGGGGTGGGGCGGGTGGCCACGGGGGAATGGCGGTCGATGGAGGGGCGGATCCGGGTGGGGTGGGTTCGGGGGATGGAGGACGAGGGGCGGGCAGGGGAGTGGCGGATTCAGGAATGGCGGACGGAGGAGTTTCGGTGGATGGGGGGTGGGCGGCGGTATTTCCGGGAGGTGTTGGACGGTTCGATACGCGGGGAGGTGAACGCCGGGATGCTGAGGAAGTCGGGGCATTTCGCCGCGACCGTGGCGCACTACAAGGAGGGGATGAAGCGGACGCCGCATCCCTATTTTGCGCCGATCTCGGTGAATCAGAAGGAGGGTTTGGCGGTGGCGGATGTGGATGGGGACGGATTCGACGACCTGTACATCACCGTGCGGCTGGGGCGGAACATGCTGTTGATGAACCAGCGGGACGGGACGTTCCGGGAGGAGGCGGTGGCGCGGGGGTTGGCGTTGCCGGGGCACACCACCTGCGCGTTGTTTGCGGACTTCGACAACGACGGGGATCTGGACGCGATGCTGGGACGGAGCCTGTTGCGGACGACCTATCTCGAGAATCGGGAGGGTGTGTACGTGCAGCATCCGATTCCTCCGTTCATGCCGATGGCGGTGATTTCGATGGCGGCGGCGGACTACAACGGGGACGGGTTGTTGGACGTGTATCTCTGCACCTATCGTCCGACCGCGCCGGCGGGGTCAGGGGCGGGGGGATCGTATGCGCAGGCGGCGCGGGAGGGGGATTTCGACTGGCCGGATGAGTTTTTCGCGCCGGAGCAGGCGCGGGAGTTTCGGCGGCGGGTGGCGGAGCATCGTCAGCGCAAGGGCGGGTCCATGCTGGACCAGTTGGGGCCGCCGAACGTGCTGTTGGTGAATCGTGGGGGAGGGCGGTTCGAGGTGGCGCCGGAGAATGGCACGGTCGGGTTGTGGCGGAACTCGCTGCAGGCCACCTGGTGTGACTACAACCTGGACGGGCGTCCGGACCTGTACATTCCGAACGACTGGGGATTGAACGTGATGTTTCGGAACGACGGGCCGGGCGGGTTCACGGACGTCACGCAGGAGCTTGGGTTGGTTTTCTATGGGTTTTCGATGGGGGCGACGTGGGGTGACTACGACAACGACGGGCGTGAGGATCTGTACGTGTCGAACATGTACAGCGACGCGGGGCGGAGGATGTCGGCGCGGCTGCCGGGGTTGGAGGGGATGTTTGTGGAATCGGCGATGGGGAACTGGCTTTACCGACAGCAGGAGGACGGGAGGTTTCGGCAGGTGGCGATCCCGAGGGGCCCCGGGCTTGCGGTGATGAACGCCGGTTGGTCGTGGGGCGGGTGTTTCGCGGATTTCGACAACGACGCCTACCAGGATCTGTATGTGCTGAACGGGTATTTCAGCGCGCCGCCGGAGCTGGATTCGGGATTGGATCTGGAGAGCAACCTGTGGAGGACCATGGTGCGGGCGGATGCGAACTACACCCGGGCGAGTTTCCGGCAGTCGCCCGAATGGCGGCGGACGCCGCCGCCGGACAATCTCGGGCCACAGATCGATGCGCGGTTGGCGGGGGTGGAGCGGGTGGGGGACCGGGTGTTGGTCCATTCCCTGCATGGGCGGGAGCGGAATCGGTATTTTGCGAACCGGGGCGGGCGGGCGTTCGTGGATGCGTCGGGGCTGTCGGGTTTGGACAACCCGGCGGACAGCCGGGGTTTTGCGATCCTCGATTACGACCGGGACGGCTGGCAGGACATCGCGTTGGTGAACGCGAACGAGCCGTTGTTCAACCTGTATCGGAACGAGATGTCTTCGGCCGGGGCGAAGGGCGGGGTGATTGCGATACGGTTCAGGGGCGGGAACAAGACCGCGGGACCGTCGTCGGAGTACACCGGGAGGGATGGCTTCGGGGCGCGGGTGACGGTGGAGGTCGGGGGGCAGCGGTTGGTGCGGGAGCACCGGTGCGGGGAGGGGTGGTCGACGCAGAACTCGGCGACCATGGTGATCGGCATCGGCGGGCAGGCCCATGCGGCGTCGGTGACGGTCCGGTGGCCCTCGGGGCGGACGGCGAAGATCGAGCGTGTGCCGGAGGGGACGCTGTTGTGCGCCTATGAGAATCCGGCGGACGCGCCGAACGGGATGTCGTTCACCACGGCGCCGTACCGGGTGGATCGAGCCACGATGACCGGGGTGGGGCAGGGGGACGGCCGGGTGGCGGGGCCGGAGTTTGTGATGCGCGGTTTGGATGGCCGGGCGCGTCCGGCGCGGCTGAGGGCGTACACGACCTTTGCCACGACGCGTGAGGAATGCGCGGCGGGGCTGCCGGCGTTGAGGCGGTTGCGGGAGTTGCTGCAGGCGGAGGGTGTGGATCTGGCGCTGGTGCCGGTGGATCCGGCGGATGATGACGAGCGGTTGGCGGCGTACAACCGCCGGTGGCGGCCGACATCGCGGCTGGTGAACGTGCCGGCCGGGAGGCGGGCGGAGGTGGCGGCGGCGTTTGATGCGGCGGTCGGCGGCGGGGTGCCGTCGACGGTGGTGACCGATGGCGAGGGCCGGGTGATGGGGGTGACGCGCGGGCGGCCGACCCTGTCGATGTTGCGGGCGCTGCTGATGGAGCCCGGGAAGTGACGGGCTTTCAGAGCCCGTCTGAAAATTCGAAGAGGTCCTGTTTTCGAGGAAAAGGCCGGATGGCGAGGCGCGACGAGGGAGCATACCCGCCAGAGGTCTGTGACCGAGGAGCAACGAAGCCAGCCGGCCTTTTCCTCGAAAACCCTTCGGGCGACGGTTCTTTTGGGCTGGGCCTGTGTTGGCTCGGCCGTTACAGCCCGCTGCGGGGATGCACCGGCCTCGCCGCCTTGGCCCAGCCCAAAATCCCTCGTCGCAGGACCCCTTCCAATTTTCAGACGGGCTCTCAGCGGCGGGAGATCTGGCGGAGGGCGCGGCCGTCGACCCAACGGGTGTTGTAGGTGCGGTGGAGGGCGTCGGAGGGGAAGGGTGGGCGTGGCTGGGAACCGTACCGTTGGGCGTCCATGCCGTGGAAAGGGAGCGGTTCGAGGCGGGTGCCGGTGACGACGTGGAAATCGGAGTCCTTGTCCCAGCCGTCGACGTGGAGGAAGAACTCGCGGACATGGCCTTGGGGAACCGGGGGGAGGGAGGAGGCATCGAACTCGATGCGGAGGGCATCGCCGCTGTGGACGATGGCGAGGCCTTCGTCGCGGGCGGAGACCAATTCGGTCACCTCGCCGTAGCGAGTGGCCCAGCCTTCGGGGATGACGGTCCAGGGCGAGTTGGGGTCGGCGTCCGGGTAATCGGGGGAGGGGGGTGCGTCCGGGGGCAGTGGCAGGAGGCGGCTGAAGCCGCGGAAGCGGAGGTCGGCCCGGGCGGGGTTCAGCAGGGTGATGCGGGTTGGGGGTTCGGGGTGTTTTTCGAGCAGGGCGATGCGGTCCCAGTGGATTTCGAAGGCCTGGGTGAACCGGAGGCGGCCGGTGCCGTGGGGCCAGAGGCCGGCGAGGTCGACGAGGATGGTCTTGGTCTTGCCTGCGGGTGCGCCGACGGCGACGTCGACGGGCTGCCAATGGCCGGGGGAGATTTCGGCTTCGAGGGAGGGGAAGGGGAAGGGGAGGGACGGGTTGAGTGCGGCGGCGATGTTGGCCATGCCGCCGCCGAAGCGGAGCCAGCCGTTGAGGACGAGGGTGGGGGCCGGGCCGGGCTTGACCGGGCCGAAGTCGAGGATCCAGCCGTGGGGTTCTGCGAGGCCGCGGAGCTGCGGGGTGCGGAGGCGGGGTGGTGAGACGCGGACACCGTCGACGGCGCGGAGCTGTTCGGTGACCTCGGCGCCGGTGAGGGTTTGGGCGTGGCGGAGGGGGTGTTCGCGATGGAGCGTGGCCAGTTCGCCGGGGGGGAAGGGGCCGCGCGGGAGGAGCTTGTCGGTGGGATGGACCTCGGTGGACGGATGGCGGTCGACGACGGCGAGGCGGGCGTGATCGAGGTAGAGGACCTCGCGGAGTTCCTCGGTGATTTCGACGATATAGCGGTTGTCCCTGGGTTTCACCTGGGACGAATCGCCGAGCCAGACCCATTCCTCGGGATCGGCCTCGATGATGTGTCCCGGGGCGGCGGGGAGTCCGAGCGGGGCGGCGCCGAGGATATCGGTGACGAAGCGGAAACCGGAGCCGTCCCAGGCGTAGAGGTAGGGGCAGGATCCCTCCTGGATGGTGGCCTCCTGGGCGAGGATGGGTTCCTGGCAATCGACGGGCAGTTCGGCGGAGCCCTGGGGCCAGTTGAACCAATGGACGAGGAAGGAATCGAGCTGGGTATGGCGGCCGACGCCGATCTCGACGGGGAGGCGGTGGACGGTGCGCAGGAGGCGGAGGCCGCCGGTTTCGATCTCGACCTTGCAACCGAGGCCGCTGGCGTTGGAGCGGTTGCCGGCGAGGTGGACGCGGATCATGCCGTGGGCGTTGGCGCCCTCGTTCCGGAGGAAGCGGAGGCCGCCGTCGGCCAGGGCGATGAGCAGGTCCGGATCGCAGTCGCGGTCGAAGTCCGCCCAGGCGATGGCCTGCACGCCGGGGAAGGTCAGCTGGTCCAGGCCGAGGTCGGCGGTCTGTTCACGGAAACCGGCGCTGCCGAGATTGCGCCAGGCGCGAAGGCGATCGCCGTGGGCCCAGAGATCCAGCCAGCCGTCGTTGTCGTGGTCGAAGGCGGACAAACCGCGGAGGGCGGAGGCGTCCGGGCAGGGGATTTCCCGGGTGACCCCATTTTCGAGGCAGAGGACGATGCGGTCCCGGGCGAGGATGGCGAGATCCGGGCGCAGGTCGTTGTCGAAGTCGCCGGTGCAGGTGGCGTGTCCGGCGGTCCAGTGTGGCGGGGTGCGTTCCCTGAGGGGGCCGCCGCGTGGTTTTTCGAGGAGGACGGCGGGTGCGGCGGTTTGGTGGGCGACGAGGTCGGAGGTTCCGTCGCGGTTCCAGTCGTCGAGGGTGACGGATTGGACGTTGCGCCAGGAGGCGGGGATGCCGGAGGCCGGGGTGACGTCGGAGAACCGGAGGGGTGCGGACTGGCGGAGGACGCGGAGGGTTCGGTCGGGCAGGGTGATGGCGAGGAGATCGAGGTGGCCGGTGAAGTCGAGGTCGGCGAGGGCGCCGTCGGCGAGGGCTAGGTTGTCGAGGCCGCTGGAGGCGGTGATGTTGGTGAGGGCGGCGTCGGAGCCGAGGGAGAAGACGAGGGAGCCTGGGGAGGCGAGGACGAGGATTTCGTCGAGGCGGTCATTGTCGAGATCGCCGACGAGGATGGCATGGCAGGAAGTGTTCGGGGGGAGGGGTGAGGGGGTGAGGTGGGGTGCGAGGGTGCCGCCGTGGTTGCGGAGGATTCGGAGGCCGCGGCCGGGTTCGATGGCGACGACGTCGTGCCAGCCGTCCTGGTCGGGGTCGACGATGGCGAAGGGGCCGGAGAAGGGTGGGTTGGTGGAGCCGAGGGCGGTTTCGGTCTGGTCGATGAAGCGGACGGGGAGGCCCTGGGTTTCGGGTTGGTCGAGGCGGAAGGGGACGCGGGGCTGGGTGAGTTTGGAGCGTTCGAAGGGGGTGGTGTCGGGGGTGAAGGCCTGGGCCTCCATGCCGGCGAGGTGGCGGTCGAGATGTGCGCGGGCTTCGTCGGTGCGGCCGAGTCGGATGAGGGCCTGGCCGAGCAGGTAATGGGCGGCGGTGTGGAGGCGGTTGGGTTCGAGGGCGAGGCCTTCGCGGAAGGCGCGGGCGGCGTCCTCCCAGCGGCCCAGTTCCATGTGGGCACGGCCGAGTTGGAAGTAGGCGGCGGTTTCGCCGGGGTCGATGCGGCGGACGTTGTCGAGGGCTTTGACGGCCTCCTGGGGGTTGGCGAGGCGGAGGAGGGCGCAGGCGCGGATGAAGTGGGCGGCGGCGGAGTTGGGGTCGAGGCGGAGGGCGGTATCGGTGTCGCGGAGGGCGTTGGTCGGGTTGTTGGCGAGCAGTTGGGAGATGGCGAGGTTGAGGTGGACATCGACATGGCCTGGGGCGAGCAGGGCGGCCTGGGAGTATTGGGCGAGGGCGTTGGAGGCGTTGCCCTGGTCGAAGGCGTTTTTTCCGGCGTTCATCAGCCGGAGGAAGGCGTCGGAAGCGGCGGGGTCGGGGGCGGGGGTTGGGGAGGAGGCGGGGGGAGGCGTTGGGGTTGGGGTTGGGGGCTGGGAGGAGGGGGAAGGGTCGCAGGCGGGGAGGATGAGGAGGAGGGCGGAGGCGAGGGTGGTGGCGAGGCGTGGGCGTGGGGTTGGCGGTGGGCGCATGGCGGCGGGGCTGCGGGGTGTGGTGTGGTGTGGGACGGGGTCAGGGCAAGGAAGCGGAGAGGCGGAGGAAGATGGCTGGTTCGTTGCGGAGCGGGGGCAGGATCTGCCAGGTCACGAGGACGCGGCCGTCGCCGAGCGGTTGGCGGGAGACAAGGGCCAGTTGGCTGGAGGCATCCTGCCAGGAAGCGAGGTCGAGGGAGGCGTGGACCGTGAGGGAGGTTCGTTCGGCGCCGGGGCTGACGGTGTGGGAGAGGCGGAGGGAGGGAAGGTTTCCGGCGGGGCCGGGGTGGAGGGTGACGGCGACGGGGATGGGGGGGAGGCCGAGGTCATTCCCGAGCGCGTAGTCCAGCAGGTCGGGTTGGCCGTTGGCGTTGGCGTCGCCGAGCGGGTTGGCGGGGTAGGGGACGGTATCGGAACCGCCTGGGGAACCGCCGGGTCGGGAGCTGGCGCGCCAGTTGGCGGGGAGGGCGGGGTTGGGTTGGGTTTCGGGCGCGATGAGAACGAGGCTGTAGCCGTTTTCGGTGTCGGCGGGCCAGGGGGGTTGGTCGTCGTAGGTGAACTCGAGGATGGTGGCGTTGTCGGCGTCCTCCAGTTTCAGGCGTTCGCCGCCGTTGGACAGGGCGGAATCGTTGGCGAAGGCGCCGGCGACGGGGAGGTTGGTGCCGTAGGTGGCGGTGAAGGCGTTGGAGTCGCGGACGACGAGGGTGCGGGCGAGGGGAGGGAGGTTGGTGAAGGGGGAGGAGGAGAAGTCGAACTGGACGCCGGCGGTGAAGCGGACGCCGTGGAGGTTGAGGGGGGTGGTGGGGCTGGAGTTGAGCAATTCGACGAACTCGGCGAGGCCGTCGCCGGGGGGGTGGTACATGATTTCGCTGATGACGAGGAAGCGCTGGTTGTCGGAGAGCTGGGTGGGGAGGGTGATGGAGGTGTTGGTGGTGCCGGAGGCGTCGAGGAGGACGAGGGTTTCGCCGGAATTGGACAGGTGGCCCTGGTAGCCGCCCTGGATGAAGTGTCCCTGGCCGCCGGTGGGCGGGGTGGAGCGGGATCGGAAGGCGGCGGAATCGGGGCAGAGGAAGAGGCTGCCGCCCGGGGGGATGACGGTGCCTGGGGCGAGGGTGTGTCGGATGCCGCCGGCGATGCGCCAGCCGGAGACGTCGACGGCGATGGTGCTGGGGTTGATCAGCTCGATGAATTCCTGGTCCTGGTTGCCGGAGGTGGGGCTGATGTCGAAGGCGCCGAACCGGAGGGTGGGTTGGCGGGAGGACGGGGGGACGAAGCGGCCGCCGTGGAGTTCGGGGACGACGAGCATGTCGCTGCTGGACGTGGAGTCGTTGAGGCCGTGGATGGCGAGGATGTTGCGGCCCTGGCGGAGGTGGGGGAGGGCTGGGGAGACGTCGAAGGCGGTGAAGGCGGAGGGGTTGGCTTCGCGGGAGGCTGGGGCGGTGGAGTTCCAGGCGAGGGGTGTGGGGGTGTTGGCGGAGGCGATGGGGACCCCGTTGAGGAAGGCGGCGAAGCCGTCGTCGAACTTCATGCGCAGTTCGAGGCGGTCGAAGGCGGCGGGATCGGCCACCTGGAATTCGACGCGGACGAAGACGCTGTTGTTGTTTCGCATCGCGTTGTTGACGTCGATGCCGATGAGGGGGCCGTAGCCGGAGGCGCGTTCGTAGCCGACGCCGGTGGTGCCGGCGGTCCAGCCGGTGGTGGGGAACGGTTCGTGGTCGGGGAGGCCGGTCCAGGTGAGGCCGAGGCCGCCGTGGGAGGGGACGAGGGCGCGGGCCGGAGCGCCCTGGACGACGAGGGGGGAGAAGTTGGTGGCGGCGGGGGTGGAATCCTGGGGGAGGGGGATTTCGCCGCCGCGACCGACGATCTGGGTTTCGTAGATGAAGCGGCGGCGGGCGGGGAGGTATTCGGATTTCCAGCGGGCGACGGCCTCGGCCATGGATTCGACGGCGGGGCTGGAGTGGGTGTGACTGACGACCGCGCCGCCCTGGAGCCAGGAGCCCCATTTTTCGAAGTCACGGCGGGCGTCGGACGGGGTGATGTCGGGGGGGTCGATGAGGGCGGACAATTCGTTGAGGCGCCGTTCGTAGAAGAGGGCGGATTCGGGGAGGCCGGGCGGGGGCGGGGGGTTGAGGAAGCGGTCGTGGAGGGTGCGGATGCGGCGCATGAGCATGGGGCGGGTGCGCGGGTTGGAGAACAGCTGGGCGACGAGGCGGATGGAGGTGCTGTTGACCACGAAGCCGTCGGAGTAGAGGCCGTTGTCGAAGTAGGTGTACTGGGTGTTCCAGACGCGGCCGTGGGAGAGGTCGAGGTCCCAGGGGAGGAGGGCCCATTCGCCGCTGCGTCCGGTGTCGCGGTACGCGTACCAGTTCTTCTGGTGCATATCGATGTTCCGGATGACGGAGTTGGCGGCGAGCATGTTGACGCAGGCGGGGATGTCGATGTGGTCGAAGATGTAGCGTTCGAGGGCGGCGCCGGTGAGGTCGAGGCCGTCGATGAGGGCCTGGAGGTCGGCGTTGTTCTCGTGGCGGCGGGTTTTCTTTTCGACGCCGGTGTTGCCGGTGTTGCCGGCGTCCTTGTTGAGCAGGTTGGCGTAGATCTTGTAGAGCGCGCCCTGGGGGTTGAGGCCGGCGCGTTCCAGGTAGATCTCGTCGGCGTCCTCGACGAGGTCGGCGGTGCTGAAGAAGGCGCCGTTCTGCTGGACGCGGACGGTGAAGGCGAAGTGGGCGGCGACGCCGGATTCGCGCATGACCTCGTAGGCGAGGACGTGGCGGGTCTTGGATTTGTCGGCCCAGTTGGTGAGGAGGTCGATGTCGGCGACGCGTGGGGCGTCGGGGTGCCAGCGGAAGCGGTGGGTGCGGTTGAAGTCGATGTTGTAGCTTTTCTTGGGGAAGCCGGCGGAGGACTGGCCGTGGAGGTTGAAGTGGACGTTGTCGTAGAGTTCGCCGTCGTAGTAGACGGCGCCCCGGGAGCCGGTGGAGGTGCCGGCGCTGTTGGGGTTGGGGGTGAACCAGTGGAGGACGGGGAGGCGGGATTCGATGCGGGGGTCGCGGGCGACGGTGCCGAGGTAGCGGTCGGCGTCGAGAGGTTCGCGGTAGGTGGGTTCCTGGGATTCGACGCCGCGGGTGTCGGTGGCGGTGAAGCGCCAGCGGGTCATTTCGCCGGGGGCGAAGGCGTCGGCGGGGATGGTGGCGGTCCAGATGCCGTCGCCGGCGAGGCGGTCCGCGCCGGTGCCGTCGTCGGTCATGGTCCGGATGGTTTCGGCGGCGAACATGCGGCGGTAGAAGAGGCGGACGGAGGCGACGGGGTCGTTGAGGGGTGTGATGGCGAGTTCGACGGTGAGGGGCCCTGGGGCGGGTTGAGGCGGGTGGGGGTTGACGGGTTGGAGGAGGGGGCCGGCGCGGATGCCGGCGTTGTTGGGGGCGCCTGGTGTGGGGGAGTTGAAGTAGGCGAGGAAGGCGGAGGGTCCGGGGTCGGCGACGCCGAAGGATTCGTCCTCGAGCAGGGGGGGGAAGGCTGGGGAGAAGGCGCTGGTGGTGGAGCCGTCGGGGGCGGTGAGGGCGAGGAACTCGCCGGCGGCGGCGAGTTGGAAGTCGGTGTGGAGGGGGGAGGAGGTGGCGGCGCGGTTTTTTCCGGAGGCGAAGACGACGAGGTAGGCGCCGGGTTGGAGGGTGATGGCGGGGAAGGCCCAGCCGCGTTGGGCGGGGTTGTCGGTCAGGCGGAAGCCGGCGAGGGAGGCGGGTTGGGGATCGGGGTTGTGGATTTCGATCCAATCGGAGAAGTCGCCGTCCTCATCGGTGAGGGAGGAGTCGTTGGCGGCCATGAACTCGGAGATGACCGGGGCGGCGGGGGCCAGGGTGGGGAGGAGGAGGAGGGCGCCGGCGAGGGCCGGGGCGAGGGTGAGGGCGAGGCTTGTGGGGGTCCGCACGTGGATGCCCTACCGCTGGTGGGCGATGAAGGCAAGGTCGGGCGGCGGGTCAGGAGTCGAGGACGTGACGGATTTTGCCGAGGAGCTGGTCGGGGGCGCAGGGTTTTTGGATGAAGGCCTCGTCGGGGCGGAGGTCCAGTTCGCGGCCGGCGATATCGGGGCTGTAGCCGCTGATGTAGATGACCTTGAGTCCGGGGTGATCGGGGAGGAGTTTGCGGGAGAGGTCGTGGCCGCTGAGGCCGCCGGGCATGACGAGGTCGGTGAGGAGGAGTTGGAGTTGGCCCTGGTGGTTTTCGGCGATGGGGAGGGCTTCGACGCCGCTGGCGGCCTCGATGACGCGGTAGCCGTGACGTTCGAGGGTGATGCGGGTGACGGTGCGGAGGGCGGCGTCGTCCTCGACGAGGAGGATGGTTTCGGTGCCGCCGCGGGGGCGTGGGGGTGCGGCGGGAGAGGAGAGCGGGGGTTGGGCGGGTGTGGAGGCGGGGACGAAGATGCGGAACTGGGTGCCGCGACCGGGTTCGCTGTCGACCTGGATGAAGCCGTGGTGCTGTTTGACGATGCCGAAGACGGTGGCGAGGCCGAGGCCGGTGCCTTTGCCGGGTTCCTTGGTGGTGAAGAAGGGGTCGAAGATCCTGGGCATGATTTCGGGCGGGATGCCGCAGCCGGCGTCGGTGACCTGGAGGACGGCGTAGTTGCCCGGGGTTGAGTCGGAGGGGAGTCTGGGGTCGGCGGGGTCGAGGCGTTGGGGGTAGGTTTCGATGGTGAGGCGGCCGCCCTTGGGCATGGCGTCGCGGGCGTTGACGGCGAGGTTGAGGAGGACCTGGTCGAGCATGCCGGGGTCGGCCTGGGCGATGAGGGGGGCGGGGTGGAGGTGGAGGTGGAGGCGGACGTCCTCGCCGATGATGCGCTGGAGCATTTTGGCGAGGCCGTTGACGGTTTCGTTGAGGTCAAGGGAGCGCGGCTGCATGACCTGGCGGCGGCTGAAGAGGAGGAGTTGGCTGGTGAGGGCGGCGGCGCGTTTGGCGGCGGTGGTGATCTGGTGGAGGCCGGTGCGGACCTCCTGGGGGAGGTCGTCGTAGAGGTCGCACAGCTCGGCCTGCATCATGATGGCGGCGAGGATGTTGTTGAAGTCGTGGGCGACGCCGCCGGCGAGGAGTCCGATGGCCTCCATTTTCTGGGCCTGACGGAACTGGGCTTCGAGCTGTTTGCGGGGGGTGATGTCCTGGAGGAAGCCGTACCAGAGGACGTTGCCGTCGTTCTGGGGTTGGGGGACGGAATGGCCTTCGACCCAGATGGTGCCCTGGGTGGCGTTGCGCGCGCGGAACTCCTCGCGCCAGGGGGTGAGGGTGCGTGCGGAGGCGCGGATGGTGTCGATCACCCGTGGGGCGTCATCGGGGTGGACGAGGGAGAGGATGGGGGTGGCGTCGTTGCGGACCTCCTCGGGGCGGATGCCGAAGACGGTTTCGACCGCGGCGCTGGCGAAGGGCATGGCCATGGAGCCGTCGGTGCGAAGGAGGAAGGTGTAGATCATTCCGGGGACGGTGGAGGCGACCCTGGAGAGTTGGTTTTGAAGTTCGAGTTGTTGGCGCAGGGCGCTTTCGGCGCGTTCGCGGTGGCTGATGTCGGTGGCGCAACCGTTCCACTGGACGCGGCCGGAGGGGAGGCGTGTGGGGCGGGAGCCGAGGTGGATCGTGCGGGTTTCGCCGTCCGGGCGGTGGAAGCGCACCTCGGTGCCGAAGTCGCTCATATTGGCGGCGCTGTCGCGTTCCCGGGCCTCGATGCGTGCGCGTTGTTCGGCGTCGATCTGGCCGGTGAGGAGGTGGCCGTCGGCGAGGACGTCGGCGACGGAGATGCCGTGGACGGCCTGGACGCCGGCGCTGACGAAGGTGAAGTGGGGTTTGCCCTCGTCGTCGCGGTGGAACTGGTAGATGTAGCTGTCGGGGAGGTTGTCGCCGACGAGGCGGAGCTGGGCTTCGCTGGCCTGGAGGGCCTGGATGGCGGCCTTTTCGTTGACCCCGGCGACGTAGACCCCGATGCAGAAGCCGCCGAGGAGGATGATGGCGGCGACGAGGGTGATGGCGAAGCGCCGGTCGAGTTGGGCGCTGAGGTTCTGGAATTCGCGGCGGTTGGCGAGGTCGATGCGTTCGGCCTCACGCTCGATCTGGTGGTAGGCGACGCGGAGTTCGAGGTGGGGCGGGTTGCCGGCGGCGGACCCGGTGTTGTTCCAGTCGGCGAGGAGGTCGAGGAATCGCTGGACCTGGGCCTCGAACTCGGGGCGGGTGAGGGTGCCTTCGGCGTCGGTGACGGAGCCGGAGCCGGCGGGCCAGTGGTCGGCGCGGCGGAGGCTGGAGATGGACTGGAGGATGAGGGCCATGCCCTGTTCGCGGCGGAAGGGGGAATCGGGGTTGCCGGCGAGGAGCACGTGGAGGAAGCCCTTGGAGAGGTCGATGCGGGCCTCGCGGAGGTTCTCGAGGATGTGTTCGGCGCGGCTGATGGTCTTGCGTTCCTGGACGTGGAGCCAGGACATGGCCAGGCAGACGCCGATGGAGAAGACGACGGCGACCCAGGTCCAGCGGTGGAAGTAGCTCCGTTCCCTGGCGGCGGTTGGCGTTGGGTTGGGGGCGGACATGGGTCAGCGCGGGGTGCGGATGTCGGCGCGGGTGTCGACGGCCGGGGGTAGTTCGGACGGTGTGAATCCGAAGGTGCGAATCAGGCCGAGATGCTCGTCGGTGCCGAGGAAGTTCATGAGTTCGCGGTCCCAGGCCTCGCGCAGGAGGCGGTCCTCGGTGCGGAAGGCGAATGCACCGACCCCCTCGGGTGGGCTTGCGGGCGCGGTTGTGGGGTCGGGTTCGATGGGGACGGCCTCCAGGCGGGGAAGCGAGGGTTGGGCGGCCATCCATCGGACCGTGGGTGCGGACAGGGCGAGGCCGGTCACCTTGCCAGCCTGCACCAGGGCTTTGCCGGTGTCGGCGTCGGGGACGCGGACCAGGCGGCTGCGGGGCATGCCGAGGGTGGCGAGGTGTTCCTCCTCGACGGACTTCGAGAGCACGGCAACGCGGGTTTGTGGATCGCGGATCAGGTCGAGGCAGCTGCGGGGTGGTGGCGGTGCGGCGGGGGGGGCCGGGTTCGTGGATTGTCGGACGAGGAGGGCGGAGCCCACGTGGAAGGTTGGGCGCGAGAAGGCGACGCGGCGGGCTCGCCGGGGGGTGATGAAGAGACCGGCCGCGACCACGTCGAAGCGGCGGGCTTCCAGGCCGGGGAGCAGGGAGCCGAACTCGGCGAGGCGCCATTCGATGCGGGGGATTCCCAGGCGGCGGGTGATGATGCGGGCGATCTCCGGGGATTCGCCGGTGACGTTGGTCTGGTTGACGAGGAAGGCGAAGGGCGCCTCGACGGCGTAGCCGATTCGGATGACGCCGGTTTGGCGGGCCCGGTCGAGGGCGTCCTCGCGCCAGGGTGGTGCCTGGAGGAAGGACGGCAGGATGGCGATGGCGACGAGGCTGGCGGCGAAGGCGCAGATGGCGAGGGAGCGCCGGAGGAAGCGCGGTTCACGAAGGCGCTCGCGGAGGCGGGGCCTGGCGGGGAAACGTCGTTGGGGTGGGGCGGAGGTCACGACGGGGGTTTGGTGATGTGGGCGGGGCTGCGGATGCGGGGGGCCGGGGATGTCCGGGGTCAGGACGGGGCGGGCCAGGCCGGGGGGGCGGGTGGTTGCAGCGGTTCCGCGGCCGTGGGCGGGGCGGTTTCACGGTCATCCGAGGTGGAGTGGTTTCCCATGGATTCGGCGTGACGGCGGGAGCATGGGGTTGCCGGGAGGCGGGCTGCGACAATTTTCGTGATGCGCTGCGTTCGTGCGCGGGTATGGGCGGGCGGGGTTCCGGGGGGCGGGGATTGTAGGAAAGCGAGCCAACCTGCGTCGGGGTATTGCCGGTCGGGCCATTTGCCTTGCCCGGGGGCGGGGTGGGCTCCGACACTCGGCCGTCCTGGTTCGGACCTGGGGCTGCGAGGTGCGGCGGGGCCGTGGGCCGGGGAATAGCCTGGCTTGAAGGGAACCGGCTGCGCGGTGTGGTGGCTGGCGGGCCAGGCGGGATCATGCGCACGCTGCACACGTATATTCTCCGGGAGACCGTCGCGACGATCGTCGTGGCGGTGGGGGTGTGCACCGGGCTGCTGCTGTTGGGGAACCTGCTCAAGGAGATCGTGAGCCTGCTGATGTCGGGGCAGGCGACCCTGGGTCTGGTGGTCCGGGGCATCGGCCTGCTGCTGCCGTATGTCTTCGCCTTCTCGCTGCCCATGGGCGCGTTGACCGCGGCGCTGCTGGTGTTCGGGCGACTGAGTGCGGACCAGGAACTGACCGCGGCGCGGGCGAACGGGATCAGCCTGATGGCGCTGGCGATGCCGGTGGTGGCGCTGAGTCTGGCGCTGTGCGGGGTCTGCGCCTGGATCAACCTCGACCTCGCACCCCGCTGTCGCATGGCCTACGGCCAGCTCTTCAAGAACTTCGCCCGCCACCAATCGCAGTCCCTCATACCGGTCGGGCGGTTCGTCACCGACTTTCCGAACTTTGTGATCTACGCCGACCGCATCGACGGCAACCGCATCGAGGACGTGATCTTCCTGCAATTGCGCGATGGGCGGAAGGTGTTGGACATCCGGGCACCGCGGGCGGAGCTGAACTTCGACGAACGGACGCGGGAGCTCCGGCTCTCGTTTCTGGACGGGCGCTATCTTCAGTGGATTCCGGGTCGCGCGCTGGAGCCCGCGCCTGTGGTGGAGGAATCGCCGACCCCCGCGCCCGCGCCGTCGGCGGAGGAACCCGCACCGGAGGCGGGCCCTGCCGCGCCCGGGGCTGGTGGAGCTGCGGCTGCCGGGGGTGAAGGTGCGGTCCCGACCGTGACCGGGGACCGCGATGCCGGTGCGGCGGGCGGCGGGCCGGTGGATGCTGTGGCAACGGGGGACACCGGCGAAGGCCCGGACGGCGCCCGGACCCCGGTGCCGGAAAGCGCGCCCATGGAGATCCCGCCCGTGGGGATCCCGCCGGTTGGCATTCCGCCGGTCGGGTCGTCCGGCGTGAGTGCCGGGGGAGGGACGACGACGGTGGCGGCGGCGGGTGCGGGGCCAGTGGAAGCGGGGGTGAGCCATGCGAACTCGGAGGGGAGTACGACGGCTGGGGCGACCGGGGCGGGACCTTCGCCGGAGGTAGGGGGGCCTGGAGCGCAGGAGGCGTCGGGGCGCGGGCCGGTGGCCGCTGCGGGCGTGGAGGAAGGGTTCTGGCAGCAGGTGCCGTCGCGTGAGTTGCGGGTGTCGGTGACGCTGCCGGCGGAGGTTTTCTCCGAAGGATTGCCGCGGTTCAGTCGGATGACCTTCGGGCAGTTGCTTCAGGAGCGGCGGGAGCTGAGGCGGTTGGGCATCGACGATCTGGCGCCGCTGGATTTCCAGTTGCACCGCCAGGTGGCCTTCAGTTTTGCCTGTTTCGGGTTTGCGCTGGTGGGCATTCCGCTGGGGGTGCGCGCGCATCGTCGGGAGACCAGCGTGGGGATCGCGTTCGCGATCGGGCTGGTGCTTTTGTACTACGCCTTTCTGATTCTGGGGCAGGCGTTCGAGACCCAGGCGGAGTATGTGCCGTGGCTGATTGTCTGGGTGCCGAACGTGTTGTTCCAGGGCGTTGGGGCGTGGCTGTTGTGGCGGGTCAACCGGGGGCGGTGAGGCATGGGGGGGGCGCGGAGCGGGATGATGAGGGCTGACTCGGGGCTTGGCTTGGGGCGTGGCGGGGTGTTGGCTTTCGGGCATTCCATGAGAACCACGCGAGCGATTCTTTGGGCGGCAATGACCCTGGCGATGGGTGGCGGCGGACCGGCACGGGGGGCGGACGACGGGCTGAAGCCGCTGTTCAACGGCCGGGACCTCGACGGCTGGGTGCAGCGGGGCGGCAAGGCGGTGTACGCCGTGGAGGACGGCGCGATCGTGGGGCGTTCGGTGCCGAACACGCCGAACTCGTTCCTCTGCACCGCGAGGAACTACACGAACTTCGTGCTGGAACTGGAGTTCAAGGTCGCGACGAACCTGAACTCCGGCGTGCAGATTCGGAGCGAGTGCTTCGACGAGGCGCGGGAGGTGACGCTGGGGGGGCGGACGTTCAAGATTCCGGCGGGTCGGGTACACGGGTACCAGGTGGAGATTGATCCGAGCGACCGGGGCTGGACCGGGGGGATCTATGACGAGAGCCGTCGCGGGTGGTTGAACGACCTGAAGGCGAACGAGGCGGCGCGCAAGGCGTTCCGGCAGGGTGAATGGAACCGGCTGCGGGTGGAGGCGCGGGGCGGTTCCCTGCGGACCTGGGTGAACGGCGTGGCGGCGGCGGATTTGAAGGATGACGTCACCCCGGCCGGGTTCATCGCGTTGCAGGTCCACGGCGTGGGCGCGAAGACCGAGGTCATGGAAGTGCGCTGGCGGAACATCCGGCTTCAGGAACTCCCGTGAGGCCGGATTCCCGCGGGTGGCGGCGGTTGTGGCTTCGCGTCTTCGGCGGGCTCGTGTGCGCCCTGATCGGTTGGGTGGTCGTGCATGGGGCCATCGCCGGGGATGCACCGGCGCCTTCCGGCGCGCGGCCGAACATTCTCTGGATCACCTGCGAGGACACCGGTCCGCACCTGGGTTGCTACGGGGATCGCGACGCGGTCACGCCGAATCTCGACGCCCTGGCCGCCGGCGGGCTGAGGTTTCGCAGGGCGTGGTCGACGGCTCCGGTGTGTGCGCCGGCGCGGACCGCGATCATTTCGGGGCTGTATCCGAGCGCGACCGGGTCCGAGCACATGCGGAGCCTGGTGCCGATGCCCTCGGGGACGCGGATGTTTCCGCAGATCCTGCGGGAGAGCGGCTACTACTGTTCGAACAACAGCAAGGAGGACTACAACCTGGAGAAGGCGGCGGACGTCTGGGACGAATCGTCGGTGCGGGCGCATTGGAGGAATCGCCGGGCCGGGCAGCCGTTCTTCGCGGTGTTCAACTTCACGGAGACCCACGAGAGCATGACGCGGCGGCGGCCGCACCAGGCGGTGCATGATCCGGGCCGGGTGCGGGTTCCGGGTTACATGCCCGACACCCCGGAGGCGCGGGCCGGTTGGGCGCAGTACCACGACCAGGTGAGCGTGGTGGACGGGCGGGTGGGGGTGGTGTTGCGGGAGTTGGAGGATGCGGGGCTGGCGGAGGACACGGTGGTGTTCTTCTTCGGGGACCACGGGGCTGGGCTGCCCCGGAACAAGCGGAGCGCCTGTGATTCGGGGCTGAGGGTGCCGCTGATCGTGAGGTTTCCGGCGAAGTGGCGGCATCTGGCGCCGGCTGATTATGAGGAAGGCGGGGAATCGCGGCGGCTGGTGAGTTTCGTGGATCTGGCGCCGACGGTGCTCAGTCTGGCGGGAATCCAGCCGCCGGGCTGGCTGCATGGGCGGGCCTGGTGCGGTGCGCATGCGGTGGAGGGACCGGCGTTCCTGCACGGGTTGCGGGGGCGGATGGACGAGCGGCTGGACCTGGTGCGGAGCGTGACGGACGGGCGGTATGTGTATGTGCGCAACTATCACCCCGACCTTCCGCACGGGCAGCATGTCGAATACCTGTTCGAGACGCCGATGACGGTGGCGTGGAAGGCGCGGTTCGACGCCGGCGGCCTGCCGGAGGTGCAGCGGGCTTATTGGGAACGGCGGGCGCCGGAGGAACTGTACGATCTCGAAGCTGATCCCGATGAGACGGTGAACCTGGCCGGGCGGCGGGAGGCGCGGGCGGTCCTGAACCGGCTGAGGGCGGCGCACCGGGAGCACAGCCTGGCGGTGGGCGACCTCGGGCTGCTGCCTGAAGCCGAGATGCTGCGGAGATCGGCGGGGCGGTCGCCGGCGGATCTGGTGCGTGGGCGTGGGCCTGGGCGTGCGGAGGGGCGGGGCAGGGATGGGCTGGATGTGCGTCGGTTGTTCGAAGCGGCCGAGCGGGCGGCCGCGGAGGATGCGGGGGCGGTGGGCCGGTTGCGTCGGGACGCGGGCGACCGTGAGGCCGGGGTGCGGTACTGGGCGGCGGTGGGGTTCCGGGTCCGGGGCGCGGCGGCGGTGGCGGCGGCGGCCGGCGAGCTGCGGCGGATGCTGGAGGATGAATCCGCGTCGGTGCGGGTGGCGGCTGCGGAGGCCATGGCGCTGCATGGTGCGGGTGAGCAAGGCCGGGCGGGGGTGGAGGTGCTGCTGGAGCATGCGGACGCGCGCCGGCACGGGTATTGGGTGGCGGTGGCGGCGATGAACGCGCTGGACCGGTTGCCCGGGGGCATGAGGCCGGACCGCGGGGCAGTGGAGAGCCTGCCGGTGGTGGCGACGGGGATCTCCGGCCGGATGAACGACTACCTCATCCGGCTGAAGCGGAGCCTGACGCGGGCGGAGCCGCAGTGACCCGCGCGCGGTTTGGGGGGCGGGGCGGAGCGGCGGTTCGAGGCGGCCGGGTTTGGATCAATCCCAGGCGCAGAGCGATTCCACGTGGGCTGCGGAGCCGTCGCGCAGCCAGCCGTCGAGCTGGGCCTGGTCCTTGAGCTGCTGTCCCCGCAGGCGGGGCACGACGACGAAGCGGGTGGTCACCTCGGGCAGCGCGGTGAGGTCGCCCCACAGTTTCTCGAACTGGGCGACGGGGAAGATGTCCTCCTGGCCGTGGCCCCAGCGTTTCTTGACGTCCTTGAGGGTGATGTAGGTGGGGAGACGGGATGCGAGGTTGCGGATGGCGGCGGCGACCTTGTCGCGGGCGTCGGGGTCGGCGGGGTCGGCGGTGGCGAGGACGTCGTTTCGGGAGAGGCCGAGGAGGGCGAGGAACCTGTCGATATCGATCCAGGTGGTCATGGAGTTGTAGTAACTCAGGCGGAACTCGTCCTGTTCACGGGGCATGGCGAGGCCTTCGACGAGGCGGACCCTGCCGTTGACGCGGGCGAGGCCGCCGCCGCGGTCCTCGAGGCGGCGGGTGATGACCTCGAAGGTGAGGCAGGCACCGCCCTCGAGGTGGGCGCCGAAGAAGGCGGGGTCGGGGTCGGCGCCGAGGGTGTCGATGTTATGGAGCATCAGGTGGCGGAGGGACGGGTGGTCGCGGAGGAGGGCGGCGAGGGTGCCGTTGCGGAGGAGGTTGGGAATTTCGAAGAAGTGGCCGACGGGATGGAGGCATTGGAGGGGGACGTTGTCGGTGTAGTCGGAAGCTTCGCCGGTGGAGGTGGCCCAGTGGATGAGGGCGTGGCGGAGGCTTTCGCGGACCTTTTCCTGCTGTTCGTCGAGGATCTGCTGGGGCATTTCCTCCCATTGGAAGCGGAGGTCGCGTTCGGTGGGGACCATGCGAAGGCCGACGGCGCGGCCCTGGGAGAGGAGGAGGGGGCCGGGGTATTGGTAGCGGTTGGCGCGATGGATGAAGCGTTCGATGGGTTCGTGGGTGAGGTAGCTGGTCGTGAGGATGTGGGGAAGCGGGCGGCCGACGGCGAGGCCCACGCGACGGGATTTGGCGAGGTGGACCTCGACGAAGGTGCGGTGGCGGCCGGCGATTTTGCAGAAGGGATGGAGGGCCTTGCAGACGCCGGCGCCCTGGGTCCAGCGGGAGCCGGCGCCGGCGGCGAGGCTGACGACCGCCAGTTCGCCGCGGCGCAGGGCGTTCTCGCCGGTTTGACGGAGCTGGGACTCCAGGGCGGTTCCGTGCCAGGCGATGCCGTCGACGACATCGCCGGGGCTCACGTCCTCGATGGTGGTGTCGGATCGGAGGCGGTTCTGGGCGAGGCCGATCCTGCCGGCGCGGAGGTCGGAGCGGATCTGTTCATGGAGGGCGCGGTCGAAGCCGTTTTCGGCGAGCCACTGGGACAGGGGGCGGGTGCCGGCGGGGGTGTGGCGGGACCTGGGGAGGAGGGCGTCGAAGAGGACCTGGACCATGCCGCGCAATTCGGGGCGGCTTCGGCAGGCGGCGGCGAAGCGGTCGGATTCGGCGCGTTGGGCGGCGGACAGTTGGTCATGATCCCGGCGGAGGAGGCGGGGCATGGTGAGGGCGTAGTAGCCCGGGGGCATGAGGGCCTCGTCGCCCGACAGGCATTCGGCCCAGGTGCCGCGTTCGTTGATGGCGTAGTCGAAGACGACCGGGTCCATGGCGAAGGGCAGGGCGTGCTGCAGCTCGTTCTTGAGGTCCTGCATGATGTCGCGCAGCGCGGCCTGGGCCTCGGGTTTCCGGGCGGGGTTGAACATGAAGCCCATGCCGCCGCCGCTCATGCCGCCGAGCATCCAGAAGCCCCAGAAGTCGGGTCCGAACCGTTCGCGGGTGCGGGTGATGAGGGCTTCGGTGAAATGGGTGGACGCCCAGGGGATGATGGTCTGGATGGGCTGGAGGAAGTTGCGGGTGGTGGCGTCGCCGACCGTCCGGATGTCCGCGCGGGGAAGGGCGTCGAGGATGTCGTCGAGGATGGCGAGCATGGAATGGCGGGCCTGCCATTCGGCCGGGGACCGGAGCAGGTACTTCTCGGTCACCATTTCGAGGATGGGTCCGACGTTCTGAGCCATGCCGCCGTGGACGAGGACGAGCGAATCCTGGAGCGCGCGGCGGGCGTGGTCGGGGATGCGGTCGCGGCCGAGGACCTGGTGGGCGGGCATGAGGCGGCCGCGGGAGATGCCGGCCTCGGGGTCGGCGTCGGAGGCGGGGACCCCGGTGATCAGTTTGATGCCGGGCCAGACGCCGCCGGAATCCTGCCAGCCGCCGCCGGAGCCGCCGAGCCATTCACCGAGCAGGGCGCGGGCGAGGACGATGCGGCGCTCCGGTTCCTCGAGGCCGCCGGTGAGGTTCCTGGTCTGGCCGGTGGCGCGCATGCAGGCGGCGATGAGGCAGCCGAGGAGGTTGGTGGAGACGGCGAGTCGGGAGCCCTTGGGGATGTCGTTGACCGAGGAGACCAGTTCGAGGCCCTGGCCGGGGCCGACGAGACGTTCGAGCAGGGCGGCGAGACTTTGGCCGCTGCCCTCGATGCCGGGGGGCACGATGCCGCTGGCGATCACCGCGGCCTTGAGCAACCCGAGGTAGTCCTTGGCGAAATCGAAGACATCGGACAACGCCGTCAGGTCCGCGGTCGCGTGGAGGTCCACGGAGGTCAGGCGGAGGACCGGTTCGTCGATGACGCGAAGGAAGGCGTTGACCGGCGGGCGCGGCGAGGCGTCCCGGCCGTGGATGCCGAGGTCGACGGAGACGTTCAGCACCTTCGCGCCCTCGGGGTAGTCCATGCCGAGGAAGAAGATGTCGCTCCAACCGCAGTGGGTGAGGTCCATGCGGACGGGCGTGGACTCGCGGAGCACGGGATGCAGGCCGTCGGCGTCGCGGGCGAGGAGTTCGGGCCGGATGCGGAGGGGTTGGTCCGCGGGGTGACCGACGCGGAACATCCACTGGTTGCCGCGCACGGAGCGGACGCTGCGGCGGACCTGGTCGGCGAGCGTTTGAAAGGCGAGGCGCTGGTAGGCGGCGGACAGGGCGGAGCAGAGGGCGTCGGAGGGCGAACCGCCGGCGTGGGCGAGGAAGGTGTCGATGGCTTCCTCGAAGCGGCGCTGGAGCAGTTGTTCGAAGCCGCGGAAGGGGATCAGGCCCGGTTGGGCGGCGGCGGAGGCGGCGGCGAGGCGGGGCGGGAGGTGGAAGCGGTGGATGGCATAGAGGAAGAAGAGGGCGCGGACGCGTTCGTAGAGGTTGGAGGATCGGCGGCGGAAGCTGTCGAGGGCGGCGCAGGCTGCGAGGAGGGCGGAGGTGTCGGCGTTGGCGCAGAACTGGTCGAGGGACTGGTCGCGGACGGCGGGATCGGTGGAGGTGATGACCTGGATGAGCGGATGGTCCATGGGCTGGGGCTGGGGAAGGAGGGAATGGGAGGGTGGGAAGGTGGCGGGTGCGGAGGTGGAGCGGTTGGCGGCGGTTCAGGCGGGGCGGGACAGTTCGCGGGTGGCGAGCAGTTCGACCATCAGTTCGAGGATATCGCGTTGGTCCCTGCCGTGGAGGGCGAGGGCGAGCTGGGCGTTGAGCAGGCCGTAGCGCGCGCCGATGTCGTAGCGGCGTCCGTGGGCTTCGAAGGCGAGGTAGCGTTCGCGTTGGGCGAGGCGGGCGAGGGCGGGTGAGAGGGCGAAGGAACCGTCCGCGCGGGAGTCCTCGTCGAGGAGGTCGAGGACGGTGGGGGAGAGGACGTGCATGCCGAAGAAGCAGAGGTACTGGCCGGCGCGGAGGCCTGGGACGAGGAGGCGTTGTTCCGCTTCGGTGGGTGTGGGTTTCTCGAGCACGTCGGTGATGTCGTAGTGACCGGGGTGGCCGGGGGTGCGGCGGCCGCCGACAGCGCCGTAGTAGGGCAGCTTGGATTCGTGGGTCGGCTGGACCGCGGAGACCGAGCAGGCGTGGGTTCGGGCGACATCGACCAGTTGGCGGGCGCAGCGGACGCTGTTGGAGGTGACGTAGAGATGGTCGCCGACCAGGAGGAGGAAGGGGTTGTCGCGGGTGAAATCGCGGGCGCTGAGGACGGCGTGGCCGAAGCCGCGGGGGTCGGATTGTTCGAGGAAATGGAGTTTGGTGGCGTGGGCGCCGGCGGCGGCGGTGAAGGCGTTGCGGTCGCCGGGGGCGATGACCAGTGCGATTTCGTCGATACCGGCGGCGAGGGCTTCCTCGATGAGGATGGCGAGGGCGGTCTTCGGAACACCGTCCTGGTCGACGACGGACTGGAGGGGGAGGGCACGTTGGGAACGACCGGCCGCGGTGATGACCGCCTTCTTGATCTCCATGGGCGGCAAGCCTCTCCGCTGCGGGGGCGGCGGGTCAATTCCGGGCACGGGTGTGTTCCCGTTAAAACCGTGGCGATCGGGGGAGGGAGGCCTAGAGTTGGGGCATGAAAGCGCTTCGTTTGCTGGCCCATGGTGCGCCTGGAAGGCTGGAGGTTGGGGAAGTGCGGATGCCGGATGCCGGGGAGGGGGAGGTGCGGGTGCGGGTGGAGGCGTGCGGGTTGAACCGGCTGGACCTTTGGCTGGAGGAGGCGGGTCTGCCGATGCCGTTGCAGCTGCCGCGGATACCGGGGGGAGAGATCGCGGGGGTGGTGGATCAGGTGGGGCCTGGGGTGGAGGGGTGGGAATGCGGGGATCGGGTGGCGGTTCAGTCGAACCTGTTCTGCGGGCGGTGCGAGTACTGTGTGAGGGGCGAGGAATCGATGTGTTTGTCGAGCCGGTTGCTTGGGGTGCAATGCGACGGGGGTTTTGCGGAGGCATGCGTGGTCCCGGCGCGGGCGCTGGTGCGGATTCCGGGCGGTGTGACGTTCGTGGAATCGGCGGCGCTGACGCTGGCTGGGAGCACGGCGATGCACATGCTGACGGACCGTTGCCGGGTGGAGCCGGGGCAATGGGTGTTGGTGATGGGGGGGGCTAGCGGGGTGGGGAGTGCGGCGATCCAGATTGCGCGGGGGCTCGGGGCGAGGGTGATCACGACCGGGACGACCGCGGAGAAGCGGGCGTTGGGGGAGAGCCTGGGTGCGGAGCACTCGGTGGATGTCCGGGAGGCGGACTGGACGGCGCGGGTTCGGCAGTGGACGGGCAAGCGCGGGGTGGATCTGGTGGTGGAGCACGTGGGGGGTGCGGTGTTGGAGCACGTGTTCCAGTGTCTGGCGCGGGGGGGGACGGTGGTGACCTGCGGGGCCACGGCGGGGCGCGAGGTGCGGTTGTCGCTTTGGCCGTTCTTCGTGAAGCAACAGCGTCTGGTGGGCAGCTATGGCAGGACGCGGAAGGACATGGTGGAGACGCTGGAGTGGGCGGCGTCGGGGCGGTTGAAGGCGACGGTGGACAGCGTGCTGCCGCTGGAGCGGGGAGCGGAGGCGTTTGCGCGGCTGCGCCGGGGCGCGGTGCGTGGCAAGCTGGTGCTGATTCCCGGCACGGCGGGTGGGCCGCCTGCCTGAGACGGGTTGCGCGCAAGCGGCGAAAGAGTGCATGCCCCGGGAACTGGGACGGGACCTAAAACAAGCGCATGAAGGCGGCTACTTCTGAAGAATTGCACTGCCTTCGTCTTCGGGGCGCTCGGTCCCACAGGTTGGGGTGTTCCTG